>Ga0222419_100551_pt1 | contig 30761 bp, 26 predicted proteins | sample 1B20Ametagenome_FD_182474 | JGI IMG/M metagenome (GOLD analysis project Ga0222419, IMG submission 182474) | Enriched microbial communities from leaf-cutter ant dump, University of Wisconsin, Madison, United States - 1B20A (version 2) | ecosystem: Environmental > Terrestrial > Nest > Insects nest... | reverse complement strand
GGTTTCAAGACCAGGATATTAACAAAGATAACGGCCATGACAGTAATTCAGTACATCAACAAAAACATATTCAACAGAAATATCAACAATTTAAAAATCAGCATTATTTAAAATGCACAACGGGTTAGAGGAATTAATGAATATGTACAATATCGGATCCAGAGAGACAATTGTACGTTGGCTTGCTGATTATATGAGTAAGCAGAAAAGAGCAGATGAGAAATAGCTGACTCTTCAACAAAGAAATCTTACATATACCAATCGGTATAATTTTTCATAGGTAGATGGAAATTCGGCATTGTCTCCTCGGCAATGCCGATTCCTTTTTTTTAAACGACAGGATGGATGAGGCCTAAGCACTGTATCAGGTTTTAATTGTTTATGTGCATACCCTCCCTCTGGAGGAGATATTTTTATTCAACGGTAGTACGTTACCTATCTCCCTCTTCCATGGATGGATGATCGCTATATTAGCGCTTTACCCGCTCCATCAATACCTTTACTCGTTCGACCAACCAATCGTAGCCACTTGCGCCCGCTGGTGCGGCAAATAATTTGGAACCTAAGCCCACAGAAAACACACCGGCTTCAAACCAAGTGTCAAGGTTAGTTTTCTCGATATCCACTCCGCCGGTAGGCATAAATTTCATATCCGGGAAAAGAGGTTTTATCGCTTTGAGAAACTGGGGTCCTAAGGTATCACCGGGGAATAGTTTTACTAATGGTGCACGTAGTTGTTCAGCCAGTGCAATCTCTGTAGGCGTCATGCATCCGGGAATCCATAAAATACCTTTATCCGATGTCTCCGCCGCAATTTCTGTCACGATGATGGGGCTGACGATAAATGCTGCGCCCAGCTCTACAAATTCTTTTGCTTGTTGCGCTGTCTTAATCGTACCGATGCCCAATTTCAGATCCGGACAATGCTCGCTCTTGTATTGGAGCAATGCTTTGAAATTTTCTTTGGCCTGTGCCCCTCGGTTTACGAATTCAAATATGCGGATGCCACCCTCATAGCAAGCCTTTAAGACTTCTATACAGGTAGTTGTATCATCGTTATAATATACTGGAATTACTGGGTATTGTCGGATGGTGTTTAATAGGGTGTTCATTTTTTTGTTTAAAGTTTAAGGTTTAATGTTTAAAGTTCAAGGTTAATAAATATATCTTTTGTCCTTGTTCCTTTCTCTTTGTTCCTTGTTCCAATTATTCATATTTCCCATCTCCAAAATCACCTTTTACGAATAGCTTATGGTAACCTGCACCGGTCGCGATATCTATGACTTCCTGCGGATTTTTGTCCTGTACCAGTCCGTGGATAAATCCGGCCATGAAGGCATCTCCGCTTCCGATTCGGTCTATTACTTCAAAGGTTTCAAATGTTTGGGAGTGGACATTGGTTTCGGGCGTATGGTATGTGCCATAAAAGAGATTGTGGGTCGGGCTGTCCATAAACCGAAAGGTATATGCTATGTGGCGGCAATTCGGAAATTTCTGAAAAACTTCTTTTGCCGAAGCCTCTGCCATCATCAGAAAAGTTTCCTGCGGTGTATCTCTATCCAAGGTGTCATCTACGAAGGTTCCTAGCATTTTGTTGGCCGCCCAGATGTTTCCCATGATGACATCGCAGTATTCTACCAGTATCGGCATGACGTCGATGGGTTGTTTTCCGTATTGCCAGAGCTTGTTTCTGTAATTTAAATCAACAGAAATTTTAATGCCACGAGCTTTCGCTTCTTTTAAAAGGTGATGTATCACAATGGCCATTTGCTGATTCAAGGCAGGAGTTAGGGCTGTCCAATGTAGCCAGTTGACATCATCCAATAATTGGTCAATATCGATGTTTTCCACTTCCAATTGGCTAAAGCTTGAATATTTTCGGTCGTATATGACCTCTCCTTTGGATAGGCCATTCGCCGACATAAGGATATAGCTACCGATACGATCTCCCGAAAAGATGACTTTTGAGGTGTCTATCTGAAGTTCTTCCAGTTTTCCAAGGATGTCATGTGATAGTGCATTTTCAGGAAAGGCACTTACATAGGAAACCTGGTGGCCCATCAGTGCCAAAGATACCGCTACATTAGCTTCAGAACCGCCGGGAAATATTTCCAAATAATTTTTTTCGGGTTCGAAAAAATGATCTCCTACACGTTGTTGCCTGATTAATATTTCACCGAAAGAGAGAATATACGACATATATTGATGAATTGGTTTTTCCGAAGGTTAAGTTACGCTTAATTTTTATTTTTTTTAAAAATCATTTACGCAATCGTTATCGTTAATTTTCAGGGAGTTGTTTTCGGCTTTATAGAAAAAATTAGGTATAATTGAATATATAAACCAGAAAATAGGCAATGAGTATTTTAGAACGTTTTTCACTCAAAGGAAAAGTCATCGTTGTAACAGGCGGTACTGGAATTTTGGGTAAATCTTTTGTGAAGGCGCTTGCCGAAGCAGGCGCAAAAGTATGTGTTATTGGTCGAAACCAAGAAAAAGCCGATGATCGTGTCCGACTTATCGAAGATATTGGAGGGGAGGGATTGGCTATTGTAGCAGATGTAATGGATGAGGAATCTATGAAACAGGCTAAAACGGCTATATTAGAAAAATGGGGAACCATTGATGGTTTGGTGAATGCAGCAGGCGGAAATATACCCGGAGCTACCATTGGCCTGGATCAGGATATTTTCGACAACAAAATAGCTGACACAATCAAGGCCATCGAGCTGAATCTTTACGGTACGATCATTCCTACTTTAATTTTTGGGGAAGTTATAGCCAAGAACGGCAAAGGAGCAATTATCAATATTTCATCCCTGGCCGCCAGCCGTCCGATTACCCGAGTTTTGGGCTACACTGTTGCGAAGCATGGCATTGATGGGTTTACCAAATGGATGGCAACAGAGCTTGCACTGCGATATAGTAATAAAATCCGAGTGAACGCTATTGCGCCTGGTGTGTTTTTGACTGAACAGAACCGGGCTTTGTTGACCAATGAAGACGGAAGCTATACCGATCGTGCACAGAAATTCGTCAACAATACCCCTTACTTAAGGTTAGGCGAACCGGCGGAACTAGAAGGAACGTTAGTGTATTTATTGAGCGATGCATCTGCTTTTGTGTCGGGTGAAACGGTTTTTGTGGATGGTGGGTTTAATGCGTGGTGTGGGGTTTAATGAAGGGATGATGGAAAAAAAATTCTTAGAGCAAACATGGCGTTGGTATGGACCGAATGACACAGTTTCCTTGCAGGATGTAAAGCAAGCCGGTGCCACCGGAATTGTTTCGGCATTACACCATATACCACATGGTGACGTCTGGCCCAAGAAAGAAATTCTGGAAAGGAAAAGAATCATTGAGGAGGCAGGACTGGTGTGGTCGGTTGTGGAGAGTGTAACTGTGCATGAGGCAATCAAGACCCGATCGGATCAAGTGGAGCATTATTTGGAAAACTATAGACAAACGCTTCAAAACTTGGCTGATTGTGGCATCAAGATCGTGTGCTATAATTTTATGCCCGTACTGGATTGGACACGTACGCAATTGGATTTGGTGATGAGGGATGGCTCGAAAGCATTGTATTTTGATTGGATAGATCTGGCTATTTTTGATCTGTACATTTTGCAACGTGAAGAAGCCGAATTATCTTATGTCCCTGAGACTCTTTCGCAGGCAAAGCGCAAGCATCAAGCACTTTCCCCAGACGAGTTGAAGGCACTCGAGGAAAATGTATTAATGGGTATCCCCGGAGAGAAAGGTGCATCGTTGGAAGGGTTAAAGCAGAGTATTGAGCTGTATAAAAAAATCGGTTTTGATGGTTTAAGGGATAATTTAGCCTATTTTCTTTCATCTATTGCCGAGGTTTGTGAGACCAATGGCATACAAATGACCATCCACCCGGATGATCCACCGTACCCTATCTTAGGCCTGCCCCGAATTGCCAGTAATATCGATGATTTTGAAAAAATCATTCGTAGTGTGGATAAACCTTTTAATGGTATATGTTTTTGTACGGGTTCGTTGGGCGCAGGACCAGAAAATGATTTGCCGCAGATGTTCAAGAAATTGCGCCATCGCATCAACTTTGTCCATCTCAGAAATGTGAAACGAGATGAGATCGGTAGTTTTTATGAGGCTGACCATTTGGATGGCGATGTGGATATGTATGCTGTGATGAAAGAGTTGGTGTTTGAAAATCAATTGAGAGAAACACCTATTCCTTTTCGACCAGACCATGGTCACCAGATGTTGGACGATTTAGCTAAGCAGACCTTTCCCGGCTATTCGGCCATTGGGAGGTTGAGAGGATTGGCTGAGTTACGGGGCTTGGAATTAGGAATCATCAGAAGCTGAAAGTAAAAAATTAGTAGTTAAAAGTAAGAAGTTAGAAATCAGAAACACTGCAATATCGACTCCCCTTTCTAGGTAAAATTTAAAGATGAGCACCAAAGCTAATAACGAATAAGCTAACACATATATTTAAACCATAACAACATGATAAACGAAAAAATAGGGAAGTATAGATGGACGATTTGTGCCTTGCTATTCTTTGCCACAACGATTAATTACCTTGACCGTCAGGTGCTGAGTTTGTTGCACCCTTTGTTGGAGGAGGAGTTTGGTTGGAGTAAGTCGGATTATGGAAATATCACGGCTGCTTTTCAATTTGCTTATGCCGTATCTATGCTTTTTGCAGGAAGGTTTATCGATAAGCTTGGCACAAAAAAAGGTTTTGCAATTGCTATAGTTCTTTGGTCAATTGGGGCGGCTATCCATGCTTATGCAGAAGGACTCGGCAATGCAACGGCCAATTTTTTGGCTATATTTGGTGTAACCGGCCTTTCCGTTTCTGTTTTAGGTTTTATCTTGGCTCGCGTTGTTTTGGGCATCGGAGAGTCTGGGAACTTTCCGGCAGCCATTAAAACGACGGCAGAGTATTTTCCTAAAAAGGAAAGAGCTTTGGCAACTGGAATTTTCAATTCAGGGTCGAATGTCGGTGCTATTTTGGCCCCTGTTGTTGTGCCGTTGATGGCCTATAAGTGGGGTTGGCAGTCCACGTTTATCGTGGTGGGACTTATTGGTCTTTTATGGTTGATTTTTTGGTTTCTCCTATACGAAACTCCACAGAAGCAAAAGCGATTATCTGCTGGAGAATTGGCTTACATCAATAGCGATCAGGAAGATATTCTGAAAGAAGACAGTGTAGAGGCCGTGAAGAAAGTTCCATGGTACAAACTTTTGGGATTTAATCAGACTTGGTCCTTTGCCATAGGTAAATTTCTAACAGATGGTGTTTGGTGGTTCTTTTTATTCTGGTTGCCTTCCTATCTCAAAGATCAATATAACATGCAAGGTACGGAGATTATGTTGCCGTTAGCTGTTCTATATAGCATGACCATGTTTGGAAGCATCGGGGGTGGTTGGTTTCCGATGTATTTTATAAACAAAGGTTATAACGCCTATGAAGGAAGAATGAAAGCCATGCTTTTAATTGCATTATTTCCACTGCTGGTTTTGTTGGCTCAACCGTTGGGATATATATCCTATTGGGTGCCTGTATTGTTGATTGGTATAGGCGCATCAGCCCATCAGGCTTGGTCAGCAAACATTTTTACGACCGTTTCCGATATGTTCCCCAAATACACAGTGGCCTCCATCACTGGGATAGGTGGAATGGCTGGCGGGATAGGCGGTGTAATTACATCGAAATTAGGAGGATACCTCTTTGATAAATACGATGCTTTAGGAAAAATCGAAACCGGATATACCATTATGTTTACAATTTGTGGCTTAGCCTATTTGATAGCTTGGGTGATCATGAAATCCTTAGTGCCAAAGATGAAAGCGGTGAAAGTTTAACGATTAAGAAGACTTCGGAAGTTCCACAAACTTCCGAAGTCTAAAATATCATTTAAGCCCATAAACACAATCGCTCTTCGACATCCAACTTTATCTAAAAGATCAAAGACATAATTAATCATTAACAATTCTCTTACAACGCTGTCGATTTTCGAGGGAAGAGAGTGGTCGCCAATTTAATGTTCTCCCATTCTATTTGGCTTCTATTCTTTTTTTGAATCACTTCCAACAGTTTTTGCATCGCGATTTGGCCAATCTCTTTGGCAGGTTGTCGAATGGTCGTTAGAGAGGGGTTCAAGGACATGACTAAGTCTGTGTTTGCAAAGCCCAGAACGGCCAATTGTTGCGGAACGGATATACCAAGCTCAGCCAAAATACCCAACAAATGTGTTGTAATGGTGTCCGACACCCCTAAAATGGCGTTGGGAGCAAGGGGTAGATGGAGCAATTTTTGCACATTTTCAGCTAAGCCCTGATGCAATTCGGGGATATCTTTGACCTTTAGGTAAATAATAAACTCTTCTCTTACAGGAATGCCAAACTCCTCGTGTGCCTTCATATAGCCCGCTAGTCTATCAGCGGTAATACCTTGATGGGCACCACAAAATATGGCGATATCCCTACGGTTTGTTTCAAAAAGATGTTTGCAGGCTTCGTACGTTCCTTCCGTATTTAAAACGCCTACTTTGTGGGTTTCTACAGGGTAGTTGGTTCGATCAAATATAACCAACGGTGTATGTTTGATGGTTTGTTGAATTAATTCTATATTGGAATTTTCGTGAATCGGACAAAACAGAAAGCCGTCTACACCTTTGGCAATCATTTCATTGATGGAGTTTCTCTCGATTTGTTCGTTCTCCAAGCTATTCATGATAACAATTCGGAAGTTTTGCTCAAAAGCAGCTTTCTGTATACCTTCCAATATTTGCGATTCAAAAGGATTGCTCACTTTTGGTAAAATAACACCAATAGTATTCGTTTTCCCTGTTTTTAAGAATTGCGCGATGACATTGGGTCGGTAATTATATTTTCTGGCATATTCCTGCACCTTTTTTTTTGTCGCTTCGCTGATTTCATGGCTATCACTGAGTGCTTTGGAAACAGTAGAGACTGACATGTTTAAGATTTTAGCCAGGCTTTTGAGTGTGGTCTTTGCCATAATGTAAACATTTTTTACCTCAAATCTACAATTTCAAACGATGGATACGCATTTTTATTGAATGTAAATGTTGATGTAGGGATGCTATGGTTGACGTACAAAGTTTTTATGGTGTAAGTGTAACGTGCCCCTGATTTGTCAAAAATGAGCACATCATGGATGTGGTTATTGTTATTTATACGCAGCTTAATTTTAAAATAATTCTTTTTGGTGTCTATCGGACTTAATTCAATGACTTTAAGTATATCTTGTCCTATACGTTCATCATTCATGGAAACATATTTAAATCCTGTCTTGTAAAAAGTGAACAGGTTATTGGGACCAATGGCATCTGTGCTGTTGTCGGCCTCGGTTACTTGGATTTCTTGATCTTCCTTTAGGATTGACCAGTTAGACTTGCCGTCACTGATCAAATCTTGGGTCGTTAAGTTGATGCGGTACTGGTTTTTAGGTTTATGAAGATACATAGTGCCGTTGTCGGCATACGATTCGCCTTGAACCTGTGTTGCCGTAAATGTAAAATCAGATTGTATCGTGCTATATGCATCGTATTTTTTAGAGACTTCGTCCAGTAGTCTTTTGGCATGGGCGTCGGTCTGTGCGAAAGCGACAGCCACACTGAACAAGCAAATGCATAATACCTTAATTTTTTTCATGTTAATCATTGTTTCTCAACGTTTCTAAATACTGTTCCAGCGAGTATTCATCCGGGTATAGCACTTCGCGTGCCTTACTTCCCTCAAAAGGGCCGACAATACCGGCAGCTTCCAATTGATCGATGATTCGTCCAGCTCTGTTGTAGCCAAGTTTCAGTTTGCGTTGAATCAATGATGTAGATCCTTGTTGGTGCATCACGATCAGACGTGCAGCTTCTTCAAATAGTGCGTCCCGGTCCGAGATATCAAAATCAGCTATGCCTCCTTCACCGTTTTCGTCAATGTACTCTGGAAGCAACAGTGCCGATGGATAACCTCTTTGTCCACCGATGAAATCGGAAATTCCCTCTACCTCTGGGGTGTCCACAAAAGCACATTGAATGCGGATGGGGTCACTGCCCGTCGATAAGAGCATATCCCCTCGCCCGATCAATTGATCTGCTCCACCTGTATCCAAAATCGTCCGTGAATCGACTTTAGTCATTACCCGGAAAGCCAAACGGGCCGGGAAGTTAGCTTTGATCGTTCCTGTAATGATATTCACTGAAGGTCGTTGCGTGGCAATGACTAAGTGAATACCCACGGCACGTGCCAATTGCGCTAAACGCGCAATCGGTGTTTCAACTTCCTTTCCAGCCGTCATCATCAAATCTGCAAACTCATCAACTACCAGAACGATATAAGGTAAGAATCGATGTCCTTCCTCAGGGTTTAATCGGCGGTTGACAAATTTAGGATTATATTCCTTTATGTTACGTACACCTGCATTTTTCAGCAAATCGTATCGCTGATCCATTTCGATGCACAGCGAGTTCAATGTGTTGATGACTTTCTTGGTATCGGTAATAATAGCATCTTCCTCGCCCGGTAGTTTGGCTAAAAAGTGGCGTTCTATCTTTTTAAACAACGATAGCTCTACTTTTTTTGGATCGACCATTACAAATTTTAACTCAGCCGGATGCTTTTTATATAACAGGGAAGTTAAGATAGCATTGATACCTACAGATTTACCTTGTCCCGTTGCTCCCGCTACCAATAAGTGGGGCATTTTGGCCAAATCGGCTATGAAGACTTCATTGGAAATTGTCTTGCCAAGCGCAATGGGTAAATCCATATCCGTTTTTTGAAACTTCTCTGTGGCCAATACCGAACGCATAGACACCATCTCCGGATTGCTGTTGGGCACTTCGATGCCTATTGTGCCTTTCCCCGGCATAGGTGCAATGATACGGATGCCTAAGGCCGCCAGACTTAAGGCAATATCGTCTTCCAGATTCTTGATTTTTGAAATACGTACACCGGGCTTCGGGATGATTTCGTAAAGCGTCACCGTAGGGCCGATAGTTGCCTTGATATGCTCAATTTCAATGCTGAAATTCCGTAATGTTTCGACAATCTGATTTTTGTTGCCTTCTAATTCCTGTTGATTGATGGTAATCTTGCCACTGCCGTAATCTTTCAAGAGGTCAAGCGTGGGATATTGATAACCGGATAAATCTAGTTTAGGATCATATTCGCCAAACTGAGCGACCAAATCTGAAGCTGTAATGGCTTTTTCTTCCACTACTTTTTCGACCTGTAATGCAGGCCCTTCCACTTCTTCTACCGCATTGTCGATGGAAAGCGGTATTTCGTTGTCCGAATGGTTGTGTTTTGTGGCAAAAGTAAAGCTCGTATCTTCCTTTTCTTCATTGCTGATTTCCAAATCAAGCGAGGTTGTCGAGGATTGGAGTGGAAACTGTTCAACAGGGGCTTGAAAAGCTGGTGTTTCTTTTATTTCGTTAAGTTGGGTTTTTGAACCGCTGGCATGGGATGGGCGAGCATACGTGTCGTAGTTGTCTTCCTCTATATCTTCCAAATCTTCTTCTATAACTTCTTTTTTGGAGGTCCAGGAAAGCTTTAAATCCAAATTGTAAATAAGGATCAGGACGGTCAGATAAGCGAATGTCAATAGAGCAGCTACTCCCGTGGAACCTATTTGGGTTTTGAGTAGCTGATTGGACCAATACCCGAATTTACCTTCTAAAATGTGCGGGGAATCGGTAAAGAAATCTTGTAAAAAGCCTAAAGTAACCGAAAGAAAAATAATTCCTACCCCGGCATAAATAATTGTTTTCCAAACGGGAAGTAGAGATTTCCGGTATAAGAACTTATAGCCTACAACAAATAAAATAAGGACAAACAGAAAAGAAGCCACGCCAAACCATTCGTAAATAAACTGATTGGACAATAGTGCACCCAATTTGCCCAATTTATTTTCCACAATAGGTAAATCGATACTTGCGTCTTCTATTTCCGCTGCGGATTTAAATAGTGTACTCCAACCGCCATTGGTTTTTGTAATATAACTTTGATCTTGCTTCCATGTAAAAAGATAAGACACAAAAGAAACTGCAAAAATAAAAGCGACAAAGAGCAGGAAAATCCCTAAAATCTTCAACGCTTTGCGTTGTCCTTCCGAAAAATTAATGCTGTTGAAAGATGTGGCCCGGGATCGGGCGCTATATGTTACATTTCCGGCGGTATGCTTGGCTTTCCTATTGCTGTTCCCACTGGAATTTTTGAATGTGTTTCCTTTGCTCGACATGAAAAATAGCTATTTCTCCCTAACTACAAATATAGAAAAAAATCTGATGGCAATGTGTTGGCTAACGCGTTAAAATATTACACCTACGCTCTCGATTAGCGGAGCGTATCTTGTGAGTCTTAATAGTGCAAGTTTATAAACTTGCTTTACCTGCACTTCCAAGTTACTACTGCGTTAAAACTTGAAAGAGGGAGGGCTTTTTACCTGCCTGCACTTCGTTAACCACCGGAGGCACGCGGCGGGAGTCGCGCGCCAGCGATAACATTTTTTGCCCGGGTTTAAACCCGAGGCAAAAAATGCGTCCTAATTCCAGCTTCATTGCTCTTATTCCGCACTAATCAAAAAATAGTTCTTCTTGCCGCGTTGCGCAACGATGTATTTTCCGTTAATCAGGTTTGAAGTATTGACTACTTGCTCCATGTCGTTGAGTTTCTCTTTGTTGATGGCCACACCTCCACCCTGCAACATTTTGCGGGCCTCGCCCTTGGAAGGGAAAACCTGTGTATGCACGGCAAGCAAATCTAATATATTGATTCCGTTCGCCAATTCCTCTTTGCTAATGGAAAATTGAGGTACCCCATCGAAAACTTCTAGCACTGCATCGTGTTCCAGTTCCGCTAAAAACGCCAATGACCCGTTGCCAAATAAAAACTCGGAGGTTTTCACGGCCGTCTCGTAGTCTTTTTCGGAATGTGTACGAATGGTGATGTCTTTTGCCAACGCTTTCTGCACGGTACGGGTATGCGGTGCGGCATCGTGCTCGGCAATAATAGCATCGATTTCGGCTTTTGTTTTCAGCGTAAAGATTTTGATCCAGCTTTTCGCATCGTCGTCCGTAGCGTTCAGCCAAAACTGGTAATATTTATAGGGTGATGTTTTTTTAGGATCTAACCACACGGCTCCCGATTCGGTCTTTCCGAATTTCTGCCCATCGGATTTCTTAATCAGCTGTGTCGTTAATGCATAGGCGGTTCCTTGGTCTTGTCGACGGATCATTTCGCTACCGGTCACAATATTGCCCCATTGATCCGATCCGCCCATTTGTATCTTACAGTTGTGATGCTTCCACAAATGGTAGAAATCATACCCTTGGATGAGCTGATAGGTAAATTCGGTGAACGACAGTCCATTTTCGCCCTCTAAACGTTTCTTTACAGAGTCCTTCGCCATCATGTAGTTGACGGTAATCAGCTTGCCCACATCGCGAATGAAGTCTAAAAACTTGAAATCCTTAAACCAATCGTAGTTGTTGACCATTTTGGCATCGTTTTCGCCATCCCCGAAATTCAGGAATTTGGCTAACTGCTTTTTCAAACTATCCAGATTGTGTTGTAAGGTAGCTTCGTCCAATAGATTGCGTTCTGCCGATTTGAAAGATGGGTCGCCGATCATGCCCGTCGCACCACCCACCAAGGCTACCGGTTTGTGGCCGGCATTTTGGAAGTGAATAAGCGTCATGATTTGGGTAAGGTGCCCTACATGTAAGGAATCTCCGGTTGGGTCGAAGCCAATGTATCCGGAAACTTTTTCTGTATGCAGCAAGTCTTCAGTTCCCGGCATGATATCTTGCAACATGCCTCTCCAACGTAATTCTTCTACAAAGCTCATCTTTTTATGATTAAGATTTTTTTCAACTAAGATTGCAAAGATAAAAGATTAAGCCGTATCTTACGATAAATAAAAGAGAAGTTTGGCACGTGAATTTTTTATCGCACTATTATTTTGAACGGTATTCTCCCCATTCCGAGCGCATATTAGGTGCATTGTTGCCCGATTTGTTGAAGAATGTGGATAAGAATTACAGTTTTCATCCACAACGCTCCGAAGAGCGGTTGTTTGCTCATCCGCAGACCCGATATATTTCAGAAGGGTGGTATCGGCATGTGGAGGTGGATAAGCTTTTTCATGGTTCTCCTTTCTTTTTAGATCATTGTCATGTGTTGCGAAAGGAACTGGAACCCTTATTGGAACATCTTCCGGTACGTGCATCGTTTATGGCCCACATTGCTGTCGAACTGTTATTGGATCAGCTCTTGATCCGGCATGAAATTGTCAATCCGGTTCGGCTATACGAACATTTGGGCCATGTCAGCAGATCGACGATCCGTCAATATTTAACAGCTTTGGAAGGTGTGGATATCGATCTTTTTTTGCAGTTTTACGAAAAATTTATAGATTCAAAATACATTTTGGAATATGCACATGATGACCGTATTTCTTATGCCTTGTTTAACATTTGTAAACGTGTATGGAAATTTACGGTACAAGATGAAGATTACAGAACACTAACCGAATGCTTAAAGGACTACAGGAACAAGAATTTAGGGGATTACAGGGGTATATTTCAGTATATTCAAGACCATTTAAACTGATCCTCTTGTTTTTAGTCACTATTTTCGCAGGCTTAACAGTATAATATGATAAATAAACTTTTTCGTAAGAAGAGTGTCGACCAAATTATGAACGATTCCCAAAAAGGGACAGGATTGGTAAAGGTTTTAGGCGTTAGGGATTTGGTGTCATTGGGTATCGCCGCTATTGTAGGAGCGGGTATCTTTAGCACGATTGGGCTAGCCAGCTATGAAGGTGGCCCAGCCATCTCTTTACTCTTTGTTTTTGTAGCCTTTGCCTGTGTTTTTACGGCCCTGTCCTACGCGCAGTTTGCCAGCACTGTTCCGGTATCGGGCAGTGCATATACGTATGCCTACGTCGCGTTTGGCGAGCTGTTTGCCTGGATCATTGGTTGGGCTCTGGTGTTGGAATATGCGGTGTCCAATATGGTGGTGGCGATATCCTGGTCGCAGTATTTTGTTTCCATGTGCGCTGGTTTTGGCCTCTATATTCCCAAATGGCTGACGATGGCACCCGGATATGCGCTTGATGCGCATGAAAAAATGTTGGAGATCGGTGTGGAGAAGTTGCAGGGCATTGACAAGATTGCGTTAGAAGCTTACCAAACAGCGCCCAAGATCGGTGATATACCCATTGTTTTTGATTTGCCTGCCGGATTGATTACCGTGCTGGTCACTTGGTTAGTGTATATTGGTATCAAAGAGTCGCAGCGGGCAAGTAATATCATGGTGATGATTAAGATTGGTGTTATTCTCGCGGTCATTTTGGGTGGTGTGTTTTTTGTGAAACCGGAAAATTGGGTTCCTTTTGCACCGAATGGATTGGGTGGTGTATTGAGCGGCGTGGCGGCTGTGTTCTTTGCTTTTATAGGATTTGATTCTATTTCCACCACGGCTGAAGAATGTAAGAATCCGCAACGGGATTTGCCCCGTGCCATGATTTATTGTTTGTTGATCTGTGCCGTACTGTATGTGCTGATCACATTGGTATTGACCGGAATGGTGCACTATTCGGATTTGAATGTCAAAGATCCGTTGGCGTATGTTTTTGAGTATGTAGGATTTAACCATATGGCTGGTATTATATCGGTCACATCGGTTATTGCCATCACCAGTGCCTTGTTGGTTTTTCAGCTGGCGCAACCGCGCATTTGGATGACCATGAGCCGGGACGGATTGCTTTGGAAGAAATTTTCGCGCATCCATCCGAAATATAAAACACCGTCCTATGCCACGATCGTCACCGGTATTGTCGTTGCCATTCCTTCTTTGTTCTTTAAAATGGATTTCTTTGTCGATTTGACTTCGGTAGGTACTTTCTTTGCATTTATTTTGGTTTGTGCCGGCGTACTGTACATGGATCATTCGGGGCTTTCCCAAAAGTCCAAGTTCAGGGTGCCGTATGTCAACGGTAAATACCTGATCGGATTAGGGTTTGTGGTGGCCTGGGTGCTGCTATGGAAATTCGGTCAGGACACCATGAGTGAATGGCGCGGATTGAGCTGGCTTTATATTCTCGAACACAAGTCATTGACCATTATCTTTTGGTTAGTATGGTTGATAATGGCTATTATGGGATACAAGCATAGGTTCTCGCTATTACCTGTTATTGGTATTTTGATTAACCTTTATTTAATGACGGAGTTAGGAGCAAGCAATTGGATTATCTTTGTGATTTGGCTGGTCATTGGTTTGGTTATTTATTTTGCATATGGGTATAAACATTCTAAGTTGAATACGAAAAAAGAGATCGTTTCTTAGCGGGTGATTTCTTGATCTTGTTCAGATGAATGAATTTTATTGATGATATGCAAAACAGAGAAATTATGCAGGGTGTACTTATTAAATCGATGATTATTGCTATAATAGCTATGTTTTTTATGGTCGGATGTGCATCAAAAGAACAACGGTTTTTTAGGCAATTCAAAAAAAATGTCACAAAACCAGATAACGAGCAGGAGAAGCTATGGTCAGACAACTGTAGCGGATATACATTTAATTATACAGATAAATTTCCTGGCGAAACGGACAGTGTAACGGTATACGGCAAGATTTACGTATGTTCGACGGGTAAAATTCCATCTGAAACAATACTTTCTTTCTATAATGAAAAGGACTCTTTGGAGAAACAGATAAAAGTTGATCGTACCGGTAAATATCAAGTAAGGCTCAAGGCCGGTGCTTATGAAAGGATAGAAGCGATATCATGGGGAGCAAAAATTCTTATACCACAAGTATACTTGGGAGAGGTTGGTAGTTCCATGAATATCGATTTGAAATTATTGCGCATATACCTGTTGTAGGTTTTGCCCGCTTCGTTTCATTTAACAGGAGGTATCTTTTAGTCGAGAGAATATCATGGGACAAATGAAATTTACATTTGAACATGAGAATTATTCTACGTTGTTGAGTAAGCTTGCTATTGCGATACAAAGCTTTAGTCCAAATATTAATATGTGACATGAAGTATTAACAGAGGCAACGTTAATAGTGGCGGACATGTTGCTGGTGCGTTATGCACTTATATATTGCCTAATTTCATTAAATTGCGACAATAAGCCTATGACAGAAATCTATAAACAAGACGAAACTTTTGAACGGGTTGATTTTTCCATACATCCGCTCCAAAAGGGCGAATATGAGCATTGTGTTTTCCATAACTGTAATTTCGCGAATCATAATCTGTCGGCCTTTGCATTTATGGACTGTGTATTCAATGCCTGCAATCTGAGTTTGGTAAAGATCCTCCATACAGCATTCCGGGATGTACAATTCAAGGACTGTAAGATGTTGGGGCTTAGGTTTGACGAGTGTCATGATTTTGGCCTTTCTTTTTCATTTGACAACTGCCAGCTACATCATTCCTCATTTTATAAAATCAAAATCAAAAAAACGATTTTCAAAAATTCGCAGTTACAAGGATGCGATTTCGCGGAAGCAGACCTTTCGAATGCAGTATTTGATAATTGCAATTTAGAACAAGCTGTTTTTGATCGCACGATATTAGAAAAAGCCGATTTTAGAACTTCCTACAATTACTCTATTTCGCCGGAAACAAATCGTATAAAGAAAGCGAAATTTTCGCTATCAGGTGTTTCAGGACTTTTAGATAAATACGATATTCTTATAGAAAGATGACCGTTTTGGGTATTACCTTTAATAGCTTCTTCTTTTTAACTGCACTTCTTTGGTGTTCGGAATGTTTAAGGGGACACGCTCCAATGTCACAAAAGTGCTGTCCAGACCAAATCCCTTCTCTTCCGAAAGGCTAAAGCGCTTGAGCATCTTGTATATTTCGAGAATAACTTTCTGATGCCACTTTAAATCATGTGTCTTGGAAATGATTTTTTCGAGGACAACAAAGTTAAAATCGCCTGGAATGCCATGTTTCTTAAGCGTATTATAATTACTGGTAATGTCTATTTCGCCGTTGTTGACCATATCTTCTACCACTTTTCGAAAGAGTAAACTGATGCGTTGTTCTTCGCGAAATCCAAGCTTGAAATCTATGCGGATGAGCTTTTGGGGAATGAGTTGTTCTGCAACATATTCCCGTGTATGCGGATGATCCATCACATCCACGTGTACAAGCCAATATACATCGGCACGCTTTGGTTTTTTATTGATGATGGAATAGATAATTTTAGATTCTATCTCATTTTTGTTGTTGGCACTTGTCAGGTATACCAAATGCGATGCAAATAGCGGTACGCTCTTGTCTTCGCTCAACTCGGAAATAAGAGGAAAGTATTCTTTGATGTTGGTGAACTTGACAAAACTGTTCTTGATTTTTCGAGCTCCGTACCAGGAGAACATGACGACAAACAGGGTAGTTGCTAAAAGCAGTGTTAGCCATCCGCCATGTTGGATCTTGACAAAATTGCCCAACAAAAAAGTGAGTTCTATAGTAAAATAGACAACGGCAAAGGAAACAATCCATATTTTTTTGATGTGTAGCCGGGTGAGAAAAAAGCACATCAAAATCGTTGTTGTGAGGAAAGTCATGTTGATAGCCAGTCCATAAGCAGCTTCCATATTGCTCGACTCCTTGAAAACGGCAATGATAAGAATGCACCCTGTGTATAAGATAAAATTAATAGACGGCACGTACAGTTGTCCTTTTTGATCACTCGGATATCGAATGGCCACTTTTGGCCATATATTTAATCGTACTGCTTCTGATATAAGTGTGAATGAACCGGAGATCATCGCTTGGCTGGCGATAATTGCCGCAATGGTAGCTATGCTGATGCCGTAGACCAAGAAGCCATCGGGCATGATTGCATAGAAAGGATTCTCGGGCCCAATTTGTGTTCCTGCATGGTCCAAAAGCCAAGCGCCCTGCCCAAAATAGTTTAGGATAAGCATCAATTTGACAAATATCCAGCTTATTCTAATATTGGATTTGCCACAATGTCCCATGTCCGAATATAAAGCCTCGGCGCCTGTGGTACATAAAAAAACAGCACCAATTAATAATAAGGCATTTGGATGATTGAAGATTGTCTGTATGGCGTAAATGGGGTTTAAGGCATAGAAAACCTCGGGCGAATGGTGGATATATAGCAACCCTAAAACACCAATGGTCGAAAACCATATCAACATCAATGGTCCGAATATACGCCCGACGATGGAGGTGCCGAACCGCTGGATCAAGAAAAGAAGTGTGATGATAGTGACCACAATCGGAACAGTAGGAATGTCGGGGTTATAGATGACCAATCCTTCTATAGCCGACGAGATGGTAATTGCCGGTGTAATCATACCGTCAGCTAATAAGGTGCTTGCGCCGATGATGGCAGGTATCACCAGCCATTTGGCTTTTTTCCTGACGAGCGAATACAGTGATAGAATGCCACCCTCACCTTTGTTGTCTGCATTTAAGGTAATCCAAACATATTTGACAGTCGTCTGTAGGGTCAATGTCCAAAAAACGCAAGAAAGACTCCCGATAACGAGATCTCTTTCGACGGTTGCTTTGTTAAAAATAGCTTTGAAAACGTATAGCGGGGAGGTACCGATATCTCCGAAGATAATGCCCAGACTAATCAATAATCCAGCTAAGCTGAGCTTATGTGCGTGATGCAACTTGCTTGGTTTCATGGGTGAAATGCTATATGAAACTCGTATAAAAATTGAGCCAAATGTAGACAAAAAAAGTAAACGTAACGTATCTTCTTGTTAAAAATTGTTAATAGGGAAAAGTTTTTTTCCAAAGCAGCCTTTTTTGGGATAAAAAAAATTACATTTGTGTATGGTTTTTAAGAAAAAGTATTTATTTTTGAACTAAACCTATACACCCATTTATTGGTCTATTAAATAAAAATGACAGGATTGATGAGAAAAGTGGCTTTGATGATGATTGTGAGCGGATTATTGCTGACAACAGGGAGAGCTATGGCTACTTATTCTTTGTCAACAAAAATGCATGCAAGTCCTTTCCTCACGAATACGTTAAAAGAGGATAGTGAAAAACTCATTACCAACGTTAAGGTATTTTATAATCCCGTTGCGGAGCAGATTGCCATTAATTTCAAGCTGTCAAAAGAAAGTACCGTCGCCATCAAGGTGATGGACGCTTTAGGAAATGAAGTGCTCAATCTGATGAACGGCAAACTGGATGAAGGGTTACAGAATCTTTCGTTTGAAACCAACGGAAAGCTTACAACCGGTGTGTACTTTGTACGCGTCACTTCCGGAACCGAGGTCGTGGTAAAGCGTATTTCGGTAAGATAATTTCCCTCTAATATCTCCAAAATTTTTTGTTTAAAGTTTGAAGTTTAAGGTTTAACGTTCTAAATTATCCTTGTCCTTATTGTCCTTGTTCTTTTATCCTTGCTCCTGATACTCTTCTATCCACAGCCCATCCGCTTTGATAATCTCAATGAGCTCGTTTAGCGCGTTGGCTGAGCTTACATTGCGTTTTACCACTTCTTTCCCCCGGTAAAGCGTAATTTTATCTGGCCCGGCACCTACATAGCCATAATCAGCGTCTGCCATTTCTCCCGGACCATTCACAATGCAACCCATGATGCCTATTTTTAGACCCTTTAGGTGGCTGGTACGGCTGCGGATCATGTGTGTTGTCTCTTGCAGGTCAAAGAGCGTACGCCCACAGCTGGGACAGGAAATATACTCTGTTTTTGAAATGCGCGAACGCGTGGCTTGCAAGATGCCAAAAGAAATGGAAGCCAATTTGTCTATCGGTGTTGCCGGTGAGTCGATCCATATTCCCGAACCGAGACCCTCAATCAGCAATGCGCCCATGTCCGTTGCGGCATAAAGCTGTAGTTTGGAAATGGGTTCCTCCGGATTCATTAAATCGCCTGCTGGTCCCGAAAATTCGTTTTTGGCATAATGTCTTTTAATGATGATCGGTTGGCTGATCCCGATGGCTTGTAAATTATTGAAAAACTGCCGTTGATCTGCCATGCCATGCAGACGATTGGTTTCCAGTACGAAAACAATCGTCTTATTCGATTCCAACACCCCGAAATCTTCCGACAATATATCTTCGTTTGTGATGCGGATAAGATTTAAGGAAGGGTCTCTCTCTACGGCTTCATTGTAGCCGTGTAATGTATAGACCGGATGCTTATTGGCTTTATCTTTCAAAGATAGCCATGTCGGGTAGTCATAAAGTACCTTTAGGTTGCCAGGGAGGTTGAACGATGGCAAATGGGATCCCAAATACACAAAGTCTACCGATTGATCGCCCATATGGTATTTGTCATTCAAGGCGTCGTATCGATAGCCTACAGCGGCAAGGATATAGGGGTCTTTTAAGTTTTCGGATGAGATGTCGGCCACTACTCGTGGCACTAATGATCCGCCAATAAAAGCATTGACCTCTTGTGCTTCGTAGGGCAAGGTCTCTGTATTTCCCGATAGGTTGATGATTTCGCGTTCAGGAGTATGGTCTATAGCGGTCTTGCGTTTGCTGTACCGATCGACAAGTGCTCTCGCCACAGGAGCTTCTTTTTCGGGTTCTTCCGTGAGCGAAACGCGCACGGTATCGCCTAAGCCATCTTCGAGGAGCGTACCGATACCAACAGCAGATTTGATGCGTCCATCCTCGCCATCTCCAGCTTCTGTGACACCTAAATGCAATGGGTAATTCATGTTTTCCGCAACCATTTTTTCTACTAACAGACGGTATGCCTTCACCATCACTTGTGGGTTGGAGGACTTCATAGACACGACCAAGTTGTAGTACTGCAAGTCTTCGCAAATGCGCATAAACTCTAGGGCCGATTCGACCATGCCTTCGGGTGTATCCCCGTAACGGCTCATGATGCGGTCGGAAAGCGAGCCGTGGTTGGTGCCGATGCGCATGGCTGTGCCGTATTCTTTGCAGATTTTAACAAGGGGGGCAAATTTTTTGTAGATGCGGTCTAATTCTGCTTGGTATGCGCTATCGGTATAGTCGATTTGGTCAAATTTTTTTTTATCGGCATAGTTGCCGGGATTGATGCGTACTTTTTCCACGATTCGTGCGGCTACTTCGGCCGCATTGGGCGTGAAATGGATGTCGGCCACCAAAGGAACGCGATATCCTCTATCCAACAACCCTTGTTTGATATTGGCTAAATTTTCAGCTTCTTTAATGCTTGGAGCAGTAATCCTGACGTATTCGCAACCGGCATCGACCATTTTGATGGATTGTTCAATCGACCCTAAGGTATCCATGGTGTCGACAGTGGTCATGCTCTGGATACGAATGGGGTTACAGCCACCCATAGGGATATCGCCGATCTGCACTTCCCGTGTTAAAAACCGGCTGTACTCCGTTTTAGAGTGGCAGTACCCTCCGGGTAATATGATTGTGTGCTTTGTATCCATTGCTACATGCAAAGTTAGGAAAAATCGTTTGAACTCTGGTTGATAAGTTGGGAGTGATTTTGACGCTGTCGAATGGAAAGAGCTGATGGCAGGATAAGGTATATCTTATTTTTTCATGTAGAGGAACGATACATGTCTACCTTGTTTCGTGTCATTCCCTCACCTTTCGGGAACTTGTTCCGATTTATCGCATTGGCGTCAAGATAAGGGCTTTGGTGTTGGTTCTGCACCTAACGGAGCCGCTGGATATGGCTGTTAATTTTCTACAGACATTTAGCTTCCCGAATGCATTCGGGACAAGCTATACGGAGCATTTTCTTAGTGAAGCCTTTAAAATCCCGTAGAGCATATTCCCGAACTCGCTTCGGGAGATTCCAACATTTGTAGGAAATAGAGACAGAAATTAAACAAAGCGAGCCGTAGAGCCTGTCCCGAGAATCGGGATTCGCGACATTCAAATTAGCGTTAACTTGACAAAGCGATTTCTCGAGAACACACGAAGCAATTCCTTTATTCCGGTTCGTGAGGGCGCAAACCAGGTCGAATGCTTGCTAACGACAGGTAGGGGGATTAATACCTTGAAATCGTAAAGGTATTTGCGGCACCATCCAGTTCAATGTCGAATTTCTTGTCTGCTGTATCAAAATTGGCTGTTGTAGCAAGTCCTTTATTGTTATTTTCAAAACCTTCTAGGTGATTTGATGAGGCAATTGAAGAATATTTTACGCGGATGGCTGCTTCTTTGGGAATGCTCAATTTGATGGTGGAAGCACCTGTGGCAATGGATATTTTAGCGAATGCTACTTGTGGCATTCCAAGCTTTAAATTCATGGTGCTGGCACCTGTATTGATTTCCAGCTGATTGATTTTAAAATCCGACAGGTCGCCTTGTAGGTCGGCAGCGCCATAATTAAATTCCATGTCCCATAGAGGAGCCGTATGTAATTGCAAAGAAGCTGTACGAGGCGTGCTGTTTTTTCCTCCCTTTGGTTTTGCATTTAAGGTAATGGTTTGGCCTTGTTCGGTGGTCTTGTTGCTTAAACTAAGGCCCATACTTTCATTTTCGCTTTTTGCCGATAAAAGATCTGTGTCAGATGAGCTGATTTCAAACTTGCTCGCCCCACCATTAAAATCCAATTTTACCCGCTGTGTTTCAGGGCTGTAGGGAAGGGATACCGCTGTTTGCATCGAATCATTGCCTTCGTCACCAAATGACAAGTTTTTGTTGCCAAAAATGTCGACTCCCCAACCAGTACTGGGTGTGGTGAGGCCCTGAAAAACGATCCATCCCAAAAACAGGACATTACAAGCTATTTTGATGTAATCCCCGTGCATTTTGTTTTGTACCATGAGGTTGATACCTATGAGGATAATTCCTAAGGGCCAATACTTTACGATGACCCATATGTTGAAATGGACAATGTCCAAATTATGTAACAACAAAAGCAGGCCGATGCATACAAACCAAATTCCCGAACTTATTTTATTAGCCATATTTCTAATTCCTATGTAAATATATAGGTCAAAAGTACAAGATACTAATTTTTTACAAAACGTTTTTTAGGTTACGTTGTTAATAACCTCGGTAAAATAAAGCAAAATATCGGTGAATTTTCTTGCTGGTAAATGCGTATATTGCGGTACTATTTATTATAAGAATATAGATTCTGTATGATATTCCATCATTTTGGCAAATATGTTTTGTTATTGAAGAAGGTCTTCAAAAGGCCTGAAAAGTGGCGCATATACATAAAAGAGATCTTTCATGAGATGAATGAAATTGGGATTGGCTCGTTGGGGTTAATCGTTATTATTTCGACGTTTATCGGTGCTGTAATGACCTTGCAGATCGCCTTTCAGCTGGTTTCGGATTTGATACCTTCGACTGTTATCGGGCAAATTAACCGAGATTCCAATATTTTGGAATTGGGGCCTACGATTTCGGCGTTGGTACTGATGGGGAAAGTCGGCTCAGCTATATCTTCCCAAATCGGTTCTATGCGTGTCACGGAACAAATCGATGCATTGGAAATCATGGGAATTAATGCGCCGGGCTATTTGATTTTACCCAAAATTATAGCTGGGCTTGTTATGATGCCCGTATTGGTAGTTATTGCCATTTTCTGTGCGATCTGTGGCGGTCTGATTGGAGGTGCATTATCTGGAGCAGTAGCACCTTCGGACTACATACAAGGGATACAGGGCGGTTTCAATGGGTTTACCGTAGCAGTAGCCTTGGTGAAAGCGTTCATTTTTGGTTTTATCATTACTTCGGTGCCTTCTTATAAAGGGTTTTATGTCCGGGGGGGCGCATTAGAAGTCGGACAGGCTGGCACGCAGGCGGTAGTTATCGGCTGTATCACCATTTTGGCCTGTGACTATATTATTACAGCATTGATGTTATAATTTCTATGATTGAAATTCAGAATATACATAAATCATTTGGTGATAATGATGTTTTAAAAGGCATAGACGCAGTTTTTGAGCCCGGAAAGATTAATCTGATTATCGGAGGATCGGGATCGGGGAAAAGTACATTGCTGAAATGTATTGTGGGATTACATAAGCCAGAGCAGGGGAAGGTTTTCTTCGACAAGCAGGAATTTACGCAAATGACATTTGAGGAACGTATTCCTATCCGTAAGGATATTGGAATGCTGTTTCAAAATTCAGCCCTTTTTGATTCCATGACCGTGGAACAAAATATCGTATTTACATTAGATATGTTTACCGATATGAGCAAAAAGGAGAAAATAGATCGTGCTAACTTTTGTCTGGAACGGGTGAATTTAAAAGACACCAACAAACTATATCCAGCTGAACTTTCAGGGGGAATGAAAAAGCGTGTAGGCATTGCTCGGGCCATTAGCATGAGTCCTAAATATTTATTCTGTGACGAACCTAATTCAGGTTTGGACCCGGCGACTTCTATTCTGATCGACGAGCTGATACAGGAACTTACGGAAGAATATCAATGTACCACTGTAGTGGTCACGCACGACATGAATTCAGTGATGGGAATAGGGGAGTACATTTTATTCCTCTACAATGGAGAGAAGTTTTGGGAAGGATCCAACGAGGATATTCTGCGTTCGGATGTGCAAGAACTAAACGATTTTGTGTTTGCCAGTCCTTTGATGAAAGCGGCCCGGGATACAATTAAGTAGTATAAGTATTGAGTATATAGAGTAATGATTTTTTGTATTGAGAGCAATAATTGTTCACTGACTACTGCTCACTGACCACTATCAACGGATATATCTATTTTTTCCTTATTTTTGACAAAAAATCCATAAACGACATTGACTTCAACACATATACAGCTATTGACGCCACAACATTGGAAAGATTATGAACTGATCGATTGTGGCGATTTCGAAAAACTGGAACGCTTCGGAGAATTGATTTTAATTCGTCCGGAACCGCAGGCTGTATGGCCCAAGGCGTTGGGTGACGGGGAATGGAATAAACGCTATCATATAAAGTTCAAAGGTCGCTCTGCAACTTCGGGAGATTGGTTGAAAAAGAATCCCAAAACCTCTGATCGGTGGCATGTGGAATACCGGAATAAGGAGGTATCCATTAAATTTCGATTGGGTCTCACTTCTTTTAAGCATGTGGGGATCTTTCCTGAACAGGCCGTTAATTGGGATTACATCTCGGAATCCATAAAATCTTTTAGCACGCCTAAACCGAAGGTGCTGAATTTGTTTGCTTATACGGGAGGAGCATCGTTGATCGCAAAAGCTTCGGGCGCGGATACCACCCACGTGGATTCTATCAAACAGGTGGTGACTTGGGCCAACGAAAATCAAGAGCTGTCAGGCTTAGACAACATCCGTTGGGTAGTGGAAGATGCTTTGAAGTTTGTCAAACGGGAGCTGAAGCGAGGGAATACATACAACGGCATCATCTTGGATCCCCCGGCATATGGACACGGACCGAAAGGAGAGAAATGGAAGCTGGAAGACCATATTATGGAGATGATGCAGGACGTTGTCAAACTGTTAGATCCACAAGAGCATTTCTTGATTTTAAATACCTATTCGCTGGGGTTCTCTTCGGTTATTGTGGAGAACCTGATTAGGCAATCTTTTCCACAAGTAGAAAACTTAGAAATAGGAGAGCTGTATTTGCAGGCTACCGCCGGACCAAAACTGCCTTTGGGGGTTTTTGGCAAATTCAGGAAGGTTGCAGAAAGGTAAGGTGTTGAGCATTCTTCGCGTATTATTTTCTGATACACCACAGTAAGCATGCTTTCCTGTTGGTGCTTTTGATACGGGAATTTTATTATCTTTATGTCACATCAAACAATAAAACATAACCAATATCATGACCCCCAAGAACCGTCGTTCTATTCGTTTGCAAGGCTATGACTACTCACAAGAGGGTGCATATTATATCACGGTATGCACACAGGATAGGTTATGTTTATTTGGTGGGGTAAAGAATGGGGAGATGGTGTTGAATGAGATTGGTCAACATGTCGAAAAATATTGGTTGGAAATACCTGTACATTTCCCCAATACGATCTTGCATGAGTATATTGTCATGCCCAATCACGTTCATGGTATTGTCGAAATCGTCGGAACAAACGATGATTTAAACGTAGGGGCAAATAATCATTTGCCCGGTGTAAATAATCATTTATCCGACATGACAAATAATCATTTGCCCGGTGTATCGGATAGGGCGAAAACCGAGCTCACGAGCTCACCGAAGGTAAATATTTCGCCCCTACGTGGTACGTCGAAGACAATCGGTTCGATTGTGAGAGGTTTTAAAATCGGTGTTACCAAATATATACGTGCGCATACAGATATTTACGACGTTTGGCAACGAAGCTTCTATGACCATATCATCCGTGACGGTGACGATTATGAACGTATCGCCAATTACATCATTAACAATCCCAAGAATTGGGATCAAGATGATTTGTACTTGTAACAACGATATACAACCATACGGGGATTTTATTATCTTTACGTTATATCAAAAAAACAACATAAATGAACTAAAAATAGAATAAAAACATAACCCCAATTCCCCTCCATGTCATCCTGAGCGAAGTCGAAGGAGGAGGGGATTAGGGGAACATATTAGCGTTTCGCTTTAAGATTTTCCTGTAACCGAAATCTACCACATTTCAAGCACCACAGGAAGGCAAAGTGGAAACGCCTGCGTTAAAGCGTGGGCGTTCCTTTTGCTTTGTTCTACAGCCTTTGGTCAGGATTCTGGTACAAGCATGGGAATTAGCCCGCGTTTTTTTATTGTAAAGAACTAAATATTATAATTTGATAAGTTGTGTTTTTTACTACAATAGTAATAAGTATGATGCAGATGTTTTTCTATTTAGCGAAGGATATACCTTCCAGCGCCATCTTAGCTTGTCCTAATTGAGACACAATATTTTCCAGCATATGGGAAGAAAAAGCCTTGTCCAAATCCTGTTTCAACGTTTCGTAATATTTAATCCCTTCCAAAAGCTGGGTTTTGAACTTTTCCAGATATTTGACCTTCTTTTCATTCACCTCTTTCCAGTTTGTGTCAACGTATTTCTTGATGTATTCCACATAGAGGTTAAGCTCATTGACGAAGAATAGAGGTCTATTGCTGGTTTCTAAGAGATTGCGCCTGCCATAGATATGATCCACCATTTCTTTTAAGGAATACACCTTCTTGAAATAAGCGGTATTAGGACCTGGACATATAGCCACAGCTGTGTTTTCTTTCGGTTCCTGTATATTGTATTTTAAATAGGCTGATGAGGCCAAGCCATCGCATAGACAGGTTTTTTCAGTTATTTCGTTATATTTTTCTTGAAACTCCTCAGGGGGGAGTTCTTGTTTTTTTAGTTCCTTAATCTTGTGGAACTGATACACGCGGGATGCGGTACATATGGGTTTGTCGGAAAACTCCCGGTTGGAGATTAAGTATTTCTTGGTACAAGGGCTACCGGGCCTTCCTTGTTGAATACGTTCAAGGCGTTGTTTTTCGGCAGTGCTATTACGGAAGTTGTTGAACGGGATGCCTAAAGGCGAGGCACCGCTGAGATAGAAATCGGATGTTTGGGTCTGAGCCAAGGCTTGCAAGGTATCGTCATCTACGGTTGTAGCTTCAGGAACGAGTAAAAAAGGTGATCCCCATCCGGTACGGTCGAAGCCATAGTGCTCCAAGAGAAATGTCTGTTCGTGTGCTGTGCCAATGCCACCTTGTACCGTATATTTAATTGTTGGGTTTTTCTGCAGTTCGATCCCTTTTTCGGCTAATGCGTGTTTGTACATGGGGAGTAGCTCTTCCAAAAGTGTCTGCTTGTTGTTCTTGAACTCTTCCAATATAGGGCCAAGCAGATAACCTTCTGTAGCAAAAGCGTGGCCTCCACAGTTTAGTCCAGATTCTACCCGGAATTCGGATACCCAGATTCCTTTTTTTGCCAAAAATTTGGCTTGTATGTGTGCCGACCGGTAATCGGATACTTTTAAAATGATTTTCTTGTCGTAGTCTCCTTTATCATTAGGGAAAAATACGGAAAGCTCAGCAAGATACGCATACAGACGTGGGTTCATGCCTGCGGATAGAATTACAGCGGATGACAGCTTGGACTGGGCAAAACCGCGAATGGCGGCTAATGCATCAGAAAATTGCTCGGGCAATAACTCACCATTTGGCGCATGGTTCATTTTGTCAACTTTCGACATGATGTTTACATCGATATTTCCGGGCGCGATTAATTGTTTTAATTCTTCTTGCAACGTTTCCCTCATTTTCGGATGGGTTGTCTCGCGCATCTGTAAATAGCGCTTTTTCGTCAATGAATGCTCTGGCAAGAGGTCAAAATATTTGGTTATATCGTTTTTTTGCTCAAAAGATTCTTCTTTGAGGTTGTGGATTTGCATATCCACAATTTCTTTTACCAAATCCAGATAAGCGGTAATACGTTTTGCCCGAGCATCGGGTGTTTTCTTGTCAATAGGATGAAACATTTTCTGAAAAAGGTCGGCATAGTATCGACGCATACGTTCAAGGAGTTCGTCGTCTACAATTGAAACGACAGAAGATATCCCATATTTAGCAACTTTAAGAGGTGTATCTACCGAAAAAGCCAATCCCAATACCGGAATATGAAAAGTGTGTTCCATTTTAATGTGTTTGGGACACAAGTACATTAAAAAATTTCATAAAAAAAATAACCCGTTTTACGGGAAATAATGTTTAAGGTCATTTTTGGCGTCGGGTCGGTCTGCTACGATTTGAATACAATCGTTTTGTTGACGTTTAACATAACCCGATCTTCCACCAGCAGTTGAATGGCTCTGCTGAGCACTGCTTTTTCAATTTCCTTTCCGGCTGTTTTCATTCTGTGGAGATCATAGCTATGGTCTATTTTTTTGATGTCTTGGACAATAATAGGACCCTCGTCCAAATCATCCGTTACAAAATGTGCTGTGGCACCTATAATTTTCACACCACGTTCTAATGCCTGTTTATAAGGGTTAGCGCCAATAAATGCGGGTAAGAAAGAATGATGAATGTTGACGATTTTATTTTTAAATCGGTTTACAAAAGAGGGAGACAGAATGCGCATAAATTTGGCCAAGATGATATAATCAGGTTGGTATAGATCAATATGAGTGGCCAGTTCATCCTCAAATGTTTTCTTTGTTTTGTCTTCGTGGGCAATATGGTGATAGGGAATCTGAAAACGCTGCGTAAAATCCTGCAAGGTATCATAATTGCCAATAACGGCAACGACTTCGGCTTGCAAGGTTCCAAAATAGTGTCGAATGAGAATGTCGGCCAAGCAATGGTGTTCCTTGGTAACCAATATGACTAATCGTTTTCGTTCGGCGGGATTGAGTTGTATGTTTGCGTTATGGGGAAGGCTACTTTTCAGATCGTTGAAAAGCTCCTCGCTTGAAACAGGCACTCCTGAACAGACCACACGCACAAAGAACTTGTTATTGTCCTCGTCCACGTATTCGCGCATAGTGACGATGTTCAGCCGGTGTTTAGCCACTACATTGGATATGTTCGATACTAAGCCAACGGCATCGGTACATTGAATCAAGATTAAAGTTCGGTTGTCCATGGTTAATTATATAGATGAGGCAATGTTTAAAAAGCCACCATACTGAGCGAAGCGAATGATCTCGTTTTTTAGGAATCTACTGACCGAAAGGGGATCCTTCACTGTGTTCAGGATGACAGACTTAAACATTAAAGGCATTTAAGAGGCAACGGCTGCTTTTGCAAGTTCTTCTTCCAGATCGATTTCTACACGTAGATTTTCTACAATATGTTTTTGTCTTTCAGGACTATTCTTGCCCATATAATACTCTAATAGTTGCGGTAACCTGTTCTCTTTGGATAAGATTACCGGATCCAACCGCATGTCTTTTCCGATGAAAAGACCAAATTCTGAAGGTGATATTTCGCCTAATCCCTTAAAGCGGGTGATTTCCGGTTTTCCTCCTAATTTCGCAATAGCACGTTGCCGTTCTTCGTCAGAATAACAGTAAATGGTTTCCTTTTTGTTGCGCACACGAAACAGTGGCGTTTGCAGGATAGAAACATGTCCAGCTTTGACTAAATCCGGGAAGAACTGTAAGAAGAAGGTCAACAGCAAGAGCCGGATGTGCATGCCGTCGACATCGGCGTCTGTCGCAATGACAATATTGTTATAGCGCAGGCCGTCTAAACCATCTTCTATGTTGAGGGCATGTTGTAACAAGTTAAACTCCTCATTTTCATAGACAATCTTTTTGGACATGCCAAAGGAATTTAAAGGTTTTCCTTTCAAGCTAAATACAGCTTGTGTTTGCACATCACGTGATTTGGTGATGGAGCCGCTGGCCGAATCACCCTCGGTAATAAATAGCGTTGTCTCTTGGTTGCGCTCGTGCTTGTCAGTGAAGTGTATCTTGCAATCACGCAGTTTTCGATTGTGCAAAGAAGCTTTCTTAGCCCGTTCGTTAGCTAGTTTTTTAATGCCGGCAATATCTTTTCGTTCCCGTTCAGATTGCAGAATGCGTTTCAGTAAAGCATCTGCAGTGTCGGAATTTTTATGCAGGTAGTCATCGAGTGCTTTTTTGACAAAATCGTTGATGAACGTACGTACTGACGGACCTTCAGGGCCGATGTTTTGCGAACCTAGTTTGGTTTTGGTCTGCGACTCGAAGACAGGTTCCTGTACTTTAATCGCAATTGCACCAATAATGGAGGCTCTGATATCCGAAGCATCGTATTCTTTCTTGTAAAATTCCCGTATAGTCTTGACGATGGCTTCGCGAAAGGCTGCCTGGTGTGTTCCGCCTTGTGTCGTGTGCTGTCCGTTAACAAAAGAATAGTATTCTTCACCATATTGCTGACCATGGGTTAAGGCGATTTCAATATCATCGCCTCGCAGGTGGATAATAGGGTAGCGCATGGATTCGGTATCGATGTTGCGCTCCAAAAGATCTTTTAGCCCATGTTCGGAAACAAATTTTTGCCCGTTGAAATTAATAGTCAGTCCGGAGTTTAGGAATACGTAATTCCACATCATGTTTTCGACAAATTCCATGCGGAATTTGTAATGGCGGAAGATGGTTTCGTCAGGATAAAAAGAGGTTGCAGTCCCATTGCGTTGCGTGGTTTCTTTTTGCTCGTCACTTACGAGTTCACCACGGCTGAATTGTGCAATACGAGTGACACCCTGACGATAAGATTGTACTACAAACTGCGTGGAAAGCGCATTCACCGCTTTGGTACCTACACCGTTCAGACCCACGGACTTTTGGAAGGCCTTACTGTCGTATTTACCTCCGGTATTGATTTTAGAAACGACATCAACAACAGATCCAATCGGAATACCGCGACCATAATCCCGCACGGAAACTTTGTTTTCATGCACTGTGATGTCGATGGTTTTGCCCGCTCCCATGACAAATTCATCAATGGAATTATCCACGACTTCTTTTAATAAAACGTAAATACCATCGTCATAGGCCGATCCGTCTCCCAATTTTCCGATATACATACCCGGACGTAAACGGATATGCTCTTTCCAATCCAATGAACGTATGCTGTCTTCGTTATATGTTGTCATGTGGCATATAAGTTTTCGTTGCTAACAAAAATATAAAAAAAGAATGAAGTTAGCATGATTCTTGCCCACTAACCAAGGCTAACGCATCTAATTTAACCCAAGTTGCTAGTTAAAAGAAGTTTTTTAAGAGTGAGCATCAATGAATAAATTTGAGTTACGAAGCTTAAATAAATTCAGTTGAGATGCTCACAGGAGATAAAGTTACGTCAATTTACTG
>Ga0222419_100549_pt1 | contig 30945 bp, 25 predicted proteins | sample 1B20Ametagenome_FD_182474 | JGI IMG/M metagenome (GOLD analysis project Ga0222419, IMG submission 182474) | Enriched microbial communities from leaf-cutter ant dump, University of Wisconsin, Madison, United States - 1B20A (version 2) | ecosystem: Environmental > Terrestrial > Nest > Insects nest... | reverse complement strand
CTTCTCGGTGCCGTAACGCGCGGGATCTTCGCCACCCTCGCCCGAGTTGCTGCGCCCGCCAAGCCGGTTCATCGCGATTGCCAGCGCCTCGTGCGCCTCGGGTGACAACGCACCCAGCGACATGCCGGCCGAGTCGAAGCGGCGCAGGATCGCCTCGACCGGCTCCACCTGGTCCAGCGGCAACGGCGCGCCCGCCGCCTGCGGCAGCAGCAGGTCGCGCAATGCCGACGGCGGCCGCTCGTCCACATGCCGGGCGTAGCGGCGGTAGTCGTCCATCGCGCCGCTGCGCACCGCCAGCTGCAGGCTCTCGACCACGTCCGGGTTGTACATGTGGTACTCGCCACCGTGCACATATTTGTAGATGCCGCCGGCACGCAGTGGCTGCGCCTCGTTCCAGGCCTCGGCAGCAAGCAGGCGGGCGTCATGCTCCAGCTCGGCGAAGCCGGCTCCGCCGATGCGCGAGGGCGTACCGGCGAAGCACAGCTCGACCACCTCGGGAGCCAGCCCCACGATCTCGAACAGCTGCGCGCCGCGGTAGCCGGCGATGGTGGAGATGCCCATCTTCGACAGGATCTTCAGCAAGCCTTTGCGGATGCCGCGCCGGTAGCTGCGCCCGATCTCGCGCGCATTGCCGTCACCGCACCGGACATGGCCCTCGCGACCCAGTTCGAACAGGCTCTGATAGGCCAGCCACGGATAGATCGCAGTGGCACCGAAACCGATCAGGCAGGCGAACTGGTGTGCGTCGCGCGCGGTGGCGGTTTCCACCAGCAGATTGCACTGGCAGCGCAGGCCGGCTTCCACCAGATGCGCATGGATCGCGCCCACCGCCAGCAGCGCATGCGCCGGCAGCGTCTCGCGGCTCGGGTAGCGATCGGTGATGAAGACCATGACCGCGCCGTTGCGCACACCGGCCTCCGCCTCGCGGCAGAACCGGCGCAGCGCCGCTTCCAGCCCCTCCTCGGGGCGGTAACACAGGTCGATCTGCAAAGTGGCATCGACGAACTGCGGCAGCGCCAGCAACTGGCGGAGCTTGCGTTGCGAACAGATCGGCGAGTTCAGCAGGATCTGCTTCGCGTTGTCCGCCGACAGTTCGAACAGATTTCCTTCGCGGCCGAACTGGGTGACCAGCGACATCACCAACCGCTCGCGCAACGGATCGATCGGCGGATTGGTGACTTGGGCGAATGCCTCGCGGAAGCGGTCGAACAGTGGCCGCACCTGATGCGACATCGCCGCCAGCGGGGTGTCGTCACCCATCGCACCGATGGCCTCGGCCTCGGTTTCGGCAAGCACCTTGAGCACGTTCTCGCGCTCTTCGCGGCTGAGCCCGTAAAGCTTCTGGTAGCGACGCAGCACCGTCGCCGGCAGCGGCTCGGCGGCAAGGCTGGGGTCGATCAGGTCCGACTCGAGATAGCTGACTCCTGCCCGCAACCACTCGCGGAACGGCGCGCGGCAGCGGTTGATCGCATCGATGTCGGCATCGTGCAGCAGGCGACGTCCGGCGAAATCCACCGCCAGCATCTGCCCCGGCCCGAGCCGCCCCTTCGCCACCACCCGCGACGGTGGCACGTCCCACAGGCCGGCCTCGGAAGCCACGATCAGGTGATTGTCGTCCGACAGTGCCCAGCGCGCCGGACGCAGGCCGTTGCGATCAAGCGTGCACGCCGCGTAACGGCCATCGCACATCACCAGCCCGGCCGGGCCGTCCCAGGGCTCGCTGTGCAGCGCGTAATACTCGTAGAAGCCACCCAGATCCTCGTCCAGATCCTCACGCGCAGCATATGCCGGCGGCACCAGCACGCGCATCGCTGCCAGCATGTCCAGGCCACCGGCCAGCAACACCTCCAGCGCGTTGTCGAGGCTCTCCGAGTCCGAGCCGTCCTGGCGCACCAGCGGGCCGATGTCGGTGAGATCAACCTTCGGCGAACGCAGGATCGCGCCGCGGGCCTGCATCCAGCGGCGATTGCCGCGGATGGTGTTGATCTCGCCGTTGTGCGCCAGCAACCGGAACGGCTGGGCCAGTCGCCACTGCGGCGCGGTATTGGTGGAGAAGCGCTGGTGGAACACCACCGCATCGCTGGAAAGAGCGGGGTGCCGCAGATCGGCGAACACCTCGCGCAGCCGGCCCGGCGTGGCCATCGCCTTGTAGCCGATGACATGGGCAGACAAGCTGACCACGTAGAACCACGGATCCCCGGCGAGCGCCACCTCGGCACGACGGCGGGCACGGAACAGCGCGCACTCGAAAGCTTCATCGTCCATGGCGGGCACGGCATCCACGAGCACCTGGCGCACCCGCGGACAGGTAGCGCCGGCCAGCGGACCGCAGGCATCGACATCAACCGCAACCTCACGCCAGCCGGCCAGTGACAGGCCTGCTTCAACCAGATGCCGCTCGAGTTCTAGCGCCGCCGATTCACCGCCATCCGGATCGAGAAACACCAGCCCGGCCGCAAAGCGCTCACCCGGCGCGATGCCATCAGTTGCCGCCAGCTCGCGCAGCCACTCCGCCGGGCGATGGATCAACACGCCGCAACCATCGCCGCTGACGCCATCGGCATTCACACCGCCGCGATGGGAGAGCTTCGCCAGTGCCGAAAAAGCGGTATCGACCAGCGTGGTACTGGCACGTCCGTCGATCTGCGCCACCAGCCCGAAGCCGCAGCTGTCGTGCTCGAAAGCCGGATCGTACAAGGTCCCCGTGTCGCATTCCGCCATCTCATCCCCTCCGGACTGCGCGGGCTGCCGCGATGCCGTGGGCACCAATCGTTTCGCGCAGGAGCTGCTCGAATAGAACATAATTGCTGCGACGCGTCAAAGGAAAATTTATGGACGTCTATACTTCTTTACGTCCGTTTTATTTTTTCAGGCATGGCGATGGAATATCTGCCGGAGAAAAGCCGTGCCGGACACCCATTCACCACGCCCTTCCCACGACCATCAACCGGCGCGAATGCCATCACAACTGCCGGGTGCCGGCGACACCCCACCCCACGCAGCCCTCACCCGCATGCCGTTCTGCCGGATTTTCATCACCGGGCCGTGCCGTAACCGGCCCCGGTCAGGGATAATCGGCCGCATGTCAGAACCTGCCCGCCTTTCTCCTCTTGTCAGCTGCCTGCTGCTCGCCACACTGCTGGGCGGCCTGGCCACTTCGCCACTGCAGGCACGCCAGGACGCCAATAGCCGGACCGAGCAAGCCGAGGCCCGGAAAAAACTTGCCGACCTGCGCAGCAGGATGGAAGCACTGGCAAAACAGCAGGCCGACACTGCCGCCCACCGTGACAGCATCAACGCGGAACTGGCCAGGCAGGCAAACGCATTGGCCAGCGCGGCACGGGCAGTACGCCAGACCGATGCCGAGCTGGCGGCCAAGCAGCAGCAACTCGAGCAGTTGCAACAGCAACGCGCCGAGCTGAAAAAGACGCTGGACAGCCAGCGCGCCGCCATCGCCGACCTGCTGCGCGCCACCTACGCGCTTGGCCATGGCTCGGATCTGCGTCTGCTGCTGGGCGACGAAGACGTGGCCCGCATTTCCCGCGCCCTGGTGTACTCGAAATATTTCCAGCAGGACCGCGTGCAGCGCGTGCAGAAGCTGATGGCCGACCTGACCCGGCTGCAGGAGCTGGAAAACACCATCACCGCCGAACAGCAGGCGCTGCAGGAAACCAGGACACAACGGGAAAAACAGGCGCAGGCGCTGGCCAGCGCACGTGCCGCGCAGCAAAAACTGGCAGCGGAAACGGAAGCCCGATACAAGGATCAGGCCCAGCGGCTGGCCGCACTGAAACAAAACGAGCAGTCGCTCAACAGCCTGGTCGACAAGTTGCAGAAAGCACTCGACCAGGCCGCCCGCGAAGCCGAAGCCGCTGCACATGCAGACAAGCCACCAAAGCCCGGCCGCAAGCCGGCACCGCCGGTCGAAGTGAGTGGCGCCAGCGCCGCGAATATCCGCGGCAACCTGCCGTGGCCCGCCGGTGGTGCAGTCAACAGCTATGGCAACGGCGTACTGATCAAGGCCAGTGGTGGCAGCGAAGTACACGCGGTGGCACGTGGCCGGGTGATCTACACCGGCTTCATGCGCGGCTACGGCATGATGCTGATCGTCAACCACGGCAACGGCTGGATGAGCATCTACGGCAACAACGAAGCCGTGCTCAAGGACGTCGGCGACCAGGTCGACGCCGGCACCGTGATCGGTACGGCCAGCGCCCCCACCGGTACCAGCACCGGCGTCTATTTCGAACTGAGAAAGGACAACAAGCCGGTCGATCCACGCACCTGGCTGAGCCAGCACCGTTGACGCCGCCACCATGACACCGCAGGCTAGGATGCGCTGGATACAGCCCTTCTGGCGCGATGAATTCCTCCGCCATCCGGCTGTCCCTGATCAGGTCATCCCACCGTAAACCACGCTGCATGGAGCCACCCGCATGCGCCTTCCATTCCGTAGCCCGAGCGCCGGCCTGACCGCGTTGCTGCTGGCCATTCCGCTGCTCGCGCCCATCTCGCATGCGCAGGACGCGCCGGCCGCTGCCGGCAGCTCGATCGCTCCGCCAGTCGACCTGCCCGCTACCGGCAGCAGTGCCGCGGCACCTCCCCGTGCCGACCAGGTCGACCTGGACGACATCCGCAACTTCAGCCGCGTCTACGAAGTGGTACGTCAGGCCTACGTGGAAAAAGTGGACAACAAGACTCTGATGAATGCCGCCATCAGCGGCATGCTCAGCGGACTCGATCCACACAGCGAATACCTGGACCGCGAAGGCCTGGACCAGCTCAGCGAGGAAACCACCGGCGAATACAGTGGCCTCGGCATCGAGGTGCTGCAGGTCGATGGCAGCCTGCACATCGTCTCGCCGATCGACGACACCCCCGCCGCCCGTGCCGGCATCAAGCCGGGCGACATCATCGTCAAGATCGACGGCAGCCTGGTCGATTCGCAGAACGTCGACGCCATGTTCAGGAAATTGCGTGGCGAACCGGGCAGCAAGATCACCCTGACCATCGCGCACCAGGACAGCGACAAGCTGGTCGACGTGCCACTGGTGCGCGAAAACATCTCGATCAGCAGCATCAAGGTACGCGAGCTCGAGCCCGGCTACGCCTACCTGCGGATCAGCCAGTTCCAGGAAGACACCGCGGACGAACTCAGTCGCAAGCTGGGTGAGCTGATCGAGAAAAACGGCCCGCAGAAAGGTGCGGTGCTGGATTTGCGCAGCAATCCCGGCGGCCTGCTCACCGCAGCGGTGGGTGTCAGTGACAACTTCCTCGACAGCGGCAACATCGTCACCACCCGCGGCCGTCTGAGCGATGCCAACATGAGCTTCGACGCCCATCCCGGCGACCAGCTCAATGGCGCGCCGATGATCGTGCTGACCAACAACGGCACCGCCTCCGCCGCCGAGATCGTCTCCGGCGCCCTGAAGGACAACCACCGCGCGCTGATCATGGGCCAGCGCAGCTTCGGCAAGGGCGTGGTGCAGACCGTGCTGCCGCTGGACACCGACCACGCGGTGAAGATCACCACCGCCCGCTACTACACGCCGAACGGCACATCGATCCAGGCCGAGGGCATCAAGCCCGACATCGCGCTGGCCGACCTCACCGTGAACGAGGCCGACCGTGGTCCGGCACTGATCAGCTCCGAAGCCGACCTGCCCAACCATCTGGCCAACGAGAACTCCAGCGCTGACAAGGACATCGACGACGACGGCAGTGCCGCGGACGGCAAGCTGGCAACCAGCGATTACGCCCTGTCGCAGGCGCTGAACGTGCTCAAGGGCATGGTCCTGCGCCAGCCGCCGGTCGCGGCCACCTCCCGGAAGGACTGACGACCGGACACGAAAACGGCCCCTTCCGGGGCCGTTTTCACTGCGGCGAAAACCCTCCCGGGTTTCACCGCATCACGCGGCAAACAGACCGCGCATCTTCTTCATCGCATTGGCCTCGACCTGACGGATGCGCTCGGCCGAAACGCCGTACTCGTCGGCCAGATCCTGCAGCGTGGCCTTGTTGTCCTCATCCAGCCAGCGGCGCTGGATGATGTCGCGCGAACGCGCATCCAGCTGGTCCAGCGCGTCGGTCAGCGCCTGCATCTGGTTGTCGGCATAGTCCTCGTTGGAGACGTTGTCGTACGGGTCGGCACCCTCGTCGACCAGGAACGCGGCCGGCGCCGGCTTGGCGTCCTCGTCATCGTTGACCGGCTCGAAACCGATGTCACGGCCGGACAGCCGCGACTCCATCTCGCGCACCGTCGCCTCCGGCACGCCCAGGTCCTTGGCCACCGTGCTCACCTCGGCCGCGTTCAGCCAGCCCAGGCGCTTCTTGCTCTTGCGCAGGTTGAAGAACAGCTTGCGCTGCGCCTTGGTGGTGGCGACCTTCACGATGCGCCAGTTCTTCAGGATGAACTCGTGCATCTCGGCACGGATCCAGTGCACCGCGAAGCTGACCAGACGCACACCCTGGTCCGGGTCGAAGCGCTTGACCGCCTTCATCAGGCCGATGTTGCCTTCCTGGATCAGGTCGGCCAGCTGCAGGCCGTAGCCCGAGTAACCACGGGCCACGTGCACCACGAAACGCAGGTGCGACATCACCAGCTTCTTGGCCGCCGAAAGATCTTCCTGCTCGTTGTAACGACGCGAGAGATCCTGCTCCTCGCCCTGGCTCAGCACCGGAATGCGATGCACCGCCGAGATGTAGGCATCCAGGCTGCCGACCACGCTGGGCAGCGTCGAGGGAAGGGTCGCCAAAGCTTGGGACATGGGAAAAGCCTCCGATACAAGAACGTCAGATTAGCACTCCGGCGATTGGAGTGCTAACGAGTGGATTGGTTCACTCAATTTATTGAACTGAATAGTACATAAAACAAGCCGAAAAATCCACTCCCGCCGCTTACCCCCCCAGACTTTGGTCGAAAACCGCCTTCCAAAGCCTCATTTTGGAAAAATTCCTACATGATTCTTCGCGATTTTTTCGTGAAGAAGTGACAGACTGCCGTCGGGGCGGGGCAATACAGTCGGACCATCCGCAGTGATGTCCGCATGCAAGGAGCTGGCGATGGAAATAGACAGCCGAAAGGCATGGCCAAGGCTTGATGGCGCGGGTTTGTCGCGCCCGATGTCTTCCCGCTAAGCGGCAAGCTCATGCCAGTCAGGGAAAGAAAACTCGCCACCATCGGATTGATGTTGCGTGACGACGTGCTGCTGCACACGCTCATGCAGGTCATCCGCACCCGGACCATGGATGCCTGGTCACTGCACGGCGGCCTCGAGGCCGATGTGGTTCTGTGCAATCCCGACTCCACGCTTGCCGGCGTCGCGCTGCGCCGGGTTGGTGAAGCGGCATGCATCTCGGTGATCCACGAAGGACAGGAGCCGCTTCCCGGAACCCGCACGTTGCGCGCACCGATCAAGAGCAATGAACTGATCGCACTGCTCAACGACACGCCCCATGCCAACCCGCGCAGCCGCAGCATGGAGCCGGCCGAGACGGAAGTCAGCGAACAGGACATCCTGGAGGCGCTGCACGGCCTGATGCAGGGCAAGTCGCCGGTTCCCCATGCAGTGGAGTCCCGTGCCGGCGTTCTGCTGCTCACGCCGTCCACCCGCACCCTGCATGCCCCTGCCGCGCTGACGGAGGCCGATGTCCTGCCATGGCTGCAAGCCGGCCGCGTACGCGTGCGACAGATCGACCAGGCGGCGCTGGAGCAGACCTCCAACCACCCCATCGACAACCTGTTGTGGATGATCGGCCTGCTGCGCACCGAGCGCCCTCTTCTCCAGGGCCTCCCGGAAAACGGCAAGTTCAAGCTCAAGCGCTGGCCCGATTTCGGCAGGTTGGCGCACGAGGCCTGCCATTTCCGCATGGCCGCCCTGCTTTCCCGCAACGAGCACACGGTGGAACAGGTTGCCGATGCCTCCGGACGGCCGGTCGGCGACGTGCATGCATTCATCAATGCCTGCGCGTTGTGCGACCTGCTGTCGATGGACAGCCCGGCCACCATCATCGCCCCGCCAAAACGTCCGTCGCGCGAGCGGCGGAACTACACCTCGATCCTCAAGACAATCCGCTCGGCCTTGGGATTGCGAGTCTGACCAAGATGCAGCCACGCGAATACAAGCTTCTTTTCACCGGCAGCATGGGTGCGGGCAAGACCACGGCCATCGCCGCAGTCAGTGCCATCGCGCCATGCAGCACCGACGTGCTCAACAATGACCTTGAGGGCCACGCCAAGGCCACCACCACCGCCGCACTGGACTATGGCGAGGTGGTGCTCGACAGCGGCGACCGCCTGCGCCTCTACGGCACCCCGGGCCAAGCCCGTTTCGATTTCATGTGGAAGATCCTCGCCCAGGGTGCGCTTGGCGTGGTGATCCTGATCGACAACAGTCGCCCCGATCCGCTCGCCGACCTTCGCGAGTACGCCACGGCATTCGGCGAACTGCTGGCGCGCGCCCATGCCGTGATCGGCATCGGGCGGACCGAAACCCATCCCACGCCCGCCATCGACGACTTCCATGCCGTGCTGCACGAACTCGGCCACTCCGCGCCGGTCCTGTCGATCGATGTGCGCCGCCGTGATGACGTGCTGATGCTGCTCGACATCCTTTTTCACCAGATCGAAGCCATCGATGCCATGCAAGCCAACCCAATGGAACAGCCATGAACGCGCAAGCACCGGTCACCAGCCGTACCGAGACCGCGGTCTGCCAGATCTACATCGATGCACTGACCACCAGTCAGCCGGAGATCACCGGCGTGCTGATCTCGACCATCGACGGTTTCGAAATTGCCTCGAAGCTGCTGTCCGACCTGTCCGCCGCCAAGCTGGCCGCAATGACCAGCTCGCTGTTGGCGCTGTCCGGCGCGATGACCGAGGAGGCCGGCAGCGGTGCCTGCCGCGACCTCGTCATCGATGGCGAGGACGGCCGCGTGCTGTTGATGGACCTGCCCTATCGCAAGCAGAAGCTGGTGCTTGCCGTGCTGTGCACGAGCAAGGTCACCTTGGGCCAGGTGCTGTGGGCGGTACGCGATTGCCGCGAAAACCTTTCCAACCGCCTCAACGTTTTGTGAAACCCGTGGAGGCGGCCTCGCATCAGCCGTCTCCGCGTCGTCCTGTCGATGCACAACCGCAAATGAAAGGGGAAACACGAAGTGGCCAACCTCAACGACTCGATTAACGAACTGATGACGGTCGACGGCTCCGTTGCCGCATCGCTCGTCGATGGCAACAGCGGCATGATGCTGGGCCAAGCAGGTAACGGCATCGACCTGGAAGTCGCCGCCGCTGGCAACACGGAAGTGGTCCGCTCCAAGATGAAGACGATGAAGGCGCTCAACCTCACCGACGAGATCGAGGACATCCTGATCACGCTCGGCAAGCAGTACCACATCATCCGTCCGGTCTCGAGCAAGCCGGGCCTGTTCTTCTATCTGGTGCTGGACCGCAACCGCTCCAACCTCGCCCTGGCCCGCCGCAAGGTGCAGGACGTGGAAGGCGAGCTGACGATGTAAACCTCGATGCAGGACGACAGGCCGCTGGCACGGGCCTGTCGTCCTGCACGATCAGGCCGGCAAATCGACCCGCGCCGGCAACGACCAATCGATCGGTGCCTGCCCGTGCGCCTCCAGGTAACGATTGGCCGCCGAGAAGTGGCCGCAACCGATGAAGCCGCGGTGGGCCGACAGCGGCGACGGATGCACCGAGCTCAGCACGCAGTGGCGGGCGGTATCGATCAACTGTCCCTTGCGCTGCGCGTAGCTTCCCCACAGCAGGAACACCAGGCCTTCGCGCTCACGGTTGAGTGCATCGATGGCCGCATCGGTGAAACCTTCCCAACCCTTGCCCTGATGCGAACCGGCGCGGCCGGCCTCGACCGTCAACGTGCTGTTGAGCAACAGCACGCCACGCTCGGCCCATGACGTGAGGCAGCCATGGTCGGGGCGCGGGATGCCGAGGTCACGCTGGATCTCCTTGAAGATGTTGTCCAGCGATGGCGGCACCCGCACGCCGGGCCGCACCGAGAAGCACAACCCGTGCGCCTGCCCCGGGCCGTGGTACGGATCCTGGCCGAGAATCACCACGCGCACCGCGTCGAACGGGGTATGTCCGAAAGCGGAAAAAATTTCGGGACCGGGCGGGTAGATGCGCTTGCCACTGCGCAGCTCCTCGCGCAGGAACGCCGCCAGCGCCTGCATGTCGGGACGCTGCAGATAGTCGCCGATGCGTGCCTTCCACGAGGATTCCAGCCTGATCCGGTCGGTATCGCTCATGCCTGTTCCGCACGCTCGCGCAGGTGCCGCGCCACGCGCAACTGGAACAGCAACTTGGTCACCAGCAATCGCTCCTCGACCGGTTTCTCCACCAGATCGTTGGCTCCGGCCTTGATCAGTGCGGCCTGGTTGGCGGGATTCTCGTCGCCGGTCATCACCAGCACCGGCAAAGTGCCCTTGCCGTAGCCGTATTCACCACGAATGTGTTCGAGCAGGTCACCACCGGTGAGCTCGCCTTTCAGGCTGACGTCGGTAAGCACCACATCCGCGCCGACCTCGCCCTGTGCCCGGGAGGTTTCCAGCAGAGCCAACGCATCCTCCACGCTGACCACATGACGCACGGTGAGGCCGATCTTCTCCAGCATCCGGCGGGTCGCCAGCGCCACCACCCGGCTGTCCTCGACGTACAGCACCACGCCTTCGGCGGCACTCTCGGGGCTCACGTAGCCGCGGATGAACTCGGCCAGCGCCTTGAACCCCAGCGACTTGTCGAAATAGTCGGTGACGTGCTCGCCCAGTGCCCGCCGGTGCAGGCGATCCTCGACGTCACCGGACACCACCACGATCGGTACATAGACCTGCGGTGCCGATTCGCGCACGAAACGCGCCAGCTCCAGCCCGTCCATGTCCGGCAGGCGCAGGGCGATGGTGATGAAATCGAACACGCCATCACCCAGCAGTTGCTGCGCTTCCGCACCGCTGTCGCACCCCACCACTTCGACACCGGGCAATTCGGCCTTTACCAAGCGGCCGATCAATTGCCGCACCACGCGCGAACCGTCAACCACCAGTACACGGGGTGCATCGGTCAGCAAACGGCTGCTGATTTTCGTACTCATGCGTCTAACTCACCCGCTGATTCGTGGCGATCCCTGGCCCATGAACCTCCGTGCGCCCCCTGCGCACGCCTGATCCGGAAATAGTGCACCAGCGGCGACATCGACAACGCGATTCACGTCGCCACACCGGCAACCCGCTAAGCCATCCTGCGCAACTGCCATGCGCTGACCAGCCTGGCACCGAGCCAGCCCAGCGCCGCGGCCGCCAACGGTACCGCCAGCAGCAACCATAACGGCAGCCCGCCGACCTGCAGCCGACCATCATAGGCGCTGGCCAGTTGCGCCACCGGCTCCGCCAGCGCGAACTCGATCAGCACGGCCACCAGCACCGCCAGCACCCCGCTGAACAGGCCGTACCAGATGCCGGCATATAAATAGGGTCGACGCACAAACGCGCCGCTGGCGCCTATCAACAGCAGGATCCCGATCTCTTCGCTGCGACTGGCAATGTCGACGCGCACCGTGTTGCCGACCACCAGCAATGCGGCCAGCGCCAGCAACGAGGCCAACACCAGCACCACGCGGTTGCCGACACCGAGCAGGGCATCAAGCCGCTGTCGCCAGTGGCCGCTGTCCTGCACCAGCTCGACACCGGCCATGGTCCGCACATCAGTGACCAGTTGTTCCAGCGCCTGCGCGCTCGCCCCGGCATGCGGTTGCAACTGCAGCACGTAGGGCAGCGGGTTGTCGTCCAGAGTCTGCAACGCGCCGGAGAAACCCTGCATCTGCGCCAGCTCGTCCATGCCCTGCTGAGGTGTTTTCACGACAACCCCTTCGAGCTCCGGTCGTGTGTCGAGCTTCCCGGCCAGCGCCTTCGCCTGCTGCGCGGTCTGGTCCGACTGCAGGAATACGCTGATGGCCTGGCTCTGGCCCAGAGCATCGCCGAGTTTCTGCACATTGCCCAGCAACAGGTAGAACGCCAGCGGCAAAGCCAGCGCCAGCCCCATCACCGCCATGGTGAGCAGGCTGCCAAGCGGGCGCGAGGCCAACCGGCGCAGGCTGGCCGAGGCGCTCCAGCGGTGATGCTCCTGCCAGCTGCCGAAACGGCTGACGCGGCCACGACCATTGCGCTGTGGCGCATCCGCCGGCACGCGCACGGGGGTTTCCGGTGACGTGCTCACAGCACCTCCTCGGCCGCCAGGTCGGCCACCAGCCGGCCGTGGTCGAGCACGATCACCCGCTTCTTCATGCGCTTGATCAGCGGCAGGTCGTGGCTGGCAACCAGCACCGTGGTCCCCACCTGCTGGAATTCGGCAAACAGACCCATGATCTCCATCGCCAGCTGCGGGTCGAGGTTGCCGGTCGGTTCGTCGGCGATCAGCAGGGTCGGCCGCGCCACGATGGCCCGGGCAATCCCCACGCGTTGCTGCTCGCCGGTGGACAGGGTCGCCGGCAACTGCCTTTCATAAGCCAGCAGGCCGACCTTCTCCAGCGCCGCACGCACCCGCCGCGCGCGCTCGGCGCGGGCAATGCCGCCGATCACCAACGGCAATTCCACGTTGTCGAACACGCTGCGCTCCATCAACAGGCGATGGTCCTGGAACACCATGCCGATCTGCCTGCGCCATTTCGGAATGCCGCTGTGGCGGATCTTCGCCAGGCTGCGGCCATCCATGCTGATCGTGCCGTGCGACGGCCGTTCAATCAGCCCCAGCAGTTTCAGCAAGGTGCTCTTGCCGGCACCGGAATGACCGGTGACGAAAGCCATCTCGCCAGTGGGCACTTCGAATGAGAGCTGCGAAAGCGCTTCATGTCCGCCCTCGTAGCGCTTGCTGACTTGATCGAACTGGATCACCGAGTATCCCCGAGCCTGCGTGTCACCGTATCGATGGCAAGGATAAGGGAAGCAGTGTGCAGATGCGGACTTCCCGCATCAAAGAATCGCCATTGATTCAGCGCACGCCAGACGGGCCGCGCCAAGTTTGCCGTACCACTGGCGACCCGCGCCCTGGCCCGATACGCCGGACCAGGGCGTGGACTTGCCGGCGATCACCGCCCGGTGAACAGCTTCGTCAGCCGGCGGAACAAGCCAGGCTTCTCCGCACGGGCGCGCTCGACGGGCTTGCCCGAAGTGACCTCGACCTGCCGCGACGGCCGGTGATGGACGGTGCCAGCGGACTCCGCCGCACCGCGCTCGCGCGGCGGACGACGCTCGCCACGTGGCGCACGGCCACTCTCGGCCACGCCGGCAGCAGCACCAGCATGCGTCTCGACACCGGCGGCGGCACCTTCGCGACGACGGTTGCGGCCACCGCGACGACGACGACGCTTGCGCGGAGCACCGGTGGCATCGCCGTCACTTGCCGGTGCAGGTGCGGGTGAAGGAGCCGGCACCGCAGCCACGGCGACCTGCTCTGCCACCGCGGAATCACCCTCGCCGGCAGCCGGCCTGCGCTGGCGCGGCGGGCGTGAAGAGCGATCACCACGCGCCGCACCACCACGCCCCCGACCACCACTGCGCCGCGGCTTCTCGCCCGGGCGCGGCGGCACCACGTCGCCGAAAGCGGCGCTGTCGGCCGCCGCATTCGCGGCAAACTCGGCATCGACGGCCCGCGGCTTGGGCATCACCAGCAATTCGGGCTCCATCGGGGCTACCGGGATGCTCTGGCCAATATAGGCTTCGATATCCGGCAGCGACATCGCGTAGAGGTCGCAGGCAAAACTGATCGCGTCGCCCTCGGCACCCAGCCGTGCGGTGCGGCCGATGCGGTGCACGTAATCCTCGGCCTCATGCGGCAGGTCGTAGTTGAAGACATGGCTGACCTCGGGAATATGCAGGCCGCGCGCAGCCACATCAGTAGCCACCAGGATGTCCAGCTGGCTGTCCTGGAACCGCTGCAGCAGCTTCTGCCGCTTGAGCTGCGGCACGTCGCCGGAGATCGCACCGACGCGGCAACCGTGGCGCCTGACCCGATCGGTGACACGCTCGGCGGCGGCACGGGTGTTGACGAAAATGATGGCGCGATGCGGCTTGTGCCGGTCGATCAGGTTCAGCAGCAGCGGCATCTTTTCTTCCTTGGCCGGGAAGTAGACCAGCTGGCGCACCTTGTCGGCGGTGACGTTGTCGCTCTCCACCACCAGCTTCTCGGCTTCGTGCATGTGCTCGTAGGCCAGCTCCAGCACGCGGTGGCTCAGGGTGGCGGAGAACAGCAGCACCTGGCGCTGCTCACGCGGGCGCAGGCGGCGGAAGATGAAGCGCACGTCCTTGATGAAGCCCAGGTCGAACATGCGATCGGCCTCGTCGACCACCATCACGTCGACGCTGCCGAGGCCGAACACGCCCTGCTTGTGGTAGTCGAGCAGGCGGCCGGGAGTGGCGATGATGATGTCGCAGCCGTCTTTCAGTTGCTGGCGCTGCTTGTCATAGTCGACGCCGCCGTAGATCAGCGCGGTTCTCAGGCCGGTGTGGCGGCCGATGTTGCGGGCGTCCTTGTCGATCTGGATGGCCAGCTCACGGGTCGGCGCGATCACCAGCGCACGCGGGTCGGAATCCTTGCGCTCGGCCACGGCGGAGGTGGTCAGCAGGCGATTCATCATCGCGACCAGGAAGGCGCAGGTCTTGCCGGTGCCGGTCTGCGCCTGACCGGCGACGTCGCGCCCGGCCAGTGCCGGCGGCAGGGTCATTTCCTGGATCGGCGTGCAGCGGGTGAAACCGCTGTCGTCCAGGCCCTGCTGCAGCAGCGGATGAAGATCGAAGTTGGTGAAAAAAGTGTCGGTAAGTACGGTTTGGGACATATGCGGATGATTGACCTTGCCTGACGGCGGCGTAATGCGCTGCACCCGTTCCGGGCGCGGACATCGGCGCGGGGACGGTGCAGGACGGGTGCGCTATGCGCGGCGAAGCGGCTCAATGTCAGGGTCAACAAGATCGCGCCGCGGCTGGCGACGCCGTAGTTGCCGGCGATCTGACGAGCGGCGGTGAAAGCCGCCCTTGAATCGTGCCCGGAGTTGCGCTGGAATGAAGACGTGCCGCCATGGCACACCCCTTTTCCCGGCTCAACCCGCGCTTCATGGGCGCCTGAGTGTAGCCGATGACGACCACGTTCGTCGTCACTCCTTGTTTTCCCGCAGCAGCCACCCCATTGTTCTGCCCCCGCCAGTTTGACGCCCCCAGCCACGGAGATTCCCGGTGAGCGACCTGATTACCCATGTGAATGACGATGCCTTCGACGAGCAGGTGCTCAAGTCGGAAACCCCTGTACTTCTGGACTTCTGGGCCGAGTGGTGTGGCCCGTGCAAGGCCATCGCACCGATGCTGGACGAGCTGGCCCAGCAGTACGAGGGCAAGCTGCGTGTGGTCAAGGTCAACATCGACCAGAACCAGCAGACCCCGCGCACCTACGGCGTGCGTGGCATCCCGACCCTGATGGTGTTCAAGAACGGCAAGGTCGAAGCGACCCAGATCGGTGCCGTCAGCAAGGGCCAGCTGACCCAGATGATCGACAAGGCCATCTGACTCATCTTGCGACAAACCCGCTGCAGCCCGCCTGTCCGGCCTGATCCGGCAGGCGGGCGAGGCTTTACGCCGGCACGCAGCGGGTGCTAGATTCATCGCGTCCGTCGGGACAGTCCTGTCCCCTGCGCACTCTGCGCGACGCACACCCTCCCTCCTGTGATTTCCAACGGCGCCCCGTGAGGATTGCCCGTGTCCGATACTGAAAACAAAACCCCCAGCGACGCCAAAGGCGCCGAGGCCAAGCCCGTTGCCGCGAGCAAGCCCGAGCCGCGCGCCCGCGCACCGCGCCGTACGGCCGCCGCCGCTGCGGACAAAGCCGCGAAGGCTGCACCTGCCGAGAAACCGGCAGCGCCTGCACCTGCACCGGCTCCCGCTCCGGCACCTGCCGCCGCACCGGCCACGCCACCTGCAGCCGCGCCTGCGCCGGCTCCCGTGCAGGCAAGTCTGCCGACAACCCCGGCAGCGCCTCCAGCCAACGCCGAAGCCACTCCGCCGAAGGCTGCTCAGGAATCGCGTGAACCGGCCAGCTCCGGCACACAGAACCAGTCGCAGGGCCAGAACCAGCATCCGGCACAAGGCTCCAACCAGGGCCAGCACCAGAACAACGGCCAGAACAACAACAACGGCGGCCGCGAAGGCCGTGGCCGGCGCCGCCGCAACGAGCGCGGCGGCAATTCCAACCAGCAGGGGCGCCAGCGGCCCAACCCGAACGGCCTGCCGGTGGATGACGACAACGCCGATCCCGGCAGCGACACCCGCCTGATCAACCTCACCGAACTCAAGCGCATGCGCGCGCCGCAGCTGCTGGAGTTTGCCGAGTCGCTGGGCGTGCACGAGGGCGTTGCCCGCGCGCGCAAGCAGGACGTGATCTTCAACGTGCTCAAGGCGCATGCCCGCTCCGGCGGCGGCATCTGGGCCGAGGGTGTGCTGGAAATCCTGCAGGACGGCTTCGGCTTCATGCGCTCGGCCGACGAGTCCTATCTGGCCGGCCCCGACGACATCTACGTCTCGCCCAGCCAGATCCGCCGCTTCAACCTGCGCACCGGCGACTACATCACCGGTCGCGTGCGCCATCCGAAGGAAGGCGAGCGCTACTTCGCGATGCTGCGGGTGGAAACCATCAACGGGGATCCACCGGAAGCATCGAAGAACAAGATGCTGTTCGAGAACCTCACCCCGCTGTTCCCGCGCAAGGCCTACAAGCTGGAGCGAGGCAACGGTTCGAGCGAGGACATCACCGGCCGCATCCTTGACCTGATCGCGCCGATCGGCAAGGGCCAGCGCGGCCTGATCGTCTCCCAGCCGAAGTCCGGCAAGACGATGATGCTGCAGAACATCGCCCAGGCGATCCAGTACAACCACCCCGAATCGCACCTGATCATCCTGCTGGTCGACGAGCGTCCGGAGGAAGTCACCGAGATCGCCCGCACCGTGCGCGCCGAGGTGATCTCCTCGACCTTCGACGAGCCGGCGGTGCGCCACGTGCAGGTGGCCGAAATGGTGATCGAGCGGGCCAAGCGCCTGGTCGAGCACAAGAAGGACGTGGTGATCCTGCTCGACTCGATCACCCGCCTCGCCCGCGCCTACAACACCGTGGTGCCCAGCTCCGGCAAGGTGCTCACCGGCGGCGTCGACGCCAACGCGCTGCAGCGGCCCAAGCGCTTCTTCGGCGCCGCCCGCAACGTCGAGGAAGGCGGCAGCCTGACCATCATCGCCACCGCGCTGACCGACACCGGCAGCAAGATGGACGAGGTGATCTACGAGGAATTCAAGGGCACCGGCAACATGGAAGTGCACCTGTCCCGCCGCATCTCCGAAAAGCGCGTCTACCCGGCGATCGACATCAACCGCTCCGGCACCCGTCGCGAGGATCTGCTGATCGATCCCGACCTGCTGGCCAAGATCTGGATCCTGCGCAAGCTGCTGCATCCGATGGACGAGCTGGCGGCGATGGAATTCATGCTCGACAAGATGAAGAACACCAAGTCGAACGACGAATTCTTCAACTCGATGAAGCGATGAAGAGCCGGGATTCGGCATTCGAGATTCGGGATTCGTGAAACCCTCCAAAGGCCGGCTTTTTGCCGGCCTTTGGTTTTTCCGGCGACATTTCGCCGCTGGGGCGGATGAAATTTCACCTGTACCGTCCCGTACAATTACCCTGCTTTCCCGGATGACACCAGTCCGGCTGGATCCTCTCCGGTCCCGTCATTCCTGCGAAAGCAGGAATCCAGTGCCTTCCCCGGCAATGCGTGAAAGACGCTGGACCCCCGCTTTCACGAGGATGATGGCCATGGGAAAGTGCCGTTCTTCCCCCTTTTCGCGGGCCTGCCATGTCCCCATGTGGTTGGCCCACCCAGCGAGGCTCTTCCCGTGTCCATACCCAGTGCCGTCAGCAGCACCCCGATCGCGGGACGCCAGCAATTGGTCGATTACCTTGCCGCCGGCGAGAAACCACGCGAGGCATGGCGGATCGGTACCGAGCATGAGAAGTTCGGCTTCCGCACCGACGACCTGATGCCGCCGCCGTTCGAGGGCGAGCGCGGCATCCGCCGGCTGCTGGAAAGCCTGGCCGAGCGCTACGGCTGGGAGATCGCCCGCGAAGACGACAACCCGGTGGCACTGTCGCGCAACAAGGCCTCGATCACGCTGGAACCGGCCGGCCAGCTGGAATTGTCCGGCGCACCGCTGGAGACCATCCACCAGACCTGTCGCGAGGTGAACACCCATCTGGAGGAAGTGCGCTCGGTCGCCGAAGGCATGGGCCTGGGCTTCCTCGGCATGGGCTTCCAGCCGAAATGGCGTCGCGACGAAATGCCGTGGATGCCCAAGGGCCGCTACAAGATCATGCGCGAATACATGCCCAAGGTCGGCTCGCTCGGCCTGGACATGATGACCCGCACCTGCACCGTGCAGGTCAACCTCGACTTCGCGAGCGAGGCGGACATGGTGAAGAAATTCCGCACCAGCCTCGCCCTGCAACCGGTCGCCACCGCGCTGTTCGCCGATTCGCCGTTCACCGATGGCCGTCCAAACGGCTATCTGTCCTACCGCTCGCAGATCTGGACCGACACCGACGCCGACCGCACCGGCATGCTGGATTTCGTGTTCGCCGACGGCTTCGGCTACGAGCGCTACGTCGACTACATCCTCGACGTGCCGATGTACTTCAGCTATCAGAACGGCCAGTACATCGATCTGGCCGGCCAGGACTTCAAGCGCTTCCTCGCCGGCGAACTGCCCGCCCTGCCCGGTGTGAAAGCCACCATGAAGGACTGGGCCGACCACCTCACCACCGCTTTCCCGGAAGTGCGCCTGAAGCAGTACCTGGAAATGCGCGGCGCCGACGGCGGTCCGTGGAACCGGCTGTGCGCGCTGCCCGCGTTCTGGGTCGGCCTGCTCTACGACGACGAGGCGCTGGACGCCGCCTGGGATCTGGTCAAGGACTTCAGCCACGAGGAACGCCACGCCCTGCGTGACGGCGTGCCGAAGCACGCACTGAAGTTGCCGTTCCGCGGTGGCTGCGTGCGCGACCTGGCCACCGAGGCGCTGAAAATCGCCGCCCACGGCCTCAAGCGCCGCGCCCGCCTCAACAAGCACGGCGCTGACGAAAGCATCTTCCTCGAACCGCTGCTCGAGATCGTCCAGGCCGGCCAGACCCCGGCCGAGCGCAAGCTGGAACTGTTCCACGGCGCCTGGGGCGGCAGCGTGGATCCGGTGTTCAAGGAATTCGCGTATTGAGGGCCGGGAATCGGGAACAGGAAGAGCGCTTCACGTAAGGCGGGCATTGCCCGCCATGGCGTGAGGCCTCATGCATGGCGGGCATTGCCCGCCCTACCGGATCACGACGTCACCAACGACCACTCGATCGTGTCGCCGGCGCGCATGGGGACGCAGGTGGCGTCGGCCAGCGGGTAGTCGGCGGGGACGGTCCAGGACCGGCGTTCCAGCGTGATGCGTTGCTGGTTGCGCGGCAGGCGATAGAAGTCCGGGCCGTGGAAGCTGGCGAAGGCTTCCAGTTGGTCGAGCTTGCCGGCCTGCTCGAAGGCTTCGGCGTACAGCTCCAGCGCGGCGTGGGCGGTGTACAGGCCGGCGCAGCCGCAGGCGGTTTCCTTGGCGCCGCGCGGATGCGGGGCGCTGTCGGTGCCGAGGAAGAAATGGCTGTCACCGCTGGTGGCCGCATCCAGCAAGGCCAGGCGGTGGGTTTCACGCTTGAGGATCGGCGCGCAGTAGTTGTGCGGGCGGATGCCGCCCTCGAACAGTGCGTTGCGGTTCAGCAGCAGGTGATGGGCGGTGATCGTCGCCGCGACGTTGTCCGGCGCGCCGCGCACGAATTCCACGGCGTCGCGGGTGGTGATGTGCTCCATCACCATGCGCAGGCCGGGGAAACGCGCCTGCAGCGGCAGCAGGTGGCGCTCGATGAAGACCCGCTCGCGATCGAAGATGTCCACCGCCGGATCGGTCACCTCGCCGTGCAGCAGCAACGGCAACTGGTGCTTCTCCATCGCCGCCAGCACCGCCTCGACCCGGGCCAGATCGCGCACGCCGGACTGCGAATTGGTGGTCGCGCCGGCCGGGTAGTACTTCACCGCGAACACGCTGTCACTGGCCGCGGCGCGGGCGATTTCCTCCGCCGGCGTTTCCTCGGTGAGGTACAGCGTCATCAGCGGCTGGAAGTCCGAGCCCGCCGGCAGTGCGGCAAGAATCCGCTCGCGGTACGCCTCGGCCTGGGCCACCGTGGTCACCGGCGGCTTCAGGTTGGGCATCACGATGGCGCGGGCAAAGCGCTGCGCGGTGTGGCCGAGCACCGAGCCCAGCGTGGCGCCGTCGCGCAGGTGCAGGTGCCAGTCGTCGGGGCGGGTGATCTCGAGGCGCGTGGTGGTCATGGATGGCAAGCCGGATGGGAAGCAAAAGGACGGCGCCGCCATGAAAACAGCGGCAATGGCCGCACATGGTACCGCGCCACCGGGCACGGGCCGTTATGATCCGGGCTTCGCTCCCGGCTTCCGAAGAATCCCCATGCCCCGCATCCGCCTCGCCCTGGCCTTCGCCCTGGTTTCCACTTGTCTCTGTGCCAGTGCGCAGGACACCCCCGCGCCAGTGCTGGACGGCGGCCAGTTCAAGCAGTGCCTCGCCGGCTTGCGCAAGACGGACGCCTTCAAGGCCATTCACGATGCCACGTGGAAGCAGTACACCGCCGATCTCGCGCCCGACGGCAGCGTGCTGCCGCTGCTCGACCGCCAGCCGGAATTCACCCTGCCGGTGTGGGACTACCTGGCCATGCTGGTGGACGATGAGCGCGTGGCCGACGGCCGTGCCGCGTGGCGACAATGGCAGCCCGAGCTGCAGCGCATCCAGGCGCGCTACGGCGTCGATCCGGCGATCGTGGTCAGTGTGTGGGGCGTGGAGAGCAACTTCGGCAAGATCGCCGGCAGCCGGTCGCTGGTGCAGTCACTGGGCACGCTGGCCTGCTTCGGGCGGCGCCAGACGTATTTCCGCGGGGAATTCGCCGCCGCACTGACCATCCTGCAGAACGGCGACATCGCTCCCGACAAGCTCAAGGGTTCATGGGCCGGCGCCTTCGGGCAGACCCAGTTCATGCCCGGCACCTTCCTGGAAACCGCGGTGGATTTCGATGGCGACGGCCGCCGCGACGTGGTCGACAGCGTGCCCGATGCGCTGGCCTCCACCGCCAACTTCCTGCGCAAGGCCGGCTACCGCAGCGGCCAGCCCTGGGGCATGGAAGTGAAGCTGCCGGATGGTTTCAGCGGCAAATCCAGCCGCAAGGACAAGCACGACGTCAGCTGGTGGAGCAGCCGCGGCATCACCCGCGCCGACGGCCAGCCGCTGCCGCGCGACCTGCCCGATACCGGCCTGCTTCTGCCGGCCGGCGTGCACGGCCCGGCCTTCCTGGTCGGGCGCAACTTCGACACCATCTACCGCTACAACGCCAGCGAGAACTACGCGCTGGCGATTGCCCAGCTGTCCACCCTGGTCGACAACCAACGCAGCGATATCGGCTTCGCCACGCCCTGGCCCACCAATGATCCGGGCCTGTCGCGTGCCGAAAATCTGGAGTTGCAGAAACTGTTGCTGGCCCGTGGCCATGACATCGGCACGCCGGACGGCCTGATCGGCGCCATGACCCGCACCGCGATCCGCGCCGAGCAGGCCCGGCTGAACCTGCCGGTGGATGGCCGCGCCGGCCAGAAGATGCTGCGCGCGCTGCGCAAGGCCGGCACCGACGGCGGCTGATCCGCCGCCCGGCGCGGATCAGCACACGCCGGAAACTCAGGCCGACGGCAACGGCGGCGGCAACTGCGCCAGCAATCCGGCCACGGCCGGTTCGTCGGCGCCGCGCACCCAGTCACTCATGCCGCTGCGCCACACCAAGGTGTCGGCCAGCAGCCGGCGCTGCTGCACCAGCGCGCCCAGCTCGGCGATCGTGCACGGCCCCTGCTGCTGGCCGTCCAGTGCGACGAAATAGCCCTCGGCCGGCGCCGCCGCCGGGCCCGCGCCATCCAGTGCCTTGCCCAGGTTGGAGGCCATCGCCAGCCCCATCGCCAGTTCCCCGCCAATGCCTGCCCCGTCGCCGGCATTCAGGCTGATGTTCTCGATGGCCTTGGCCGACTTCAGCCGGGTCAAGGTTTCCACGTCCACCCGGTTGAGCCGGCTGTACTCGAAGATTTCCTCGCGCAGGTCATCCGGCAGCGAGATGTTCTCGATGGTGAACTGGCCCAGCCGGATGCCCAGCGGCGCCAGGTCGGCGTTGATCTGCGGCACGATGAGCTGTGCCAGCTCGCCCTGCTGGCCGACCAGTGCCGTCACGCCGATCTTCATGTCCGCCAGCGCGTCGCTGAAGCGGGTCACGATCAGGCTGCGCAACTGGCCCCGCACGTCGCCGGTATCCACCGAGCCGCTGGTACCCACCACCTCGCGCAGGAAGGCTGCGGCATCCGTGATCGAATATGAGCAGTTGCCGAAGGCTCGCAGCTGCACCAGGCCGAAGTACTCGTCGTCCAGCACCAGCGGGTTCTGCGTACCCCATTTCTGGTCGAGGTACTGGCGGGTGCCGACGAAATACACCTCGGCCTTGAACGGGCTCTCGAAGCCGTGTTTCCAACCCTTGAGCGTGGCCAGCACCGGCAGGTTCTTCGTCTCCAGCGTGTGCGTGCCCGGCCCGAACACCTCGGCCAACTGGCCCTCGTTCACGAAAACCGCCTGCTGGCCCTCTCGCACGATCAGCCGCGCGCCATGCTTGATTTCGTTGTTGTAGCGCTCGAAGCGATGCACCAGGGTATCGCGTGAGGGGTCGACAAATTCGATGACATCGACGAGTTCCGCAGTGACTTTGTTCCACAGGGACATGAAGTTGTCTCGCAGTCTTGGTAAACAGGGGCAGCATAACCGAGCGCCATGACAGACAAATGAGCAACGCGGAACACGCCACCTGATGATCGATACCAAGACGCTCACCTGCGCCAACTGCCACAGCGGCGACTTCACCCGGCTCGGCGACAACGAGTTCAAATGCACCCACTGCGGCTCGATCACGCTGGTCGAGGATGACGTGGCACAGCGGCTGGAGAAGATCCTCCAGAAGCTGCAGGCACCCACCGGCGGCACCCACGCCCATGCAAGCAACGCCACCGCACTGATCTCGATCGTGCTCGTGCTGCTGGCCCTGGCCGTGCCGTTGCTCATCCACCTCTTCAGCCGGGAATCCTCACCGCCCTCCCGCCCGGCGACGCCCATCGCGACCCGCCAGCCGACGCTTCCCCCGCCGCCACCGCCTCCACTGGACCCCGGCCTGGTGAAGATCAGCGACCTGCATGTCGTCAATGACGGCAAGAAGATGGTCGGCATGGTCCGCAACGACAGCAAGCGCGTGGTCAGGATGATCCGGCTGACGCTCGGCGTGTACGAGGGCAACCTGCGCAAGAACAACAAGCTGGAGGTGATGAGCAACCGCCTGCTGCCCGGCGAGGCGCTGCCGATCGAGTTCTGGCCGTGGTCGATGAAACCCGGGGAACGCTTCGAGATCATCGACAAAAGCGTCAGCACCGACGATCACTTCCGCGGCCGCGTGAAGCTGGACGTCGAACACCAGCAACTGGTGCTGCAGGGCAAGCGCCTGCGCTTCATCGGCCAACTGTCCGACAACGACGAAGTGGATGCCCGCTCGATCCGGGTCCGGGTGATGCTGTTCAACGCCGATGGCCGGCTGATCGGCTACGGCGACGGCCCGCCCGAATCCCTAGAACTGGCGCGCGGCGAGACCACCAACTTCGACGTGTCGGTCGAACGCTACGAAAACGGCGAGATCGCCTCGATGCAGTACGTCATCGACAGCGACCGGGTGGACATGGGAGATGCGCGATGAGCGGCGCCACACGGAACACCGCGGTCTGCGAAAGCTGCGGCGCCCGCAACAGCCATCGGCAGGCTGACGGCAGCTACGCCTGCACCAGTTGCGGCTGGGTGCAGCGCCCCCGCGACAGCACTGCCCCCACGATCCCGAAAAAGCATCTGCGCTGGCTGACCCTGGTGGTCATCGTGGTGCTGATGGTCGTCGCCGGACTGGCCTGGACGCTGCTGCGTCCGCCACCGCCGGCTCCGGCAGCCAAGACACCCGCGCCGGCCAGCAGCGTCCCTGCCCCGGCACCACTACCCAAGCCCGATCCACTCACGCTGGGCAATCGCATGGTCACCGTGCCGCATCCGGAAGTACGTGAGCTGGACGAGGGCCTGCAGTGGTCGTTGAGCGAATTGTTCGCCACCGGGCTACCGCTGTTCGACAGCTCGAAGCTGGAGCTGGGCAAGTTCGAGCGGATCATCGACGAGACCGGCCTGCCGACGTATCGAGCCGAACTGGTCAACCGCAGCAAGGACACGATCGTGCTGAATCCGCGTATGGATCTGCGCCTGTACGCCACCGACGGCAGCAGCCAGGTGCCCCGGCACATCGGCGGCATGCCACCGATGCTGTACCCGGGCGAGAGCGCGTGGATCAAGGTCGGCGACGAGGAGGACATCAAGCCGATCAAACGCGCCGAGGTGACCTGGCATGCCTCGCGCCGGCTGCCGCTGCCGGGACCGCGCAGCAAGGCCGACATCGAGGTGAAATCGCACAACGTGCGCACCTGCAGCAAGCGCATCATCAACAGCCACGGCAGCTACTCGTTCAGCTACCCCTGCGCCGAACTGGTCGGCACGCTGCACAACACCGACACCCGGTCGATGACGCTGGCCGGCATCGCCGTGTTCTATTTCGATGCGCAGGACCGCTATGTCGGCTCGGAGTCGATCAATCTGGACGACGAGGTCAAGCCCGGCCAGCGCGTCGACTTCCAGATCGGCACCACGCTGCTGCGCGGCCACGGCTACAAGCGCCACGAGATCCACTACTACGCGAAGCAGGCGGTGATGCCTTGATGGGCGTCACCGCGGCAGGATCATTCTCCGCGCAGCCACTTCGCCGCGTCGATCGCGAAGTAGGTGAGGATGCCGTCGGCGCCGGCGCGCTTGAACGCGACAAGTGATTCCATCACCACCGCCTTCTCGTCCAGCCAGCCGTTCTGCGCGGCGGCCTTCAGCATCGCGTACTCGCCGCTGACCTGGTAGACGAAGGTGGGCATGCCGAAGGCATCCTTCACCCGGCGCAGCACGTCGAGATAGGGCAGGCCCGGCTTGACCATCACCGCGTCGGCGCCTTCCTGGATGTCCAGCTCCACCTCGCGCAATGCCTCGTCGCTGTTGGCCACGTCCATCTGGTAGGTGTGCTTGTTGCCCTTGCCCAGATTGCCCGACGAGCCCACCGCGTCACGGAACGGGCCGTAGAACGCCGAGGCGTACTTGGCCGAATAGGCCAGGATCCGGGTATGGATGTGGCCGGCGTCTTCCAGCGCCTCGCGGATGGTGCCGATGCGGCCGTCCATCATGTCCGACGGCGCCACGAAATCCATGCCGGCCTCGGCCTGGGCCAGCGACATCTTCACCAGCGCCTCGACGGTGGGCTCGTTCATCACGTAGCCGTTCTCGTCGATCAGGCCGTCCTGGCCATGGGTGGTGTAGGGGTCGAGCGCGACGTCGCCGATCAGGCCCAGCTCCGGGTACTTCGCCTTCAGCGCGCGCGTGGCGCGGTGCATCAGGTTGTCCGGGTTCCACGCCTCGGCCGCGTCCAGCGACTTCACCGCCTCGCCCGGCGACGGGAACAGCGCCAGCGCTGGAATGCCCAGCCGCACGCACTCGCCGGCCAGCTTCAGCAACTCGTCGATCGACAACCGCGACACGCCCGGCATCGACGGCACCGCCTCGCGCCGGCCCTCGCCCTCGATCACGAAGGCGACCATGATCAGGTCGGCCGGCGTCAGCGTGTTTTCACGCATCAGCGCACGGGAGAAAGCATCACGTCGCATGCGACGCATGCGGATGGCGGGGAAGCTCATGAGCGGGTCCTGCTTGATGACGATCCGCCCATTTTACGCCTGCCAGGCTGTCGCCTGCTGCAACGCGTCAAGATGCCCCAAGTGAATCCGGATCATGCGGACCAACGCGAGGCAAGGCGGGAACCACCCGGTACACTGCGCGCTGTATGTCTTTTGTCGCAAGGATCGTCGATGCGCCCCCCACAACCCGCCCCCACCCTGCTCGTCGACCTGGGCGGTACCAATGTCCGTTTCGGGGTGGCTGACCCCTCGCTCGACCAACCGCTGTCCGAGGACAGCATCCGGCGTTACCGGGTGGCCGAACATGAATCGCTGGAGTCGACGGCCCGCGAATACCTCGCCGACACCGGGCTCGAGGTCCGCCGCGCCATCGTGGCCGCCGCGGGCCGCATCGGCGATGGCGAAACCATCAAGGTCACCAACAACCCGTGGGCGATCTCGGCCCGCAGGACCGCCGACGCACTCGGCCTGGAGCACGTACATCTGGTCAACGATTTCGCCGCGCAGAGCATGGCCGTGACATTGCTGAAAAGCGCCGAGCTGGCCAGCGTGGGCCCGTTGCCACCACCCGTGGTCGGCACCGGCCGGGAACAGACATTCGTCGTGATGGGGCCCGGCACCGGGCTCGGCGTCGGCGGCCTGCTGGTACGCGGCGGACACTGCAGCGTGCTGCAGACCGAAGGCGGTCATGCAGGGTTTGCCGCACACTCGCCGGAAGACATCGAGATCCTCAGCTACCTCAGCCGCAAGTACGGCCGCGTCTCCAACGAGCGGCTGATCTGCGGCCAGGGCCTGGTGAACCTGTACGACGCCATCTGCCACATCACCGGTACCCGCCCCGACGAACTCAGCTCCGAGGACATCACCACCCGCGCGCAGAACAATGACTGCCCGCTATGCGTGCGCACCGTGGAAACCTTTGCCGGCATCTTCGGCAGCGTGGCCGGCGACCTGGTACTGACCCTGGGCGCATGGGATGGCGTCTATCTGACCGGCGGCATGATTCCCGTCCTGCGGCCCTGGCTGGAACGCGGGAATTTCCGCGAACGCTTCGAGGCCAAGGGCCGCTTCCACGATGTCATGGGACAAGTCCCGACCCAGGCCATCATGCACCCGGAGCCGGGATTGCTTGGTGCGGCGGCACTGGCGTGGCTGGATGCCGGACGGACGCTGGTTCCGGCATGAGCGCGCCAGCAATGCACCCGACGATCCCGGTGGCAATCCACCATTCACGTCGCGCCAGAAGCTGACGACGCAGGAATCCCGACTCCGGTCTCAAACCAGAGTCGTCAGGCGAAGCCTGCTCAAGGCTTTGCCAGTGCGTGACGATCTGCCATCAACTGTTGCTGCTCCCGGCTGACACGACCGAACCCCGTCGACAGCTCGGCCAGCGCCTGCTGCAGGCTGGCTTCGCGTTGCGCGATGTAGTCATGGAAAAACCGCCGCTGCGATGGCGTCAGGCTGCGCACGAATTGGGCCAGCGTCAACGCACGGGCGAGACGATCATCATCTGGCATGGCCTTGCTCCTTTGAAGAATCGACCGGTTCTTCATGGAGGCTCACCGCATGAAGAACGCTTTAGCTGAACTTGTGAATCGCCCGCAATTTGTTCGTCAAATCGGCGATATCAGACGGAAAATCGAATGAAAGCCGATAAATGATAGACGTCTATACGTCCATATACAACATAGAAAACCACCCTTGATACCAAACGGGGCAACAGGCCAATGGAAGGTGCCGCACGAGGATTTCCAGGGCGTCGAGCACCGTCCCGCCCCATGGTCCCGATGGTGACACTGGCGATACCAACACCCACACAAGCCACGGAGATGGAATCAATGGGCACCGACACGCACCGATGACATTCCCCATACCCATCGCTCCGGCGCCCCGTCATGATGGCAGCTCCGAAGGCCGCTGCCGCAGGGGCTCCAGCATTACACCCGGCTCATGAAAAATTAATCGTGCGTACACAGCCGGACGGTAGGCTGCCCGGCATTCACCAAGGAGTTCGCCATGCGTCGATTGCTCGCCCGCCTCTCACTCGCCAGCATTCCCCTCGCCGTGTTCCTGGCTGCCTGCTCGCTCTCACCGGCACCATCATCCGACACTGCGCCGACCGCACCAGCCAATGCCACGCTGGGTTCGGACGAGTGGTACACATGGGTTGACCAGTCGCTGGCCATCAGCGACGGCAGCGGTCACGGCCCGGACCACGGCTCGGACGAATGGAATCAGGCCGTGCAGCGCAAGCTCGGCCAGGAAGCCCCGCAATCGCAACCCGGCTCACCCGAATGGCAGCAGTCGGTGGACGCACTGCTGCGCACGCGCATGCCCAAGACCGGAGGCCGGTGAAGCCCCGGAAACAACGACGCCAACACTCCATCCCTCCGGGCGGCCACGCGCAGGAAGCGCCGCTTTGAACCGACAAGCCAACCTGGCCCCGCTGGCTTGCGCCAACAGAGAGCCATGAATGTCCAGGATCACGCCCCTCGCGCTATCGATTCTTGCCCTGATGTCCGCCCCGAGCCTGGCCAGCGCCCATGCCGCGTGTCCTCGCGTCGACGCAGCGCAACGGATTTTCGCCTCGGCCGTCCATGCCGACGGGATCGTCGCGTTTGAAAAATCCACGAATCCGGACCAGCCACTCGACCTCGTCCTCTACCGAGGCTCCGACTCATGCAGCCGAACGGTGATCGACAGCTATTCCGTCGAAGGCGGAGATCCCGTCATCGAATCGGTGTTCCCCCACACTCTGGAAGGACAACCCGGCCTCTTCGTGATCGTGTCCTGGGAGATCAACAGCCGGGGCATCGGCACCTGGGGCAAGCTGTACCAGATCCACGCCTACACGGATGACGGCCACGGCAGCCTCGCCCCGGCCAGGAAGCTCCTGAAGATGAACGAGATGACCGGCATCGAGGGAACCGCCGACCATGAAGAATCCCGTTTCCAGGGCAAGAACGAGACTGAAGTGAAGGCGCTCATCGATCGCCTCAGCCTGAATTGACGGGACAAGTCCACAATGCGCGCGGCCACTTGTGCGCGACGCTTCCGCTTTTCCTATCCCCTATTCCCCATTCCCGGCGCCCAGCCAAAAAAACCGACTACGTGAGCGCCCCCAGCAAGCACGCGACCGACCACCTGGCCAACCTCAACCCGGCGCCAACAACGAATCCAGGTCGTCCTGGTCGAAGCTGAGTCTCTCGCGGCTGCCGCCGCCTTCGAGTACGGCGTCGGCGAGTTCGGCCTTGCGCTGCTTCAGTTCCTCGATGCGCTCTTCCACCGTGCCGGTGGTGATCAGGCGGAACACGAACACCGGTTTGTCCTGGCCGATGCGGTGGGCGCGGTCGCTGGCCTGGGCTTCGGCGGCGGGATTCCACCACGGGTCGTAGTGGATCACGGTGTCGGCGGCGGTGAGGTTGAGGCCGACGCCGCCGGCCTTCAGCGACAGCAGGAACAGCGGCACCTCGCCGTTCTGGAAACGCTGCACCGGCTCGGCGCGGTCACGGGTGTCGCCGGTGAGGATCACGTAGCGGATGTGGCGGCGTTCGAGTTCGGCGGCGATCAGCTTGAGCATGCCGGTGAACTGCGAGAACAGCAGCACCTTGCGGCCTTCGTCGAGCAGCGCCGGCAGCATGTCCATCAGCAACTCGAACTTGGCCGACTCGTGCACGCCGCGCGCCGCCTCCAGCTTGACCAGGCGCGGATCGCAGCAGACCTGGCGCAGCTTCAGCAGGGCGTCGAGCACCACGATGCCGGAATGGGCGATGCCGCGCTGGGCGATCACCTCGCGCAGCTCCTCGGCCAGCGACAGGCGCAGGCCTTCGTAGAGATCGCGCTGGCGGCCTTCCAGCACCACGCGGCGGGTGATCTCGGTCTTCGGCGGCAGTTCGGTGGCCACCTGCGCCTTGGTCCGGCGCAGGATGAACGGGGCGATGCGCAGGTTGAGCCGCTGCTGGCATTCCTCGTCGTGCTGCTTCTCGATCGGCACGCGGTAGAAGCGGCGGAACGCGTTCTCGTCGCCGAGCAGGCCGGGCACGGCCAGATCGATCTGCGACCACAGCTCACCCAGGTGGTTTTCCAGCGGCGTGCCGGTCAGGCAGATGTAACGCGAGGTGCGCAGGCTGAGCAGGGCGCGCCGGGCCTGGGTGCGCGGGTTCTTCACCTGCTGCGCCTCGTCCAGCACGATCAGCGCGAACGGCTGCTTGCGCAAGGTGACCACGTCGCGCGGCAACAATGCATAGCTGGTCAGCACGATGTCCTGCGCGCCGAGCTGGTCGAACTCCTCGGCGCGCTGCGGGCCGTGCAGGGTGAGTACTTGCAAGCTGGGCGCAAAGCGGGCGATCTCCGCCTGCCAGTTCGGGATCAGACTGGTCGGCACCACCACCAGAGCCGGCTGCGCCAGCGCACCGCCCTGTTTCAGTGCCAGCAGGTGGGTGATCAACTGCAGGGTCTTGCCCAGGCCCATGTCGTCGGCCAGCACGCCGCCGACGCCAGCCTCGGCCAGCGCGTTCAGCCAGCGCAGGCCCTCGCGCTGGTACGGACGCAACTCCACGGTCAGGCCTTCGGGTACCGCGTCGCTGGCCCGCTCCGCCGCATCCCGCAGGCGCGAGGCGAAGCCGAACAGCGACTCGCCCGCCTCCAGCGCGCCATCGCCGGGCATCGCCGCGGCCAGTTCCTCCAGACGGCCGGCCTGCACTCGCGGCAGGTGCAGTTTCCGGTTCGGCTTCTCGAGATATTCGGCCAGCGGCGCCAGCAGGCCACGCAGCTCCTTCAGGCGCACCGGCACGCGCCGGCGCGCATCGACCGGGGCGTACCACACCGCGTCATCCGGCTCGTTCGGTGCCGGGCTGAGGTTCAACTGATGCTCGGCCAATGCCTGTGCCACCGCGGGCAGCAGGTTGTGGCGCTCGCCTTCCAG
>Ga0222419_100547_pt1 | contig 31056 bp, 24 predicted proteins | sample 1B20Ametagenome_FD_182474 | JGI IMG/M metagenome (GOLD analysis project Ga0222419, IMG submission 182474) | Enriched microbial communities from leaf-cutter ant dump, University of Wisconsin, Madison, United States - 1B20A (version 2) | ecosystem: Environmental > Terrestrial > Nest > Insects nest... | reverse complement strand
AGGAATATGTGACCAGGGCTTTGAACGAAGCGAAGAAACTGATCAATGACGGGAAGACCGGTCCTGAAGAGGGTGAGGGAGGGCTTGCTTTGCTGCGTGCTTTCCGCGGATTGCCGAAGAACAAGGCCCTGATCAAGTTTTTGAGTGAGGGCGGCATCAAACAGACGCTGATCAAGACCGAGCACCATTATATGGCCGATCAGTCCAAGAACATGCCTAAAGTAGATGCAGAACTTTATTTCCATATTGATGAAAAGAACAACCAGGTCGAACTGACGGAAAAGGGAATTGAGCTGATCACCAAATCGGGTGAGGACCATAACTTCTTTATCCTGCCTGATGTGGGTACCGAGATCGCGGAGATCGAGAAATCTTCTTTGAGCAGCGAGGAGAAGATCGCGCAGAAGGATGCGCTGATGCGGGATTACTCCATCAAGGCAGAACGCATCCACTCGGTAAACCAGTTGCTGAAAGCTTATACTTTATTTGAGATCGATGTGGAATACATCATTGACGAAGGCAAGATCAAGATCGTTGATGAGCAGACTGGCCGTATCATGGATGGCCGCCGTTATTCTGACGGGCTGCACCAGGCGATCGAGGCTAAAGAGAATGTAAAAGTTGAGGATGCTTCGCAGACCTACGCGACCATCACCCTGCAGAACTTCTTCCGGATGTACCACAAGCTTTGCGGTATGACGGGTACGGCGACTACGGAAGCAGGCGAGTTCTGGTCTATTTATAAGCTGGACGTAGTGGAGATCCCGACCAACCGGCCTATTTCAAGAAAAGACCAGCAGGATTATGTGTACCGTACGGTGCGGGAGAAATACAATGCCGTAGCAGAGGAGATCGTGAAGCTGACGGAGGCCGGCAGGCCGGTACTGGTGGGTACGACCTCGGTGGAGATCTCTGAATTGTTGAGCCGGATGCTGAAGCTGCGCGGCATCAAACACAATGTCCTGAATGCCAAGATGCACCAGAAGGAGGCAGACATCGTCGCAGAGGCAGGTCAGGCAGGTCAGGTGACCATTGCTACCAACATGGCCGGCCGTGGTACCGATATCAAGCTCGGACCGGGCGTAAAGGATGCGGGTGGTCTGGCTATTGTAGGTACAGAGCGCCATGAGTCACGCCGGGTGGACAGGCAGCTGCGCGGCCGTTCCGGCCGTCAGGGCGATCCGGGTTCTTCACAGTTCTTTGTATCGCTGGAAGACAACCTGATGCGCTTGTTCGGCTCTGAAAGGATCTCCAACATCATGGTGCGCATGGGTATTGAAGACGGTGAGGTGATCCAGCATTCCATGATCACCAGGTCTATTGAGCGTGCACAGAAAAAAGTAGAGGAAAACAACTTTGGCATCCGCAAGCGCTTGCTGGAATATGATGATGTGATGAACTCCCAGCGTTCGGTGATCTATGCCAAGCGCCGCAATGCCTTGTTTGGCGAGCGGCTGGATGTGGACATGAACAACATGGTGTTTGATGTTGCGGAAGACATTGTGACCGAATATAAGGAGACTTCCAACTATGAAGGTTTTAAGCTGGAGGTGATCAAGAACTTTTCTGCTGATACTGCGATCGATGAGGCAGAGTTCAGCAGCAAAGGCATTCACCACCTGACCGACAAGCTGTTTGAGGAAGTGACTGCTTTTTATGTGCGTAAATCTGATGCCATCATTGCGCAGGCCATGCCGGTATTGAAGCAGGTTTATGAAGAGCGCGGCGAGCAGGTGGAGCAGATCATTGTGCCGTTTACCGACGGGCAGCGTCATGTCCAGATCCCGGTCGGCCTGAAGAAAGCCATAGACAACAATGGCCGTGAGGTGACCAGGTCATTTGAAAAGACGATTGTGCTTGCACTGATCGATGAATCCTGGAAAGAGCACCTGCGTGAAATGGATGAGCTGAAGCAATCGGTGCAGAATGCGGTGTACGAGCAGAAAGACCCGCTGATCATTTATAAAATGGAGGCGTTCAACCTGTTCAAGAACATGCTGAACGCGGTGAACAAGGAAGTAGTGAGCTTCCTGTTCAAGGGGGGGATTCCTGTTCAGACCGAGTCCGGTGATGTGCGGGAGGCCCAGGCGCCAAGACAGGCACCCAGCCGCCTGAAAATGTCCAGACCTGAGTTTGCACAGGCCGGCGGCACCGGTATTCCCGAACTGGAGGACACCCGTGAGCATGTTCCCCAGCAGCCTGTGCGCAGGGACGTGACGGTGGGAAGGAACGAGCCCTGCCCTTGCGGAAGCGGCAAGAAATACAAAAACTGTCATGGAGCAGGGGCATAATGCCTGCTCCTGATTTGTAATACCCGTAAAGAATGCCGACCTTTGTAAAGGTCTGGCATTTTTTTTATTATCTGTTGTTCATGAAATTCCTTCTTACTTGCTCATTTTGCCTTTTTGCCACGGGCTTGCTTGCCCAGACAAGAGGAGTAGTGACCGTGATCAAAGATCCCCTGATCGACAGCCTGATCGCAAAGCGTATTGCCCTGAACAGCAGGCCTGCCGGAAGCGGCGCTCCGAAGCCCGGGCCGATCGTTTCACAGATGGGTTACAGGGTGCAGGTGTTCTATGGCTCGGACCGCAGGGAAGTGTTCAGCCAGCAGGCCAGGTTCAAGTCCTTGTATCCGACGCTCAATACCTACATTTCCTATAAAGAACCCAATTATTACCTCCGTGCCGGCGACTTCAGGTCCCGCCTGGATGCCCAGCGCCTGATGAACGAGCTCAGACCGGAATTTCCTACCCTTTTCATCTTCAGGGAAAAGATCAATGCACCTAATTTAGAATACGAGAATGATAACTAAAGATCAGATCCAGCGTTTGTCTGCGGATATATTTGAACAGGTGGTCGGCTACCGCCGTCACCTGCATGCCAATCCTGAGCTTTCCTTCCATGAATACGAGACTTCAGCTTTTATCAAACAGCAGCTTTCCGCATGGGGCATTCCCTTTACGGAGATGGCAGATACCGGCATCGTGGGACTGATCAGCGGCGGTCTGCCTTCTGACCGGGTCATTGCGCTGCGCGCGGATATGGATGCTTTGCCGATCCTGGAGGCCAATGAGAAACCCTATGCTTCAAAGAATGCAGGGGTCATGCATGCCTGCGGCCATGATGTGCACAGTTCTTCTTTACTGGGTACCGCCTATATCCTGAACAGCCTGAAAGCGGAGTTCGGGGGTACGGTCAAGCTGATCTTCCAGCCTGCTGAAGAGTTATTGCCCGGTGGTGCGAGCATCATGATCAAAGCAGGGGTCCTGGAAAACCCGAAGCCGCAAAATATCGTGGGACAGCACGTCATGCCGCTGATCGATGCGGGAAAGGTCGGCTTCCGGTCGGGGGTCTATATGGCTTCCACCGATGAGCTTTATGTGACTGTGCATGGCAAAGGGGGGCATGGTGCCCAGCCGCATCAGAACATTGATCCGGTGGTGATCGCTTCACATATTATTATTGCTTTGCAGCAGATCGTAAGCCGCAATGCAGACCCTAGGCTGCCTTCGGTATTGTCCTTTGGCAAGGTGCAGGCCAACGGGGCGACCAATATTATCCCCAACGAGGTGAAGATCGAGGGGACTTTCCGAACGCTGAATGAGGAATGGCGCAGGGAGGCCAAGCGCCTGATGACCAAAATGGCCGGGGGTATCGCAGAAAGCATGGGTGGCAGCTGTGAATTCAGGATCGTGGACGGTTATCCTTTCCTGATCAACGAAGCCGTTCTGACGGCCAATGTCCGTGGATTTGCTGAAGATTATCTGGGTAAGGAAAATGTCGTTGACCTGGACATCTGGATGGCAGCAGAGGATTTTGCTTATTATTCGCAGGTGACGGATGCTTGCTTCTACAGGCTGGGTACCGGAAACAAGGAAAAGGACACCTGCTATTCGGTACATACGCCGAGGTTTGACATTGATGAAGATGCGCTGAAGGTATCTACCGGCCTGATGGCTTATGTGGCGCTGAAACAACTGGGCAATTAACGGGGTATTTTAACGTTGGTTATCTTACCCGGTCTGCTGATGAAAAGAATCTGCTCATTTCTTATTGTGGTTTTTGCCTGCCTCGGAGCCAGTGCCCAGGAGATCGACCGTTTTAACCCGGATACGATCAAGACGATACAGCTGGATTCGGTGATCAGCATCAAGGCCCAGAAATTTGGGGTGGAGACCTTTATCAACGCCATTATCACAGACAACAGTTTCTACCAGGCTTTCCGGAACATGAAGAAATACAGCTTTATCGCTGAGAACAATATTTATACCTACAATAAGAAAAATAAGGTGGACGGCCGGATCTACCGCAAGATCAGGCATACCAATACAGGTGAAAAGAAGATGGAGTACCTTGCAAAGCTCGATACCGGCAAGGTGTACAAAAAGAACGGCAGGTACCAGCTGTATACCCTGGAAATGTTTGATTACATCTTTATGAATGCTTACCAGACGGGTTTTGTGCCGGAAGGTCCCATGACCACCGGAAAGGCCGGGGATTCCAATGAAAGCTATAAGGACAAGCTCAAGACGCTGATCTTTGCACCGGGACGGCCGATCAAAGGCCTGCCTTTTATCGGCAGCAAGACACAGATTTTTACCGCCAATATGCGCCAGTATTATGATTATGCTTACCAGAGCGGAACTTACCTTGATTCCATTCCCGTCTACTGGTTTAAGGTGACGGTCAAAAAGGACCTGAGCAAGGGAACTAAGGACGGTCTGATGATCAAGGAGCTGACCACCATTTTTGACAAACGTAATTTTGAGATCCTGGGCCGCTATGTGGACATGAAATACAGCAATATGCTGTTTGATTTTAACGTGCAGATGAATATTGAGACCAGCTATGTTGATGGCGAGAAGCTCCCCACCAAGATCGCTTACCAGGGCAACTGGGATTATCCGTTCAAAAAGGAAGAGCGTGCGAGTTTTTTAATTGTGCACAAAGATTACCAGCTTGAAAAAGGGAAGTAAATTTTTAACTTCGTAAAGTAAATTTACCTGCCATTTCTTATGATCGAATAGGAATCAATTAGATTTTCTGAACCATTATGATGAGCCAATTATATTTCCTGTAAACCTAATAGAACCAATATGAAGAACTGTTTAAAACCATTGTCACTGTTGTCTGCGCTTGCGCTGATCGTCATGCTGAGCGCTATGCGGCTGAAACCCAAGAAGATCATTTTCTTTGGCGATTCCATCACCCAGGCAGGAGTGCAGCCGGGCGGCTATGTGGACCTGATCAAAAAGGCGCTTGACCCGGCAAAATATGAGGTGATCGGCGCGGGCATCGGGGGAAATAAGGTCTATGACCTTTACCTCCGCATGGAAGAGGATGTGCTGAACAAGAAGCCTGACCTGGTGGTCATCTATATCGGCGTAAACGACGTATGGCACAAAATGTCCAGCAGGACGGGTACCGATTATGACAAGTTCATCGGATTCTACAATGCGCTGATCAAAAAGATCCAGGCCAATGGCGCGAAAGTGGTGCTGTGTACCCCTGCGGTGATCGGGGAGAAAAAGAACAATGCCAATGAAATGGATGCCGATCTGGACAAATATTCTGATGCCATACGCAACATTTCCGCCAATAATAACCTGCCGTTGTGCGATCTCCGGAATATCTTTAAGACCTACGACAGGGAATACAATACGGATGACCTGGAAAAAGGCGTCCTGACCACGGATGGCGTGCACCTCAATACTAAAGGAAACCAGATGCTTGCAGATAAATTATTGCCGCTGATCAAATGATCAACCAGGATACCATCAACAAGATCATGGACACTGCCCGTATCGAGGAGGTGGTCGGTGATTTTGTGCCCTTAAAAAAGCGCGGTTCCAGCCTGATCGGCAACTGTCCCTTTCACAATGAAAAGACACCTTCTTTTCATGTGTCCGTGGCAAAAGGCATTTATAAGTGCTTTGGCTGCGGCAAGGGAGGGGATTCGGTCCATTTCATTATGGACCATGAAAAGTATTCTTATCCCGAAGCCCTGAGGTACCTGGCCAATAAGTACAACATCGAGGTCGAGGAGACGGTGCAGTCTCCCCAGTACATCGAGGCACAGAATGCCAGGGAGAGCCTGTATATTGTTTCTGAATATGCTGCGGGCTTCTTTGCCGGTGAGTTGTGGAACGGGGACGAGGGCAAGGCCATCGGCCTGAGCTACTTCAGGGAAAGGGGCTTCCGGGAGGATATTGTTAAGAAATTTCAGCTGGGTTATTCTCCGGATGTCTGGGACGCCCTCATCCAGCATGCGGTAAAAGCCGGGCATAAGGAAGAATACCTGGAGAAAACCGGCCTGGCCATCAGGAATGACAAAGGCAAGCTGTACGACCGGTTCAGGGGCCGGGTCATGTTCCCGATCCACAATTTTACCGGCCGGGTCATTGGTTTTGGCGGCAGGACACTGAAGACCGACAAGAACGTACCGAAGTATGTCAATTCGCCGGAGAGCGATATTTACCATAAATCCAATGTGCTTTACGGGCTTTTTCATGCCAAGAAAGCGATCCGGGAAGCAGACAACTGCTACCTGGCAGAGGGTTATGCCGACGTGCTGTCGGTGCACCAGGCGGGGGTAGAGAATGTGGTGGCCTCTTCAGGTACTTCCCTCACTACGGAACAGATCCGGCTCATTGGCAGGTTCACCCAGAATGTCACCATCCTTTATGACGGGGATGCGGCCGGGATCAAGGCTTCGCTGAGGGGGCTGGACATGATCCTCGAAGAAGGGCTGAATGTGAAGGTGGTGCTTTTTCCTGACGGGCATGATCCGGATTCCTATATGCACCACGTCGGTGCGGGGGCATTCAGGCAGTATATTGAAAGCAACCGCAAGGATTTTATCCTTTACAAGGCTGGTATCCTGCTGAAGGAAGCGGGCAATGATCCGATCAAAAAAGCAGGCATCATCCGGGACATTGTGGAGAGTATCGCGAAGATACCCGACGAGATCAAGGCTTCGGTGTTCATCAGGGAGTGCAGCGGTCTGTTGCAGATCGAGGAACGGACCTTGCTTTTCGAACTCAATAAGATGCGGGCGGCAAAGTTCAAAAAAAATGCAGCAGGTAATGCCGCACCATCTTCCCGCCGCCAGCAGGATGACCTTTCGGGGCCGGTCCCTCCCGATGATCTTTTTGAAAATCCTGATCTGCAGGCCGGGCCCGCAGCCGCACCGGACGATGACGGGATCCAGGAACGGGAGATCGTACGCCTGCTGCTCAGCTTCGGACATGAGCTGGTCAACTGGGACGGGATCGATAACATGTATATCGGTTCATTTGTGATACAGAACCTGGCTGATGTGACTTTTGAAGACCCGCTCTGCAAACGGGTGATCGATATTTACCGGTCTGAAATTGAAAATGGCCACCTGCCCCTGGCCGGCCAGTTCATCAAAAGTGAAGACCGGGAGATCGCAGACCTGGCCATTACCCTTTCCACTTCTCCCTATACCCTGAGCGACAACTGGTACAACAAGCACCTGATCTATGTCAGGGACGAAACGGTCAACCTCAAGGCAACCATCCTGGGCGGGCTGTTCCATCTTAAAAAAAGGAAGGTGGACCGCATGCTGCTCAATTTGCTCCAGGAGATCAGGGAGGAAGAAGACGCCGCCAACCAGGAGATCCTGATGCAGCGCTATACTTTTATCAAAGGCGTGGAACGGGAGATCTCCAGGTTCCTGGGCTCTGTAATTTTAAAATAATGGCAAGTCACAATGATCTGGGCAGGAGAGGCGAGGAGATCGCCAGGGCATATCTCGAAAATCTTGGTTACAGGATCTTAAAGCTCAACTGGAAATATGGAAGAGCTGAAGTCGACATGATCGCAGATCAGGACGGCACCATTATTTTTGTTGAAGTAAAGGCCAGGAGTTCTACTGACTTTGGCATGCCTGAGGAGTTTGTCGGCAGGAAAAAGGAACTGCAACTGGAATTTGCCTCGTCCGGTTATATCGAAATGACCAACCATCAGGGCGAGATCCGTTTTGACGTTATTGCAATTGTTTTTGAAAATAAGGACATTTATAAAATTAATCATATAGAAGATGCATTCTGGCCCAGTTAGACCCATAAAGATTTTTTTAAAGAACACGCGCAAAGGATCTTTTTTTAGCACCTCGCTTTTAGTTAAGGTCCCGCTTTTGATATTGTTTACAGGATTGTTCTATTCCTGCAAGGACAAACCGTCTTTTTCCGGTATCAGTTTTAAAATGCCTGAGCAGGGGCAGAGCTTTGGCCTCGGGGAAGACATAAAGGTCGAACTTGACCTGCCCGAGGGGGAAAAGGTCAGTTCGGCCACCTATCTGATCGACGGAAAACCGGCGGGCAGCAGTGCAGACGGTGCCGCTTTTGTGCTGAAAACTGAGGGGCTTGCGGTCGGATACCGGATCATCACTGCCATCGTGGACCGGGACGGCCTGAAAGATACGGCGACGGTCAATGTAGTGCTGAACTCGGGCATCAAACCCCTGGAATATACCTATAAGATCATGAAGACTTATCCTCATGACACGACCTCCTATACCCAGGGACTGGAATACCATGATGGCCGTTTGCTGGAGAGCACCGGCCAGGAAGGGCATTCTACACTCAGGTGGGTAGACATTGCCAGTGGTAAAGCCTTACAGCGGATCGACCTGGAGCCGCAGTATTTCGGGGAAGGTGCCACACTGGTCAATGATAAGATCGTGATGCTGACCTATAAAGCCAATGCCGGATTTGTCTATGATGCAAAGACTTTCAAAAGACTGGGTACTTTTCCCTATAGCACCAGCAGGGAAGGCTGGGGGCTTTGTTTTGACGGCAGCCACCTGATCATGTCTGATGGCAGCAACCGGCTTTATTTTATGAATAAGGATACCTACAAGGATGAAAGCGTGATCGATGTTTACGATAATAAGGGGGGCGTTGATGCCATTAATGAACTTGAACTGATTGATGGAAAGCTGTATGCCAATGTCTATCAGCAGAATTATATCGTCGTGATAGATCCTAAATCAGGGATCGTCGAGAAGAAAATAGACCTGAGCGGGTTATTGCCTAAAGGATATTTTAAAGAAGAAATAGATGTGCTCAACAACGTGCTCAATGGCATTGCCTGGGACAAGCAGGGCAAGCGCCTCTTCGTGACCGGCAAGAAATGGCCGCACCTGTTCGAGATTGCGGTAATGCCCAAAAAATAAGACATAATGGAAATGAAAAAGGCAGTGTCAAAACTGCCTTTTTGCTGATTATATTTTTTGGTCTTACCTACTCAACTCCTTTTCGGGAGCGGGTTCGGAAATATATCCGTTAAAAGTGATCGGCTGCCTGTTGTTGCTGGTCACGGTCAGCGAAGCATAACCGGCCTGTGTAATGTTGAGTGTCATGGACTGCACCTCTCGGTCATTCTGCGGTTTGATCGTCACCACATAATTTCCTTTTTTCTTCTTTTCACTGACATAGCTGAAATTTTCGGTCTTCAGCTTGATGCCGGAATCGTTGATGTCCCTGTTGGCAGAGTAGGCCCGGCCAAAATAAGGCAGGAAGGCCTCCACTTTCTCCTTTTCGATCACCAGCTGGTAACGCGAGCCGCTCAGTTGGATGACATTCCCCAGTTGCGCGCCCGGCATTTTGCCCAGTACCGCAGCGATGTCGTTGCCGTTCAGCGGATAAGCCTGAGTCGCATTGAACACCAGATTCTTGCTTTCGACCAGCTTGGCAGTGGTCTCTTGATCAGTCTGTGCTGATACCTGCACTGTTGCAAATATTGCAGCAGCGAATAATAAGCCTTTAAGATTGTTCATAATACATGGATTTCATCATGGAATATACAAAATAAAAATTAAATCTGAAAATGTATATTATTGGACAAGAACAAAATAGCCGCGGTAAAGTTTGATTTACCGCGGCTTTATGACACAGGGATTAAGAACCTATCTCCAGGCTTTGTACTGGTTGATCAGTCCGTTGGTAGAGCTGTCATGCGAGGAAACCGGCTGGTCATTCCCCAGTTCAGGCAGGATGCTTTTGGCCAGTTGCTTGCCCAGTTCCACGCCCCATTGGTCAAAACTGAAGATGTTCCAGATGATGCCCTGGACAAAGATCTTGTGCTCATAAAATGCGATCAGGCTGCCCAGGCTGAAAGGAGTCACTTTCTTCAGCAGAATAGAATTGGTCGGCCTGTTGCCTTCAAAAACCTTGAACGGCGCCAGTTTTTCAATTTCATCATCAGATTTGCCCTCTTTTTTCAGTTCTGCGACCACCTGGTCTCCGGTCTTGCCGTTCATGAGTGCCTCTGTCTGCGCAAAGAAATTGGACAGCAGGATAGGGTGGTGCTCCCCGATGGGGTTCAGGCTTTGTGCAGGAGCAATAAAATCGCAGGGGATCAGGCGTGTACCCTGATGGATCAGCTGGTAAAAAGCATGCTGTCCATTGGTGCCCGGTTCGCCCCAGATAATGGGCCCGGTCTCATAGCTCACCTCTTTGCCGTTTCGGTCCACATGCTTGCCATTGCTCTCCATATCGCCTTGCTGGAAATAAGCCGCAAAACGATGCATGTACTGGTCGTAGGGCAGGATGGCCTGGGTCTCGGCTTCGAAGAAATTGATGTACCATACGCCGATCAGGCCCAGGATCACCGGGATGTTGATCTCAAATTCTGAACTTTCAAAATGCTGGTCTGCCGCATGTGCCCCTGCCAGTAACTCCTTGAAACGATCAAAGCCGATGCTCAGGGCAATTGGCAGGCCGATCGCACTCCATAAAGAATAACGGCCGCCTACCCAGTCCCAGAATTCAAACATATTGTCCGTATCGATGCCAAAAGCAGCCACATCTTTTGCGTTGGTGGAAAGTGCCGCGAAATGCCTGGCGATGTCTTCTTTTTTAGCGCCCTTGCCCAGCAGCCATTCTCTGGCGGTATGGGCGTTGGTCATGGTCTCCTGGGTAGTAAAGGTCTTGGAAGCCACCAGGAACAGCGTGGTCTCAGGATCCACACTTTTCAAAGTCTCTGCAATGTGCGTACCATCAATATTGGATACAAAATGCAGATTGAGGTGGTTCTTGTAAGCCTTCAGCGCTTCGGTGACCATCACCGGGCCCAGGTCGGAGCCGCCGATGCCGATGTTGACCACGTCGGTGATCGCCTTGCCGGTATAGCCCTTCCATTCGCCGGAAATGACCGCCTTACTGAACTTTTCCATTTTGCCCAGTACCTGGTGCACCTCCTGCACCACATTCTTTCCGTCTACCAGGATCTCAGCGTCTTCCGGTGCGCGGAGGGCCACATGCAGCACCTGCCTGCCTTCGGTCTGGTTGATCTTGTCTGCGCCGAACATGGCTTTGATGGCCTCGTCCAGTTTGCATTCCCGGGCCAGCTGGATCAGCAGGGCCAGGGTAGTATCGTCGATCCTGTTCTTGGAAAAATCCACCAGGATATCCTCAAAGATCAGGGAGAATTTCTCAAAGCGGCCTTCGTCCTCGGCAAAAAGCTGTTTGAGGTTCTTTTCATTGATGCTGATGAAATGATCAGCAAGGTATTGATAAGCTGCGGTCTCTGTAAAGTTTACTGTGGGAAGCATAATAGGATTGAGTTTTTTTGTAAATGTAGGGCTTTTACAAAAAGATTTTACTTTAACTAAGCATTTCTTTTGTCTAAGTTTGCAGTTATGACAAAAGAACAGATTCAGGATTTAAGGGACAGAGTAACGTCCCTGAGGAGGTATCTTTGACGTCGATACCCGGCTAGAAGACATCCATGTAGAACAGCAGATGACCCTGCACCCCAATTTCTGGGACGACCCGAAAAAAGCAGAGCAGCTCCTGGCCTCCATCAATTCCAAGAAAGTATGGACCGATGCCTGGCAGGAGGCCAATGCCGCACTGGAAGATACCGAAGTACTCTTTGACTTCCTGCAATCCGGCGACGCCAGTACGGAAGAGATGCAGGAACAGTACGACAAGACCAAAGAACTGATCGAAGCGCTGGAACTCAGGAACATGCTGAGCAGCAAAGAAGACCAGCTGCCTGCCGTGATGCAGATCACAGCAGGGGCAGGAGGCACCGAAAGCTGCGACTGGGCCGGCATGCTCATGCGCATGTACATCATGTGGGGCGAGAAGAACGGATATAAGGTCATTGAGCAGGATTACCAGGAAGGTGAGGTGGCAGGCGTAAAATCCGTTACCCTCCAGTTCCAGGGCGAATTCTCCTACGGCTACCTCAAAGGCGAGAACGGCGTGCACCGCCTGGTGCGTATTTCGCCATTTGATTCCAATGCCCGCAGGCATACCTCCTTTGCCTCGGTATACGTCTATCCGCTGGTAGACGATACCATAGAAATAGAGGTCAAAGATGCCGATATAGAATTTGAGACCTTCCGCTCAGGCGGGGCGGGCGGGCAGAACGTGAACAAGGTAGAGACCGCAGTGCGGCTTTACCACAAGCCTTCAGGCATCATCATCAAGAACCAGGAATCGCGCTCACAGCTGCAAAATAAGGAAAATGCCATCCGCCTGCTCAAATCTCAGCTCTATGAACTGGAGATGCGCAAGCGTATGGAAGCCACAGCTGCCATAGAGGGCTCCAAGAAGAAGATCGAGTGGGGCTCCCAGATCAGGAGCTATGTACTGGACGACCGCAGGGTCAAGGACCACCGCACCAACTTTCAGACTTCCAATCCGCAGGCCGTGCTGGACGGAGACATCAATGATTTTCTAAAAGCCTATTTAATGGAGTTCTAAGCCAGCCTATACACAAACCAAAAGACCATGAAATACTTAACCACCCTGCTTATGGTATTGCTTTCTGCAAATCTGATGGCACAGCAAGTCGTCCGGCTCTACCCCGGAAAGATCCCCGGATCAAAGCCTGCCCCGGCAGATTATAAAGAAGAATCGCCGGTAGGCGCAGACCACATCACCAGGACAGCCCGGGTATCCGTACCCACGCTTACCGTATATCAGCCGGCCCAGGGGAAAGCCAATGGTGCCGCAGTGATCATCTGTCCGGGCGGGGGCTATGGGATCCTGGCCATAGACCATGAAGGATATAACGTCGCCAGGCGCTTCAATGAATTTGGCGTAACCGCTTTCGTGCTGAAATACCGCCTGCCCAGCGATGCCATCATGGAAGACAAATCCACAGGCCCGCTCATGGATGCACAGCAGGCCATCTATCTCGTGAGAAAAGAAGCCGCCAAATGGGGGGTAGACCCGGCAAAGATCGGCATCATGGGCTTTTCGGCGGGAGGACACCTGGCCTCAACATTGACCGTCCACTACGATGATGTGAAAATAGAGAACAAGGAAAAGCTAAGCCTGCGCCCCGATTTTTCCATACTGATCTACCCCGTGATCTCTTTTGGGACCTATGCCCACCAGGGCTCTGCGGTCGCGCTGATCGGCAAAGACGGCACCGATGCGCAGCGTGAATATTTTTCCAGTGAAAAACACGTCACATCCGATACCCCCCCGACCTTCCTGGTCCATGCCAATGACGACGGCGGCGTACCCGTTCAGAACAGCATCCTGTTCAATGAAGCACTGGTCAGAAATAAAGTAAAAGCAGAAATGCACCTCTATCAGAATGGAGGACATGGTTTCGGGCTGAACAACAGCACCACCAAAGACGATTGGTTTGAGCGCCTGAAGAACTGGATGGATGCCAATAAATGGCTCTGATCCCTGTCTTATCAAACAGGTCAGGTCATAGCGCAGGCTCCGTCAGGATGTCCTGCAACTGGTTCAGCTCTTCTATTTTTTCCCTGGAACCCAGGTTCTCATAAGCCGAGATCAGGTTCCTGATCACCCTGCGGATGATCTCTACATTACTGCAAGGTGCGTAGAAGCCGGGTCTGGGGTCCAGGTTCAGCTGGCGCAGGAACTGGTCCACGTCATGTTTGCCAAAGATCGCCCCCTTATTGAACGCATTGATATAGAACAGCACGCCCGGATCCTCGTCCCGCCGGCTCTCGTCGATATAGCCCAGGATAAAATGCTGGGGCAGGTTCACACCATACACCGGGATGTCCAGTTTCTGGGCCAGCGTTGAATAAATGATCGCCAGTGAGATCTGGTTGCCTTTCTTGCTCTCCAGCACCTGGCTAAGGTAGGAATTCTGGGGATCATGGTGATTTTTGGTATTGCCGCTAAAACCATACACATTGTAAAACACGTGGTTGATCAGCTTGATCTTTTCAATGGAGCTCATTTCATATTGCAGTCCCAGCCAGATCTCCCGCTTCATCTCCTCGATCTGCAGCCTGATCTTTTCCTCGTTCAGGTCAGGATACTGGTACCGGTTGATCACCAGCGCGCCCTGGAGCAGGTCAAAGGCACCGCTCTGGAACCAAAGGTTCAGGTCCTCCTTTACGCTGACAAACTGGATCTTATGGACGATGTTCTCGATCCGCTGCTGCAGCAAGCTGTCCAGGGAATGCTCCCAGGCATTCTCCAGGTAGCCGATCACCTCGTTTCCATATTCCAGCAGCCGTTCTTCCACGTGCCGGTAGATCTCCAGGTCAGGATCATCCAGCAATTTGACCAATGCGCTTATTTCTTTACTGTTTTCCACCAGCGTTCAGGTTTTTTTAATAAAAACATAACAATCCTAATGCCTATTTTTGCACCTATGTTTTTATCTTTTGTCATAGATTACCTGAAGCACCGCCTCAGTGCAAAGACCAGGCACGGAACCCACTCCCCCTTTGTTTACCGGCTCACGGACGAAGTAATTTACGATTTTACACCAAAAGAAGAATATAAAAGCATTGAAGCGCAAAGAAAAAAGCTTTTTAATGACGATTCCCTGATCACCGTGACCGATCTGGGGGCAGGCTCACACCTCAACAAGAACCGTACAAAGAAAATCAGCCAGATCGCAAAGAACGCACTGAAACGTCCGCGGCTGGCCCAGCTCCTCGGCCGCCTGGCCAGAGATCAAGGACCGGAAAACATCATAGAACTGGGTACCTGCCTGGGCCTGACCACTGCCTATCTCTCAAAAGCCCGCCCCGGTGCGTCAATTGTAACCATAGAAGGTTGTCCGCAGACTGCCGCAGCAGCACAGCGGAACTTCAATGAACTGGGCCTGTCCAATATCAACTTGCAGGTCGGCAACTTTGACCAGCTCCTGCCCGGACTGATCGGCGGGCTGCCCCGGCTGGACTTTGTTTACATCGACGGCAACCACAGGAAGGAAGCGACACTCAATTACTTCCGGTGGTGCCTGCCAAAAGTGCATGAGCATTCGCTGCTCATCTTTGACGACATCTACTGGAGTGAAGGGATGAAGGAAGCATGGGAAGAGATCAAGGCACATCCCGACGTAACCGTGACCATAGATCTTTTCTGGATCGGACTCGTCTATTTCCGCAAGGGTCAGGCCAAAGAGCATTTTAAGATCAGGTTTTAAGCAGGCAGGACGCAGCAGAGCAGGTTTATGCAGCTCAGTGTTCAACCTGTCAGGCCACTCAGACGCTGGTTATGGATCAACCAGGATGATGATTGACAAAGCCCTTTGTCTGGAGGAATAATCCCAACAATTATTTTTAGTATTGATATTCAGTAGGTTGTGTATAAATGATTGCTATTTTATGGTATAACTGAAAAATAAGTTGTAAAACTGAAAAATAAGTTATAGCTTAGGGTTATGGAAGAATTAACCAAAGCAGAAGAACGGATCATGCAGATCATCTGGAAGCTCCGCAAAGCATTTGTCAAAGACATCATTGAGGAAATGGAGGAGACGCCCAAGCCTCCTTACAATACGATCTCCTCTATCGTGCGCATCCTGGAAAAGAAGGGTTACCTGGGCTATAAGGCATACGGTAAAACCTATGAATATTTTCCGGCTATCAGTAAGGAAGAATATGCCGGAACGACCTTCAGCAAACTCTTTTCCGGCTATTTTGACAACTCCGCGGCCAACCTGCTCTCCTTCATGGTCAAACAGCAAAACCTGACGGAATCAGATATAGCTGAACTCAAAGCGCTCATCGACAAAAACACCAAATGATATGGAATGGTTCACCTACCTGCTCAAAGTAAGCACCTGCCTGGGGCTGTTTTATGCCATTTACTACCTGCTGCTGCAAAAGCTCACTTTTTTCAGCTTCAACAGGTGCTACCTGATGGGCACACTGGTCCTGAGCTTTGTGATCCCTGCCCTGCAGCTGCAGCTGAAGTCGGAACAGCCTGACCCTGCGGCCATGCAACAGCGAGGCAGCACCGGCATGGAAAATTCTTACCAGTACCTTGGCGCGGGACACCGTCCTCCGGCAGTGCTACAGACAGCCGGTACCGGTCAAATCAGCGCCGCTCAGAATATAGACTGGACAAAGGTGCTCCATATCGTTTACTGGAGCATTGCAGCGCTCACACTTTTGATCCTGGCCGGCCAGGTGGCAGCCCTCCTCTGGCACAGCAGGAAAGTGGTCCGCGTTACCGGCCCGCTCAGGATCGTGTCCAAGCGGAGCGGCTTTACCAACTGTTCCTTCCTGCACTATGTCTTCGTAGACCAGGAACAATTGAGCAATGAAGCCCTTGCAGCAGTCCTGCAGCATGAAGGTGTCCATGCAGCCAGGTATCATTCTGTAGATAAGCTGATCGTACACCTGTGCAGGGCGCTGTTATGGTTCAGTCCGCCCATATATTTCTACAGCAGGGCCATAGAGCAGGTCCATGAATATGAAGCCGACAGGGAGACCTCCTCTGCCATAGGCAGTGCGGTATACGCCAACTTATTGCTGACGCTGGCTGTCAGCAAAAACAATGCAGGCCTGGTCCACAGTTTCGTCAGGAACCCTGTTAAGGAACGCATCAGGATGCTGTTTACCAACCAATCAAAAAATAGGAGAAAATTAACTTATCTCACCCTCGTGCCAGCAGGCCTGGCACTGGTATGGCTGTTTGGTGTACAAGTTGTGTATGCAGACGCCCTAACATCGAAAACGGACATTTCAGAAAACCGCCCGCTGGCAGTTCCGGTCCGTCCCGCATCTTCTGCCGGGGCTGCCGGAGAGAAAACCCGTCCGGTCCAAGAAGACAAACCAGCTGATTTGACCCATGCTGAAAGGTCAGGTACTGATACCTTGCGGCTGGTGAACAGTCCGGTGCTGGGCAAAAATCCGGTAGTGATCATAGATGGGAAAAAGTACAATGCAGACATACTGATGAAGATCAGCCCGGCCTCTTGTAAATCGTTTGTTTTTTCACCGGGCCAGGTTGTGATCACGACCAAAAACAATAAAATAGAATATGCTGCCCCGGAAGAATTTGAGAATGCAAGGAACCGCAGCAATGCAGCGTCTGAGAACAGATTTTACGCAAGGTACCCGGTGAAGATCGAAGGCCGGAACTACGATGAGATAAGGGTCAGGATGAACTATAGATTTGCGGATGCCGCATTTCCCGAAGCTTATAAGGCCATTCTGCTGATTGACGGCAAGTCATATACCGAAGCAGAGGCCAGAAAATTGCCTGTGGAAACCGGGCAAGGCAAAACTACCTTCCGGACTACCGAAATTAAACCGGGCACAGCGCTGTACAGAAAATACGGCGATGAGTACCAGGTCGTAATTGAGGTACTCAAATCGCAGGCGGATACGCTGCAAATAACAGAAAAGATATTTCGCAGGCCATTGGGACTTGAAGTAGACGATGCCTATGGCAAATTTTCCTACTCGGCAAAGGATTCCACGGTCTATAATGAAGGTCTGAAGTATGTGATCCTGTACGGGGATGTTAAAATGACAAGCAGCACACTGGATATCTCAGCAGATAAGATCAAATTTAATGGGACCACACATGTTGCGCTGGCAAAAAATGTAAGTTTTATAAAGAAAGGTGACACAGAACCCATAAGGGCAGCATTTGCGAGGTTTGACATGTACAAGGGAAGCTATGAGATTTTGCCTTTGATAAAAGACCTGTAACAAAATTAAAACGCGGCTCAAATCAATCTAAAACGCCTCTGCCAGACTGATGTAAAAACCGGTCTGGCGTTTTTCATTCGCCCGTTTTTCACCAATGCCATAATCGACCCTGACACTCAGCCCCTTTTCAGGGTCAAAAAAGTAGCGCCCGCCGCCTCCGAAAGAAGGCTTGAAGGCTTTCACAGCAAAATCACTTTGTCCGAAAACTTGTCCTGCCCCTCCGAATGCCACAATGCCGAACCGGTTGTTGTAGCGGTAACGCAGCTCTGCCTGGGCGGCCAGCAGGTTGCGGTCGCGGTAACGCCCGGTATAATAACCCCGCATCATTTCATCATTGCCCATTTGCGGCAGCATATAAAAAGGAGTCCTTTTGCCCTGAACAGTGTGGTACAGGCCATTGACACCCAATACAAACTTTTCTGAAAGCGGCCAGAAGTTGCGAACATTGACCTTGATGATGCTTCCCGTAAAATTGTCCCCGCCGAAAAAATCGGGTGCATACTGGTAGCTGATACGCCCCATAAAGCCTTTTGTCGTGTAATTGTTTGAATTACGGGTGTCATAACTTTGAGATACCCCTGCATACAGCACAGAACCGCCTATCTTATGGACCAGGTCCTGGTTTTGCGCAAAAGGCCCGTCTTCTACCAGGTCTTCAAAATGGTAGGTTTCAAAGCCTGCGGACAGGCCGCTGTACATGCCGGGCAGCAACCTTTTCTCCGCCTCAAGGACGGCTTTTACGGAACCTTGTTCCAACCGGTCCTTGCCAGCTTCCAGTGTTTCATTGCCAATGCCAAAGAAGTCGAAAGGCATTTTGCGGAACCGGAGCTCGCCGATGTAGTGATGTGTGTTCTTTTTTGTCCAGATATCGCTTTTTAGCGAAACATTGTATTGTCCTTTGGTAGATGCAGACAGTACTGCCGAGAAATTGGAACTCCGGTTGCTGAGGTCGCTGCGGTCCAGGTAAGCAGAATACAAGGCTCCCGCGCCAAATTCCGCCCCGATCTCCTGGCTGTAGCGGAATACGGGCACCGGCATAAAGCTGGCTTTCCTGGAAGAATCGGTTTTGTTGGAGAGGTAGCGTTCTATAAGCTTTTTCTGCGCCGATACGTTTGCAGCGATCATGACCATTACTGTGCAAAGCGAAATTCTCTTCATAAGGCCGAATATAAAAGATTTTTTTAATCCTTGTGACGTTAAGCAAGTTTGAGGCCACAGCAGTTGCACTGAATCCTTACCTGGTTTGATCTGTACGCATGGTCTGCCGGTACTGCACCTGGAGTGAACCCACCTTTTTTCTGGTAAAACGTGGGTTCACTGTGGGTTCATTGTGGGTGGAACGTGGGTGGAATAAATACCAGATACATTTACAAACCGGGAGAGGAAGGGTCAGATTTTATCGCAGGCAAATTTTAATTTAACTATTTTTGCCGGGATAATATAAAATAAAATAGAAATGAGTACAACAAGAGGACCTATATCTCAATTTATGGAGCGCAATTACCTCCATTTCAATGCAGCGGCGATGATGGATGCAGCAAAAGGCTACGAGGCACATCTGGATGAAGGCGGCAGGATGATGATCACCCTGGCAGGTGCGATGAGTACAGCTGAGCTGGGCATTTCGCTGGCAGAAATGATCAGGCAGGATAAAGTTTCCATCATTTCCTGCACCGGGGCCAACCTGGAGGAGGATATCATGAACCTTGTTGCACATTCACATTATAAAAGGGTGCCCAACTACAGGGACCTGAGCCCCCAGGATGAATGGGACCTGCTGGAAAACCATTTTAACCGCGTAACAGATACCTGCATTCCTGAAGAAGAAGCTTTCAGAAGATTGCAGAAGCATATTTATAAGATCTGGAAAGATGCCGATCAGGCCGGGGAGCGCTATTTTCCGCATGAGTACATGTATAAAATGCTTTTGAGCGGCGACCTGGAACAGTATTATGAGATCGACCCGAAAAATTCATGGATGCTGGCGGCGGCAGAGAAGAACCTGCCGATCGTGGTGCCGGGATGGGAGGATTCTACGATGGGCAATATCTTTGCTTCCTATGTCATGAAATCTGAGCTCAAGGCATCCACAATGAAGAGCGGGATCGAATATATGGGCTGGCTGGCAGACTGGTATATTGCCAACAGCGGCGGCAAAGGGATCGGGTTTTTCCAGATCGGCGGCGGGATAGCCGGTGATTTCCCGATCTGCGTGGTACCGATGCTTTACCAGGATATGGAGATGGAGAACATTCCTTTCTGGAGCTATTTCTGCCAGATCTCCGATTCGACCACATCTTATGGATCTTACTCGGGCGCAGTCCCTAACGAGAAGATCACCTGGGGCAAGCTGGACATCCATACCCCCAAATTTATCGTTGAATCTGATGCAACAATCGTGGCGCCGCTGATGTTTGCCTGGATATTAAAAATGTAATTTACAATCACAAATCCTGTGCAAAAAAGCGGGGTATAAATGAAGATCAGCACATCCAAAAAAATGCTGATTTTCGGCGTTTAAAGCTGTTTAGACGAACTATTTAGATTGATTATAAATTGTATTTACTGTCATTTCTTTGTCATTGGTAAGTTTATAAATTTTACTTTTGTGGACGTTTTGGTGGAGGACCTGCGTTTAAACATCAACATCGTATATTAAGTTATTTAAAAAATAGTATAAAATACTCATTATGAGGGATATCTCATTGATCGTTAGAAGAGTTTGGAAGTCGGCGCTGCTATTTACGGCTTTATCTGTTTTAATCGTTTCTGCAACACAGGCACAAGATGTAGTGGAGGGCCGCAAGCTATTTAAGGATAATTGCAACTCCTGCCACCAGCTTGATCGCAACAGTACCGGTCCTGCCTTAACACCCAAGCTGAATGAACTTGACGAGGCTTTCGCAATCAAATGGATCAGGAACTCACCTGCACTGATCGCTTCGGGCGACCCCCAGGCGGTAGAGGCTTCCAAGTTCTCTCCGGCTGAGATGACTGCCTTTCCGCGTCTGACAGATGAGCAGATCAAAAATATCATTGCGTATGCAAAAGCAGGCGAGCCTAAGAAAGAAGGTGCTGCCGCAGGTGCTGAGGGCGCTGCGGGTACAGGTGCCACTGAAGGGGTGTCTGATTTTTCGATCGCCGGTGTTGCTGCCATTATCATCATCTCGATCATCGTGCTGGTGGTTCTGGGCCGTGCCATCAGGTTGCTGGAGCGCCTGATCCTGAAAAAACAGGGTATAGAGGTGGTCGAGCCTGAGGAAGTATCCTTTGCGGAGGGCGCCAGGAAACTGTTCAAAAACAAGAAATTCGTATTCTTCTTTATATTGTGCCTGATCATTGGCCTGGGTACTTATGGCTGGATGGGCATGTGGAACACTGGCGTGCATACCGGGTACCAGCCGGCGCAGCCGATCAAGTTCTCGCACGAGCTGCACGCCGGGATCAACCAGATCGACTGCCAGTACTGCCACGCGGGTGCTTTCAAATCCAAGAATGCGACCATTCCTTCTGCCAATGTATGTATGAACTGTCACAAAGCGGTTCAGGCTACGGATAAATATGACGGGGAGATCTCTCCTGAGATCCAGAAGATCTACAATGCGCTGGGTTATGATCCGGAGAGCATGACCTATGATAAATCTAAAGAAAAGCCGATCGAGTGGGTACGTGTGCACAACCTGCCTGACTTTGCCTATTTCAACCACTCCCAGCACGTGGTCGTGGCTGAAGAGGCGATCAAAAAAGCCAAGGGCCTGCAACCGAACGAACCGGTATGCTTTGCCTGCCACGGCCCGGTCAATACCATGGAAGAGATCTACCAGTATTCCCCGCTGACCATGAAATGGTGTATCAACTGCCACAAGGAGACCCAGCTGGAGGTAAAAGGCAATGCGTTCTACGACAAGATCATCGAAGCGCATGAGAAGATCAAAAAGGGTGAAAAGATCACACCTGCTGCCCTGGGCGGCCTGGAGTGCGGCAAGTGCCACTATTAATAGAGAGAGTTTAATAAAAGAACGTTCGATAAACAGTAATAAAGCTTAAATGGAAAGCAATAAGAAATACTGGAAAGGTTTAGAAGAGTATAACAATACTCCGGATTTTGTTGAGAAAAACAAGAACGAATTTGCTGAGCCGCTTCCAATTGAAGATGTTTTAAATGAGGCAGGACTAAGCACGGTCACTCCGCGGCGTGACTTTTTAAAGGCTTTGGGTTTTGGACTGGGTGCGGTGACCCTGGCGGCTTGTCAGACTGCTCCTGTTCATAAGTCCATCCCTTACCTGATCAAGCCTGAAGAGGTGGTGCCGGGTATTCCGAACTTTTATGTTTCCAGCTTCAATGGTCAGCCTGTACTGGTAAAGACCAGGGAGGGCAGGCCGATCAAGATCGAGCCGAACACCAATGCGGGCGAGTTCAACTGCGGTACTGATGCGCAGGCACAGGCTTCTGTACTGGACCTGTATGATGTTTCCAAGCTGAAGGCCCCGGTCATTAAAAATTCCGAACGCAATTGGGCTGAGGTTGATAAGTTTGTCACTGCTGAGCTGAACAAGGCCCAGGCTTCCGGAAAGAAGATCCGCATCGTTTCTTCTTCTGTGAACAGTCCTTCTGCCCTTAAAGTGATCGCTGATTTTACAGCGGCTTACCCTGCTACCAGGCATATCCAGTATGATGCGGTTTCTTATACCGGTATCATCAAGGCCAATGAGAACAGCTTCGGCAAGGCGGTCGTGCCTAAATATAATTTTGATAAGGCAGACCTGATCGTCAGCTTTGGCGCTGATTTCCTGGGTACCTGGATCAGCGGTGAGGAGTTTACTTCACAATATATTGCCAACAGGAACTATAAGTCCCTGGCTCAGGGCAAAATGTCGCGTCACTTCCAGTTTGAGGCCGGTATGAGCCTGACCGGTACCAATGCAGATACCCGGGTCCCGGTCAAACTTTCTGAAGAGGGACCGGCACTGATCGCTTTATACAATGCGCTTACCGGCGCGGGGCTTGCGGGTGGTGCGCTGCCAGACAATGTGACTGCGGACAAGGCTTTGAAACTGGTTGCGAAAGAACTGCTCCAGAATAAAGGCAAGGCTTTGGTGGTCTGCGGTTCAAATGATGTTTCTACCCAGATCCTGGTCAATGCGATCAACTCTGCAATTGGCAGTTATGGAACGACCATTGACCTGGACAATCCTTGCAGACGCTATGCTGGCAACGATGCTGAGTTTGCGGAGTTCATCAATGAAATGAACAGGGGCGAGGTCGCCGCCGTATTGATCCTGGACAGTAATCCTGCTTACGATGCGGCCAATTCAAAGGGTTTTGCGGATGGACTGGCCAAGGTTGGGCTGAAAGTTTCTTTTGCCGACCGGGCCGATGAGACCGCTTCACTGTGTGATGTGATCGCCATCAGTAACAACTACCTGGAGTCATGGGGTGATGCCAGTGCGTATGAAGGATATTATTCTATTGTACAGCCTACCATTAACCCGGTGTTCAATTCACGCCAGGCGGAAGAGAGTTTACTGATCTGGTCGAACGCGCCGGTCAAAGAATATTACCAGTATGTGCGTAACTACTGGGAAGCCAGTATTTTGCCGGCTGTAGGCAAGACCTGGGCAGATGTGCTGCAAACCGGGGTGTTTGCGGTTGCGCCTAAACCGGCCGGTGCCTATACTTTTTCGCTTTCACTTGCGGCGGTGATCCCTTCTGTGCTGAGCAACAGCAAGGCGCTGGCAAAAGGGAAGGATGATATTGAGCTGGAGATCTACGAAAGCTTGCCGATGCGCAGTGGCAAGCATGCCAACAATGCATTCCTGCAGGAGCTTCCTGATCCGGTTTCCAAGGTGACCTGGGACAATTACATTGCCCTTTCGCCTAAGTTTGCCGAGGAGCTGGGCTTCAAAGAGTTTGATGTGGTTACGCTGAAAGATGACAAAGGGTACAGCATTGACCTGCCGGTATTGTTACAGCCCGGACAGGCTAAGGGTACTGCTTCTGTGGCTTTAGGCTATGGCCGTACCAAGGCTGGCAAGGCCGGCAACGAGGTAGGCAAGAATGCTTATCCGTTTGTGAGCTTTACCAATGGCACGACAAAATATACAACTACTGTTAAGCTGAGCGGCACCGGCAGGACGGATGAGCTGGCACAGACACAGACCCACCACTCTTTTGAGGGCAGGAATGTGATCCGTGAGGCTACTTTTGATGCTTTCAAAAAGAATCCTGCTGCCGGATCGGGTAATGATCATGCCAAGCATAAGACCTACGATATGTGGGATAAATATGAGAAGCCGGGCAACAACTGGGTAATGGCGATCGACCTGAACGCCTGTACCGGTTGCGGTTCCTGTATCGTGGCCTGTAACGTGGAGAACAATATTCCTGTGGTCGGCAAGGATGAGGTCCGCCGCCGCAGAGAAATGCACTGGATCAGGATCGACCGTTATTACAGCTATAATGTAGAGGGCGGACAGGATGAGGAAGGTGCGCCGGGAAGCGGTGGCAAGCATAATGAGCATTCTGCAGGGATCAGTGCGGTGACCAAGGAGAAGGAGATCGCCCACCTGGAGGAGGCACAGATGAACAATGTTTCTGTTGTGCACCAGCCGATGCTTTGCCAGCACTGCGACCATGCTCCATGTGAGACCGTTTGTCCTGTACTGGCGACCGTCCACTCTTCTGATGGTCTGAACCACATGGCTTATAACCGTTGCGTAGGTACCCGCTATTGTGCCAACAACTGCCCGTACAAAGTGCGCCGCTTCAACTGGTTCAACTACTGGAACGATTCACGTTTTGACAACTATCTGAACAATGAGTTTACCCAGCTGGTGCTGAACCCTGACGTAACTGCACGTTCAAGAGGGGTTATGGAAAAGTGCTCGATGTGTATCCAGCGTATCCAGGCAGGCAAGCTGCAGGCCAAGATCGAAAAGCGCCCGTTGAAGGACGGAGATATCAAAATGGCTTGTCAGGAAGCTTGTTCTGCAAATGCGATCATCTTCGGCGACGGGAACGATCCGGATTCGGAAGTTTCAAAAGCATTGCGCAGCGAGCGCATCTATTATGTGCTGGAAGAGATCAATGTACAGCCGGGTATAGGTTATATGACAAAAATTAGAAATACAGATACAACAGTACACGCGTAAGCTAGCTGATATTAAACGAAAATAAATTATGTCAGGACATAAGGAATCAATATTAAGAGAACCACTAATCACCGGCCACGACATCACGTATGCTAAAATTACGGATGACATTCTGATGCCGGTGGAGAACAAGCCGAACAGGGCCTGGTGGATTGGGTTTATCATGGCACTTTGCGGTGCTACACTTTGGGTGGTTGCCGTCAGTTATACTTTCTGGTTCGGTATCGGGTCCTGGGGTCTGAACAAGACCGTTGGCTGGGCCTGGGACATCACCGGTTTCGTTTGGTGGGTGGGTATCGGTCACGCGGGTACGCTGATCTCTGCGGTACTGCTCCTGTTCCGCCAGAACTGGAGGAACTCGATCAACAGGTCTGCGGAGGCGATGACGATCTTTGCGGTGATCTGTGCGGCGACGTATGTGGTATCGCACATGGGCCGTCCGTGGCTCGCTTACTGGGTGCTGCCGCTGCCCAACCAGTTCGGTTCGCTTTGGGTGAACTTTAACTCTCCCCTGGTATGGGATATGTTTGCGATCTCTACTTATTTCTCGGTTTCCCTGTTGTTCTGGTATACCGGTCTTTTGCCGGATATCGCGACCATCCGCGACCGCGCCACCGGCCTGAGACGCAGGATCTATTCGATCTTTTCTTTGGGCTGGAGCGGTAATGTGAAAACCTGGCAGCGCTTTGAGGCGGTTTCGCTGATCCTTGCCGGTATCTCCACCCCGCTGGTACTTTCCGTGCACACCATTGTATCCATGGACTTTGCCACTTCGGTGATCCCGGGATGGCATACCACGATCTTCCCGCCGTATTTTGTGGCCGGGGCGATCTTTTCCGGTTTTGCGATGGTGCTTACTCTCCTGCTGGTTGCCCGTAAGGTGCTCGGCCTGGAGAACTATATCACCATGTTCCATATCGAATCCATGAACAAGATCGTCATGCTGACGGGCTCGATCGTGGGTGTGGCTTATCTGACCGAATTTTTTATCGCCTGGTATTCAGGTTCTGAATATGAGCAGTATGCGTTCATCAACCGTTCTACCGGTCCTTACTGGTGGGCTTACTGGATGATGATGACCTGCAACGTGATCTCTCCGCAGCTGCTTTGGTTCAAGAAGATCCGTACCAATATTCCTGCGACCTGGATCCTGTCCATCGTGGTAAATATCGGGATGTGGTTTGAGCGCTTTGTGATCATCGTGACCTCGCTGCACAGGGATTATGTTCCTTCCAGCTGGGCAATGTTCTATCCTACCTGGGTGGACATCAGTGTGTTTGTCGGCTCGATCGGTGTGTTTTTCACCTTGTTCCTGCTGTTCCTGAGGGCATTGCCTTCTATCGCGATCGCTGAGGTGAAATTGTTGCTGAAGAGCGCCAGCGAGCAGTCCAAGCTGGAGCAGATCAAAGAAGGTCATCTGGACAGGGAGCATGTCAATGAGTACATCGAGTCCCTGGACAAGTTTGATAGTGTTAAACAAGAAGAATACGCAAAAGTATAACAATGAGTAATATCAAATATATTTTAGGCAGTTTTGGTGATCCTGATGAAATGATGCACGGCATCGAGAAATTGCAGGAGAATAACATTAAGATCCATGATGTGTATACACCAATGCCTATCCATGGCATCGAGGCCAAATTGGGGATCAAAAGGTCTAGACTGGATGTGCTTGCGTTCTTCTGCGGCCTGACCGGTACTGCATCTGCATTTGCGCTCATCTATCTGACCTCTGTGGTGGACTGGAGGCACAACATCGGCGGTAAGCCTGCCCTGGCCCTGCCGGATTTTATTCCGATCATGTTTGAGCTGACCGTGCTTTTCTGTGCGTTTAGTCTTGTGGGTGCGTACTATGCGTCGACACATTTGTTCCCGGGCCGGGCACCGCGGGTGATGGACCTGAGGGCTACTGATGACCGTTTCATCATTGCTATAGATGCAAAGCAAAATGCTGAACACAGTAAAATTGATGGTTTGTTAAAAGATGCCGGTGCTTTGGAAGTAAAGTACAATGAAAGGAAGTATGTTAGCTATGAATAAGAATAAAATAGTTTTGGCCTCGTTTTGTATCCTGGCAGGTACTGTAGTATTTTCTGCATGCCGGGATAAGCAGAGCACGGGTCTGGAATACGCTAGGAACATGTATGATCCGCTGGCTTATAACCCGGACCAGCCAAACAAGAACTTTGCAAACGGCCAGACGGCGCAGGTGCCTCCGGCCCATACTGCCCCGGTCGGGTTTGTGGAGGAGGACATTTATCCGAATACAAAGGACGGCTATGAGGCTGCTGGTGCAAACCTGGTCAATAAGCTGGAACTGACAGAACAGAACCTGAAGCAGGGACAGCACCTTTATATGGTGATGTGCGGCCCTTGTCATGGCGAAAAGGGAGACGGACAGGGCCACCTGGTAAAGATCGAGAAGTTTAGCGGCGTGCCTTCCTTTCACGATCCTGAAAAAGCCTCTTCCAGGGGCGGTCTGATGAAGGACCTGCCTGCGGGAAAGATCTACCATACGATCAAATACGGGGTGAACATGATGGGCTCTTATGCTTCGCAGCTGTCACCTGAAGAGAGATGGAAAGTGGTATTGTATGTACAAGAATTACAAAAAGCAAAATAGTAAAGAAGAAATAAATGGGAACTCACAATTATAATTTAACTGAGCAGTTTGAGTTTACAGGGAAAGCCAAAACTTTAAGCATTGTTGGTATCGTGATCGGTATTGCTGCTATTGTCTACGGCTTTTCGGCGGAGGAGCTCCATGAGCGTACTTTTGCTAACCTGTTGCTGATGGCTTATTACTTCGCTTGTGTGTGTATGTCGGGGGCATTCTTTCTCGCTGTACAGTTTGTGGCACAGGCAGGATGGTCTGCTTCGATACTACGTGTACCTCAGGCCATGGCCAGAACTTTGCCCATCGCCGTAGTGATCCTGATCGTTGTCATCGGCGCCGGTCTGTATTCACATAATTTATACCACCACTGGCATGCCGAGGGGCTTACTGACCCGAACAGCCCTAACTACGATAAACTGATCGATGGCAAATCTTCGTTCCTGAACGTTCCTTTCTTTATGGGACGTCAGGTGGTCTTCCTCGGTCTTTACAGTATTTTTGCGGTGCTGCTGGCAAAGCTTTCTGCCAATGAGGACCTGCAGGGCGGTCTGAATTCTTACAGGAAGAGCTTTAAATATTCTTGTATCTTCCTGGTGATCTATGGCTTTACTACGCCTGTTTTTGCTTTTGATACGGTGATGTCCCTGGAGGCGCACTGGTTCTCTACCATGTTTGGCTGGTACAATTTTGCCGCCATGTGGGTGAGCAGCCTGGCTACGATCGCGATCATCATTATCCTGCTGAAAAAATCGGGTTATATGAGCTGGGTCAACAACAGTCACCTGCATAACCTGGGCCAGTTCATTTTTGGTTTCTCCATTTTCTGGACTTATACCTGGTTTGCACAGTTCATGCTGATCTATTATGCGAACATCCCGGAAGAGACCGTTTATTTCTACAAGAGATTTGAGCATTATGAGTTCTGGTTCTACCTGAACCTGATCCTCAATTTCCTTTCTCCTGTATTGCTGCTGATGGACAGGGACAATAAGCGGCATGAGAATATCCTGCTTGCGGTGTCGGTCCTGGTACTTTGCGGTCACTGGGTGGATTACTATCAGATGATCATGCCGGGAACAGTGGAGGAGCACCATGGCTTTGGATTTATTGAGATCGGAACCGCACTGGGTTTTGTAGGTTTGTTTACCTTTACCGTGCTGAATGCGTTGAGCAAGAAAGCGCTGATCCCTAAGAACCATCCGTTCTTACAGGAAAGTTTACATCATCATTTATAATATTGATGATCTGGAATGCATATAATAAATAAATAGTATAATAGAAGTACAGCGTTACTACTTTTAAGGAAATGAGTCTAAGAAAATTAATAAGTAATAAATCAATAGCAGCACTGGCAGTGATGTTGACTGCGTTTGGTACGACGGGCGCTTTTGCCCAGGCTGCAGAAGCTGCCGCCTCAGCCGCTGCGAAACCTGTCGATATGAGTCCTGTATATAAAACAGCGATCTTCTATGTCATGGCTTTTTTGGTGCTGTGCCTGTTCGTTGCGATCGTTGGCAAGGCACTGAAGGTATATGAGCTGACCAGGGAGGCGCAGGACAAGCCAAAGGGGATCAACTGGAATGCGGTAAACGGAACGCTGTTTGCGGTCTTCCTCGTGGTCGGTCTTTATGGTGCTTACTGGGAATATACCGTACACGGAAATATGCTGTTGCCTGAAGCGGCTTCGGAACATGGTAAGAAGATCGATAGTATGTTCAACATTACCCTGATCATTACTACCATTGTATTTGTATTGACACATATTGCCTTGTTCGCCTTTGCTTATTTCTATCAGCACAGCGGCAAGCGCAAGGCTTATTATTATCCGCATAATAACGCGCTGGAACGCTTATGGACCATCATTCCTGCGTTGGTACTGACTGTTCTGGTCCTGATGGGTTTCCTGACCTGGAGGTCTATCTTCTACAAAGTGGAAGATCCCAACAATAAGCCGATCAATATTGAGATCACTTCTTCCCAGTTCGCCTGGGCAATGCGTTATCCCGGACCTGACGGGGTGGTCGGTGTAAAGAATTACAAGCTGATCAGCTCGGCGAATGCCCTGGGTATTGATTTCAATGATAAGAAGTCCCTGGATGACCAGGTGGCCGATGTGATGGTGATCCCGGTAAACAAGCCGGTCCGCCTGATCCTGACCAGCAAGGATGTTTTGCATAGTTTTTATATGCCGCACTTCAGGGTGCAGCTGAATACGGTCCCTGGTATGACCTCTTATTTTGAGTTTACGCCGACCATCACCACTGAGGAGATGAAGAAGAAGACCGGCGATCCTAAGTTCAAATACCTGTTCCTGTGTGCCAAGATCTGTGGTCAGGGCCACTACAATATGCAGCGTGAGGTAAGGGTAGTTTCTCAGGAAGAGTACGACAGCTGGATCGCTGAGCAGGCGCCTTATTTAACGGATGATTTGAGAAAGCAGTTTAACCTGCCTGTGACTGAAGCTCCTGCTGAGGGAACTGATGCTCCTGCAGCGGCAGATACTGCGGCAACTGCCACCAATCAGATAGCTTTAAAAAAATAATAATACTGGAATAGCACATTATGTCAACTATATCATTACACGATACCCTTCACCACGATAGCCATGATGATCATGGACATCACAAAGAGACTTTCTTTACGAAGTACATCTTTAGCCAGGATCATAAGATGATCGCCAAGCAGTTCCTGATCACTGGTATTATCATGGCTGTTATTGCAATGGGCTTGTCCATATTGTTCCGTTTGCAACTGGCCTGGCCGGACAAATCTTTTCCGCTTCTGGAAACTTTCCTAGGGAAGTGGGCCGAGGGCGGCAGGATCAAGCCGGATTTCTATCTGGCCCTGGTGACCATTCACGGTACCATCATGGTATTCTTTGTACTGACTGCCGGTTTGAGCGGTACTTTCAGTAACCTGCTGATCCCGTTGCAACTGGGTGCCAGGGATATGGCTTCGCCCTTCCTGAACATGCTTTCTTACTGGTTCTTCTTTACCGCTTGTGTGATCATGATGAGCTCTTTCTTTATACAGACGGGCCCCGCAAGTGCCGGATGGACGGTTTATCCTCCGCTTTCTGCCTTGCCTACTGCCATCAGCGGTTCCGGTCTGGGTATGACCTTGTGGCTGATCAGTATGGTGCTGTTTGTGGCTTCTTCCCTGATGGGTGGTATCAACTATGTAAGTACCGTTCTGAACATGCGTACCAAAGGCATGGACCTCTGGAAAATGCCTTTGACGATCTGGGCGTTCTTTCTGACCGCGATCCTGGGTATCCTGTCGTTTCCTGTACTGGTCGCCGGTGTGGTGCTGCTGATCTTTGACCGTAGTTTTGGCACAAGCTTTTATCTTT
>Ga0222419_100545_pt1 | contig 31286 bp, 33 predicted proteins | sample 1B20Ametagenome_FD_182474 | JGI IMG/M metagenome (GOLD analysis project Ga0222419, IMG submission 182474) | Enriched microbial communities from leaf-cutter ant dump, University of Wisconsin, Madison, United States - 1B20A (version 2) | ecosystem: Environmental > Terrestrial > Nest > Insects nest... | reverse complement strand
ATTTTTTAAGCAACCATAGCATCAACACTGAAGTCGCCAATAATGTAAACCAGAGCATTGGGGCACTTCATAAGAAAGAGGTCGACTGCGTGATCCTGGACATGGGGATCCCTGATAAGAATGCCTATGATACCCTGGAAGCGATCAAGAGGACCGAGGGGCTTGAAAATCTTCCGATCATCATTTTTACCGGGAAAAACCTTTCTAAAGGTGAGGAGAGCCGCATCAAGCAGTATGCAGATTCCATTGTGGTCAAGACCGCCCATTCTTATCAGCGCATATTGGATGAGGCCGGTCTCTTCCTGCATCTTGTGGAAGAGAAGCAGACAGATTCTAAATATCAAAAGCTTGTTTCTGAAAAGCTTGGGGGGCTTTATGAGGTGCTGAAAAACAAGACAGTACTGATTGCGGACGATGATGTGCGGAATATCTTTTCCCTGACCAAGGCGCTTGAGCAGCATAAGATGAAAGTGCTTGCCGCTACCGATGGCAAGGAAGCGCTTCAGGTCCTGAAGGAAAACCCATTAGTAGATATTGTGCTGATGGACATGATGATGCCCGAGATGGACGGCTATGAAAGTACCAGGGAGATCAGAAAATTGCCTGCATACAAACATCTTCCTGTTTTGGCTGTTACTGCGAAAGCAATGATGGGAGACCGGGAGAAGTGTATCGCTGCCGGCGCGTCTGACTATATTTCAAAACCGGTGGATATCGATCAGCTGATATCATTGCTGCGTGTATGGCTTTACAATAAGGTATAAATATATGGCTAATAAGGTTTTAATAATAGACGACGATAGCAGGAATATCTTTGCGTTAAAAGCGGTACTGAAGGCCCGGGGCTATCTTTGCCTTTCTGCTTCCGGAGCACAGGAAGGTATCGCGCTCCTGGGCAGGGATAAAGGGATCGGTGTGGTATTAATGGACATGATGATGCCGGATATGGATGGTTATGAGGCCATCGCCAAAATTAACGAACACCCGGACTTGAAGAATATACCTGTCATTGCGGTTACGGCGCAGGCCATGCTGGGGGACAGGGAACGCTGCATTAATGCCGGGGCAGCGGGCTATGTCTCTAAGCCTATCAATGTAGAGGAGTTAACCAGGTTACTGACAGAACATCTTCAATAATTGGAAACACATGCAATCAGTGATGAACAAGTGGAGATCTTACTTTCTGATCTGCTAGAGCAGTATGGGTATGATTTTACAGGGTATTCCAGGGCTTCCCTCAAGCGGAGGATTGTCCGGCTTTACCTGCTGGACAAGACAGTAAGCTTCGGAGAGTTCAGGTACAGGATAAATAATGACCATGCTTATTTCAAGCGTTTTGTGGAGCAGATCACGGTCAATGTGACCGAGATGTTCAGGGATCCCTCCTTTTTTAAGAGATTAAGAGAAGAGGTGCTGCCCAAACTGGGGACTTATCCCTTTATCAGGATCTGGCTGGCCGGCTGCTCCACCGGTGAGGAAGCGTATTCTATTTCCATTGTTCTGAAGGAGCTGAACCTGCTGCACAAGTCTCTGATTTATGCAACAGATATCAACCCGGTTGTGCTGGAAAAGGCTGCACAAGGCATGTTCAGCCTTGGCCACATGAAGCAGTATTCGGAAAATTACATCCTTTCCGGCGGGAAGAGTGATTTTTCCAGTTATTATACGGCAAATTATTCACTGGCAAAATTTAATGATGAACTGAAAAGCAAGATCATCTTTTCTACACATAATCTTGTTTCGGACCATTCGTTCAATGAGTTTCAGCTGATCATGTGCCGGAATGTGCTGATCTATTTCGACAGGGAGCTGCAGCATAAAGTATTGACCCTTTTTGACGAGAGCCTGGAAGATCTGGGATATCTGGCGCTCGGGACCAAAGAGACGATCAATTTTTCCCAGTTTACAAAAAAATATAAACGGCTGGATACAGAGAAGATCTGGCGCAAGATTGGTTATGGAAAGATGTGAGGCGTTTGTGATTGGTGGTTCTGCCGGTAGCCTGGATGTCCTTTTAAAGGTGCTGCCGGTTGTAGATGCCGGAATAAAGTTTCCGGTCATTATCGTTGTCCACCGGAAGCATGGGGCAGATTCCCTGCTTCCAGAGCTGTTGTCGAGCCGGACCGCAATGAAAGTGAAGGAGGTAGACGAAAAGGAAAGTCTGATGCCGGGTACGGTTTATATCGCACCTTCGGACTATCATTTGCTGATCGAGCAGGACCGCACCTTTTCGCTGGATTATTCAGAAAAGATCAATTATTCGAGACCATCTATTGATGTTACTTTCCAGAGCGCAGCCGAGGTTTACGGGGCCGGTCTGGCCTGCCTCCTGCTGTCGGGATCTAATTCTGACGGGGTAAACGGGCTCAGGAGTGTAAGGTCCTGGGGGGGCATGACCCTGGTACAGGATCCTGAAACAGCCCAGGTCGCCTATATGCCCGCCCAAGCCCGGTTAAATGTGGCTATAGATAAAGTGTTGAGGGTGGAGGAGATCGGAGAATTTATAAATTTGTTATCTAATCGCTTATCATAATGGAAAGAGCTAAAAAAGTATTTGTTTTTGATGACAATACAGATATTCTGGATCTGTGTACGATTATATTGGAAGATGCAGGATATGAGATCAGGACATCTGCTACTTCCAATAACATCATTGACCAGGTCATGGCTTATATTCCGGACATTATTTTTATGGACAACTGGCTCCCTGATATAGGGGGGATACAGGCAACCCGGGAACTTAAAAGCCACGAGACATTAAAAAGTATACCGGTCATTTATTTCTCAGCTAACAATGATGTTGAATCACTTGCCGGGCAGGCCGGGGCTGATGGATATTTATCCAAACCTTTTGACATACAGGAACTCGAGGACATCATTCACAAGTACGTTCAGTGATCATTTTACGCCAAGGACATCTGCGCCCTGTTCGAAGACGATGTCTACCGGAATCCCTTTTTCGGTAAGGCGGTCCAGATCAGATTGCAGCTCGGCTGAGATCACTGCTTTTTCCTTTTCTGCTTTTTGTACGGCAAGACGGTCTCCGTTGCCCTGCAAGGTGATGATCAGGCTTCCGAGTTTGTTCATTGCTGTTTCGAATTTCAGGTAATCGACCCTGTAGGTTCCGTTGCTGTTCCTTACAAAGGCCCCGTTCTCTTTAAAGAAATTAAAACACTGCATGTTTGCCTTTCCATGCGCGCTTGCTGCGCCAAACCTTACCGAACGCAGGATTCCTGCCATATAGGTAGTATAGAATTGTTTGATGTCGCCCTGGATCTCCCCCTTTTTTAACAAACTGGTGACCATGTAAAGACCCAGAACATCAGCTTTTCCCTCTTCCAGCCATGAAAATTGCTCTTTTAGCGCTTCCTTTACAAAGCCTTTTCCTGTGATGGTTTTTTTAATACCCAGTCCGTGCGCCACTTCATGGAACATCACATTGGTGAAGAAGGCATCGAAATTAATGTACTGCTGCTGGTCCTTATCGATCAGCTCCTGCGCTACGGGCACCAGGATCTTGTCAAATTTGGCCTTCATGGCATTTTTAAGCTGTGAACGCCGGGTGCCTTTCTTTTGCTGGATGAGCTCATCATTGGGCAGGTTGACAGCGATGGTCTTAGATCCCGCATTGCAGTCTCCGGCATAGTACACCACGTCATACGCGTTGAGCTCTGAATCCGTTCCCGGTTTCTCTTTCTTGTATCTGGCGGGAACCGGCAGCCCCTGCTGGAGCGCTGGGAGTAATTTGACATATTTTGCCAGCCGCTTGCTCCATTCCTTATCCTTGACGAGTACATAGGCTTCAAAAGAGGCACGGGCATTGAAGAGTTTATCCTCGTAGTTTTCTATTGGCCCTATAATGATGTCCAGGCCATTGTCTTTCATATCCAGCCAGGCGTTGTCGCTGGCTGCATACCGGTCTGTCACCAAAGCCTCTGCCCTGAGGTTAAGGTATTTTTTCAGGCCTTTGTCTTCTGCCATCAGGGCGGCCTGCTTCAGCAGCGAGGTTGCACGCTGAAGTTCTGCTTCAAAAAGGATAGAGTAGGGTACAGAGACCAGTTTTCCTGTTGCCTCCCGCCGGATCGCCGAATACATGCCGTATTTATCTTTGACATCAGATTCGTCCAGCTCTTTTTTTGTCATTCCTTCAGGGTAAAAGGAGCCGCCGTCAGGTTTTGGTCCAACGCCCGCAACAAATGGCTTATCTCCGTTCAGCCTGTCCCAGGGGCCATAGTTTATCCTGACAAATTCTTTCGTTTTCTCGTCCTTTATGGTATTCAGCAGGCTGTCCCGCTGCGGATAGGCCTGTTTCCAGAAAAGGCCGTCCATAATCTGGGCGGCCTGGATCAGCAGGGGAAGGATTTTGCGTTCGCTTACGGTCAGGTTATTGAGATCAGTTGTCAGTTTGACCTTTTCATAGATCTTTATGCGGGCATTTACGTATTTCCTGAGGCTGTCACTGACCGGTTCGGATTGCGCAGTCTTGCCGGTACTGCTGGTCCTGGAAGAATTGTTGCAGGCTATAGTTAAGATGCATCCGAGGAGAAGGATAGATGCCTGATTTAGAAATTTCATATTCAACAGGTTATATATTTTATGAATGTTTTATTGAAGGGTTGCAGATTTAGTGCCCGGTCAATGGCGGCTAAAATAGTAAAAAATAGTAATTTTATAATTCGATACATGCAATATGAAATACTTCCTTTTGATAAGAAGACCGTGGCTTTTAATGCCCGGGATACTCCTGTTCGTTTCCTGTTCGGCCGGGAAATACGCTGCCAGCAGCAAAATATATAAAAGCAAGGCCAAAAATTTTGCCGGGATCATCCGGGAGGTCCCTCCGCCTGACCAAAGGATCGTTACTTTACCTGCAGATCAGCAGGACTGGGTTGCATCGGTCAATTTCGGGATACGCAGGCCCAATTTTGTAATTCTGCACCATACCGCACAAAATTCCTCGGCACAGACCCTGAACACATTTACCATTGAACGGACCGAAGTAAGCGCCCACTACGTGATCGGCAGGGACGGCAAGGTGTTCCAGATGGTCAACGATTACCTGAGGGCACAGCACGCGGGGCTTGGAAAATGGGGAAATGATACAGACCTTAATTCGTCCTCTATAGGCATAGAAATAGACAACAATGGTGATGAGCCCTATCCGGATGTACAGATCAGGAGCCTGATGGAAGTTCTGGCGGCGATCAAGAAGCGGTACAACATCCCAACGGCAAATTTTATCGGGCATGCAGATATCGCCCCGACAAGAAAGCCGGACCCCAATAAATTTCCCTGGAAAACCCTCGCAAAAAAAGGGTTTGGTTATTGGTACGACGAAGTACTGCTGATGCCTCCCCCGGATTTTGATACCACAGCGGCGTTGCGGATCATCGGGTATGATGTCAGGAACTTATCTGCTGCCATCATTGCGTTCAAGCGCCATTTCGTGCAATCTGATATCACACCTGAGCTGACACCAGCAGATAAGCTGATCCTGTTCAACCTTTATAAGAAATACATGTAGGGCTTATTTGTTCGTTTTTGCCCAGGTATCTTTCAGGGATACCGTGCGGTTGAAGACCAGGTGGTCAGGAGTGGCATCTTTGTCTATGCAGTAATATCCTTTTCTGATAAACTGGTACCGCTGACCTCTGTCTGCTTTTGACAGGTAGGGCTCGATATAAGCTTCTTTAACGACCTCCATGCTGTTTTTGTTGAGGTAATCTTTGAAATCCCCGGATTCGGCGTCGGGGGACGCCGAAGTGAACAAACGGTCATAAAGACGGACCTCTGCTTTCTTGGCATGCTTGCTGCTGACCCAGTGAATAGTGCCTTTTACATTGATGCCACTTGTATCCTCCCCGCTTTTTGATTCGGGGATGTAAGTGCAGTGTATTGCTGTGATGTTGCCTGACGCATCCTTGCTGAAAGATTCACATTTTATGATATAGGCATGTTTGAGCCTTACCATCGCATCCGGTGCAAGGCGGAACCATTTCTTTGCAGGTTCCTCCATAAAATCTTCGCGCTCTATCCAAAGTTCCCTGGAAAAAGGGATTTCGCGGGTGCCGCCCCTGTCTTCTGCCTCCGGGTTATTCTCCCCGGTGAGGATCTCTTCTTTTCCTTCCGGGTAATTATCGATGATGAGTTTGACCGGATCCAGTACAGCCATTACCCTGGTTGCTGTCTTATTGAGGTGTTCGCGGATGCAGAATTCCAGCAGGCTCAGCTCGATCAGGTTGTCTCTTTTGGCAATACCGATCCGGTCGCAGAACTCCCTGATGCTTTCAGGCGTGTAGCCCCGTCTTCTCAAACCGCTGATGGTCGGCATGCGCGGGTCATCCCAGCCGCTCACCACGCCCTCATTGACCAACTGGAGCAGCTTACGCTTGCTCATGACCGTATAGGAAAGGTTCAGCCTGGCAAATTCATATTGTTTTGAAGGATAGATCTCCAGTTTTTCGATCAACCAGTCGTAGAGCTCCCGGTGTGCTACATATTCAAGGGTACAGATGGAGTGGGTGATCTCTTCGATGCTGTCGCTTTGCCCATGCGCAAAATCATACATGGGATAGATGCACCATTTGCCGCCCGTCCGGTGGTGGTCGGCATGCTTGATGCGGTACAATATCGGGTCGCGCATGAGCATATTGGGACTGGACATATCTATCCTGGCACGCAGGGTACAGGCACCGTCCCCAAACTCACCTGCTTTCATCCTGCTGAAAAGATCCAGGTTTTCTTCAATGCTTCTGGTACGGTAAGGGCTGTCCTTACCTGCTTCTGTCGGGGTGCCTTTCAGCGCGGCGATCTCCTCTGCGGTGCTGTGGTCTACGTAAGCGAGCCCTTTTTTGATCAGCAAAACCGCATATTCGTAAAGCTTGTCAAAATAATCCGAGGTATACAACACATTTTTCCACTGGAAACCAAGCCAGCTGATGTCGTTTTGCTGGCTGTCCACATATTCTGTTTTTTCTGTCACGGGATTGGTATCATCAAACCGGAGATTGGTATAGCCACCATATTTCTGGGTAAGTCCGAAATTCAGGCAGATCGCCTTTGCGTGTCCAATGTGCAGATAACCATTAGGCTCAGGTGGAAACCGGGTGATCAATGTCTGATATTTTCCGCTGCTCAAATCGTTCTCAATAATTTCTTCGATAAAGTTCAATGACCTTTCCTCACTCATAAAAGCTGTAATTTTAGCTTCAAAGTTAATAAAAACCACTAATTTACTTACATTTACCAGGCATTATCACATAAATTATGGGCAGCAAACTAAACAGGCCGGTACGTGTTCTGGTGGCGAAAGTAGGGCTGGACGGGCATGACAGGGGGGCAAAAGTGATCGCAACGTCTTTAAGGGATGCGGGTATGGAGGTGATCTATACCGGATTGCGCCAAACGCCTGAGATGGTTGTGAACACAGCCTTGCAGGAAGATGTAGATGCGATCGGGATTTCTATTCTCTCAGGAGCCCACATGACTGTTTTTCCAAAGATCATTGCAGCGATGAAAGAAAAACAGCTGGACGATGTGCTGCTTACCGGTGGCGGCATTATTCCTGAGAAAGACAGGATACAGTTAAAGGAGCTGGGTGTCGGGGAGCTTTTTGCCCCGGGATCCACTATGGAGTCTATCGTAAGATACATTGAAAGCTGGGTCACAGCAAACAGAAAATTTTAACACATGGAATATCGCAATATTACTGCTGTCCTCAAAGAACAGATCCTTTATGTCACCATTCAGCGGGAGCACAAATTAAATGCACTGAACAAAGATACGCTGGAAGAGCTTGCCCGGATGGTGCTTTTTGCCAGCAATGATCCGGAGGTAAGAGGAGTCCTCCTTACGGGGGCGGGAGACAAAGCTTTTGCTGCAGGGGCAGACATTGCCGAGTTTGCCTCATTCAATGGCATGCAGGGAGAGGAACTGGCCAGAAAAGGGCAGAAGAATGTTTTTGATGCGATAGAACAATGTCCCAAGCCTTTTGTGGCTGCGATCAACGGTTTTGCCCTTGGTGGAGGACTGGAACTTGCAATGGCCTGCCACATCCGGATCGCCGCTGATCATGCCCGGCTTGGTTTGCCGGAAGTTACCCTGGGACTGATCCCTGGCTATGGCGGTACGCAGCGCCTGACACGTCTGGTGGGAAAAGGAAAGGCTATTGAAATGATCACCACTGCGGAAATGATCAGTGCGGAGGAAGCGGAGCGAATAGGATTGGTCAATTATGTGGTACCCGGAGCGGCACTGACAGATAAGGCCGAATCGCTGCTTGCAAAGATCAAACTGCGGGCTCCCCTGGCTGTCACCGCGGCGATAACGGCCGTAAATGCATCTTTTTCAGGAAGTGAACAGGGCTTTCAGGAGGAGATCATACAATTCGGGAAATGCTTTGATACCGAGGACTTCAAAGAGGGAGTCCAGGCATTTCTTGAAAAACGAAAGCCTTCTTTTTCAGGGAAATAGAGTCAACTTTACCCTGGATCTGCTTGAGTCAAAACAGGTAACATTCTCATAATAGTGTAGAAAATATTTCCCATGATAAAAAAACTGCTTATATTTATTTCATAAATGCTCCTAAACCAGGCCGTATGAAAAAAATACTGATCGTCGACGACGAAGTGAATATCGGAATGCTCCTGTCTAAGTTTCTTACCAGAAATTCATTCAGCGTTTCAACCGCTACAAGTGGCGCCGCCACTATGGAATATCTGGCAAAGGAGACCTTTGACCTGGTTTTGTGTGATTACCGGCTGGAGGATACGGACGGTAAGGAAATGCTGATCAGGATCAAGGAAAATTATCCGGGTACAGGAGTCATCATTATTACGGGTTATTCTGATATTAAGCTGGCGGTAGAACTGATCAAACTTGGCGCATATGATTACATCACCAAGCCGTTATATCCTGATGAAATACTGAATACGATCAATAAAGCCATAGAAACACAAATGGCTTTGAATGCGAGCCAGCCTGAGCCCTTGCAGGATGCGCCGCAGCAAAAAGCGGCCAAGCTTACTTATAACGCTTCTGATAATTTTGTGACCGGCCAAAGCCAGGCCTCTAAAGAACTGTTAAAACAGATCCTGCTGGTTGCACCTACAGCTTATAGCGTGATCCTGATGGGAGAGAGCGGTACCGGAAAGGAATCTGTAGCGAAAGCGATCCACCTCAACAGTCCGAGGAAGAACCAGCCTTTTGTCGCCATGGACTGCGGATCCCTGACCAAGGAACTGGCAGGAAGTGAATTTTTCGGACATGAAAAGGGCTCCTTTACCGGGGCATTATATACCAAGATCGGACATTTTGAAATGGCAAACGGCGGGACACTGTTCCTGGACGAGGTGGGGAACCTGTCTTATGACATACAGGCAGCCTTGCTCAGGACGGTTCAGGAACGGAAGATCAAGCGTATTGGCAGCACCAAGGAGATTGACCTGGATGTACGGATCATTGTAGCTACCAATGAGAATCTTGTCAACGCGATCCAGAAGGGAAAGTTCAGGGAAGACCTGTACCACCGGTTCAATGAGTTTTCCATTGAACTGCCTCCTCTGCATCAAAGAGGGAAGGACATCATGATATTTGCCAACAAATTCCTGGATGTGGCCAACCAGGAACTGAACAGGAATGTGCAGGGGTTTTCAGAGGAAGCGGAGCAATGCTTCCTGACCTACAACTGGCCCGGCAATGTCAGGGAGCTTAAAAATGTGGTCAGAAGGGCTACTTTGCTTACAGAAACAGATCTTATCCAGCTCAAGGCATTGCCCCTGGAGATCTCTACTTATGCCAAAGCTTCGGCCCTTGAGCAATCCATCACCCGTACAGAAAAACCAAGAGACCTGAAAAATGCTGCGCTGGAGGCAGAATATGAAGCGATATTAAAGGTTTTAAGGGAAGTAAACTTCAATAAGACCAAGGCAGCGAAGATCCTTAACATCGACCGTAAAACATTGTATAATAAAATGAAGGCCATTAACCTGGATACCTAAGTGTCAATAACCGTACTTCTTGCATCCGTATGTTTCTTAATATTGGTGTATTGCCTTGCCAGAAGCATGGCGGCGGTGCAAAGGAAGAAGAACGAAGTCGCCGGGTTAAAAGCCAAAAACGAACAGCTCTCCGCTAAAGCAGACCTGCTTACCCTCGCGGAGCGCATTTCAAGCCTGGGCACCTGGGAATATTTTCTGGACAGCAAGATCATTACCTGGTCAGAAGAGCTTCATCGCATTTACGGAGTTGAATATAATGGCGCTCCCTTAAGCATCGAACTCAGCGAACAGCTTGTTGCGCCCGAATACAGGGAAAAAGTTGCAAAGGAGGTGCAGTCTGCGATTCATAACAACACAACCTTTGCCGTCGAATATCAGATCATGCAGCCCTCGGGGACCAGAAGGTATGTATTGGGTCAGGGTTTTTATATAGAAAAGGAAAATAAACTGGTAGGGACCATACAAGACATTACCCTGCAAAAAGAGGCTGTGTTAAAGCTGAAGATCAACGAAACTTTGCTCAGGGAAGCAGAGATGGTCTCCCATAACGGCAGCTGGGAATGGGTTGATGGAAAGGAATTTATGCTTTGGTCTGACGAAATGTACAACATCCACGGCTTCCTGCCGCATTCTGTTTTTGTTGGTTTTTCCTGGTATGTCGCCCTGGTGCATAAAGATGACCGCGCCGGGTTTCTGGAAAATTTTCATCAGGCAAAAGACAGCAAAAAACCATTTAAGATCAATTACCGGATCGTCAGGCCCTCGGGTGATGTGAGGCATGTCCTTTCTACCGCCGAATATAAGAAGATAGGGTTAAATGATTTTGCCTATATCGGGAATACCCAGGACATCACAGCGTTGAGGCAGACACAAGTACAGTTGGAAGAAAAAGTCATCGAGCTCAACCGTTCCAACCAGGATCTGGAACAATTTGCGTATGTGGCTTCCCATGATTTGCAGGAGCCCCTGCGGAAGATCCAGGCTTTTGGGGAAAGGCTAAAGGAGAGATTTGACGGACAATTGAAGGAAGAAGCACAGGATTACCTGGACAGGATGTGCAATGCAGCCGAAAGAATGCGGATACTGATCAATGATCTGCTCGCTTTTTCAAAAACAACGAGGGAACAGAAGAATTTTATTCCGGTCAGCCTGTCCGAGCTGATCGGCAATGTCCTGCACGAGCTGGACTACGTCATCGAGCTCAAAAGGGCAACGATCCAGGTCAGGTCTCGTCTTGAACTGGAAGGCATCCCCACACAGCTCAAGCAGCTCTTCCAGAACCTGATCGGCAATGCGCTTAAATTTTCCCGCCCCGACATCCCGCCGGAGATCCATATCAGAGCCTCTGCCCGGTACGGTCATGAGCTGGCCTTTAATGGAGTGTATCCAAACCAGCTTTATGGCCTGATAGAAGTCGAGGATAATGGAATCGGGTTTGAGGAAGAAGATGCAGGCAAGATATTTGATATTTTTCACCGGCTGCACCCGCGGTCTGAATATAGCGGTACGGGGATCGGTCTGGCCATTTGTAAAAAGATCATAGACAATCACTCCGGATTTATAAATGCCAGAGGCAAACCAGGAAAAGGTGCAATATTTACTGTAATCTTGCCAATGCGACAAATCAAATCTAATTACAGATCATGAAACAAGTCAAGGTGTTGTTAATTGATGATGACGAAGATGATTATATCCTGACCCGCTCGGTATTTAAGCAATTGGGCCCCAGATATCTTCTTCAGTGGGTCAATAGCTATGATAAAGGGATCAGCGCAGTACTGAAAAGGCAGTTTGATGTTTACCTGGTAGATTACAGGCTTGGCAGGGGAACGGGGATCGAACTGCTGAAAGAAGCAATAAATTCGGGTTGCGTAGAGCCCATCATTATGCTGACCGGCAAAGGAGACCAGACCATAGATGAACAGGCCATGAATATCGGAGCTGCCGATTATCTTGTCAAAGATGAGATCGGTCCTGCGCTGATAGAAAGAAGCATCAGGTATTCCATCAAACAAGCTGCGGGCCTGAAGGCCGTTCAGGACAGCGAAAGAAAATACCGGGCCATTTTTGAACAGGCCAATGATCCCATCCTTATTTCTGATCATTCCGGAAAGATACATGACATGAATTCCAGCGGGCTCAGGTTTTTCGGTTATGAGATGAGTGAGTTGCTGATGCTGAAGGATACCAGGATCTTCAGGGATCCAAAGGATGCGGAAAAATTCAGGGAACTGCTGGAAAAGAACGGCATATTAAACGATTTTGAGTGTGAGCTGACAGCGAATGACGGACAGGTGTTCCCCTGCAGCCTGTCTTCTTTTATCCAGATCGACATGATCAATGTTGCGGAAGTCTACCATACGATCATCAGGGACCTGAGGTACAGAAAACATATCGAAGAAAAATCTGTTAACATGGGTAAGATGTCCATTTCAGAACATATTGCCAAGGGACTTGGGGAAGAGATCAGGGATCCGCTTTCCACCATTAACCTTGCTGTTGATGAACTGGCCGCGGATGCGGCACTGGCATACAATGAATCTTTGCAGGGATATCTGGAGATCATCAAGACCAATTGTGATCGGGTCACCAGGCTGGTCCACAATTTTATCTTTAGTACAGAGACCAATACACTCAACCTGCAACGGCACAGCATTCTGGAAGTCATAGCGGAAACATTGGCCGAGACGGAAGATCTGTTCGTTGGACACAACATCAAACTTACCCAGCAGCTTACCGGGACTGACCAAAAGCTCCTGCTCGATAAGCCGAAGATCAAGACTGCACTCATCAGCATCATTAAAAATGCAGTTGAGGCCATGCAGACTTATCCCAAATGCATTCACATCACCAGTGGTCCTGATCAGGATATGTTTGAAATTGGGATTGAAGACAATGGTGGGGGAGTGCATCCCATGAACCAGGACAAGATCTTTGAGCCGTTCTTTACGACAAAAAAAAGGGCGAGCGGACTAGGCCTGACCCATGCCCAAAGGGTACTGACAAGCCACAATGGCAATATCAAGCTGAAACCCCTGGCCAATGGAAGCTTGTTCCTGATCCGCATCCCGGTTTATCATGAACTAACTGGCGCTAAAACATAACAGGATGTCAATATTTAATTATAAACAGCGCACGCAGATCAATCTTCTGATCATTATTGCGCTTGGCTGTGTTATTTTGTATTCGTTGCAAGGCATTTTTGGCTCAATTCTCAGTACATTGGTGCTGTATACCATACTCAGGCCGGCTTTTATTTACTTTGTTGATGTAAAACGGCTAAACAAAAGCGTTGCTGCAGTGCTGTTGTTGTTTATTTCGGTGATCGTACTGGTGCTTCCCTTTTATGCACTGAGCAGCATGGTCATCGAAAAGATTGCCGAACTTCAGAATGATCCGGGTTACTTTCAAAATACATTGTTCAAGCTGAAGCACCTTGTCCCCATCGGAGGAGACCTTCAGGCTCTGGCCGAAGATGGGATCAGAAAAGCCGGCGTCTGGGCCACAGGCCTTTTCCCATCCCTTATTTCAGGAGCATTCAACATTGTCCTGGGCTTGCTGCTGATGTATTTCCTTTTGTATTTCATGCTGATAGAACGGGAGCGGTTTGAAGCAGCTCTTTTAAAATATGCACCTTTCAGAGCCCAGAATGCCCAGCGGTTCGCAGAAGAAATGCGAAACACGACCTATGCCAATGTGCTGGGCCAGGGGTTCATTGCGATGGTGCAGGGTTCCCTGGTGGGACTCTCTTTCTATGTGCTCGGCTATAAGGATGCCATGTTCTGGGGTGTGATCACGACGTTCATTTCATTTGTCCCCGTGCTTGGGCCGCCGGTGGTCTTTGTTCCGGCGGCCATCATGCAGATCGCGGACGGCAATAATTTTGCGGGATGGGCCATGCTTATCTTTGGTTTTGTGGTGATCATCAATATAGACAATGTGCTGCGGTTCATGATTGCAAAGCGTGTTGGAAATATTCATCCGATCATTACGGTAATTGGCGTAGTTATTGGTATCCCATTATTCGGAATATTAGGACTCGTATTCGGGCCGTTATTGTTATCCTATTTCGTATTATTGATAAAAATATATGAAACAAGTGCAATGGCGTCTGAAAGATTGGAAAGAATTAAAACAAATTCAGAACAGGACGAGTTATAATATAAAGTTCCGGGAAATAGATTGTTAAACATAAATTCAAAGTATCATGAATGATAATTCAAAAGTATTGGTCGCACTATTAGCTGGTTTGGCTGCCGGAGCAGCATTGGGTCTTTTATTTGCCCCGGACAAGGGAAGTGAAACAAGAGACAAGCTGAGCCAGTCATTAAAAGATCTTGGAGACACCATCAAAGACAGGGCAGCAGACGAGATCAGCAACCTGAGCAGCCTGAAAGACAAAGTAGTCAGCTCAGTTAAGAGCAAGCTCCGCCAGACCGAGGAAGAGTTTGCAGATGACGTAGAACACGCATAAAAACGTCCAAACCACCGCAGTAATGGAAGAAAAAGACAAAGAAAAAAGTATTGAAGATCTTTATGAGGACGCCAAAAGCTATCTTGATACCAGGGTGGAGTACACGCGGCTGTACCTGCTGGAAAAAATCTCCAAGATATTTGCCGACCTGGTGACCAACACCACGGTGATCATTTGCTTTGTACTGGCTTTTTTATTCGGAACGGTAACGCTGGCGCTGTTTTTATCCGACCTGCTGGGAAGTTATACCAAAGGATTTGGCTGTGTGGCCCTGATCTATGCGTTCCTGGCCTTACTCGTGTACGTTACCAAAGATAAGTATATTGAAAAGGCGATCATCAATTTTACCATCAGGAAATATTTTAATAAACTGGCAGATAAAGATGAGGAAGAGCAGAAGATATGATATCAGGAACCTGGAAGAGCTGAATGCAGAGCTGTACCAGCTGAAAATAATATATACCAGGCAGGGAGAAGAACTCGGAAGGGATGCAAAACTGTACCTGAAACAGTTTACACCAGGAGGGCTGATCAGGAAATATGCGAGTCCTTCAGAACTGTTCAAGGCAGATGATAAATACAACATCACAGGTACGGTCATGTCCTGGATCTTGCCTCTGCTCATGAACAGCACATTGTTCAAAGGATCAGGGATCCTGACAAAGGCCCTGGTAGGCCTAGCTTCAGGTAAAGTGGGCAAAACACTGGATGCAGCGCACCTTTCCGCCGTTTTCAATTCCATAAAATCCTGGTTTGGAGGCCCGAAAAAGAAAAAAGTACTCGCAGAAGGCTATACGGATTACGGAATCCCACCGGACAGTGAAACGTATTAAAAAAGGCAGCCATTAATGGCTGCCTTTTTTGTTAATATTATCGCATGACCGGATCATGTCCAGATCAGGCCTGGATCTTTAAAGCGTGGACTTTATCTTTAATTCCGTTAGTTGTCTGACGTCAATTGCAGAAGGGCTGTCGATCATCACATCCCTTCCCGAATTATTTTTAGGGAAAGCAATAACGTCCCTGATGCTATCCAGTCCCGCAAAAATGGAGCACAGCCGGTCAAATCCAAATGCAATCCCCCCATGCGGAGGTGCGCCAAATTCAAAAGCATCCATCAGGAAGCCGAATTGTTTTTGTGCCTCTTCCTCAGAGAAGCCAAGATGTCTGAACATCAGCGATTGCAGTTCTTTGTCATGGATACGGATCGACCCGCCGCCGATTTCAGTTCCGTTTACCACCATATCATAAGCATTTGCCCTGACCTCACCAGGCCTTGAGTCCAGCAATCCGATGTCTTCCGGTTTTGGAGAAGTAAAAGGATGGTGCATTGCATGATAGCGCCCAGTTTCCTCATCCCATTCCAGCAAGGGAAAATCCAGCACCCAGAGTGCACTGAAAATGTTCTTATCCCTCAGGCCAAGCCGGCTTCCCATTTCAAGGCGGAGCTCACTCAATTGCTTGCGCACTTTATCTGTTTGTCCTGCCATGATCAGCACCAGGTCGCCGGGCCGGGTATCGAGCACAGCGGACCATTTCTTGAGCTCGGTCTCATCATAAAATTTGTCAACGGAAGATTTGAGCGAACCATCCTCATTGTGGCGCAGGTAAATGAGTCCTGTCCCGCCGATCTGCGGCCGCCTGATAAAATCGGTGAGTTCGTCCAGCTGCTTGCGGGTATAGCCCGCACAGCCTTTGGCGTTGATGCCGATCACCAGCTCAGCATTGTCAAATACCGGAAAATCCCTGCCTTTAACCAGATCCGTTAAGGATACAAACTGCATGTCAAAGCGAGTATCCGGTTTGTCAGATCCATATAACCTCATGGCATCAGCATACTGCATCCTGGGCACTTCAGGAAGTTCTATTCCCCTGATCTCATTAAATAAAGTGCGGATGAGTCCTTCAAAGGTATTTAAAATGTCTTCCTGCTCGATAAAGGACATTTCGCAGTCGATCTGTGTGAATTCAGGCTGTCTGTCTGCACGGAGGTCCTCATCCCTGAAACATTTCACGATCTGGAAATACCGGTCAAAGCCGGACACCATCAGCAATTGCTTAAAGGTCTGCGGAGATTGTGGCAAGGCATAGAACTCGCCGGCATTCATGCGGCTGGGCACTACAAAGTCCCGCGCACCTTCAGGAGTGGATTTGATCAGCACAGGAGTCTCCACCTCGATAAAGTCCCTGCTGTCCAGGTAACGGCGTACGGCCTGAGCCATTTTGTGGCGAAGGATCATATTATTGCGCACAGGATTCCTTCTCAGGTCCAGGTAGCGGTATTTCATCCGTAAGTCGTCGCCGCCATCCGTTTCATCTTCGATCAGGAAGGGCGGGAGTTTGGCTGCATTCAAAACCTCGAGGTCTGTTATTTTGATCTCGATCTCTCCCGTAGGAATTTTCAGGTTCTTATTGGAGCGCTCAACCACAAGGCCGCCGGCCCTAATCACGAACTCTCTCCCCAGTTCCCTGGCAGCTTCACAAAGCTCACGGTTATCATCCATATTGAACACCAGTTGAGTGATCCCGTACCTGTCCCGGATATCAATGAAAGTCATTCCCCCCAGATCCCTTGATTTCTGTACCCATCCGCAGAGGACCACCGTTTCTCCTAAGTTTTCAATAGTTAAAGCGCCGCAAGTCGTTGTTCTTAGCATTACAAGTAATTTTTGCGGCAAAAATATTGATTTTGAACCACATATTTCAAACTGCCGGTATTTTACTTGGTATATTCAAAATATTTTTGAAAACTGATGCAACGTTTTAAAATACCTCCTGTCTTTTAACCAGAAGAACAAACCATTGGAAACCGCGTATATAGACAAGCACCCGGACCTGATCAGTGCGTGCAGGCAAGGCAGCCGCAAGGCACAATTTGAATTGTACAAATTATACGTCAAAGCAATGTACAATGTGGCGTTCCGTATCGTGAACCATGCAGCTGAAGCGGAAGATATTTTACAAGAATCCTTCCTTGACGCTTTTATAAGGATAGAGAACTTCCGGGAGGAGACCACCTTTGGCTTGTGGTTGAAGCAGATCGTGATCAACAAATCCATCAACCTGCTCAGAAAACGTAAAATTGAGCTGGTCAGCATAGAAGACGTCGATGTTGCAGAAGAAGCGGGGGCAGATCCTGAAACAATAGCATTAAAGGTAAATGAGATAAAAGAAGCTGTCGCACAGCTGCCGGACGGTTACCGTGTCGTGCTGACGCTGTACCTTTTTGAAGGATACGACCATGAAGAGATCGCCCATATACTTAAAATATCAGAAAACACCTCACGCAGCCAGTACATGAGGGCAAAAATGAAATTGAACAGCTTACTAGAAAAGAAAGGAGTACAGAGATGAGCAAAAAGATAGAAGAATACATCAGGGAACACCGTAAAGCATTTGACACAGAGCTCCCCGGAGACCAGCTTTGGGCAAGAATAGAAAACGAACTGAACCGTGAAAAGATAAAAAAGCCCTTCAGGGTGCCGTTGTGGTTAGGTTTAGCTGCATCCCTGATCGTGATGATGACGGCTATTTTTATATATACCTATCGTAAAGCATCCCAGCCGGTTGAAGTCGCAGACATCAATCCGCTGATCGCGAAGAAAGAAATGAGGTTCGCCAGCCTGCTGGAGGAAAAAAAGGACAGCCTGGAAGTATATGCCAAAGAAAACCCTAAGCTGTACCAACAGTTCAGCGGTGACCTGGAAAAGTTAAGCAGCGACTATGAGCAATTAAAAAAAGAGCTGCAGCACAGTCCCAATCAGGTCGCCATAGCCAATGCCATGGTCAAAAACCTGAAGCTGCAATTGCAGGTCATTACGCAGCAATTGTTCATCATCAGTGAAGTAAACCAATACAAGAAGGAGAATAAAATATGAAAACGATAAAACTGGCAGCCGCATTGAGCCTGGCTGTAAGTCTCGGCACAAATGCACAGGAACCGATTGATCAGCCAGCGGCACAGCAATTGACTGCCGGTACGCCAAAGACCGGCACATCAGCCTTGCAGCTCAGTACAAGTATACCGCCGGCCGACGACGACCCCGTCAGGGCCAAAACGTTCAGCAGGAGCTTTCCGGCCGGCAACTCGGACAAGATCATGATCAGCAACCAGTACGGGTCAATACAGGTCAAAATATGGGACAGGAAAGAAGTAAAAGCAGATGTAGACATCAAAGCATACAGCAATAGCGATGATGAAGCACAGAAATTGCTGGACGGGGTGAGTATAGAAGCCGGAAAATCAGGCGATCAGATCACCTTCAAGACCAATATGGAGCAGCAAAAAGGCAATTGGGGCAGCGGCAGCCGGTTTGGCAGGAAATGGAGAAGAGAAGTGAAGATCAATTACGTGGTGTATATGCCCGCCTCCAATGCGCTGACCATGTCACAGAACTATGGCAGCATTACAATGGACGATCTTTCAGGTGCATTGTATGCCAAGGTACAATATGGCAATTTTGAAGCCCGGCACCTGAGCAGCACCAACAATTACATCTCTGTGCAATATGGAAATGCCAATATTGCCAATGTAGAAAAAGCAGTGGTGAAACAACAGTACGGGGCGGGCCTGAACATCGGGACGGCAGGAACATTGGATATAGATGCACAATATGCGGCGGTCAACCTCGGTACCGTAAAGGGAGATGCCGTAATTAAACAGCAATATGGATCAGGGCTGACCATTGGAAGTGTGGATAATCTGGAGCTGAACGCACAGTATACCAACGTGAAGATCGGCACGATAAAAGGAAACGCAACAATCAGACAGCAATACAACAATCTGTCTGTATCGTCGGTAGGCAAGCTGAACCTGGATGCACAGTACACCGGCACGGCGATCGGCACCCTGAAAGGCGATAGCCGGTTTAAAATGCAGTACAACAAGTTGAGCATCAGTGAAATTACTACGTCCTGTAAAACGCTGGACATCGACGGAGCCTACCTGGGGATCAATCTGGGCTTTAATAATGGCTACAATGCCAGTCTGGACGTCCGTACCAGTTATGCTTCTTTCAATTACGGAGACCAGGTCTCTGTAAGGAACACCGGCAAAGACGATTCCAATAGTAAAAGCTATACAGGGAAGATCGGACAAGGGGGAAGTGCCAGTGTAAATATCAAATCAGACTACGGATCGGTGACCATTAAATAACAGCACCAAACAAACACAACTAAAGCTTGTTGATAAAATCAGCAAGCTTTTTTTATATCTTAGGCCCCATATATAAAGTTCACCTATGGAATTTTTAAGCAGTCCCGAAGCCTGGATCTCACTCCTGACCCTTACTGTGCTGGAGATCGTTCTGGGGATCGATAACATTATATTCATCTCCATTTTGTCCGGTAAGCTGCCGGCGCACCAGCAAAAAAAAGGCAGGCAATTAGGCCTGGGCCTGGCCATGATCACCCGGGTGCTGCTGCTGCTGTCGCTCAGCTGGGTCATGACCCTGACCAGTCCGCTTTTCAATATGGGCGAATGGTTCGGTGTCAGCGATGCAGAATGGCTGCACAAGCTGGAAGTCTCCGGACGCGACCTCATCCTCATTATCGGCGGGCTTTTCCTGATCTACAAAAGCACCCACGAGATTCATGAAAAACTGGAAAGCGAAGAAGAAAAAGAAGCAAAAGGCAAGGTACACTCCTTTACCGGCGTGATCGTGCAGATCCTGCTGCTGGACATTGTCTTCTCGCTGGACTCTGTCATCACCGCGGTAGGCATGGCAGAACATGTAGAGATCATGATCGCCGCAGTCGTCATTGCCGTGATCATCATGATGTTCGCGGCCAGCGGCATCAGCAACTTTGTGAACAACCACCCGACCGTAAAAATGCTGGCATTGTCCTTTCTGCTGCTTATAGGCGTATCGCTATTGGCCGAAGGCTTTGATCAGCACATTCCCAAAGGCTACATCTATTTCGCCATGGCATTCTCTGTCATGGTCGAGATGCTCAACCTGAAAATGAAGAAGAATGCAAAAAAACCAGTAGAATTAAGAAATACCCCCCGCGAAGAGCAAACCAACTAATCCGCCATGATCTCTTTTTTTGAAGCCTCCCTGGCCGAGCTTTCCATCCACCGGATCGGGAACAAGTCTCAGGACGAATTTTATGTGCTGTCTGATGCCTCAGTCACCCTTGGAGACCTGACCCTGAGCAACCTGCTCCAGCAATACTTTTTAGGGCCCTTTGAGAAAGTAAACGAGACCAGCCGGTTTTTCCACCCCAACAATGACCTCAGCCTGAACGAAGTCTGTCATTTTGCCACAGAGATCTTCAAAGACGGGACAAAGTTCCACAACTACAGCAAAGAGATCGCGAAATACCTTTATGAAGTATCCGGACACCCCAGGATCAAGGCCGGGGAACTGTATGTTGCTTATTTTGAGAACGTGCAGATGGAAGGACAGCTGTACGACGCCATCGGCATATTCAAATCAGAAACCAAGGAAACCTATCTGAGGGTCTATCCGGAGCACAGCGGCTTCGGCCTGGGCTATGAAGAAGGTGCCATCAACATCAGCAAGCTGGACAAAGGCTGCCTCATCTTCAACACAGACCAGGAAGAAGGCTACAGGGTGGCCGTGACCGATCAGAGCAGCCGCAGCGGAGAAGCCGTCTACTGGAAAGACGAATTTCTGAAGCTCAAGGTCAGGAACGACAATTTCAGCCAGACCAGCAACGTGCTGGGCGTTTACAAGAACTTCGTTACCGAAAAGCTGGACCAGGAATTTGAGATCTCCAAGGCCGACAAGATCGACCTGCTCAACAAATCCATGAAATACTTCAAAGAAAAAGAAAGTTTTGACCTGGACGAGTTCTCCAATGAAGTGATCGGCAATGCAGAAGGGATCGAATCCTTTAAAAACTACAAAAGGAACTATGAAGAAGAATTTGACAGCCCGATCCCAGACAGTTTTGACATCTCCGGGGCTGCGGTGAAAAAGCAGGCCCGGGTGTACAAAAGCGTCCTCAAGCTCGACAAGAACTTTCACATTTACATCCACGGCAATAAAGATCTGATCGAGAAAGGTTTTGACGATGATAAGGCCATGAACTACTACAAAGTCTATTTCCGGGAAGAACAGTAAATTTCCCTTTACCATTGGGCTGAATTGGGAATAAATTGTAGCTTTAGAATTAAAGCCAAATAGACTAACCTTTATGAGCCCGGAACCACAAAAGAGCAGCATTTTCAAGGTCATAGGCGCCTCCTCGCTCGGCACTTTGATCGAATGGTACGATTTCTACATTTTCGGCAGTCTTGCCACCATCATCGGCGCACAACTTTTCCCCGCAGACGCAGGCGCCTCTGCGCTGATCAATACGCTCGCCATATTTGCAGCAGGCTTTATCGTCAGGCCCTTCGGAGCACTGGTCTTTGGACGCCTCGGCGACCTCATCGGCCGGAAATATACCTTTCTGCTGACCCTGGTGCTGATGGGCGGTTCAACCTTCCTTATCGGCGTCATCCCCAGCTATTCCAGCATCGGTTACGCAGCACCGATATTGGTGCTGATCCTGAGACTGATCCAGGGCCTGGCCCTTGGCGGGGAATACGGAGGAGCAGCCACCTATGTAGCCGAACACGCCCCGGCCGGCCGAAGAGGATTTTTCACCAGCTGGATACAGACCACCGCAACAGGCGGTCTTTTCCTCTCCCTGGGTATTATCGTGCTTACCAAGAACCTGCTTGGCGCAGCGGTCTTTGCCGACTGGGGTTGGCGCGTACCCTTCCTGCTGTCCATCCTGCTGGTCGGCGTATCCATTTACATCCGCATGAAAATGCAGGAATCACCAATGTTCAGCAAGCTCAAGACCGAAGGAAAAGTCTCTAAAAACCCCCTGAAAGAAAGCTTCCGGCATAAGACCAATTTCAAAATGGTACTCCTGGCACTATTCGGCGCGACAATGGGCCAGGGCGTCATCTGGTACACCGGGCAGTTCTACGCCCAGTCCTTTCTGGAAAACACCTGCAAGATCGATTTCAACGACTCCCGGTATATCCTGCTGTGGGGCATCGTCTTTGCCACGCCTTTCTTCGTCATTTTCGGTTCCTGGAGCGATAAAGTAGGCAGGAAATGGATCATGCTGACCGGCATGCTGCTTGGCATCCTGTGCTACAGGCCCATTTACCAAACCTTTCTGGACGACACAGACCTGAGCAAGGTCAGCACACAGGATATCCTGTCCAGCACAACGGTCAAAACAGAAGCCACCCTGGCAGAAGGCACACCAGACAGCCTGATCACTACCGAGGCCCTGGTCATGCTCCGCGACGGAAGTTCCTATAAAATGGTCACCACCGTCACGCGCCATACAGGAGCAGGCGATTACCTTATCCCGCCTGAAAAAGTCAGCTACAAAGACAAGAAGCTGGCCACGCCGGTATTCTGGAAATTTGTCGGGCTTATCTTCTTCCAGATCCTGCTGGTGACCATGGTCTACGGGCCGATCGCCGCCTTCCTGGTCGAACTCTTCCCCACAAAGATCAGATATACCTCCATGTCCCTGCCCTATCACGTGGGTAACGGCGTTTTCGGCGGGCTCGTCCCCTTCATTGCCACACTTATCGCCAGTTTTCAGGGCTCGACCCCGCTGTCCGGACTTTGGTATCCTATTGGGATCGCCGCCCTCAGCTTTGTGATCGGGGCCATCTATTTATCCAATAAAAAACCAGACCACGGCGAAGCCGAACACGCACATTAAAAAGAGAAGACATCATGAACGGATTAAAAAAAGCATTTGGAATACTTTGGATCATCCTGGGGCCAGCGTCTGTCCTGTTTCTGTTCACGCAGGCCATTGAAAAAATAAACCTGGCTCCCGAAGGAATCGCCAGGACCAACACCGCACTACAATGGGGGATCATCCTTTTCATATTCATCCCCATCAGCATAGGCCTGGTCATCTTTGGTTACTACGCCCTCAAAGGCGAATACAGCAGCTTACCTGAAGACTGAGCGTTTAGCCCCCGTAGCTGGATTACAGCACCCGCAGCAACAGCCCCTTCAGGTATTCTCCTTCAGAAAATGAAACCCTGACCGGATGGTCTTCAGGCTGGCAGAACTGCCGGATGATCTGTACTTCCCTGCCCGCATCCAGGGCCGCCCAGGCAATGATCTGTTTAAAAGTTTCCAGGTCAACGGCACCCGAGCAGGAGAAGGTAGCCAGCAAACCACCCGGCTCCAGCAACAACATACCTGTTCGGTTCAGGTCCTTATAAGCCCGTGCGGCTTTGTCCAGCGCCGCCCTGGATGGGGCATACTTCGGCGGATCCAGTATAATGACCTCAAATTTTTCTCCCGATTCTTTAAATGTCCGCAATTGCCGGTTCACATCCGACTGTATGCTGCGCTGCCTGCCCTGGTCAAAGCCATTCAGTGCCAGGTTACGCTGCAAGGTCTCGATCGCCAGCGCAGAACTGTCCACGCTGGTCACCTGTTTCGCCCCCTGCTTCAGGCTGTTCAGGGTAAAGCCCCCGCTGTAACAAAAGCAATCCAGCACTTTTTTGCCAGCTGTATGCGCAGCAACAAGCAGCCTGTTGTCCCGCTGATCACAATAAAATCCAGACTTCTGGCCGGCTGCAATATTGATGTGGTATCTGATCCCGTTCTCCTTTACTTCCAGGAATTCAGGCGGGGCAGCACCCCAGATCAGGCCCTGTTCAGGTCCTAATCCTTCATGCTTGCGCGCCCCCGCATCGCTCTTGTCGAAAATGCCTTTAGGATCCAGTTCTTCTCTCAGGAGGGCAACGAGGTCTTGCTGTACCCCCTCAATTCCAGCGCTGAGCACCTGGAGCGATAAAAAATTATCATATTGATCCACGATCAGGCCCGGAAGAAAGTCGGCTTCGCTGAACACCAGTCTGCAGGTATTCGTGTCTGCATTCAAAAGCTGGGCCCTGGAACGGAACGCCGCCTTTAATTTTTGCCGGTACCACTCCCTGTCAATAGCCGTTCCCTCATCCCATTCCAGCAGGCGCAGGGCCACCCTGGACTGGTCATTGTAATAGGCATAGGCCAGGAATTCTTTTTCCCAGGAACGCACGGTCACGATCGTCCCGTTCTCCGGTTGTCCTTTGATTTGGTCTATCGCGCCTGAAAAGATCCAGGGGTGACGGAGCAGGGCGGCTTTTTCTTTGCCTTTTTTGAGGATAATGTCGGTCATAAGGGAAGCAAAAATAAAGGAAAAAATTGAGCAATCTCTTCGAAGACTGGAATCAGCTAAGGCCCTTCGGGACCAAACCTGATAATGTCTTCTCTGAGCTGCTAAATTTTTTTGAAAAAAGGAAGGGGAAATTGAGCAATCTCTTCGAAGACTGGAATCAGCTAAGGCCCTTCGGGACCAAACCTGATAATGTCTTCTCTGAGCTGCTAAATTTTTTTGGAAAAAGGAAGGGGAAATTGAGCAATCTCTTCGAAGACTGGAATCAGCTAAGGCCCTTCGGGACCAAACCTGATAATGTCTTCTCTGAGCTGCTGAATTTTTTGGAAAAAAGAAGGGGAAAATTGAGCAATCTCTTCGAAGACTGGAATCAGCTAAGGCCCTTCGGGACCAAACCTGCTTAATGTCTTCTCTGAGCTGCTGAATTTTTTGGAAAAGGATAAGTGCGCTCTAAAAAGGAAACCCTGAAAATGGTACAAATGATTATTTTAGGCGGAAAAAAATAATAAAGAAAAGAACAATAAAAAGATGGAAACGATCAGCTGGAATGATTTTGAAAAGGTCGAACTCCGGGCAGGAACAGTGCTGGAGGTATTTGATTTTCCTGAAGCCAGGAAACCGGCTTATAAACTCAAGGTTGACTTTGGCGAATTCGGCATTAAAATGAGCAGTGCCCAGATCACCAGACACTATACCAGGGAAGAACTGACCGGCAGGCAGATCATCGGAGTCATCAATTTTCCCAAAAAGCAGATCGGCAAGTTCATGTCCGAATTTTTGGTGACCGGCTTTGCCGATGAAAACGGGGACATTGTACTGACGGCGCTTAGCGGAAAAGTGCCAAATGGCAGCAAGATGAGCTGATCAGTGCCGGGGGTGGCAAGAAGATTAGTGTGGGGAGGCGCAAGATGACCCGGCAGTATTTTGGATCATCTTCTTTGGCTTGTATCTTTGAACCCACACAAGCAGCACATGAGCTATTACAATTTTTCAGAACAGCAGAACGAAGCCGAAGAAGACGAGCACTACATGAAACTGGCCTTGCAGGAAGCCAGAAAGGCCTTTGACGCAGAAGAGATCCCCATCGGAGCGATCGTCGTCTGTAAAGGCAGGATCGTGGGGCGGGGCTACAACCTGACCGAGCAGCTCAACGATGTCACCGCACATGCCGAAATGCAGGCCTTCACTGCCGCAGCACAAACCCTCGGTGGCAAATACCTGAAAGACTGCACCCTGTATGTCACCATTGAACCCTGTGTGATGTGTGCCGGAGCCAGTTACTGGACCCAGCTCTCCCGCCTCGTCTACGGAGCGCCCGAGCCCAAGCGGGGCTTCAGCACCAAAGGCAACAACCTGCTGCATCCGAAGACCATTTTAAAAGGCGGAGTGCTTGCCGGAGAATGCGCTGCGCTGATGAAATCATTTTTCCTCAACAAAAGAGCCTAAACTTGACAAACTGTTGAACAAAACTTAATCCCTGTATGTTATATTTGTTCAGCTTAGCCGTTATTTTTAGCTAAGTTTGCTTAATAATTATTTTAATTTAACCTTAAATCCAATAATATGGCTTTTGAACTACCTGCGTTACCATACGCAACAGACGCATTAGAACCGCATATCGATAAACAAACCATGGAAATCCACCATGGCAAGCACCACCAGGCTTATGTGACCAACCTGAACAAGGCATTGGAAGGTAAGCCCGAAGCCAGCCAAAGCATAGAAGAGATCATCAAGAACATTTCCAAGTTTCCGGCAGCAGTAAGAAATAACGGTGGCGGCCATTTCAACCACTCCCTGTTCTGGGAAGTGATCGGCCCGAACAAAGGCGGCGAGCCGAGCGGAGAACTGGCAGAAGCGATCAATGCCGCATTCGGTTCCTTTGCCGATTTCAAAACCAAGTTTGCTGAAGCCGGAGCTACCCGTTTCGGTTCAGGATGGGCCTGGCTGAGCGTAGGCGCAGATAAGAAACTGATTGTTTCCTCTACACCGAACCAGGACAATCCGTTAATGGACATTGCCGAGGTAAAAGGCACGCCGATCCTGGGCATGGATGTCTGGGAGCACGCTTATTACCTGAAATACCAGAACAGGCGCCCGGACTACATCGCCGCGTTCTGGAATGTAGTAAACTGGGATGCCGTAGCAGAGCGCTTCAAAAAAGCATAAAACCGGCAGAGCTGGACATCCAGTTTCAGCAAAATACCAATAAAAAGAGCGGGCGTAACTTAAATTGCGCCCGTTCTTTTTGATCATACCCAAAAAATATTAATGCACCCCTCATACCCTGTTTTTGCATCCTGTTCCCGCCGGGACAGAAATGCAGGTCATACCCGCACACCTGAAAGGACCACAGTTACAGATAAAGCGGTATCAGAACAAGGTTAAATATCTGAATATTCGACCGGGTACAGGAAGCGGGACTCATTCCTCGAAACATTTCCCTGGTATTCGGTCATTGCCGATAATTTTTTCCAGTGGTCATCACCAAAGAAAGCCTTCCAGTGCGCATCACGGTCGGCCAGGTTCTCATAAGTGGTCAGGTACATCAGGTTGGGCATCCTGCTCCCGGCAATCACCTGACCGTAGAAAACCGCATTAAAGTTGAGCTTTTTGAACAAGCCGATCTCGTCCCCCTGGTTAAACATCTGTACCTTGTTCCGGTGCAGCTTTTCTGTAGGCCCCTCATAGTTGCGTAACTCGTAGATCCGGTCTTTTTTAGGACTGTTCAGGACCGGCAGGTTAAAATGGGTGCTTCCCGTAAAAGCGTTCAGTAAGATCGTCTCAATCCTTTCGTAAGGGGGATTGGCAAGCACGGCATCCAGGTAACCGGTACCATCGGCAAGGTATTTTTTGTCCTTTTCCAGGGTCTGCTCAAGCGCATCAAATTTCGCATAAGAAGGAAAAGGAATAAAAACATAGATCAGGCGCTCCGGCGTTTTGCCTGCTTCTGCCGGCGTAGTTTCAACAGGCTTAAAAACACCGACCTTTGCAATTCCCGCACGGTGGAGCGCCGGAATAAAAGCCTGCTGCAAAAAATTTTCCACGACCAGCTCCTGCTGTTCGTTTTTAAGGTGATAGATCTTAAGCTGGTAGAAGTCCCTGCCGGCAGCAGTTCCGCGGGCATTTAAAGAACCCAGGGCAGCGCATAAGGCCAAAAAAAGTAAGATTGATTTACGCATGGTTGTTCCATTATATTTGTGTGATCCTAAGTTATTATTTTCCTGTAGCTTTTGTGATCTGTATTCATACTTTTACCATAAGACAACTACAATGAACAGGACTTATGGCATACATCCTTGGCATAGACATCGGGACCGGCAGCGTTAAGGTCGTTGCCCTGGACCTGAACCATACCCCGATAGCTGTTTTCCAGGAACATTATCCTGCTTACAGTCCGGAGCCCGGCTACAGTGAACAGGATCCGGAACTCATCTGGCAGGCTTTTGTCCGCTGTATCCTGAAAACAATGGCACATCTGAAAGGGAAACCGCTCGCGGTGGGGCTGAGCAGTGCCATGCATAGCGTTGTTGCAATAGACGAACACGCCCATGCCCTTGCGCCAATGATGACCTGGGCAGACAACAGAAGCGCTCCCATGGCAGAGCGGCTGCTCTCCTCAGGACAGGGCATGCTGTTATACAAGGTGACAGGCACGCCCATCCATGCCATGTCTCCATTTTGCAAGCTGGCCTGGCTGTCTGAACAAGCGCCGGTCCTGATGAAACACACATTTAAGTTCATTGGGATCAAGGAATACATCTGGCACCGCCTGTTCGGTGCCTATGAGGTGGACCACTCCATTGCATCCAGTACCGGGCTGTTCGACATCAGGCAAAAGATCTGGCATCCGGCAGCCCTCCGCACCGCCGGGATCAGGGCAGAACAACTGAGCGATCCGGTTGCCACCAGCCATACCAGGAGGGGGCACCCGCTTCTTGCCGCATCACTTCCGGGGCTTAGTGGCGTTCCTTTTGTGATCGGGGCCAGTGATGGCTGCCTGGCCAATCTTGGCACGCAGGCCATGCGAAGCGGAGTAGCCGCGATCACCATAGGCACCAGCGGCGCAGTCAGGGTCGCATCTGCCCGGCCGGTCATCAGCGAATCGATGGTGTTCAGCTATTTGCTCGATGAAAGCACTTTTATCTGCGGCGGGCCGGTCAATAACGGAGGCGTTGTGCTGCAATGGCTGCTGAAAAATGTATTTGGTAAGCCGGAACTCCGGCCCGCTGACTATGAATGGCTTTTTAAGCTGGCAGAAAGTGTTCCGCCCGGCAGCGACGGGCTGATCTTTTTACCTTACCTGTCCGGGGAACGCGCGCCGATATGGGATGCCGCCGCCAGCGGGAGCTTTTCCGGGCTCCGGCTGCACCATGGACAGGCCCATTTGGCCAGGGCAGTGCTGGAAGGCATTTGCTATGCATTAAACGATGTTCTTATCACGCTTGAGCAGCATGCCGGCCCGGTTAAGCAGGTCAATGTGAGCGGAGGTTTTGTCCACTCGGTGCTATGGATGCAGCTCCTGGCAGATATTACCGGTAAGACGCTGGTGCTGAGGCAGACCGAAGACGCTTCCGCCACCGGTGCGGCATACCTTGCGGCAAGGGCAACGGGTTTAAGTGCAGGATATCCGCAGCCGCCCGTAGACGAGATCCGGATCAGCCCGGATCAGCAGCGTCATGCAGTCTACCTGAACCGCTTTGCGCTGTTCAGGCAACGGGGGGCAAGCTGATTGTTACCTGGCTTTTACCGTACCCACAATTCATGCTGTTTCCACGCATGGTGAACCCACCTTTTTCCCGTAAAAACGTGGGTTCACTGTGGGTTCATTGTGGGTGGAACGTGGGTGCAGTACGAACAAGTATAAAGCAGGGAAAGGACGGATGCCGGTATGGGACAGGAACAGGCGGGTACTAACTTTCATATAGTTTCGTTTTAGTAATGATCCGGATATTTTGTAAGTTTATCAAAACAAACTGAAACACAAATGAAAATTTTAAAGAACCCGTTATTGCTGGCCATCATCGGCCTGCTAAGTATCTCATTGCAAGCCTGTAAAACGAAGAAGGCCATTGCGAAGCCTGCCGCCCCGGTGGAGACACCCAAGCCAGCCCCTGAGCCGGAAAAGCAGCCTGAGCCCGCTCCAGAGCCAGAAAAACCCGCTCCGGCGCCTCCTGCGGAGCAACCAAATTATAAATTCAGGAACGTGCAGTTTGAATTCAATTCCGAAGTGCTGAAAACCGCTTCCTTTGAAATACTGGACCAGGTAGCCAGGGAAATGAAAAAAGATCCTTCTGTCAAGTTCATCCTGAACGGGCATTCTTCAGTGGAAGGTTCTGCTGCGCACAATATGTCCTTGTCTGTAGACCGGGCCAACTCCGTAAGGACTTACCTGATCAATGCAGGCATCAGCGGGGCCAATCTGCAGGTAAAAGGCTATGGCGCTACCCAGCCTGTGGCCAACAACAATACCGAGGAGGGCCGTATCCTGAACCGCAGGGTTGAATTTCAAAAAGTTGAATAGAACCGGGGGCACTGGATGCCCCCTCAGCCTGCAGCTAAAAATGTCCTCAGCTTTTCATCCCTGAGATAAAGCCCGGTCCATACCAGGATGCCAAAGATGAGTGCGAAGTAGAGGGGCTGCCCTGCACGCACCATAATGGCAATTGCGCCGCCAAGGTACCCGGTGAGCAGGATAGCTCCGATAAAAGCAGTGCGGGGCACCGCGTAAAGAATGGTAGAGACCAGCAGGGCGATGCCGATTGGCTGTATGAGGTGCTCCGGCCAGCCGAGCGCTACGGAGCCCTCAATGGAATGGATTTCTTTGATGACCTTCATGATCGCATCAAAAAGAAGGAATAAGATGCATAATGCACTGATGATCCACCGTACCAGGCCTGCTTTTTTTGTTGTCCCCTGAGGGGTGTTGGTAATTGACGTTTCCATAGTTGTTTGTTTATTTACGTCGTCCTGGTACTCCGGTCATTGCAGGGCGGGCCCTGCGGTAACGAGGAGCGGACCATGCAAACTTAAGAACAATCCTGTAAGCGGATGTTGTATGGATCAGACAAAAAAAGGGGGCAAATGCGACAGTTTTTATGCTCCATTCAGATAAGCGCAGGGACAGGAGGCTATATTCCTACAATGTCTTTTTTCTTTTTTTGCTTCATGTGCTTGGGGATGATCTCCAGGATCTCTTCTTTCAGGGCATTGAGCATGCGTTTCTTGATGAAGTTCCTGTGAGTGACCAGGCTGATCTCGCGTACGGGCTCCGGCGATTTGAAATAGCGTACCTTGCTTTTTTGCTTATTGCTCAGTTCTTCCAGCGCCAGTTCGGGCAGCAGGGTGGCACCATTGTTCAGGTCTACCATCCGGATCAGGGTTTCTACGCTCCCGGTGTTGTAAGTTAGTCCCTGAAGACGGTTCTGCTTGGTAGAACGGCAGATGTTGAGGACCTGGCTGCGCATGCAGTGGCCTTCATTGAGGAGCCAGATGTTTTCGTCTTCGAGGTCGTCGGCATCAATGGCTTTTTTCTTGTACAGCTTGCTGTTCTTGCTGATGTAGGTGACAAAGTCTTCGTAATAGAGCGGCATTTCATTGATCAGGGGGTCGGCGAGCGGGGTGGCCAGGATGCCGCAGTCGAGCAC
>Ga0222419_100541_pt1 | contig 31483 bp, 34 predicted proteins | sample 1B20Ametagenome_FD_182474 | JGI IMG/M metagenome (GOLD analysis project Ga0222419, IMG submission 182474) | Enriched microbial communities from leaf-cutter ant dump, University of Wisconsin, Madison, United States - 1B20A (version 2) | ecosystem: Environmental > Terrestrial > Nest > Insects nest... | reverse complement strand
TTCGTAATTTGCTCTTAAGTTGTTCATTCTAAATCGTTTTGTAGTTAAAACAATTTACTGATTATCAGTGTAATGAGCAACTTATTTCTCCTTTTTTTATCCCTAAATCATAATGCACAACGGGTTAGTTTAGTAAAAAGTTGTCCAGCAAATAGGGAGTATCATATCTAGCCATTTACAAAACTCGGTCTCATTGGAGGCATTAAATTTTATAATGTCTCCATTGTGGAGTAGCAATGTGAAATCATTCAAAACGTTTATGTATTTGAATATTTCCGATGCAGAACGGTCCAATTGAGGAAAATATCTCGCGGCTTCCATATTATGAAGAATAAAAATTTAATCACCATGTCGCCGTCTCACAAAAAGCGTAGGCAACCACTTATAGCACTGAGGTCTTAGGAAACCGGCAACCGATAAGTGCGCCCACGCCATAGCATGAGCGTTCTCCACTTGTCGTCCCGGTTGCATTGAAAGTTCCTAAGTTTCAGTACAGGACTTAAAGCAAAAACGCTTCAAGAATTTCTTTTTGACAAAGATAGGGTTTTAGAAATTATCACGGAAATAGTATAACCGAGACAGGTTGATGTTTTTTTATAAGTGAACTTGTCGAAGTAAAGTTTATTAATTCAATAGCCTCTGCTTAACCATATTTTTTTATCGAATAAGTCTGATGGATATACCGATAAAAAAGGCCACCCGCAAAATAGCTGATAACATCCCAGATATCTGCCGTATGGTAATGCGTGATCCGTGGCATTATGCACTCAAAGATATAAGCGGTTAAAACCGGGATCAGGAGGATCTGAAATAAGGGATAGCGGTATGGTTTGGAGGTGCCGAGCATACAAAGGCTTACCGATTGCGCTACGTGGATAATCAGCGGTACGAATACAAAATCCGTCAACCAGTTATTGAGAACCGGAATGGGATGCCCCGAAGTTCTTGTAAAACGGATTAAAAACCAGCTGATACAATAGAATTGGAAATAATGGTCGTCCAGCAGGTATATTAGTGCACGAAAGAAACTGCGATGAGCATAGCTAAGCCTCCACATACCATTAAGATTAAGAACATATACCAACCAACAGCTTTCTGATTCTTTTTAAAAGAAGAGTCATTGGGATCCGGGGTGAATAAAGTTTCCCGTATTTCGTATAGGTTTCTCGATAACCAACTTCCTGATTTCTTTGCCATAACAACAATAATTTATGGCAAAAGTACACTATTTAAAACATTAGAACAAATGTTCTAATATTTTTTTGTCGGTTTTTATATCCGATCGATCAGCCTCCTATGGTAGTTTATCTGTCCCAGATGGTAAGCCAAATGTGTGGTAAGATGAACCAAAAAGAATGCATGAGTTGTTTTCTTTTCAAACACAAGCATAGGATATTCCTCGTCGAGATTTTTTTCGGATAATCTGTCCAGTGCCTCGCTGACCACTCCGATAGTGCCATCAATCTGTTTTATCAATTCTGCACGGGGAATATCTTTCAATGCGAATTCCTCGGGACGGTTACGTACATAACCGGTTTTGCCAATTTGAGCGCCAACATACGTATTCAAATTACCTATCAAATGTAGGCAGAGGTTTCCCGCAGAGTTTGCTATGTTCCCTTCTATATGCCAAATATTGCGTTCATCGCGATAAGTTTCTATTTCTTGTTTCAGTTTGTTGAGATCACGCTCAAACAGTGTTTTTATTGTGGTGATTACGGATGCTGCCATATTATCATTTTAATCTGATTTCAAACAAACTGACGGTTGCATTATCATAGTGCGCAGGAAGCCCCTTAGTATTGCTTAACTTTAAAGGACCAAGGTATTCGAATCCACATTTTCCATAATAGTTAATCAGTTTGGTATTATCTCCCACCGTATCCATCCTTATGTACGCTTTATCGTGGTCGCTGGCGTAGGTTCTTGCCCATTTGACAATTTCGGCTACCAAGTTTTGTCCGCGAAAATCAGGATTGGTAGCTATCCTGTGAATGTAAACCGCAGGGTCTGCATTCCGCTCTTCCCATATCTGTGGATCATCGAACGTTGTCGCCCAGACACAGGCAATCCTGCCATCGATCTCCAGTTTCCATTGCCGTTTCTCGTCGATCTCTTTTTCCACCAATCCACGCTCGAACTCCGGCCAATGAACCGTAAACCTCGTTTTTTGAAAGTCTGTTGCTATCTTATAAAGCCTGAAAATCTCGTCAATATCAGCTTTTGTGCTATTTTTTATCGCCCTCATGTTGTTCTGTTATTTTAATCTGTTACTTTGAGTTATAGTGTTCGAATTCGCTAATGTCATGGTATCCGAAAATTTCGATTTCCGGATGGTCTTGCATCAACCTACGGATTTTCTCCAGGGTATCGATCCGTAGCTTGTTGTCGTCTGCCCTCATCTCAGCGAGTTCGTGGACAGGGTGATCAATGTCCGATAATTCTTCCCGTAGATAATATGCATCTGCGACATAAAACAGCCATCTGTCATCGTTTTTTATAGCGATACCGCAATGGCCCAACGTATGTCCGGGAAGCGGTATCAATAACATTTCTACGTCTAAGGCAGTAGCTACTTTTCTTGCTTCGAGGCCGAACCACAGCCTATCTGATGTCCCGTACGTCTTGATGTCCGGGTTATGCTGCAACGGTATTTTTAGGTATCTCGGATTCCCCAACATATAATGCTCATATTCCTCACTGCCAACATGCACCGTCGCATGGGGAAAATCGGCAAGTCCACCGATATGGTCGTTGTCCAGATGGGAAATGATGCAATCGGCTACCTGTACGGGGTTTAACCCAAGACGTTCAATTTGCCTAACAGCGGTTTGATTTTCATCAAATTGATATCCCGTTATTTTCACAAGTTCGTGCCCTATCCTTTCCTCGGGCAGCTGGCTGTCAAGAAGACCGATGCCGGTATCGATCAGCGCCATCCGATCCTTTTGCTTCAAAAGCAGGCAATGTCCGCAAACATTATCAGCATAGGGAGACACGATTTTGACGCAGTTTAAGTGATAAATTTCTGTCATAACTATTTAATTTACTCATGGATCAAAGCTGCTTTGTTAACGAGTTCTTATCTCCAAGAGGTAAAAGTAAGTGTTTTTTTGAAAAAATAGAACAATTGTTCTATTTTTGTGTTATGAAAACCAGCGATAAGATATTGGATGCCGCGCGGAATCTTTTCAATGAAAATGGAATCCGAAATACGACGACGAGACACATAGCGAGTTCTATGGCTATAAGTCCAGGTAATCTTCATTACCACTTTAAGCATACCGAAGATATTGTGATTGCACTTTTCCGAGAGCTTACCGAGTGGTATGACGGGATTGTCGATAAGGTTCAGGGACTTCCAATGGAACGTCTTGAAGATCTAACCCCCACATTGGAGCTTATATACGAGCAGGTAGACAAGTTCCGTTTCTTTTTTATTCATTTTGTCGAGATCAGTATCTGGATACCGCAAATAAAAAATGACTACGGGAAATTGGTTGCGAAACGCGAGAACCAATTTAAAACGTGGTTACGAAGCCTTCAAGAGCAGGGAATTTTGACTCCGATAGGGGATCAGGTGGAGAGGCAGCTGATAAAAAACTTATTTATCGTGGGCGATTTCTGGATATCTCATAATGTGCTTTTCAAGCAGTATACCGGCGAGGAGGCAAAGCGGGATTTCGTTTCTACGATGCTTTCTATACTTTCCCCCTATTGCATAAGCTCGCGATAGCAAAACAATTACCATGGATAACGAAAAAAATACTTCCTTATGAATAAAACTAATCAAGCTATTGTACCATATCCAGAAAAAAATCGGTCAAAAGGACTTCAAGTAGAACATATGTTTGACAGGATCGCTTTTCGATATGACTTCTTGAATAGGCTTATGACGTTAGGGATCGACAAGTCTTGGCGCCGTAAAGCAGCAATATGTATCAAGAAACATCAGCCAAACAGGTTGCTGGATATAGCGACAGGAACGGGAGATTTCGCACTCCAGTTGGCAGGGCTAATGCCGACATCGGATGTGATTGGAGTTGATTTTTCTTCAAAAATGATTAAACAGGCTTCGCGGAAGAAAAGTGAAATTTCAAACTCGGACAATGTGGATTTTGCTATTGCGGATGCAGAGAATCTTAAATTCGAATCAAATACTTTTGATGCTGTTTCCTGTACGTTCGGAGTTCGCAATTTTGAAAACCTAGAACAAGGATTGAGCAATATGTATCGCGTTTTAAAACCTGGAGGCATTGGCGTAATATTGGAATTGTCAGAGCCGAAAAACCTTACCATAAAACTATTTCATGAACTCTATTTTCATCGTTTCGTCACTGTTTTGGGTAAGATCATTACCGGAGAGAATAAAGCATATAGTTACCTGCAAAAATCCGTGAGGCATTTTCCTGATAGAAAACAGTTTGTGGCTATACTAAAAAAAGCGGGCTTCAAAAACGTGAAGGCAAAGTCGCTATCGTTTGGTATGTGTACCATGTTCTGCTTTTACCGATAGACCTTATTTTATACATGAGCAATATTAAGTGGATGACATTAGAGCTACTGCAGAAAGCATTTTCTGAGTTAGGATCGGAAGGCAATTACATTTATATGCCAACCAACAAAGTGGAATATTATCCCACAGAACCTTATCGTTCACACTATTATGGCATCGGACTTATACAACAAGGTGAAATTAGATTTTATACCGACCTAACCGAACATTACGTTTCTGGTCCCGCTATAATCTTTACGGGGACTTCATCGATCAAACGTTGGGTTACCACAGACACGCCTTGTGAGATGGAGTCGCTATTGTTTTCCGAAGAATTTCTTCAAGAGAAATTGATAGAGTCCAATATTCTCCATGCTTTTGCACTTTTCGCTAACAATGGCGGCTATGTAATAAACTTAGGACAAGAAGATTTCGCAATATTCAAGCAAATGTTTGCTGTTTTAAAATCAAGAGAATCTTCAAAATCTCACTTTCACAAGGAAGTTGTGCGTGGAATTGTTTACAGTATGATCAATGAAATTGGTCATTTGTACTTAAAAAACCCTCCAAACATTGGTCATACAAAGTTGTTGGTTACTAAATTTAAGGAAGCAGTTTTCGCCTACTATAAGAAAAGCAGAGCCGTATCATTCTATGCAAATCTGTTATATGTTCATCCTAAGCACCTTAGTCAGACGGTCTCATCAGAAACAGGAATGCCCGCAAGTGAATGGATACAACATGTTGTAATTCTTGAAGCGAAGATATTATTACAAGATAACAGACTTAGTATTTCAGAGGTTGCGGACGCGCTCAATTTTCCCGATCAAAGCACGTTCGGGAAATATTTTAAAAAATATGTGGGGATAAGCCCCATTCTATACAGGCAAAGGTTAACCTTATAACCTTACCTTTTTGCCAATTAACCTGCCGTTCACCCCTTTTTGTAGCCCTCTATAGGGGGTAATTTTGCCAATTATAACTACTTAGGTCGTTGAACCTATAGTTATCTAAATCATTTTACAATCAATATATGGCAAATCAATCGATCATTAAATTATTCGCCCCGTGTGTGCTCGCGGCGACTTTGGCCTGTAATAATAGCCAACAACACGTACAGGATGACGTTTCGCTTGAAGAATATCCTGTCTATACCTTAACACCTCAAGCAACCACAGTATATACGGATTTTCCCGTGAGTTTGCAGGGAATTCAGGATATTGAGCTACGCGCAAAAGTAAATGGTTTCATTGATGATATTTTTGTTGACGAAGGCCAATATGTAAATAAAGGCCAATTGCTATTCCGCATATTTGCCCCTGAATATGAAGAAGAGCTGGCAAGATCGTCAGCGGCGATAAAAAGTATGGAGGCAGAGTTGGCGGATGCGCAGTTACTTGTTGACAGGACTAAACCGCTCGTTGATGAAGGGATTATTGGGAAATATGAACTGGAATCTGCTCTGCAAAACCTTGCTAATAAAAATGCCCAGCTTTCCCAGGCGAAAGCAATAAAGAACACTGCAAGCGCGAATGTAGCGTACTCTCAGATACGCGCGCCGTTTGCCGGTGTGATAGGGCTGATTCCCTATAAAACAGGAAGTCTGGTCAGTAGTTCATCTATCGAGCCATTATCTCACCTTTCGGATATATCCAAAATACACGCTTATTTTTCTATAAACGAAAAGCAATTTACACGCTTTTTGCATGAAGCTAAAAATAAATCACTTCTTGATTATCTTCAACAGCATGCGGAAATAGCGCTAATCCTACCTGATGGCAATCAATTTGACCAAAAAGGCAAAATAGATATGATAGGTGGTCAGATTGACCCTAAAACCGGAAGCATAAATTTGCGCGCTGTTTTCCAAAATCCAGACGGTATGATGAGAAGTGGGAACAGCGCAACCTTAAGAATGTATGAAAAAGTCCAGGAAGCCATATTGATTCCACAAAGGGCTACTTATGAATTACAGGGCAAAAAATATGTCTACAAAGTGGACGACGAAGGCATCGTAACAAGTGCGCCGATTAGCATACTTGACAAGATCCCATCAAACGAATACTTTATTGTTTCAGGCGGGCTTCAGCGAGGAGAAAAGATTATTGCCGAGGGATTGGCAAATGTAAAAGAGGGAACGAAAATAAAGGCGGTACATAAATAGGGAATTATCATGCTTAGAAAATTTATAGAAAATCCTGTTTTATCAACCGTTATATCGGTTATAATTGTCATACTCGGTATCTTAGGGCTGCTATCGCTACCTATTACCCAATATCCTGAAATTGCTCCCCCGACGGTTCAGGTTGTTGCGAACTACCAAGGAGCGAATTCGGAGACCGTCATGAAAAGCGTCATTGTGCCTTTGGAAGAAGAAATCAATGGTGTTGAAAAGATGGCCTACATGAGTTCTAAGGCCAGTAACGATGGATCTGGCGTTATTACCATTGTATTCGATCAGGGAGCCGATGCCGACATGGCAGCAGTGAATGTGCAGAACCGGGTAAATCAGGCGATGAGCCAATTGCCGGAGGAAGTTGTCAGATATGGTATTACGACAACAAAGCGTCTGAGCAGTGAGATATTCAGTTTCATGTATTATAGTGAAGATGAACAGTATGATCAGGCATTTTTAGAAAACTATGTTAGGATTAATATTCTGCCAAAACTAAAACGTGTCAATGGCGTAGGTGATGCCTCCATTTCCGGAGGAAAAGAATATAGTATGCGGGTCTGGCTGAAACCAAATGAGATGGCTTCCTATGGACTGGCCCCGTCCGATATAATTAAAGCTCTTGCTGAGCAAAACGTAGAGGCTGCTCCGGGAAAGATCGGAGAAAATAGTGGACAGACATTTCAATACTCTCTCAGATACACTGGTCGTCTTGAAAATAAGGAAGAATTCGGAGATATCGTTATCCGCGCTACAGAAGCAGGGAGGTTTTTAAGGTTAAGGGATGTGGCTGATATAGAAATGGGCGCATATTCAAACGCTACATCGATCACCGCCTACGGAAAGGCAGGCACCTACGTAGCCATAAATCAGACCGCAGGATCAAACGCTCATAATATTATAAAAGAATGTGAGCAAATCCTACTTGACGCTGAAGTCGAGTTACCTAAAGGAACAAAGTTTGTAGTTTATGCCAATTCCAATGATTTCCTACTAGCTTCCATCAGCAAATTGATTTCCACGTTAGTCGAGGCTTTCATTTTAGTCTTTATCGTTGTACTGCTATTCTTACAAGACTGGCGTTCCACCCTAATTCCTGCAATTGCAGTACCGGTAGCCTTGATCGGGACGTTTTTCTTTTTGAATATTTTTGGTTTTACGATTAATTTATTGACACTTTTTGCCTTGGTGCTTTCTATCGGTATTGTCGTAGATGATGCGATTATTGTAGTGGAAGCGGTACATGCCAAATTGCATCATGGAGCGAGCTCTGCAAAACAAGCTACAATAAGTGCTATGCATGAGTTAACAACGGCAATTATATCCATAACCCTCGTCATGTCGGCTGTTTTTGTGCCCGTAACATTCATTGATGGATCGGTCGGAATTTTCTATAAAGAGTTCGGAATTACATTAGCAGTCGCTATAATGATTTCTGCTGTTAACGCATTGACGCTTAGTCCCGCATTATGCGCTATGCTTTTAAAACCAGCCACAGAAGATGACGAAAATAAAAAAGGATTCTCGACACGTTTCAAAACAGCATTTAATAAAGGGTTTGACCGGATGACGGATCGTTATCTCGGGATATTACACTTCTTAAATAAATGGAGATGGTTGTCGTTGGGAAGCGTAGTGTTATTTGGTGCACTATTTTATTATCTCGTTAAAAATACGCAAACCGGATTTGTACCTAACGAAGATAGCTCATCTATATATGCCAATATTATTTTAAATCCATCCACATCTTTAGAAGAAACTGAACGGATCACCGATTTGGTGGATAGCGTGGCAATGACAATCCCGGAAGTGGAATATTCTTCACGGTTGGCAGGTATGGATTTTTTTAGTGGCAACGGCAGTTCATACGCAGTCGTCTTTATTAAGCTGAAACACTGGAAAGAGCGCCCTCGCAAAGAACAGGACATTAACCATGTCGTCCAAAACTTGTTTGCTAAATCAGCTTTTATTAAAGACGCGAATATTGTATTCTTTGCTGGACCTACTTTGCAGGGATTTGGGAGTAACACAGGTTTCGAAGTGCAACTACAGGACCGGACAAACGGTGCATACGATGTATTTGAGAAAGTTATCGGCAATTTCCTCGGTGAATTAAACCAACGTCCCGAAATTATGTATGCAACCTCGTCATTCAACACCAACTTTCCGCAATATGAAGTGACGGTAAATGTAGAAAGAGCTAAAGAGGCAGACGTATCTGTTACCGAAATACTAACGACACTTCAGGGGTATCTGGGAGGAATCTACTCCACCAATTTTAATCGATTTGGCAAACAGTATAAGGTCATGATACAAGCAGGTCCAGATGCGAGAAAAAATAGAGAGGCTATAGATCAACTTTATGTAAAAAGTGATGATGGAAAAATGGCTCCGATTATCAGTTTTATAAATCTGAAAAAGGTGTATGGACCGGAATTCCTTACGAGGTTCAATCTTTTCAATGCTGCTTATGTTAATGGCGCGCCTAATTCAGGCTATAGCTCAGGGGATGCGATACGTGCCATAGAAGAAGTTGCATCAAAGACATTGCCAAAGGGGTATGGATTTGAATATGCTGGGCTTACCCGTGAGGAAAGTCTGAGTGGAAACCAAACGGCTATCATCTTTGTCCTATCTTTACTTTTCGTGTACTTCCTCTTAAGTGCCCAGTTCAAAAGTTACATTCTACCATTTTCCGTCCTACTATCGTTACCGATAGGACTATCTGGAGCGTTTTTGTTTGCACGAATTTTTGGTATCGAAAACAATATTTTTCTTCAAATCAGCTTGATTATGTTGTTGGGGCTGTTAGCAAAGAATGCAATTTTGATTGTAGAATTTGCTCTGCAGAACAGGCGCATGGGACAATCTATCTTAGATGCCGCAATGGAAGGTGCAAAAGTACGCCTACGTCCCATTTTAATGACATCTTTTGCTTTTATTTTCGGTCTATTACCGCTTATGCTAGCCACTGGAGCGGGAGCCTTAAGTAATAAGTCAATAGGAACGGCTGCTGTCGGCGGTATGCTTATCGGAACGGTTGTCGGCGTATTGGTGATCCCATCCCTTTTTATCCTTTTTCAGTATTTGCAGGAAAGGATTTCAAGGACAACAGTTCTTAATGATGGTAGTGACAATGCCGATAGGCATTCCTAAACTAAAATTTATTTGAAAATCATGAAGTTACAATTTATATACCGATATATTATGTTCTTACTTTGTGCAATTGTCTACACATCATGTATGACAAAGAGAACATATGAAAAGATTACACAGGTAAACGCGTCACTGTATCGGGATGTCAATCTACAGGACACGGCAAATACAGCCTTGTTACCTTGGCGGGATTTCTTTGGTGATAAACAATTGCGGAATTTGATTGATACGGGTTTAAAGAACAATCTAGACCTAAAAATTGGGTTGGAACGTATTAGTAAAGCCAGGTATTTGGTATTACAATCAAAAGCCGCCTTTTTGCCCGACTTATCATTAAATGGACAAGTCGCACGTTCTCGCATGGCTTTCCCACAAAGTTTTGGATTTGTAGATAATGCAACCACCTATGAATTGGGGTTAAAAACATCGTGGGAAATTGATGTATGGGGAAAATTGAAGAATAGCAAGAAAGCAATTTTCTTTAGGTTGATGCAGGAGGAATCTACACATCGAGCAGTCCAAACGCAACTAATTGCCGAGATTGCCGATTTATATTATCAGCTCTTGGCATTGGACGAACAGGTTGATATCCTTAACCATACCATAGCCACCAGGCAAGAAGAAGTAATCACAATGAAACGATTAAAAGAATCCAGTATTGTAACTGGTGCTGCTGTTGCACAAAGTGAGGCCGCTCTTCTGGATGTTCAAAACATGTTGCCTTCCGTGAACAGACAAATCAGAATGAGGGAAAATGCGCTAAATGTTCTTTTAGGGATATCTCCTCGTATTGTAGAGCGTAGTTCGTTTAAGGTTCAACCATCTTTCCGATCTGTTGACATAGGTATCCCGCTACAATTATTACAGAATAGACCGGATGTCATGGCCGCTGAATTTGAAATAGCATCGTATTTCGAGAATATTAATGTCGCCAGAAAAGCATTTTATCCGACTTTGACAATTCAGGCTGCAAGTGGATTCACGAACTTTGGTTTTTCAAATTGGTTTACGCCATCGGGGTTCTTTGCGAATATTGGCGGGGGATTATTGCAACCGGTTTTCTCAAAGCGACTTAACAAAACTAGGCTTGAATTAGCAAAATCCGATTATCGTGAGAAAGTGCTTGATTTTCAGAAAATACTCCTGTTAGCTGGGCAAGAGGTTTCAGACGCATTATATAATTACCATTCTGCATCAGAACAAGAAATAAAGCGTCAAAATCAACTTGAAAAATTACAAGAAGCATTGGGTTATACACAAAAATTGCTTCTGTACCACAACTCAACAAATTATACCGATGTCCTCGCTTCACGTCAAGCATTGTTATCTGCACAAATGCAGATGAGTAATGAACGCCTTTTAAAATATCAATCGCTTATCTATTTATATCGATCTTTAGGTGGCGGATGGAGAGATAGAGACTAAAAGATAGTTTTTAAATGATAGATGAATATGCGCATCCAATTTCATGTTTACTTCATTTGATTACTTGGTACAGCTAGTTTTTATGTCAACATACAAGAGTATAAAACCGAACGAGTGGGAAGATGTTGTTTAGTGATTTTCCTTATTTATATTTTAAGCGTAATTTTGGACATATGAATCTAGATCTTATTGCCACTATGTTGATAGCAGGAGGATTGCTATTGTTATCGTTTCTACATCTCAGTAACGTGACGTCCGTTAATCGGAGAGCCAATCTATTATTTGGCATTTTTACATTTCAATGGTCGACTTTCTGGCTTGATGAGCTTTTATTTTCTGAACACCTCAATACAACAAGTGCCGTATTTATCATATTAAGGACGTTTCAATTTTTAGTACCAATAACCTTCTTTTTAAGTGTCAAATTTTATACCGAACCAGACACAAGGTTAACTTGGAAGCATGGAGGGATAGCCATTGCGCCCGCGGTATTTTTATTATATCTATTATTTAGGCCAAGCGTTAAAAACGAGTTATTTGAAGTTGGCTCTATCGTATTTTTCCTAGGGCACTCCGTATTTTACATAATATGGGCACATGCGAAAATTTTAAAACACCAGCGTGCAATTAAGTCCTTTCATTCCTATACCGAAAAAATAGACCTGCGTTGGATTAAATATATTACTTATAGCTTTATAGGATCAGCAACTATCGTCACGGCGTACAATTTTTTGACGAAAGCAGAGTCGCTCAGTATCTACATCAATCTATTCTTCGTTGCGGTAGTTTATCTAGTTGCATTTTATTCGCTTCGACAAAAGGAGATCTACCCTCAGGGAATAGAGCTCTCCGACATCGTCAGCAATAATACGCTAATTGAGCAACAAACAGACGTTCCTAAGGTCAAGGTCATAGAGGATGCTGACTTGCATCAACTAAAGGAAAAATTGCTCCGACTTATGGAACTCGAAAAGCCTTATCTCAATAGTGAGCTCAATCTTGTTAAGCTCGCTGAACAAATGAATTTAACTACCCACCAATTATCTTATTTAATAAACAACGCAATGGGAGAGAATTTCTTCAATTTTATTAATCGATATCGGGTTCGCAAAGCCAAGGAACTATTAAAAAATTCAGATTATGACCATTTAAATGTCCTCGTTATAGCTTATGAATCTGGATTTAATTCGAAAACCTCCTTTAATAACACTTTCAAAAAAATGACAAACTATACACCAACAGAGTATAGAAAAAGCAGTGTTTAGTCTTAATTATTCTACATATATAGGTGCGCTGTACCTCATTGTTTACCCCCCATTTAAGTGTGTTGATTAACAATGTAGAATCAGTCGCCACATGAAAACATTGATTACAATTCGGGTAGCCGTCTAAATGGAACGATAACTATTTGTGCGACTTTACAAACGTATACCCATAAGTTACTGGTTAATAGGTTTTTATTCCGGTTTTTGATTTGGTTCAACTTTATAACGAAGAGCGTTTTACAAATCTTATGCCTTTAGTTTTGCTGTTAAAATTTAAATTGACTTGGCTTGGCTGAACTTGCAAGTCATCAAAAAACAAAAGATAATATTAATGACAAATTTCGTTAGGGGCTCGATTTCAATCGACGCAGATTTGATTATAATTCAAGACGTATTGATGGAGTACAAATACATTGAAGAGTGGGAAAAAGGATTCGATTCTTTTAAGGAACTTCATGTATCTAATGCAATGAAGACGATCGTGCATTGGGATATAGAACATGATATAGATTATATTTTTAGTGTGAAAGAGAACAAGGGGGGGATTCTACTGGAACTTATGGTAGGTGATTTAACCACACGCCTCAATGAAAAATATAATTTGGAGGCCACGCAACACTACGTTGATACCGTGCTCAACCGTATCAAGTCCATATCCGAGAGACTACAAGTCGCTACAAAACAAGTGAGAATACGTGTTAAACAAAATGGAAAAAATGCGCTTGGGTTTGATGGTATAGCTACGAGTTTTGCCAGGGGGGATTAAGCTCTATTAAATCCTGTAGCGTTATAAACAAAACTTCAAACGTTATCAGGAATTTTATCGATGGATTATTTTTACCGATGGAACAGTATTCTAGGTTTATGAAAGGAAAATTTGCTGTAGTCACCGGTTCTAGCCAAGGGTTGGGAAAATCCTTTGCCTATGAATTGGCTAAGGATGGTTGGAACTTGATAATGATTAGTTTACCGTATGAAAATCTTACCAACATAAGCAAGTCGCTCAGTAGCCGTTTTGGCATACGCACCTTCCATTATGAAACCGACCTCGCTATAAAAGAAAATGTAATGGCGGTCTCTGATTGGATCAATCGAAATTTCAATATTCAAATGCTGATCAATAATGTGGGAATTGGTGGAACCAAAAGGTTTGATGAAGCTTCTTCCACATATATAGAAAAAATCATTCAACTTAATGTACTCGCCACGACTTTGCTCACGCACCAACTTTTACCGAATTTAAAGCGGCAAGAGAAATCATATGTGTTGAACGTTTCAAGCCTTGCGGCCTTCTCGCCCCTTGCGTACAAAACAGTATATCCAGCATCGAAAGCGTTTATCCATTCTTTTTCTCGTGGACTTTATCAGGAGCTTAAAGACACCAGTATTTTTGTAAGCGTGGTGAATCCAGGCCCGATGCGTACAAATCCCGATACAACTAAACGAATCAACGAACAAGGCTTCTTTGCAAATGTCACTGCTTTGAATCCGGACAAGGTGGCTAGTTATTGTATTCGACAACTAAAGAAAAGAGATACGGTTATCATGGTCAACCCGATAAGCTGGTTTCTTCTGAAAATTTTACCAACTTCGATTCGACTTCCATTGCTATCGAATAAAATAAAAAAAGAGTTGGTACATCAGCCTAATTGAAACTTAGACTATTATAATAGATCATTGCTGTCTCTCAGTTTATTTTAAGTGGACAGCAATGGTTTTTGCATATAATTTACTGGTTTTGTATAAATTCGTTGCAAAAGCATGTAATCATGAGGCGATTGGCAGATTTTGTAAAAGAGAAAAGGAAGCAGGCAAACCTCACCCAAGAGGCTTTTGCTGAGCGGGCAGGAGTTGCACTCACAGTAATCCGAAAAATAGAGCAGGGCAAGGAAAACCTCAATCTCGAAAAAGTAAACCAAGTACTCAAAATGTTTGGGCATACACTGATACCTGTGAATGAAAGGGATATATCTAAGTGAAGGAGTAGCAAACTTTAACGCACGAGACGAGCGAAAAGCCAATACCAGCAAAAAGAAAATTTTGAAAATGTTACATTATTAGTTAACTTTGTTTGATGAAAGTAATAAGAGATATTATTTTTTATAAACATTATTTTGAGGAGTTTTTTGAACCATTAAACGAAAAGGTAAAACATAAAATAGACGAAGTGCTTTTTATGTTTACTATCGTGGAACGTATCCCGAAGAAATTCTTCGATAAAATGGATGGAGTTAAAGGCTTGTTTGAAGTTAGGGTAGAATACGAAAGTAATATTTACAGAATATTTTGCTGTTTCGATCGGGGAAATTTAGTGGTGTTATTTAACGGATTTCAAAAAAAGACACAAAAAACTCCTAAAAAAGAAATCGAAAAAGCCGAACGGATAATGAAAGAATATTTCGAAGAACAAAAAAATAAGAAAGATGGAAACACGAGATAAAAGTATCAAAACATTTGGTCAACATCTTGATGAAAGATATGGTAAAACCGGTACGGAAGAACGCACCGAATTTGAGATTAAAGCGAAAGCATTTGCCATTGGTGAGCTCATCAAAGAAGAGCGTAAACAAGCAAATCTTACACAAGAACAGCTTGCCCAGAAAATAGGCGCAAAGAAGAGTTACATTTCAAGAATTGAAAATGGACGCACGGACATCCAGCTTTCAACACTCTACAAACTTATTGAATTTGGGCTGGGACGGAAAATCAACCTCACCATCCAGTAGGTAGGGAACGGCAGTGATTACTTTTCAAATAAAAAATCGTCACAAATACGTCACTGCCAAATTTTGGGTTTTAAAAAAGAGTTGCTAAATTGCCTCTGTAAAGCCATTAAACACGGTTTTGCTTCGCAGAACCTTTCAGGGTTTTGTTGCAAGCTGATAACGTCATCCGATTGACTCATAATCTTTTGGGCCCTGGTTCGAGCCCAGGTGGGCGCACAAAACAGACCCCTTAATCTTCAACAGGTTGAGGGGTTGTTTTTTTCGACTGAGTGACAACAAAATGTTGTTCTCAAACAGTAAGATAACCTGATTGATTATACTATCTGGTATTTAAAACATCCAAAAGCTTCTTTATCTTTTTTCCAGATTTAACTAATTTCATTAAACTTTGCGAGAACAGATTGAGCCGCAATAACCGCTCCCTCCATATACCCTGGCAATTCGGCAGAAGTTTCCGTCGCTCCAAAGAATAATTTATCGTTCATATAACTTTCCCGTAACAAGGGATGACCATTATTTTGATGCGGACGTTGGATAATCTGATCGCCCTCCAAAATAAACTCATCTATCCAAACCTTGTCAAAATAAGCCGTAGGTTCCAATGCCCGTACGCCTAATAATTCACCTAATTGTCGCAATACGAATTCTTTTCTGACTTCCGTTGTGTAAGAGATTGCGCCACCATTGAGAAAGCCTGTAAAACCAAATTTGTTTTCTTCAAAATTGGTATGGTCATACATCTCCGTAATAATTCCTGCATGGCTATATAACATTCCCGAATACCCTTCGTTTCGCCAAAATGGGCTGTCATATTCCAATGTGAATTTCCATTAGTGGCCCACAACAGATTGTGGTATTATATCGTTGTAAGATATAAACCATAACATCAAAATGATGCAAGCATATTTCGGAATAACAACAATTACTTTATTCATTGTGTTCGTACTGATACGTACCCGCAATCTAAAGAAAAAGGGTATTGAAGCTATGGAATTTGGCACGAAGGACAAAAAGGATTTCTTCATTCTTCCTTTTGCATTGTTCTATTTTTATATCATTATAGCCAATGCGTTTCATCTGCCTACTATTAGGGGACAAGTATTGTTTCAATCAGAAACAGTTTCTTGGATTGGTGCGTTGACCTGTTTGGTTTCACTCGTGTTTTTTCTATGGACAATGATTTCGTTCAGCAAAAGTTTTCGTGTGGGTTTGGTTGAAAACACTGAACAGGGATTGATTACAACGGGCGCTTTTGCCGTTAGCCGAAACCCTATTTATGTATCTTTTGCTATTATGCTTATCGGACAGTTTTTAATTTTTCCAAGTTGGATATTGTTGCTATATATTGTTATTGCTACCTTAAGATTTCACGCACAGGTATTAAAGGAGGAAAATTTTCTACAGGAACAGTATGGTGAAGAATTTAATGCATATTGTAAGAAAGTCAGACGGTATTTTTAAATTTCGTACACTTCTAGTATCCTTTCCAAGCTTGGGTAAAAATGTGGCTATATGTAATATGGTAACTACTGTAGCTTATCCCGGTGAAGATTTACACAGTAGTTTAAAACTATTTTCAAAGAATTATAACGAAAAGCCGTCGGTAAAAACCAACAGCTTTTTTGCTTATTTTATAAATGACATGCTAAAGTTATTTATATTTGCAATATAGTTGCATTAATAAAGTAAAATAAATACGATGACAGAATTTTGGGAGGCCAACTTTATAGAAAAGCGGGAAATATGGGGCTTTGAACCTGCCCAATCTGCCCTAGTTACTAAAGATTTCTTTACGGAAAAAGGCATAAAGAATATGCTTATTCCCGGTATTGGTTACGGGCGAAATGCACATATCTTCAAACAGAGCGGAATAGATGTGACGGGCATTGAAATTTCAAGAACCGCTATTGAGTTGGCAAAGAAACATTACGGAACAGATATGGTCATCCATCATGGTTCTGTATTGGATATGCCTTTTGACAGCCATCAATATGGCGGTATTTTTTGCTATGGTTTAATTCATTTATTAGATAATAGTGCAAGGACTAAGCTGATTTCCGATTGTTATAACCAGCTTTCCGAAAACGGTTATATGGTATTTACGGCTATCACAAAAGAAGCGCATATCTACGGACAAGGAAAAAAAATTGGTAAAGACCGTTTTGAAATGTTCGGCGGCGTGAAAATGTTCTTCTATGACAGGGCTAGCATAAAGGAGGAGTTTGGTAAATGCGGGTTATTTGAAGTTATGGAAATAACCGAAAACTACCCTTTCTATTTGATTAAATGCAAAAAAGCAAATACCGGAAATTTTGAACGACAATAAAATAACAAGGCGGACCGGCAGTCACCGTATGGACAATGTCTCTTTTTATTAACTGCCTTTGTAAAATTCAACAGTATGACAGACAGTAATAATTTTGATGTAATCATCATAGGCGGAAGTTATGCGGGGCTATCCGCAGCAATGGCATTAGGACGCTCCATGAGAAATGTTTTAATCATCGATAGTGGGAAACCCTGCAACCGACAAACACCGCATTCACACAATTTCATTACACAAGACGGGGAACCACCAAGTACGATTGCTGGAAAAGCCAAAGCCCAGGTGCTGAAATATGGTACCGTTAAGTTTCATAATGATCTTGCGGTCAGGGGAAAGAAGATTGAGGATTTACCTACCGGACAGATTGGTGGTTTTGAAATCATCACGCAAACAGGCGCAACATTTACAGCGAAGAAACTCATTTTTGCTTCGGGAATACAAGACACTATGCCCGATATAAAAGGCTTTTCTGAATGTTGGGGAATATCTGTCATCCATTGCCCATATTGCCACGGCTACGAAGTGAAGAATGAGAAAACAGGGATTTTGGCTAATGGGAATTTTGCTTATCATTATGCCCAGTTAGTAAGAAATCTAACCAAAGACTTGACCATTTTCACCAACGGGAAAGCCGATTTTACACCCGAACAAAGAGACAGATTTGCGAAGCACAACATTCCGGTTGTCGAAAAGGAAGTTGCTTATCTGCAACACGAGAACGGAAATATCCGGGAAATTGTTTTTAAAGATAATTCAACCTTTGCTCTTAAAGCAATCTATTCACGACCAGCATTTGAACAACACTGCAAAATCCCCGAAATGCTGGGTTGCGAACTGACCGAACAAGGATATATCAAAGCAGATATGTTTCAGAAAACAACCGTTGCCAACGTTTATGCTTGCGGAGACAATGCACATCCGATGCGTTCCGTAGCTAACGCGGTGGCAACAGGGAATTTTGCAGGTGCAATGGCAAATAGTGAATTAACGGAAGAAGAATTTTAAAAACATACTTCCTAAAACTACCATTAGTTTTCCTTTTTGCCCATTGTGTCAAATGGATATAGACTAGACCTTTGCTTACAATGAAATCCCACTTGTATGGTAAAGGCATATGTAGAGATAACCCTAACAATTAAAGGCTTAGACAGGGCAGGTGTAGCCACAGTATATACAATGTATAAAGAACCTTTCTTGAAGAATGTAAAAGGAGCTTTGTCAAAAGAATTACTGGTGCACGTAGAAGATATACAGGTATTACATGGATTTGATAACGTCGAAAACGCACAGAAATACCTGATGAGTGACTTTTTCAATCTTGATGTGGTGTTGTCTCTAAAACCCTACTTAAAGGATGAGCCTAACATAAAAATTTACTGTGTGGCTTAATTTGCCTTGAACAAACACCAAAAGAGATGATAGATACAAAAGGGTATGCTGTTTTGATTTACGGTACGGTTTAGGATAATCAACAAATCATTTTCCAGGGCTTCCATAATTTTTATCCCGTTCATAAGTGACCATATGACGCTCCTTTTTCGCGGGATAGATGTCTTCTAAGGTAATCATAATTCCGGTTTCTTCCACTTCGCCAAACTCATCATTCATTGCTGTCCCGAAAGTCATCATGGTGGGGGAAAGGTTCATATACGTATTAATCAACGGTGGAATGTTCTCTCCCATTTCGCGTATTTTGGTATTGAGTTTCTTGTAGCCCTCCTTATAGTCCAAACCATCAAATATGCCTATAAATGACGTGATATCTGTTTTGTACCCAAGTTTCAGGCTTTCAAAGGGCATAACCAGACCTTCCTTGTCGGGGAAATAAAATTCCATAAAATACATCAGCAGATCTCTGGCAACCGCGTTGAAGTGAGGATACATCGTCACTTTCCCAAAAAGGTATTTGACATCTGGATTTATCACAACCAAAGCACCCAGACCATCCCAGAGATTATCCAACGAAAACAGTCCTTTACGGTTATCGATGGCTGGTTGATAACGGGGCTGTACCCATGAACGCCCCAACTCCAATGTATACGGGAGGTAATTAACTTTAAATTTATCAGAAAATTCAAAGTAATGAGCGGTTGACAAATGAAGTTTTCCATCTTGATCGATGGCATCTTTGCATTTAATCACCCGGTAACCTGCTATGATTTCTTCATCTTCCGGATTCCAAGCAATCAATTGATCATAACAGTGGACACAGGTATCGTTCTCATCTACGTCTAAAGGCAGCCCCGTACCTCCTCCTGCCCCCCGAAACGTCAGCTCACGAAGCCTTCCTATCTCCCTCATTATATTTGGCGCAGTATGGTAGTTTATCAAATATACCTCGTTGTTGCCATTGTTTGTATATCGGATAAAAGCTTCTTTCGTCAGTTCAGCTTTGATGGAAGCTCTGTCTACCGGTGCGATTATTTCCTGCATATGTTACTCGTTATTCCTTAAATTATAAACTATCTCTCTCACCTCATTAGCCCATTGCCTCTCGCCTTTCGATTGATCGAAACGACCGTAAGGAATACGCTTTCCAAATGTAATGGTTACACGTTGGTTTCGTTGCGAAAACATTTCATCAGGCAAATATAGCATCTCTAAGTTTACTTTTAGACCTAATTTTTGCCTTACCCTTGCTAAATTATAGAAAAAATTAGAATTTTTCCCTTCTATATAAACAGGAATAATGTCTCTCTTATATTTTTTCGCCTTGGAAATAAAACTTTTCTTCCATTCTAGATCGGCTATTTTTCCTTTGATTTTACGGGAAACCAAGCCCGCAGGAAAGATCAGCAATGCATTTTCAGAAGCATAGGCCTGATCGATAGCCATAATCCCGCTCTTCGCCTGGTTTCCCACTTTATTGACGGGAATGAACAAAGGTTCCAGATTGCGGATATTCAACAGAATATCATTGACCAGAAACTTCACATCACGACGGTAACTGCCAATTGCCTGCATAATAGCAATGCCATCCAACCCACCCAATGGATGATTGGCTGCAAAAATCACATTGTCTGCCACCGGTATATTCTCCTCTCCTTGCACAACCACATCTATGCCCAATTCTTCAATTAGTGCATCTACAAAGTCGAGACCATACAAATCTTTAAACTTGGTCATGATATAATTGATCTCGTCTTCGTGTATCACACGTTCCAGATAACTAATCAAAGGCTTAGGAATCCATTTGGCCAGTTTTGGACTTTTCTTATGAATAACATTGCGTACTTGGATAAACTTTACCTGTTCTTCTTCGTTCATATGTATTGTCGAATATAAGCCCTATACTTTCATATATACTACCGTAAAAGTAGTAAAAAATATGTTTAGGAATTGCTTTAAAATTTGTCTTTTTGCAACCTTCTGGATCTCAATACCTGCCGTTTAAAAAGGCACATGCCATGACAAGATTTGCCCGTTCCCAATCATTACCAAGCAGTCTGTGCGAATCGTTGAACCGCTAACTTGACCGATATTCTTTCAGAAATTTTTGGAGCTTAGGTGCAATGACTGCCGCACAATATGGATTGGTCGGATTATCATTAAAATAATTGTGGTGATAGTCTTCCGCCTCCCAAAAGGTGACAGCTGGCTCTATATTCGTGACAATAGGATCGTCAAATATTTTGGCCTCTTCTAGCTTTCGTATGAACTGTTCGGTTTGTTCGCGTTGTGCTTCGGAGTGGTAAAAGACTACGGAGCGATACTGCGTACCAACATCATTTCCCTGCCTGTTCAACGTTGTGGGATTATGTGTTTTAAAAAAGATTTTCAAAAGATCCTCAAAGCTCACCTTTGTTTCGTCAAAATCCAGCTGCACCACTTCCACATGGTCTGTATCACCTTGACAGACTTCCTTATATGTAGGGTTTTCGGTCTTTCCTCCCATATATCCGGGCAATACGCTATTCACCCCGTCGGTATTTTGGAAAATAACCTCCGTACACCAAAAACACCCTCCTCCAAATGTTGCTTTCATTTTTCTCAATAAAATGTTAGAAGGAATAAAGATAATATAAAAGTTTTAGAGAAGGAACTTAAAAATAGCAATTGTATATTGTATTTTTGTTAAGTAATACAGCAGAAATAGAAAAAATTTAAAAAAACACGTGGCAAAACTCAAGATAAATTACACAAGAGGGAAAAACCAAAACAATTCGATGATTGTCAAATTCGCCATGATTATTTTGGCAATTGTTTTGATCTGTCTTTTTCTGCCGAAACAGCCGAGATTCCGTTATGAATTCCAAAAGGGCAAAGCCTGGAACCACGACAACTTGGTGTCACCTTATAATTTTGCCATTTTAAAAACACAAGAGGAGTTGGCACGTGATCGCGAACAAATATTAAAAACGGTTCAGCCAATCTATACGTTAAATGCCAGTATAAGCAAAGAGCAGATTGACCAATTTAATATGGATATTGCTGAAAAATGGCAAATCAGCAATATGGATTCATTGTCCAATCAAGATCTGGAAACTTATCAATCCATCGGCAACACGCTATTGAATTATATTTACAACCGTGGTATCATATCGCTCAACAACCGCTATCAGAACAAGGGCAGCAATCCCGACAAAGTCGATCGTACACAGAGCCAATACAATTTCATGCTTACCCATGAAAACATTACACAGCAAAAAAACACTGTTGATATCTTTACGATAGAATCTGCAAACCAGTATATCCGGGATCATCTGGACAGAAATAACAAGATCGACCGCAAGCGATGGTTTGCTGAAATACTGAAAAATTATATCACTATTAACTATATTTTTGATGAAAATCTAACAAATAAAGTTGAACAGAATGCCTTAGCAAACATTTCAACGACGCGTGGCATGGTGCAAAAGGGAGAATTGATTGCAGAAAAAGACAAAATCATTTCGAACGAAACATACCAAAAACTCGAGTCGTTGAGAAAGGTGTTTGAAGACGAAGCACGCATCAGCGGTAATCAGAACTATGTGATTATAGGACAGTTTGTGATGATTTCGTTATGTGTTGCATTGCTGATGGTGTTTCTATATTTTTTCAGGCCGTCCATCTTTAACAATAATCGATTGATATTCATTATCATGATTGTTATCGTGGCCATGTTGGGAGTACTTTCATGGGCCATCAACATGAAGATTCCAAGTTTTTACTATATTCCCTATTGCAGTGTTCCGATTATTTTTAGGGTACTCTTTGACACGCGCGTTGCGCTAAATATCCATTTGCTCATGTCGCTCATTGCGGCGCTCTTTGTACCAAATAGTTATGAATTCGTCTTTTTGCAATTTATAGCTGGAATGGTGGCTATTTACAGCATCAAGACGCTCGTTAAACGCGAGCAGTTCCTCATTTCGTCATCGATTATTTTGGCAACCTATATCTTGGCATATATCGGTTTGGTATTAACAAGGAACGGTTCACTGAATAATATCTATTGGACGGATATCATCCCTTTTGTCGTTTCTGTAGGGTTAACTCTATTGGCTTATCCGTTGATTTATGCTTTTGAACGTCTCTTCGGCATTGTTTCAGATCTGACCCTGATGGAGCTGACAAATAGCAATTCGAGATTATTGCGGGAATTGTCACTTAAAGCACCGGGAACATTTCAGCATTCATTGCAAGTTGCCAATCTTGCGGAGGCAGCCATCTACAAAATCGGAGGCAACCCGCTATTGGTTCGAGCCGGGGCACTGTACCACGATATCGGTAAGATGTTGAATCCGCTTTTTTTTATTGAAAACCAAAAGACGGGTTCCAATCCACATGAAGAATTGACACCGGAACAATCTGCACAAATCATTATCTCCCATGTACATAAAGGAGTGGATATTGCCAAAAAAAATCAGCTCCCCGAAGTACTCATTGATTTTATACGTACACATCATGGAACAACGCGGGTAGATTATTTCTATAACCTGTTTCTCAAGAACAATCCGGACAAACTCGTGGACGAGAGTATCTTTAAGTATCCTGGACCTGTCCCCTTTTCCAAAGAAACGGCAGTCTTGATGATCGCAGACTCTGTGGAAGCTGCTTCTAGAGCTATGAAAGAACCAACCGAAGAGTCGATCAATACGTTAGTGGACAAGATTGTGGACCACAAAATCACACAGCGTCAATTCATCAATTCCAATATCACCATGCGCGATATTACCGAAGTGTCTGACATTCTAAAATCCATGTTAAAAAGCATCTATCATGTGCGGATTGACTATGATGTAAGCAAGAAATCTTCTCCGATTAACACGTAGTTAAAATAGCAAATTGACAGTCAGATATTTATTGTTTTTTGTCAAAAAATCAGTTTTAAAGCTTTGCAGATTAAAATATTTGCATTATGTTTGCACTACTCAAATAAAGGAGAGGTGCCTGAGAGGCCGAAAGGAACAGTTTGCTAAACTGTCGTACTGGAAACGGTACCGCGGGTTCGAATCCCGCTCTCTCCGCAAACAAGAAGGAGCCCGATGTAAGTCGGGTTTTTCTTTTTAGAATGAGCGTAGCGAATGGCTTTATTTTGGTTGAATCCTCCTCATAAGGAATTACCGGATGAAATCAGATAATCAAACCTACCCCTTCCGCAAGTTTCACAAAAAATGCAGTTTTTTTGGCAGAAGTGATCTCAATTGTATAGCCAGTTAAGAAAAACTAGCCAACAGACCTTTGCAAATCTTGCTGATAAGCGATGGACCCTCATAGATAAAACCTGTATATACCTGTACGAGGCTCGCTCCTGCATTTAGTTTTTCGATGGCATCTTCTGCCGTATGAATCCCTCCTACGCCAATAATCGGAAACGAATGATTCGACTTGTCCGCTAGATAACGTATCACTTCAGTAGAGCGTTTAGCCAACGGTTTACCACTCACGCCTCCTGTTTCTTTTACTAAGCCGGGATTGCTTTTTAGTCCGTCGCGAGAGATGGTCGTATTGGTGGCAATAACACCTGCTATTTGAGTTTCCTGAACAATTTCCACAATATCATCCAACTGTGAATCAGTCAAATCAGGTGCAATTTTCAATAGGATGGGCTTTTGGATGTGCTTCGTATGATTTAAGTCCTGCAAGGCATGTAAAATCCGTTTCAATGGCTCTTTCTCTTGCAAATCCCGAAGACCAGGTGTATTAGGTGAACTTACATTTACAACGAAATAATCCACATACTCAAACAATGCTTGAAAACAATAAGTATAATCATTGACCGCCTCTTCGTTTGGTGTCACTTTATTTTTCCCGATGTTCCCCCCGATAATCAATCCCTTTCGGTCTTTGATATTTTTGAGGCGACCTGCCGCTACATCTGCGCCCTGATTGTTAAATCCCATACGGTTAATCAGTGCTTCATCATCCACCAAGCGAAACATTCGGGGTTGATCATTTCCCGGTTGCGGTTTTGGAGTCACGGTACCGATTTCGATAAACCCGAACCCCAAATGAGCCATATCCTCTATATATGCCGCATTTTTATCAAAGCCAGCCGCTAGTCCGACTGGATTTTTGAACTTCAAGCCAAAGACTTCCCGCTCTAAGCGCGGATCCTCCACTGCATAAAGCGATCTCAACAGAGACTTCCCTCCCCATATTTTGGTAAAACGGTGCAAACCGCCCGTAACATTGTGATGGGCAGTTTCCGGATCCATCATAAAAAATAAAGGTTTGACTAATTTGTACATGGTGAAAAGTGAAAAATCAAAATTAAAAATTAAAAACGATTTTAGGAGAAAATTCAGAAGTTTGAAAACATTTTTCGTAACCGGACTCCAGTAGTATATGATATTTTCTAACTCAACATATAGATTTTAGGGCTTACGAATGAATACTATATTTCTTTGTATGTGGTTTCATTTTTTGTCATATACTTGATCCTGACTTCTAAAATCTGTGCTATCTTGCCCATCGGTATAATCATAATTTACTACTTTTGTACCCGAAATGATATCCATTAATAATTTAACTTTCGAGATTGGCTCCAGAGCGTTGTATGATGAAGCTAATTGGCATATAAAACCAGGAGATAAGGCCGGTTTAATCGGTGCAAATGGCACAGGCAAATCTACATTGCTTAAATTGATTGTCGGTGAGTATAACCCCACGTCGGGAACCATTTCTATGGCCAAGGATCTGAAAATCGGTTATTTGAACCAAGATTTGCTATCCTACCATTCCGACAGAAGCATATTGCACGTGGCGATGGAAGCCTTTGAACGCCAAAATCAGCTTCATGCTGAAATCGAAATTTTATTAAGGAAGCTCGAAACGGACTATTCAGACGATGTCCTAAATAAGCTGAGCGACAGACAGTTGGAGTTCGAAGCCCTAGATGGGTACAATATTGAATTCCGTGCACACGAAATTTTGGCCGGATTGGGGTTTTCGGAAGATGAACAACAACGTCCATTAGCGACTTTCTCCGGAGGATGGCGTATGCGCGTGATGTTAGCACGTATTCTTCTTCAAGCGCCCGATATCCTGTTGCTCGATGAACCAACAAACCACCTTGATTTGCCGTCCATCAAATGGCTGGAAAGCTATCTGCAAGCATTTGACGGTGCTATCGTCATTGTATCGCACGACCGGTATTTTTTGGATAGGATCATCAACAAAACAGTGGAAGCCCGCAAAGGCAAACTCACCGTTTATGCAGGCAACTATTCTTTCTATTTGGAAGAAAAGGCATTACGGGAGGAGATACAGAGCAATCAGTTCAAAAATCAGCAGGCTAAAATCAAACAAGAAGAACGCCTAATCGAACGATTTCGTGCCAAGGCCAGTAAAGCGAAGATGGTACAATCCCGCATCAAGGCATTGGACCGTATGGAAAAAGTGGATGATGTCGATGACGATAATCCGGAAGTAAACTTCAGTTTTAAATTTTCCAAACCATCCGGGCGGCATGTGGTTACCTTGGAGAACATCTCCAAATCCTATTCGAACATAGACATCTTGAAAAATACGGACGGCCTCATCGAAAAAGGTGATAAAATAGCTTTAATTGGCGCCAATGGTAAAGGTAAGTCTACTTTGCTCCGCATCGTTGCCGATGCAGATAAAGAATATACCGGAAAGAGCACCAAGGGACACAATGTTTCGCAAACATTCTTCGCTCAACATCAATTGGAAGCTTTGCACTTGGAGAATACCATTTTGCAAGAGTTGGTAACCTTTGCTCCCAAACATACCGAAACAGAACTTCGTTCTATATTAGGTTGTTTTCTTTTTACTGGCGACGATGTCTTCAAGAAAATCAAGGTCCTTTCAGGAGGCGAAAAATCACGCGTAGCTTTGGCAAAGGCCTTGACCGCTGATGCAAATTTTCTCGTGTTGGACGAGCCTACCAACCACTTGGATATGGCATCTGTAAATATTCTAATACAGGCGTTGCAACAATATGAAGGCACTTTCATTGTGGTATCCCACGATCGATATTTTCTGGAGCATGTCGCCAATAAGATCTGGTTTATTGAAGATAAACAGATTAAGGAATATCCTGGCACATATGAAGAATATGAAGAATGGAGTAGCAAGCGTGTGGTCAAAACGGTTGATAAAACAGAAAAGAAGCTTGTGAAAGAGCAAGCTAAAAAAGAAATAGCACAACCCTCTGAAGATCGGCATAAAATCCTTCAAAAAAAGAATAAGGAATTGGCCACATTAGAGCAACAGATTAGTGAACACGAGACCAGCTTGAAAGAATTGGAAGCCTATTTAGCAAAAGAAGAAGTCTATTCCGATATCCAAAAGCTTCAAGAAGCTACCCGTACCTATAACTCAGCCAAGGCATCGTATGAACAACTTCAAAAGACCTGGGAATCCTTGGCCGAGGAAATTATGGAATTAGAGGGATAACATCGACATAACATGAAGATACTATATTTCATCACGTTCTGGGTTTGCCAGATTCTTTCCAGCATCTTGTTCAAATACGGCGGGATTTATCCAAAATTTCAATGGATAGCTCTTATTGTTGGCAATATCATATTGCTTTCTGCCAGCTGGTTTCTCGTACAGCTATTTAAAACCACATCACAACCGATCGTTATCGCGCTTTGTTCCGGTGGGACATTTCTTACTGTTCAGCTGGCTATGGCTTTGGTCTTTAAACAGCCGTTATCTTGGATACAGATCATTGGTTCTTTGGTCATTGTGACCGGAATGGTTATGGTGACTTTTGGCGGAAAAGAAGCTTAACCTCCCTCATTCCTCTTGCGCGGGCATAATTTTACCTCTCCATAATCTGAGCATACGGCACAACTGTCTCAAGACAGGGAAATATAGCACAGTCCGATATTAATCTTAAGTTAATCTAGAGTCGCTAGTGGGTAGGTCCATTTTGAGGTAAATGCGCATAGATCGCTTAAAATGCACCTTATTTTCAATCGACCTTTTTTCGCTTGCAAAAAAAAGTGATAGAGACTAAAAATGGCCGTGGCCATTTAAAAAATGACCACGGTAAATTGCCCGATTCGCTTCGTCGAGTTGACAAAATGGCCGAAGCCAATTTAAATTTGGCTTCGGCCACTTTTCAAAACGATACCATTCGGAATTTTAATGTCTCAATAATAAAATATAATTTTGTTATAGGAAAAATATTTTCTGTTTTTATATTCCATTCAGACCATCTTTTGGCATATACCAACAGATGGCTGCCAATGAACGAAAAGCGAGAAGGTCTTTACTTTTCAACATAAAATCCTTAAATTGCCTTCACGATGTCACGGACATATATTGCTATTTACCAATAGATAATTACGTATGAAAAGAGCTTTTTTGTTTCCTGTTTTGATGACATTCCTCATCTTTTCTTCCTGTAAGCTTGGACGTTTTGTTTATTATAATTTTGCAGATATAACAGATTATAAAATCTTTCCCTACCGAACGGCAACTGCACCCGAACACCCTTTCACTTTTGCGCAGGCTTCACATCCCAAATTTCCAAAAAAAATAAATATGGGCGACAAAAACTACGCTTTTGATTCGCTTTTGCAAGATAACCAAACGGTAGCCTTTCTAATCATTCAAAACGACAGCATCCAATATGAAAGATATTTTCATAATTACGATGAAAAATCAGTAGTGGCTTCTTTTTCTATGGCCAAATCCATTACGTCTATCCTCATGGGTATTGCTATTGATGAAGGACTTATCCAATCCATTGAAGAACCCATCACAAATTATATACCCGAACTCAAGTCAAACGGTTTTGATGACGTTACTATACACCATTTGCTTCAAATGACATCAGGATTGAATTTTAATGAAGGATACAAAAATCCCTTTGGACACGTAGCGACATTCTACTATGGTACAAACCTCCGTAAAGCCATTAACAAACTGAAATTGAAAAACCAACCCGGCAAACACTTTGACTATACGAGTGGTACAACCCAGCTGTTAGGACTGGTGTTGGAAAGAGCCTTAAAATCCCAAACGATTACGTCTTATCTTGAACAGAAGTTGTGGCAACCATTGGGTATGGAATTTGATGCAACGTGGAGCTTGGATCGCAAAAAGAACGGTCTGGAAAAAACATTCTGCTGTGTAAACGCTCGGGCACGGGATTTTGCGAAGATTGGACGTTTGTATCTACATAAGGGAAACTGGAACGGTAAACAAATCGTTCCTGAAAAATGGGTCAAAGAATCTACCCGATTGGACACCAGTGATGGCAGTACATGGTTTTACCAATACCAATGGTGGTTACCAGGAGATAACGGACAATTTTATGCACAGGGGATATTAGGGCAGTATATTTTTGTCGATCCGAATAGAAATCTAGTCATGGTTAGATTAGGCGAAAAGGTGGGAAATGTCAATTGGATACGTCTGTTTACACAAATAGCAAGTTCTTATTAGTCAGCTTATCGCACATTGCAAACAACAAGATGTCCATGAAGTATAATTCCAAAATGAAAAGTAAAATCCACGTGCTTTTAGCAATTCTCTTTATCCTTACAACATCTGTACGTGCCCAAACACATAAATTGATGTTCGAGACGCCTTTCGGTAGTTTTAAAGTGGTGCTGTATGATTATACTCCCAAACATCGGGATTTGATTTTATATGCACTGAAAACAGATGTATATAAAGAAGCCTTTTTCAATCGCGTTATTGAACATTTCGTGGTGCAAGGTGGCGAACATGATATCGACATTGAAAAAAGGGAGGCCGTTGACCCTACTCATCAAAAACCGCGATTGGCCCCTGAATTTGATGATAAGGCCTTTCATAAAACAGGAGCTCTAGGTGCCGGAAGGGACAACAATCCAGAAAAAGCATCGTTTTTAAACCAAATTTATTTTGTTGTCGGAAAACCTGTTACTGCTGCTGACTTGGATGATCTGGAGAAAAAGAAAAATATAAAATATACCCAAGAACAGCGAAAAACTTATCTTCAAACAGGAGGACAACCACGTCTAGATAAAGACTATACGGTTTTTGGTGAAGTATACGAAGGATTGGACGTACTGATGCGCATCGGCAAAGTCGAAACAGATGAAGAAGACTTCCCTATTCAAAAAATTCCTTTCACAATCAAAGAGTTACCGCATGAAAAATAATAAGTCACTCCTACTGTTGATGATGATACTTTCTTTTCAGTTGCATGGTCAGGTACCTTCTAAAGATAAATTAAATAAGGTCCTGCATCATCTCTATCCTGATGAACGTGCACCCGGTATTTCAGTACTCATTACGCGAAACGGTCAACCGCTGTATTCTTTTCAAAAAGGATTAGCAAACCTGGAAGACTACGTTGCTATCAACCATGCAGTTACCCGCTTCAGAATGGCATCTGTCAGTAAACAAGTCACCGCAAGAGCCGTATATCGTTTGGTAGAAAATAAACAATTGGATCTAAATCGTCCACTAAGCATATGGTTCGAAGAATTACCAGACAGCTGGAAAGATGTTACGCCAAAACACCTTCTAAATCACAGTTCAGGAATCTGGGATTATGAAGACTTGATTCCGAAAGGGCAAAAACAGCAATTATCAGATCAGGATGTCTTACAACTTGCCCGACAAAAAGATACACTTTTTCGCTACAGGTTCACGTTTTAGATACAGCAATACCGGTTACTGTCTTTTAGCTTTGTTAGTAGAAAAGGTATCTGGCGAGCCCTTTGATGACTTTGTAAAGCAACAGCTTTTTCAGCCAATCGGCATCACAGATGCATTGGTTTATCGATCCACATCCTCCATCAAAGACCGTGCTTATGGCTATCATCCACAAGGCGACACCTTTGTATTTGCTGACCAAAGTATTACCAGTGCTACCCAAGGTGATGGAGGGGTATATTTTTCCGCAGAAGACTACCATTTATGGGTTAATAAACAGCTTTTTAGAGACTTTCAAAAAGAAGACTTTAATTGTTTGTATGAAAAGAATGCTATTCCGGTCAAAGACAATGTTTTTTATAACCTTGGCTTATTTGGCTTTTATAACGATGAAAATAACCTGTATCTTTTTCATTCCGGAGAATCAACCGGGTTTCACAACATCGTGTATATAGATCTTCAAAAGAAATTAATCATCAGTATATTCACCAATCGAGATGACCTACAGATAACGACGGCATTTGAAGAAATCAGACACGCTATGAAATTAAAATCGCCTGTTCAGTCCAAGCTGTTTGATTGGTTGAGTAAAGTATATAGCGATCAGGAATAAGTCACAGTGCCTCCTGTGTTTGGTGTGAATACCTAAAAAATATTTTTCCTTATAAACATGCTTATAACCTCATAAGCCAGACAACCTATACGATATAGATCATATGAAAAACTTGTTATAACCCGTTGTGCATTTTAAATAATGCTGATTTTTAAATTGTTGATATTTCTGTTGAATATGTTTTTGTTGATGTACTGAATTACTGTCATGGCCGTTATCTTTGTTAATATCCTGGTCTTGAAACC
>Ga0222419_100540_pt1 | contig 31498 bp, 26 predicted proteins | sample 1B20Ametagenome_FD_182474 | JGI IMG/M metagenome (GOLD analysis project Ga0222419, IMG submission 182474) | Enriched microbial communities from leaf-cutter ant dump, University of Wisconsin, Madison, United States - 1B20A (version 2) | ecosystem: Environmental > Terrestrial > Nest > Insects nest... | reverse complement strand
ATGTATCAGAAGGCGCTGGAATCTGGCGGTGAAAAATATGCAAAATTATGTGTGCTGGCTTACAGGCAGTCTATTGCTGCACATAAGCTGGTGAAAAGCCCCGAGGGTGAATTGCTGTTCCTGTCTAAGGAAAATTTCAGCAATGGATCGATCCATACGGTTGATGTAACTTATCCTTCTGCTCCTTTATATCTGGCTTACAATCCTGAACTGGTCAAGGGCCTGCTGAACGGTATATTTTATTATAGTGAAAGCGGAAAATGGAAAAAGCCTTTTGCTGCACATGATCTGGGGACTTATCCTTTGGCCAACGGTCAGACTTATGGTGAAGACATGCCGGTTGAGGAATCTGGCAATATGCTGATCCTGACCGCTGCTATTGCAAAGGCAGAAGGCAATGCGGATTATGCCCGCAAGCATTGGAAGACATTGGGGATCTGGGCCGATTATTTGAGCAAGGAGGGCTTTGATCCTGGTAATCAATTATGTACTGATGATTTCGCGGGCCATTTGGCCAGAAATGCAAATTTATCTGTTAAAGCGATCGTTGCTTTGGGTGGTTATGGCCAGCTGGCTGCGCAGCTCGGTGAGACTGCTGAGGCTAAAAAGTATACGGAGATGGCCAGGTCTATGGCCCTGAAGTGGGCGGAGATGGCCAAGGACGGGGATCACTATGCCCTGACTTTTGATAAGAAAGGTACCTGGAGCCAAAAGTATAACCTGGTCTGGGATAAGTTGCTGGGATTGGGGTTGTTTCCTAAAGAGGTGTATGACACGGAGATCAAATATTACCTGACGAAACAAAATGAGTTTGGATTGCCTTTGGACAGCAGGAAGACTTATACTAAATCGGACTGGATCGTATGGACTTCTGTGCTGGCTGACAATGATGCTGATTTCCAGGCGCTGATCGCACCTGTTTATAAGTATGCTACTGAAACTCCGTCAAGGGTTCCGCTGAGTGACTGGCATGAAACTACTAATGGTAAGATGGTCGGTTTTCAGGCCAGAAGTGTGGTTGGCGGGTATTTTATCAAGATGCTGGAGAGGGTTTGGGGGAAATAGTAGATGGAGTATTAGATTTATTCATTTGAAATAAGGTAAAAATTGATAATTCTATGTTTAAGTGTATTGTATTCTTATTTCTACCGGCTTTATGTTTTTCCCAAAAAATTGCTGTCATAAGTGGATATGCGCCTGAAAGTCAAAATGGAACGACGATAAGTATTAAGGAGTTTAATCCTTTTGATCGCAAGAATCCCTTGAATACTTATGTCTGTGAAATTGAAAATGGAAAATTCTCCAGCACAATAAATACGGAGTATGGGAATCGTTTCTCCTTAGAATTGAACGAAAAATCACAGCAAATTTTCATTGATCCTGGAAAAATCAAAATCACTATCAGAAACGATGATGTTTCATCTGTAAAGATTGACGGTAGTAAATCAAATAGATTGTACGATTTATATCTTCAAGAATGGAAACAACAGCCTATTTATAAGGAGACCTATGATTCTCAAGTCAAAATGTTTAAAATGGAAAATACTGCCAGTTATAAAAGCGCAAGGACTGAATATGACTCACTAAGAATAATATTTGACCGAAAATATACCATATTTGCTTTAGATCATATTAGGGCTTATATTCATTCATATATAAACTCACAATTATTGTATGACATTAAAGATCGAATTAGCTCTGACACTATCTCCAGTTTATATAAGAAACTAAATAAAAGATCAAGATCAAATAATTTAGGTGTCTTTATAAAATATCAAATTGACAGCCTTAATATTCAGGGCAAGGCTCCTGATTTTCAGCAATCTGATACTTCTGGCAATAGTATCATCCTTAGCCATTTTAGATCTAAATACGTGCTATTAGATTTCTGGGCTTCATGGTGCGTGCCCTGCAGAGCCGAAAATCCGAATCTAATCAATGCATTTCAGCTATTTTCAAAAAAAAATCTTGTGATTATTGGTGTTTCTCTTGATTCAAGCAAGGATAATTGGTTAAAAGCAATAAAAGAAGACCGTCTACCTTGGCTTCAGGTGTCAGATTTGAAAGGATTTGATAACATAATAGCTAAAAAATATAATGTTAGGAGTATACCCAGTAACTTTTTAGTTGATCCCGAGGGACGAATTATAGCGAAAAATGTTCGAGGTAAGGCACTTCTTGATGTGCTGACAAAATATCTCGAATAACCTTATATCTTCCCCAAACATTCATAAATCTCTGTGAACAGCAACCCGCTGCCCCCTCCATAATGATGCACCACCGGTACTTTTGCCCGTGATTTTGCAACGATGCCTTCCAGTTCTGCTTCTTCTTCTTTTGACAGGCCGGCGCCTATGAGGACCATGTCATAGGCGGCAGATTTAAAGACCGTGATCGCCTGTTCCAGGGTGTTTGCTCCTGTAGCGTTCATCGTTTCATTTGAATTGATGAGCCTGAGGATCGTGTTCAGGATTTCCTGCTGGGTGCAAACTACTAGGATCTCACGCTGTTTCATCTTGTTAAGATACGAATTTTAGCCTTTTAAAAATTAATTAAAATTCATGGGAACTTCCATTAAAAGGAGCTGTGCGCCAGCCTCTGCTTCGATGCTGACTTTGTCTGTTTCCCAGACCCCAATACCGTCTCTTTCGTTTAAGAGCTGGCTTTCTGCCTGTGCATGGCCTTTCAGGACGAATATATACAATCCATTGCCCTCGCTTTTAAGTGGATAGTCTATAACGGTCTTCCTGTCAAATTTGCCCATGCTGAACCATGCATCCTGGTAGATCCAGACACCGGCATCATCCCGGTGCGGCGACAGGATCTGTGTAAATGTATTGTGTTTCAGCAGCTCTTCATAGTGCAGTTGCTGGTATCTCGGGGTAACATTGCGCTGGTTTGGAAACAGCCAGATCTGGAGAAACTGTACAGCTTCGTTCTTCTGCTTATTGAATTCTTTATGATATATGCCTGTCCCGGCGCTCATTACCTGGATTTCCCCCGCTTCAATCACTGCGGTATTTCCCATGCTGTCTTCATGTTGCAATGATCCTTCAAGCGGGATGGAGATAATTTCCATGTTGTCGTGCGGATGCTCTCCGAAACCTTGTCCGCCGCTCACCCAATCGTCATTCAAGACTCTCAGGGCACCAAAATTGATCCGTTCAGGATCATAATGCTTGCCGAAGCTGAAGGTATGTGCACTTTTGAGCCATCCAAAATCGGATTGGTCCCTGCTTGCTGCCCGGTGTATTATTATCTTTGCCATGAGCCGTCATTTATTGGTGTAAGTACTAATTGTTCATGCAAATTTAACCTGGGTTTTTTGAAAAATTCTTACCATAGATTAAGAAATGATCCGGAATATATGTTGAAATTTAAGCTATGCTAAAGTATCTCCTCTCTTTTGTTTTTTCAGCTGTTTTCCTGGATCTCAGTGCTCAGGATTCTGTGTTTGTCCGGATCTATCCTAAGTATGACAGTGTCAGTAAAGTTCACCGTTTTCTTTTTGGGGAGAATTACAGGAAGGAATATGCCGCGCCAACGAAAGTTCCGGTCATCAGCATATCTAAATTTAACGGAGGGCTTACGCCAACGCAGCGGGGCGGGGGCAATCAATCACATTCTTTGAGGCTGGTGGATAAGCAAGGTAAAGAATGGGTGCTCCGGAGCGTGGAGAAATTCCCGGAGATCCTGTTGCCGGAAATTTTCAGGAAAACATTTGCGGGGACCGCGATCAAGGACAATATGTCTGCCCAGAATCCTTTTTCGGCTTTGGTCGTCCCCGAGATTGCAACTGCTGCGGGGGTGCCGCATAGTGAGCCGATGATTGGCTGGGTAGTCCCCGACGCAAAATTTGGTGAATTTGCACCGGTATTTGAAAATACCCTTTGTTTACTGGAGGAAAGAGAACCGGCAGGGGATACCGACAATTCTCTGAAAATGCTAAAAAAACTGGACGACGATAATGACAATGACGTTAACGGAATACAGTTATTAAAAGCAAAAGCCCTGGATGCTTTGCTTGGAGACTGGGACAGGCATGAAGACCAGTGGCGCTGGAAGCCGGAAAAGAAACAGGATGGTACTATGAAGTATCTGGCCATACCACGTGACAGGGACCAGGTCTTCTATTTGTCGGAGGGCGTGATCCCGCGATATGCACAATCTTCCTGGTTATTGCCCATGATCCAGGGGTATGAAAGGAATTTAAAGGACATCAACTGGTTCTTCTGGGAGGGCAGGGCGATTTATGCCAGGTGGTTTTCGGGTATTGATGAACAGGAATGGGACCGGGTTGTAGGTGAGTTTTGTAGTTCAGTGACCGACGAGGTACTGGAAAAGGCTTTGCGCAAATTGCCCGAACCTGGTTATTCATGGCGTCACGATCAGCTGCTGAGGCAGTTAAAAGAAAGAAGGACCAGTTTGCCTGAGATGATGAACCGCTATTACCATTTTATCAACCGGATCATTGATGTTCAGGCCAGCAATAAGAATGAATTTTTTGAGATCAGTGATGCTCCGGGAGGCGGGCTGCATATCAGGGTCAGCAAAATAACAAAGAACGGTGTCGTAAAGGATGTGCTCTTTGAGCGGATATTTGATCCGGAGGTGACACGGGAAATAAGATTGTATGTGAAAGATGGAAACGATAGTCTCATCCTGGATAACCATTTATCGCCGATCAGGCTTAGGGTGGTCGGTGTGGAAGGAAAGAAGAGTTACCATGTTGAAAATGCTTCCCGAAAGGTTAAATTTTATGGTCGGGAGGACAATACGCTGTTTACCGGGAATGTAGATGGTATCCGAAAGCGTCTTGACAATGATACTTCGAATACCCATTTTGTGCCTACCGACCTTTACAGCCGCAAGATGCTGCTGCTCAATGCTGGCTACAACATTGATGACCGGCTTTTACTGGGTTTGTCTTATAAGATCTCGCAGCCGGGATTCAGGAAACTGCCCTTTGGAAGTGTACACTCCTTTTCTTTTCTGCACGCTTTTGCCACTTCTGGTTTCCGGTTCGGCTACAGGGGAGAGCTGCTCCAAACACTTGGCAAAGCAGATGTCATCCTGCAAGGGACAGCGCTGGCACCCGAGAATTCTCAGAATTTTTATGGATTGGGCAACGAGACCGGTTTTGATAAAAGCGGAGATTTTGTGAGGTATTACCGGGCAAGGTTTAGCTTATATCAGGCTGATGCGGCCGCGCGCTGGCATTTTTCAAACTGGACTTTAAGTGCCGGCCCGTCTGTACAGTATTACAGGTATAACAGGGAAGACAATAAGGGAAGATTCATTAACAATATCGCTGAACTGCATTCTCCGGATAGTGCTGTGATCAATGCGGATAAGATTTATGCCGGGCTTATTCTCAATTTGATCAATGATGCCAGGAACAGCAGTTTGTTCCCTTCTGCCGGATTTTATGCGGATGCAAAGGTAACGGCTTACAATGGATTGAACATTTTCTCCAGTTCAATAGTGCAGTTTACCGGAAGTTTTGCCCTGTACCAGCGTCTGGATAAACGGGATAATTTTGTGCTCAGTGACCGGATCGGCGGGGGCTTCACGATCGGCAACCATGCTTTTTATCAATCACAGTTTCTCGGCGGTCAGGGAAATTTGCTGGGTTACCGGGAGTTCAGGTTTGGCGGACAGCATAGCCTTTATAATAATTTTGAGGCCCGTTTGAAAGTGGCTGATTTTGTGAGTTATATTTTGCCCGGACAGTTTGGTTTATTGGGCTTTCACGATGTAGGCAGGGTCTGGAAACGGGGAGAACGGTCTGATGTCTGGCATCAAGGGTACGGTGGCGGTATTTATTTTGCTCCCGCTTCACTAGTGATGATCCGCGCGGTAGCAGGCTATTCAAAAGAGGGCTGGTATCCGTATATCGCGATGAAGCTAAGGTATTGACTGGGTCATGGCATTTTCATAAGGGCAAAAAGGATGCGTATTATGTTAGAAAAAATTAGAAAAGCCGTAATTTAGATTTCTGGTTGTGTTACACCGGCCTGTTATTGATGAAGAAGAATTATATATCGAATTCAAAAGAGTCCATTCGCATGTTCAAAAGCCCCTTTCTGGAGGCTTTGTCGAAGGTGCCCTATTTTATTCCTCTGATCGTATACATACCGGTGATCGGATATTTCATCTGGAATTCGGTACTGGCCAATGGCTTCTTTTTATTTACCGGTCATTTGCTGCTGGGCTTGTTCATCTGGACATTGACGGAATATGTGATGCACCGTTTTGTTTTTCATTTTTATCCGTCTTCTGAATGGGGAAAAAGGATACATTTTATTTTTCATGGCGTGCATCACGATTATCCAAATGATGCCAAACGCCTGGTGATGCCGCCTTCCGCAAGTATTCCGCTGGCACTTGCATTTTATTTTTTGTTCAGGTGGCTGCTGGCACCGGCTTTATTAAGCGGTTTTTTTGCCGGTTTCATTCTGGGTTATCTTTTTTATGACATGACGCATTACATGCTGCATCATGCCAATTTTAAAAGCGGCTTTTGGAAAAGGCTTAAACAGCAGCACATGCTGCATCATTATTCAGACCCCAATACCAAATATGGGGTTACTTCTGACCTTTGGGACAAGGTTTTCAAAACGAAATAATTGGAGTGATCGAGGTTCAGTAACACCTTCGTCGGTGGGCGAAATAGCATACAACAGATATATGTGTGTACAATATTAAAGTATGATCATACAAAGTGGTTGATTTTCTCAAAATACTTTGTATCTTTAAGAAGTTTATACTAAATTTATAAATAAAGGGCGAAAGCCTTATAACACACGAAACCAAATTTTTACCTTATGAACCGGAGGCTTGTTTACCTACTGCTGACGTTTTCTGCTATTGTTTATACAATACAGGCCTGTAATCACTCATCCGGAAGTTCTGCTGAGGAAGAGCCGCTGCCTGATACCATTAGTTATAACTTTCATGTAAGGCCAATATTGTCCGATAAATGCTTTACCTGTCACGGCCCGGATGCAAATAAAAGGGAAGCTGGATTACGACTCGATATCGCTGAAGAAGCCTATAAAGCCCTCAAAGATAATCCTTCTGCCCATGCGCTGGTTCCTTTTAAGCCTAATGCTTCGGAAGTGTTTTTAAGAATTTCGAGTAAAGATTCTACAATGATGATGCCTCCGAAATCCTCCAATCTTAAACTAACACCGTATGAGATTGCCATGCTGGAAAAATGGATAAAGCAAGGCGCTAAATATGAAAAGCACTGGGCCTTTGTAGCACCGGCACTTCCTGCTGTGCCGGAGGTAAAGCAAAAGGACTGGCCAAAAAATGAAATTGACCGTTTTGTGCTGGCCAGGATGGAACAAAAGAAATTGAGTCCCAATCCTGAAGCGGACAAGGAACGTTTGTTGAAGCGCCTGAGTCTGGATCTGACAGGCCTGCCCCCCACAATTCCGATGATGGATGCGTTTCTCAATGATAAAAGCAGCAATGCTTATGAGAAAATGGTTGATAAATTGCTTCAAAGCCCGAATTATGGAGAGAAGATGGCTTTGCACTGGCTGGATGTGGCCCGGTATGCAGATTCTCATGGTTACCAGGATGACAACTACCGGTCGCAATGGCCCTGGAGAGATTGGGTGATCCATGCATTTAACGAAAATATGCCTTATGACCGTTTCATTACCTGGCAACTTGCAGGGGACCTGATGCCTAACGCTACCAAGGAACAATTGTTGGCTACAGGATTCAACAGGAACCATAAGATCACGGAAGAAGGTGGTGTGATAGATGAAGAGTACAGGGTAGAATATGTGACAGACCGGACAAATACATTTGGCAAGGCGCTTATCGGCGTAACATTGGAGTGTGCACATTGTCACGACCATAAATATGACCCCTTCTCGCAAAAGGAATATTACCAGGTCTTCGCTTTCTTCAATAACGTAAAGGAAGTTGGGATAGAATCTGTGGTCGGCGGGCCGGAAACCTATGCTAAAAAACCTTTAATGGAGATCAGCAATGATGATGTGAAGAATATCCTTACCTTCATCAATAAGCAGGATACAAACCGGCTCATTGTATCTGTCATGGGCGATCAGGATACGGTGCGTAAGACTTATCTGCTCAACAGGGGTGTATATGATGCACATGGTGAGGAGGTGACAGCAGGCACCCCGAAATCATTGCTCGCATTTGATGAAAGATATCCAAAAAACAGGCTTGGATTGGCCGAATGGTTGTTTGATCGTAAAAATCCCCTTACATCCAGGGTATTCGTAAACCAGATCTGGCAGGAGATCTTTGGACGGGGTATCGTAAAAACTTCGGGCGATTTTGGCATGCAGGGAGAACTTCCCTCACATCCCGAACTGCTCGACTGGCTTGCAGTTGATTTTATGGACCATGGATGGGATATCAAGCGCCTGGTCAAGCAAATTATGATGTCTGCGACTTACAGGCAATCTGCTGTGGTAAGCCCGGAAAAATTGCAGGCTGATCCTGAGAACATCCTGATGGCAAGATCTTCCCGCTACCGTATCCCTGCCGAGCTTGTCAAAGATGTGGTGCTGGCCAGCAGTGGTCTGCTGACAAAGGATATCGGCGGGCCAAGTGTCAAACCTTATCAGCCACCAGGGCTTTGGGAGGCTGCAAGCTCAGGACGGGGGCAGCTGGCTACTTATCAGCAGGACCATGGGGCCAAACTTTATAGAAGGGGCATGTACACCTTGATCAAACGTACGGTCCCGCCACCGGTCATGGGTATATTTGATGCCAGTAACAGAGATCAATGTGAGGTTAAAAGGTTGAAGACTAATACACCGCTTCAGGCGCTGGTCATGCTTAACGATCCGACTGTACTGGAAGCATCAAGAGTGCTCGCAGGCAATTTACTACAGGAAAATGGAAATCTGGAAGCCCGGGTCAATAAGGCCTTCCGGTTGATCGTATGCCGCAAGCCGACTGAAAAGGAGACAAAATTATTGACAGCTTATTATGCTGATCAGCTTAATGTATATAAGGACAGAAAAAATGCAGAGAAGGTACTGGCGGCGGGCGAATATCCGATGCCGGAAAAAGTCGACCGGACAGCTATGGCTGCTATGATGGAAGTGATCAGTACCATTTATAACCTTGAAGAAACGATTACAAGATCTTAAGTATGGATAAGGAAATTTTAGAACACGGTTTAAACCATAACAGACGCCGGTTTTTATCCAAGCTGAGCCTTGGATTGGGCAGCATTGCACTGGGATCACTGATGATACCCGACCTGTTCAGCGGGGCAGCCGATGAGGCAGATTTCTCTCCCGGTATCCCCGATTTCGCACCAAGGGCAAAACGGGTGATCTATCTCTTTCAGAATGGGGCGCCTTCTCAGCTGGAAAGCTTTGATTACAAGCCTAAACTAAGGGAGATGATGGGGCAGGAGCTTCCCCCTTCGATAAGGGCTGGTCAGCGATTGACCGGCATGACCGCGAACCAGGCTTCATTCCCGCTGGTCGGTTCTTTTTATGATTTTAAGCAATACGGTGATTCCAGGGCATGGATCAGTGACCTGTTCCCGAATACGGCTAAGATCGTGGATGATATCTGTATCATCCGGTCCATGCATACCGAAGCGATCAATCATGACCCGGCACTTACCTTTTTTCAAACAGGTGCACAGCAAGGCAACAGGCCAAGTATGGGGGCCTGGCTGAGTTATGGGCTGGGAAGTGAGAACAAGAACCTGCCGGCATTTACTGTATTGCTGTCGAGGGGAAAAGGAAACGGACAGGGCGTATATTCCAAGTTATGGACCAATGGCTTTCTGGATTCTACACATCAGGGTGTCCAGTTCAGCGCCAGTGAAGATCCGGTGCTTTATCTCAAAGATCCTGAGGGAATGAACAGGTTCGAACGCAGGAAAATGCTGGATAAGCTGGCAGAGCTCAATGCAATGTCTTATCAGGAATTCGGAGATCCGGAGATCAATGCCAAAGTGCAGCAGTATGAGATGGCTTATCGTATGCAAACTGCCGTACCTGAGATCACTGATGTTTCGAAAGAGCCCGATGATATCGTCAAAATGTACGGCCCCGATTGCCTCGTTCCGGGCACTTTTGCTGCCAACTGTCTGCTGGCACGCAAACTGAGCGAGAATGGCGTACGTTTTGTGCAGCTCTATCATCAGGGCTGGGACCAGCATGGCAATCTTCCTAATGAAATGGCGGGCCAGGCCAAGGACGTAGACCAGGCATCTGCAGCATTGATCACGGACCTTAAGCAAAGGGGACTACTAGATGAAACACTTGTGATCTGGGGCGGGGAATTCGGTCGTACCAACTACAGCCAGGGAACATTTAATAAAGACAACTATGGACGTGACCATCATCCCCGTTGTTTCAGCATCTGGATGGCTGGCGGCGGTATCAAACCCGGCGTCTATGGTGAAACAGATGAATTTGGCTATAACATCGTAAAAAACCCTGTACATGTTCATGACTTCCAGGCTACTGTGCTTTATCAGTTGGGACTGGATCATGAAAAGCTGATATTCAAGCATCTGGGGAGGCGTTACCGCCTTACAGATGTTTCAGGAAAAGTAATTAAAGACATTCTTGCTTAAAAATATCTCCCACTATAATGGAAAGAAGAACATTTATCAAACAGACCGCTGTATTTTCAGCAACATTTTTTATCGCGACAGACATGCTGGCAAAACCAAAAGGGCCTGCTTACGGGCACAATAACATGCGTTACAATATGGATGCAAAATGGGGGCAGCTGAATCCTGCCATTAATCCCGTAAATGACTGCCATGAAATGGTTCAGGATGCCAAAGGGCGAATCTTGTTGCTGACCAATGAAACAAAAAACAATGTGCTGATCTATAATAAATCTGGCAAGTTGCTCAGTTCTTGGGGCCATGAGTTCCCAGGGGCACATGGACTGACACTTGCAAAAGAGAATGGCAAAGAATACCTGTTCATTACAGATACGGAAAGGCACCAGGTCTATAAAACCACACTTGACGGCAAAATATTGATGACGATAGATTGTCCCATGGAAACAGGCTTGTACAAAAAGATCGAAGAATTTGTTCCCACGGAGACTGCTGTGGCAGATGATGGAACTTTCTTTATCGCAGATGGTTATGGGCTCCAGTATGTTTTCCATTATGATGCGAACGGAAAGTTGATCAGCCATTTCGGTGGAAGAGGAACAGAAACAAAGCATTTGGATAACGCACATGGAGTTTGCATCGACAGGCGGCGAGGCAAGGCGACTTTGCTCGTTACTGACCGTACCAGGAACTGCTTCAAGCGATTTGACATGCAGGGAAATCTCATTGAGGTGATCGCGCTTCCAGGTGCCTGTGTGTGCAGACCGGTGATCCATAAAGATCACTTGTATGCTGCAGTATTAAGATCACCCGATCTGGGCAAAGAAAACAGCGGTTTTGTCACTATTCTGGATAAGGATAACAAAGTGGTGTCCAATATCGGTGGGACCGAACCCGTTTATCAAAATGGCGTGCTGCAACCGATGGGGCAGGCAGAACAGATCTTTAAAAACCCGCATGATGTATGCGTAGATGATGATGGCAATTTGTACGTTGCGCAATGGGCATCAGGTAAAGTTTATCCATACAAATTTACACGCGTATAGTTCTCTATGAAGATCAGCCTCAGGGGGTTTGCGGAGAACCTGTTATTTGCTTTAAATATTTTTATTCTTTTTTTATTGGTTTTTGGTCCTATGATCGCTGTGCCGGTCTGGTTGCAGCCCATTGGCCGCATGCATCCGATGTTGCTGCATTTCCCCATCGTACTGCTCATGCTGGCAATGGTCCTGGAGTTTTTCCGGTTCAAATCTGTTTATGAAAAGGAAGTACTTTATCAGAGTTTTACGTCGGGTTTGTTGCTTACCGGAACACTGCTTTCGGCAGTAACTGTAATCATGGGGCTTTTTCTTTCCAAAGAGCCGGCATATGCCGGGGAAATGCTCAACTGGCACAAATGGACCGGAGTAAGCATTGTGCTGATCGCTTCGTGCATCTATTGGTCCAGAAATGCGGCCTGGTACAAAGCTCCGGTGGCCAGAACGGGAGCAGTGGTCACTACTTTATGCCTTATTTTGGCAGGACATTACGGAGCAGTGCTCACACATGGAGAGAATTTTGTGCTGGAGCCGGTGACCAAAAGCAGCCCTTCAGATAAAGTTCCTGTGGAGCAGGCAAGAATATTTGAAGATGTGGTCATGCCCATATTTTCCCAGAAATGCCTGGATTGTCATAATCTTGAAAAAACCAAAGGTGGTCTGGTAATGGCGGATGCGGCGGGTTTGCTGAAAGGCGGTAAAACAGGTAAGCTTTTTGTGCCGGGGCAGCCGGAGATCAGTTTGCTCCTTCAGCGTATCCATCTTCCGCAGGAAGATAAGAAGCACATGCCGCCCAAAGACAAATCCCAACTCACTGCTGATGAAATGGCCATTTTATATCATTGGGTCAGGCAAAATGCGGAGATGAAGAAAAAAGTGCTGGATCTGCCTGCAACAGATTCCCTGCGCATTATGGCTGCCATTTACCTGACACCTGCCGAGGTTCCGGACGAAGATTTTGATTTTGGTGCAGCAGATGAAAAAGATATTCAGAAACTGAGCAACAATTACAGGGTGATTAATCCATTGGCCAGGAATTCACCAGCGCTGGCGGTCAATTTTTATGAAAAAGCCAGTTTTAAGCCGGAAGCACTAAAAGAACTGGAGCCATTAAGGAAGCAGATCGTTTCCCTGAATCTGAGCGGTATGCCGGTCAAAGATGCATCACTGAAGGTCATTGCTGATTTTAAGAATCTCAGGAAACTGAACGTCAATTATTCAGAGATCAAGGGACCAGGATTAAAGCAATTGAATGAGCTGGAATACCTCAATAATTTGTCCCTTTCAGGAACAGCTGTTAGCTATGCCGCGGTGAATGATTTTATGAAGAAAAGCAAGGTAAGACACCTTATCCTTTGGAATACCGGGCTGACTGCCGCGCAACTGAAACAATTGCAACAAAACTATCGGCAGGTTCATATTGAGGGCGGTTTCATTGACGATGGCAAGCTCGTTATTAAACTGAACCAGCCAAAGCTAAGTGCAGATGCCAGCTTGTTTAAAAAACCGTTTGTACTGGAGGTCAGTCACCCGGTAAAAGGCGCGCAGATCCGGTATACACTTGATGGCACCGAGCCGGACAGTCTCCGGTCACCTTTGTACAATAAACCGATCCCTGTCGATACCAATCTCATCTTCAGGGCCAGAGCCTACAAGAAAGGCTGGACATCAAGCGACCTGCTGACCTTTCCTTTTTACAGAAATACCTACAAAGCGGACAGCGTTGTCCATGTACAGGGACCAAGGCCAGACCTGAACGGAGGTGGTCCGCCGGCATTGGTGGACGGGAAGTTTGGCAGCCTGAATATTTACCAGGGCTTTTGGATCGGCTATGTAGATAATCCTATGGAATCTCTGTTGTTTTACAAGCAGCCTGTTATGGTGCAATCGGTCGCGCTTAACGTAGTAAGACAAGTTCAAAATGCCTTCTTCTTACCGCTTTCTTTTGAGGTTTGGGGTGGGAAAGATAAGCACAATTTGAAACTGCTGGGTATAGTAAAGTCTGGGTTACCGATGAAGGATGATCCCCAGCAGATTTCTAACATGGAGGTGCGGTTCAAGCAGGTTGAACTTTCCTGTATAAAAGTATTGGCCCGTAACCTGAAGACTTTGCCAGGATGGTTTCCTGACAAAACCGTAAAACCGATTATGTTTGTAGATGAATTGCTTGTAAATTAGATGATATATTAATTGTTATTGAAACGGTAAGAATTGACCAATTAATCAGTTCGATTTTTGCATAGGCTGAAGAAAAATAAATGGCCTTGAACTTTATTCAGAAAAGCTTGTTATTCCAGGTAGATTAAACCTTATGATTATGGCAAAGTATTCAAAAAAAGCTGGTGAAAAAGTTGAGGAAACCATGCATGAAATGAAAGAAGGTAAATTGAAATCAGGCAGCGGAAAGAAAGTGACCTCAAAAAAACAGGCGGTTGCTATCGGATTGTCTGAGGCCAGGAAAGAAGGAGCTAAAGTTCCTAAAAAGAAATCCTGAACCTAAGGGAACCGGTGAGCGGTCTGTCAGCGCCGCTCACCGGATATTTATTTTTTAGTAGTACTCACTTTTTTGGCATCCTTTGCAGATGTCGCATTTTCCGGTTCCGGACCTTTAGGTTTTTTCTGATCGGTGATCTCTGCTTTTACAGTCTTCGTTTTTTTGGGTGATTTCATGGTATTTCTGTTTGATGTATCCTTACAACAACGGGACTGGCATATTGGTTCATTTAAAAGCTGTAAAATGTTGGTGTCAATTACTGAAAATGATTGAATATTGATTTATGTTTGTAGCCATGCAAGCTACCGAAACCCAGATGGCCCAGCCCTTTACAGGCTATCAGAAATTAGTTATCGCCATCCTGGCCTTTCTGCAATTTACTGTTGTGCTTGATTTTATGATATTGGCCCCGTTGGGGGATTTTCTAATGAAATCATTGTCCATTAGTCCCAAAGGTTTCGGTATAGTCGTTTCTTCTTATGCATTTAGTGCAGGGGTATCCGGAATCCTGGCTGCTGGCTTTGCCGATAAATTTGACCGCAAGCGATTGCTGCTTTTTTTCTATGCTGGATTTATCTTAGGCACACTCTGCTGCGCGCTTGCTGCCAGTTATTGGATGCTGTTGGGGGCACGGATCATCACGGGATTGTTTGGAGGAGTAATAGGGGCGATCACACTGACCATCATGACAGATCTCTTTGCAGAGCACCAGCGGGGGAGGGTGATGGGTTTTGTGCAGATGGCCCTGGCAGGAAGCCAGATTCTTGGCATACCTATCGGGCTTTACCTCGCCAATGCATGGGGCTGGCATTCGGCTTTTTTGATGATTGTTCTGCTGGCCAGCCTGATCGCCCTGGTGATCTTTATAAAGATCCGTCCTATTGATCAACATCTGGCTTTGCAATCAGACAAAAATGCGTTCCTTCACCTTTGGCACGCAGTGACCACACCGTCCTATCAGACAGGTTTTCTGGCCACGGCTTTTTTGAGTGTCGGAGGATATATGCTCATGCCATTCAGCAGCGCCTACCTGATCAACAATATCAGAATTACCGCCCATGAACTGCCGATGGTCTTTATGTTTACAGGCATTGCCTCGATTGTCGCTATGCCGCTGATCGGAAAATTAAGCGATAAGACCGATAAATTTATATTATTCACAGCGGGTTGTATACTCGCTACCATTATGGTGCTGACCTATACCAATCTCGGCCCGGCTCCGCTCTGGCTTGTTGTGTTGATCAACATGGTCATGTTTGTAGGTATTATGAGCAGATTTATCCCTGCAACAGCACTGACCATGAGCATTCCCGAGATGAAGGACAGGGGTGCGTTTATGAGCGTCAATTCTTCTCTTCAGCAAATGGCCGGGGGCCTTGCAGCCTTGTTTGCGGGTTTTATCGTGACACAGCATGATAAAAACAGTCCGCTGCAGCATTACGATATGCTGGGATTGGTTGTGTCTGCCATTATGCTGATCAGCATTTTTCTGATTTACCGGGTCAGCCAGATGATCAGAAAAAAACAACCTATATTTAACCCGGTCAACCTGGAAACACACTAAACCAAAAGCCATAAACCCACATGCGGATCAAAGTTAATTTTACCCTTGTCCTGTGTACGCTTCTCTTTAGCCGGCTATCTGCACAGGAACTTGAAGGAAATTTAAACCTTCATACTTTTGCCGATAATCGTGAATATGCGCAGTCGGGCCGTTTCTCGCAAACTATATTCGGACTAAGGTTTTCGCCGGAGATCGGGCTGCTGCTGGACAGTACCCACAGATTAAGGGTTGGATTGAATGTCCTCCATGAATTCGGATCTTCAAAATTTGCACAAAAAACAGATCCGGTCGCTTACTATGAATTTAAAAAACAGGACTGGGATTTTTATATGGGTATGTTCCCGCGCAGGACGTTGATCGATGATTATCCCAGGGCATTGCTAAAAGATACGTTTAATTATTACAGACCCAATGTAGAAGGAATGCTCCTCAAATACCAGAACGAAAACTGGAGACAGGTATTCTGGATCGACTGGACAAGCCGGCAAACGGCCACAGATCGCGAAAATTTTATTTTTGGCCTTTCAGGAAATTATAAAAAAGGAATATTCTTTGTATCCCATTATGCCATGATGCTGCATAATGCAGGGCCCGGAGTGCCGATCCCGAACGATCATGTGGAAGACAACGGTGCAGCGATCGTGAAAGCAGGAGTTGACCTGTCTCATCGTACTTTCCTGGATTCACTTACCATCAACGCAGGAGGGATGATGTCTTTTGAACGGGTAAGGAGCGTGGGTGGCTGGAAAACGCCAAAAGGTGCGCTTTTTGAGTTCTTGCTGGAATACCGGCGTGTGGGGATCATCAACTCTTTCTATACGGGACAGGGACATCGCCTTTTATATGGCGATCAGTTCTATTCCGCAAAAACGTATAACCGTACCGATCTTACCTGGCGTCCAAGAATATACAAAGGAATAGAAGGACAATTTACGTTGTCGTTTCATTTTCTGGATGGCGTAGTAGACAACCAGCAGGCTTTTGGCATCCGGTACAATATTTCAGGAAGTAAATCTTTGCGAAGCGCAGAATAGCAATAATTAATTCTGATAAAAGCTGTATCTTTTCACTTTGTATCAACCAACAAACCAAATATATGAACCAAAAAGCACGTTTTACTGACAAGAAATTCGTTACGACAATAATTTTTGTCACTTCACTATTTATGTTTTGGGGTATTGCCATCACAATGGCTGATGTCTTGAATAAGCATTTTCAGCAAACCATGAGCTTGTCCCGGACACAATCTGGATTTGTACAGTTTGCAGTATTTGGCGCATACGGGGTAATGGGCATTCCTGCGGGGTTGTTCATGAAACGTTTTGGTTATAAAAGCGGGGTGCTTTTAGGCCTTTCATTATTCGCGTTGGGCGCTTTCCTCTTTGTGCCAGCGGCCAATATCTCCTCGTTCGCGTTTTTTGGGATTGCGCTGTTTATTGTAGGTTGCGGTCTGTCCACTCTTGAAACCGTTGCCCATCCTTTTGTAGCCGCTCTTGGTGATCAGCGGACAAGTGACCTGCGCATTAATTTTGCACAGACTTTTAATGCAGTAGGAACTATGCTGGGACCGGCAATAGGCGGATATTTTTTATTGAGCAACAATATAGAAGGCAGTACAGACCTTACTTCGGTGAAAATATTGTATGCAGTGATCGGTTCAATAATTCTGCTGGTTGCCATATCTTTCTCTTTTGTTAAGATTCCGGCTCTGACGGACCCTCATGCTGACGTAACTGTTGATCCCGAAGCGGTAAATGTTGATCTGGCACCAAATAAAGCATTGTTTGACCACAAGCATTTTGTATGGGCAGTTGTCGCCCAGTTTTTTAATGTCGCCGCACAGGCGGGGACCTGGGCATTTTTTATTAATTATGCTCATGAGATAGTTGGCCTTAGTGCGGCTAAGGCATCTTATTTCATGGGTGGTTTTTTTATGGGAATGATGTTGCTCGGACGGATCATAGGTACTTTTCTGATGCGTTTCATCGCGCCGAACAAGTTGCTGGCCGCCTTTGCACTGGGCAATATTCTGATGTGCATCATTGTAGCTCAGAGTTTGGGTACGGTTTCATTTGTTGCACTGCTACTGATCAATTTCTTTTTCAGCATCATGTTTCCGACTATTTTCAGCCTGGGACTTAAAAATCTTGGGTCACACACACAGCAGGCCTCTTCATTTATTTCCATGGGAGTTGTCGGAGGTGCTTTTTTTCCGCTTTTGATGGGTTTTGTTGCAGATCATCACGGCATAGCGCAAGCGTATTATACACCGATTATCTGCTATGTCATTATCTTTCTTTTCGGAGCCCGTCTCTATAAAACAGCAGCCAATAAACATTAAGAATATCCGGAGCAGGCAGATCTTTCTGCCTGCCTTTTTCGTAATCTGCCATTACAATTGTCATTTCCACCCTCTCTTTCAAAGCAGAGGCATGTCATAACTTTGGAGAAAGATTCAGAGATGGCTATGAACTATGATCAATAAACTAAATAAATATATCTGATGCGGCCTGTTTTGAATAAAGTTCTGATACTAATCGGATTATTGATGTTTTGCCTGAAAACAAATGCTCAGCAAAAAAAAGCAGATTTTAGCGTTTTGGTGCTGGCAGAAGCAGGAGGTCATCATATCGCATTCAGCAAAACTGCTAAAATATGGCTGGATTCCCTGGCAATAAATTACAATTTCAGCCTTGATTACACTACCAATACTGATCAGATAGATGAGGACTTCCTGAAGAAGTATCAGTTGATCCTACAGTTAGACTATGTACCCTATGCCTGGAAAGAAAAGGCTGCAACTGCTTTTCAAAAATATATAGAAGAGGGCAGAGGCGGGTGGGTAGGCTTTCATCACGCTACGCTTTTAGGAGAATTTGACGGCTATCCATTATGGCAGTGGTTCTCAGATTTTATGGGCGGCATCCGTTATGTCAATTATATTCCGGACTTTGCTTCGGCAACGGTTAACGTAGAAGACAAGACGCATCCTGTAATGAAGGGCGTATCATCATCCTTTCAGGTAGAAAAGGAAGAATGGTACATTTATAACAAAAGCCCCAGGACAAATGTCCATGTAATTGCAAGCGTAGATGAGCAAACCTATATGCCTGATTCGAAAATTAAGATGGGTGATCACCCCGTCATCTGGTCAAACGAACATGTCAAAGCTAAAAATGTATATATATTCATGGGGCATTCACCAGACCTACTGCATAATAATAATTGGCGAAAGTTGGTTGCCAATTCAATAATGTGGGCTGGAAAACCATAAAACATCAGATTTACACTTATTTGCATTTATTTTCTGTTTTTATATTATAATACTTAATTTTCATTTCTGAAGTCAGTGGGGACAGAATGAACAAACACGACTTCGGTTATCTGGCAGATCACTAACCAAATCCTGTATGAGAGCTATTTTTTTTATGATGATCATTTGTGCTGGCCTGGTATTGCAATCGAATGCCCAGTCATCAGGAAAGCGTATTAAATTGTTTGACGGTAAAACTTTTAAAGGATGGGAGGGGGATACGGTGAATACCTGGCATATCCGGGATGGAGTCATTGTGGGAGGCTCGCTCAACGCAATGGTGCCACACAATGAGTTCATTAAGACAAATGGTTCCTATACCAATTATATCCTCAAATTAAAGTTCAAGCTTACTGGTACAGAGGGCTTTGTCAATGGTGGAGTACAATTCCACAGTCAACGTATTGCCAACCCCGATTTTGAAATGGAAGGCTACCAGGCAGACATCGGCGATGGCTTTTGGGCATCGCTCTATGATGAATCCCGGCGCAATAAGCTCCTGGTTACCGCAGACACCAACCTGGTCAAAAAAGTGCTCCGCCGTAACCAATGGAACGATTATGAAGTCAGGACACAGGGCAAGCATATACAAGTATTCCTCAACGGTAAAAAGACCGTAGACTATATGGAGCAGGATCCAGCTATTCCTCAGGAGGGCCACATTGCTTTTCAGGTACATGGAGGAGGCAAGACAGAAGTTTTCTATAAAGACATTATACTGGAGCAATTGCCTGCAGCTCAAAATTAAACAGAAACCATATCATACACACAAACAAGATGAATTATTTATACCGTTTAGCGATGACTTTGTTAATCGCGTCCATTTTTGCTACAGGGAGCCACGCGTCCGGGACAATCGTAAAACGTCCGGTAAGAGACACCGTCAAATATGACCGGCTGTACACACTTGAAACTACTATGCTGGGCTATATCGGTTCAGATGGTAAGCGCAATCCCACACTTAAAGCCAGCAAAGGCGAGGTAGTACGTATCAATATCGTCAATGGTGAGCTGATGACGCATGACATTGTACTAGAAAAAGGAAAAGCAAAAAGCAAGGTACTGGTCCAAAAAGGCGATACCTCCAGTATCGTTTTTAAGGCAGTGGCCAATGACATTTATTTCTGCTCCATTCCCGGTCACCGGGCGGCAGGAATGGTCGGAAAGATCGAAGTAGTTGACGGTCCGGTAAAAACAGAAGTGGTCTCTGCCGGCATTCTGCCAAAAAAGAACGGTAAAACACTAAATCTCAATTTTGAGACCGGTACACTACAGGACTGGAAAGCGGAAGGTGATGCCTTTACCGATCCTTTGGTCGGTCAGGATGCCTCTGTAGTTTACGAAAAGGACCAGCATCCGGGGCAGACCGGTAAATACTTTGTAAGCAGCGGAGGCACAAAGAATTATAAGCGAACCGGCACACTTACCTCGGTGCCTTTTACCGTGACACAGCCATTTGCTTCCTTTAAGGTATCCGGGGGTGCCCTACAGGACACGAGAGTGGAAATCGTACAGGCAGACAACAACAAGGTCATCTACCAGATCACCGGGTCTGGACGAGCCAATCTCCAGCCCGTAGTTGTTGAACTGAAAGATGTACTGAACAAAGAGATCTTCATCCGCATCATAGACAACGAAACCGGTATTTCGCAGATCCCGTATATCGGTGACGATAAAATGGCCCATATTAACTTTGATGATTTCGGTTTTTATGCCAGCAGACCAAATTTCTCCAATGAGCTTAAACAAAGTGACATTATTATCCTGCCACCACTGGATCCAATTATAAACTCCGGTTTGTCTGGTCCTGAAGCCGCAAAAGCCATGACCACAAAACCAGGCTTCACGGTAAAATTGGCAGCTGCGGAGCCCGATATCGTCCGGCCGATCAGCTTTACTATAGATGAGAAAGGACGTCTCTGGGTAGTTGAAGCCCATACTTATCCGATCCGTGCGGAAGAGGGACAAGGCAAGGATCGCGTGCTGATCTTTGAAGATACCAACGGAGATGGGACCCTGGATAAAAGATCTGTATTTATAGAAGGTCTAAATCTGGTAAGCGGCATTGAAGTAGGCATGGGAGGAGTATGGATCGGGGCAGCTCCGAATCTGTTATTTATCCCTATAGATAAAAAGACCGATAAACCCGCTGGCCCGCCACAGATCCTGCTGGATGGCTGGGGCTATGAAGATACCCATGAAACGGTCAATAACCTGAGATGGGGCCCTGATGGCTGGTTGTATGGTACTCACGGAGTATTCACACAATCCAATGTTGGTGTACCCGGTGCAACAGATGCGCAAAGAACAAGGCTCAATGCCGGTGTGTGGCGTTATCATCCGACCACCAAAAAATTCGAACTTTTTGCAGAAGGTACCAGCAATCCCTGGGGTATAGACTTTAACGATTACGGACACGCATTCATCACTGCTTGTGTGATCCCGCATATGTTCCAGATGATACAGGGCGCGAGATACCTGCGTCAGGGTGGAAACCACTTCAATCCATATACCTATGACGACATTAAAGAATGCGGGGACCATGTCCACTGGATAGGAGACCGCGGTCCTCATGCGGGCAATTTCAGATCAGCCGCCGCAGGAGGGGGGCATGCACATGCCGGTGCAATGATCTACCTGGGCAGCGAGAACTGGCCGGCCGAATACCGCAACAATATTTTTATGAACAATATCCACGGTGCCCGTGTCAATATGGACATTCCCAAACGGGTAGGCTCTGGTTACGTTGTCAGTCATGGTGAGGATTTCCTGATTACCAACGATTCCTGGTCACAATGGCTTAATTTCAGGTATGACCAAAGTGGCTCTGTGTTCGCGATCGACTGGTATGATAAAAATCAGTGCCATAGCCCGAATCCGGATGTACATCAAAAAACCATGGGACGTATCTTCAAGATCAGCCATGAAAGTGATAAATGGGTAAAAGTAGATTTAGCAAAAGCTTCAGATAAAGAACTGGTCAACTATCAGCTAAGCAAGAACGAATGGTATGTGAGACAGGCCCGTCAGCTCCTGCAGGAACGCGGACCAAATAAAAAAGTGCACAAGGCATTGAAAGAGATACTTGCAAATAACCCGGACGTAACACGCAAGCTCCGTGCACTATGGGCTTTGCATGTCACCAAAGGCCTGGAAGAAAAAGATCTGCTTGCATTGCTTGACAATGAGAGCGAATACATCAGAAGCTGGGCGATCCAATTGCTTGCAGAAGATGAGCACCTTTCCGATGTGGCGCTGACACGCTTTGCTGATCTTGCCGTCAAAGACAATTCTGCCTTGGTCAGGCTATACCTGGCCTCGGCTATGCAGCGTACAGATCCGTCCAAACGCTGGACAGTATTGGAAGCACTACTGCAGCATGAAGAGGACAAGGATGATCACAACTTGCCGCTGATGCTTTGGTATGCATTTGAACCATCTGTACCTACAAATATGGACAAAGCAATCGCTATTGCACTTAAAACAAAGTTTCCAAAGATTCTGCAATACACCACCCAACGTATTGCTGCGGTCAAATCCGCCGATTCCAAGAAAGCACTGTTGAATCTAAACCAGCAGCTGGATAAGATGGGCGATCACCACATGTACCATAATATTCATGAGATCATTGGTAAGGCCACCAGTAAGTAATTACTAAGCAAAGAACAGAAGGGTATTGCGGTCATGTGCAATACCCTTTTGTTTTTTATCAGTAATATATCCTTTACAATATCCCTTCAACCGCCAAAATCAGCGAATGTGCAAAAGTATAATTAGGCGATGAGGTACATCCATTAAAAAATCTTTTATATTTATCAATAACTTGAATATCAGTGATTCTAAAACCTGTATGCAAACCCTATTGTTATGTTTATACACAAATTCAATCCTTTTTCGTCTTCATCAGACAAAAATCTGAACATTTCTGATAATGACTGGCGGCTCATAGAATATCTTATACAAGATATAGCGCTTCAGGACAAAATTTCTCTCTCCAGGGGATCAAACAATCTAAATATTGGATTGGGTATGGAATTTGAAAGTCCCGACCTGGCTGCAGAACTCAGGAAACTTTAAGTAAAGTTTCCAGGCATTTTTCCAGTTTTGGAATTGATACGTAAATGTCTTCTGAAAGCGCATCAACATAGTTTATTCTTTCGCCATCTTCTTCATAATAAGCAGAATACTTCATGTCCATTACCGCGGCGAGATAAAGGAAGAAGTCTGGAGCATAATTATGTGAAAACAATTCAAAAAGATGAGCTCCCGGTTCGCACCAGATCACATTGGAAAAAGAAGCACCATGCGGCCCGATGATAAAAGAAGCGTTATGATAAATCGTGATCTGTTCTTCAACTGATCTTGGCTTATCTTCTATGACCTGGAAATCAAACTTTTTGAGCATTTCGATCAGTGCCTCCTCGTTGAGGATCTTCCTTCTGCAGGCCCGGCTGACATAGATCCTGTTTTTTGATGCAGCTTTAACAGGCTGGAATTTTTTTTGTATATTCTGTTTTAAGGACAAAATATCTGACAGGTTCGGATGCCAGCGTGCACTGTTTCCGGTGATTACCCTCGGCGCCATTACTTTGTTTAAACTGCTGTCGACCAGATTTTCAGGAGAAATCCCCAACAATTGCAGGTATTCTGTTTCATAATGTGCGTTGAACAGCCGGTAAGATATTTTCATTTTAGAGATATTCCCGTTCGGAAAAGCATCGATGATCCTGGATATCTTTGTAGCAACCAGGAAGACAAAATCATAATATCCGCCATACCAGACACCATCCTGATATTGACTGAACAATGCGATCACGGATGGTGTTTTTAAGACCGGCCGCGAATCTTTTTTCCAGATATCCCTTAGAAAACTGTTATGGTTCCAATCCGTACAAAGCACCTTATGTTTAATGATCAGGGAACCATATCGGGAAAAGAACACATTTTTTTTTGGATGTTGATATTCCCAGATGTAGACCTCATCCGTATCACTTGTTTTTTGAGGAAAAATGACATGGTTTTCGTCCTCTCCGTTTAAGATCTGCGGCAATGAAATACTGTTGCCACTAATGTATCTCACAAGATATGGAGACATAAACGAAAGCGTTTCTGCTTTATTAAGCAAATAGAAGCCCCTTAATTTCAATATAGAAATTTGTATGGCATCATAGATAATTTTTAGTCCCATGGCCTTTGCCACGCTTTTAATGCGGTTCATAATGGATAATTCAAGTCGTTAATAATATGTTGGTTTCTATCTAATAAAACAACAGGGGAACCGGGAAATCATAGGATGTGCAACCTCAGCATATATAAGGATTTAATAATGCAGGGGAGGACCTGTGCTTTGTTCCGCAAACTCACATTTGAAGACCATGCCCACAGCCAAGTGCGGTTCATAAGCCTGCCAGCCCATCAAAAGGAATGGGTAAAAACCCATCAACGCCAGTAAGTGATCTTGTTTCATTGAAAAGCCCTTGTCTGTAAAGACACATAAATATAAAAATAAATGCGCTAACAAACAGGTCTATGTCAATGTTTTATGAAAATGAGTGTAAATTATTGCCAGGCTAATATCCCGATTCTTATCTGGCTGCTTTTTTTGGGCTTTTTTTTGTAAAGAAAGAAAATGCAACGATTTTGATACAACATGAAATGGCCGGTAGCGTGTATTCTGTGTCCGTTAAAAAGCTTCGGTCAGACCAAGGAAGAAACCCTTTGAGCCATATTTTCCAAAAGCATAATCCAGGCACAAATTGGTACGTGTAGCCTTGTTGAACAACACCCGGAGCCCGCCGCCGCCGCCAGGCTGCCACTTTTCAAATATCCGGGTCCCAAGCTCATCGTTGGCAGTCTGAAGGTTAAAGAAAGCTACCCCGCTGATGAATTTGTTCTTCAAGATCGGGAAACGGTACTCTACTTCTGAATCCATATATTGCGGCGCCTTAAAATAACCAACTGTATATCCCCGGCCGCTGCGAAAATACGCATCCTTTCCTGTGCCGGACAGTTCCAGGTAGGGAAGAGCACCGCTGACGAGATAAGAACCCCAGTTCCAGAAAGCGATGACATGTTCAGGATTCCGCCTGGACAAACTGAAATACTTCCGGAAATCAGTATTGATCTGTACAGCATTTCTGCTGCTGCCCATCCAGCTTTGGTTGACCCGGATACCTGCATCAGCATAAATGCCCTTATAAGGCCGGTTAATATTATCCCTGGTCGTATATTGAAGATTAAGAAGCAATCCATTGGAGGCATAGTGTCCGCGTTCAAAGCCATAACGGTCACTATAAATATTATAAGGGATCAATTCTGTTTGTTGTACCTTATCCTCAATATTCCGTCTGATATCAAAAGACACCCCCGCACCGGCAAACAAATGTTCGGCTATCTGTTTGTATATTTTCTCCCTGAAGCTATAATATTCCGCGTTAAACACGTAGCCCTTGCGGTCAGGATTGCTCAAAATGATGTCTGATTCACTTCCTGCAGCTGGATTGCCGATGCCCAGGCCAAAATCAGGAGTTACCGTCCTGGCGGCAACCAGGCTTCCCTGCAGATTCCATGCATTACCAGGAGTATATATATTATGGTTGATGTAAAAATAGATAATGTTCTTGGTCGTGATCGAAGCTGAGGTAGCGGCAATAGACATCAGTGTATTGGGCTTTTGATCAAGAACTTTTCCTGCAACCGCCTTGATGCCTATTTGAGCACCGATACTTGGATTATAGGCAAAATTCGGAATAATGGTAATGCCCGAACGCTTATGGTCCGGTTCCGGTTCACGGCCGGGATGAAGAATGTCGCTGATCAGATCACCAATATCATACTGAGTCTCCAGGCTGTCAGCCGGTTTAGTTTGTCCGTAAGCAACAGCCCGGACGGTAAACAGGAACACCAATAAGATAGCCGCACGCTTAGACATCGCCGGCGCCAGGATAAAGTTTAAATTCTTCAAGCTCGTTCGTTATAATTAATCACTAATAACGTCAAATCTATGAAATTATTCGCTTCATGAATGAGCTGCAGTTTTGTCAAACTAAAGGTAGCGTATAAAACTAACGGATCGTTTCCCTGATCAGTTTTGTATAGAAATCATTGAGCTTCATTCCCATAGCTGCTACCTGTTGCGGGATGAAGCTGGTAGCAGTCTGCCCGGGAATGGTATTGATCTCAATGAAATAAAAATCTCCTTCATCTCCCGTGAGGATAAAATCTATGCGTACCACTCCTTTGCAGTTGAGTCTGGCATAGACAGCTTTAACGATCTGTCCCACACGTTCTGCGGTCTCCGCCCTTAATGGCGCAGGAGTAGTCTCGGTAGCAACACCAGGAGTATATTTGGCTTCGAAATCGAAAAACTCCTTGGCGGTCTGCACCTCTGTAATGGGCAATACAGTTATAACTCCCTCAAGTTCCACCACGCCCACGGTAAATTCTCTTCCCGAGATGAATTCTTCTATCAGGATCTGTGAATCTTCCTGAAAAGCCCTGCCAATAGCAGCTTCCAGTTCATCTTCATGATTGACCCTGGTCATTCCGATAGAACTCCCGCCATTGTTAGGTTTTACAAAATAAGGCAGTCTAAGGCTGTTTTTTATTTTTGGAAGGTTGTAGTCTGTGTTCCTGAATATCTGAACTGATCTTGCCGTATTAAGGTTCTCAATATCGCTGACAATGGCCTTGGTGTATCCCTTATTCATGGTTATGGCCGAGGTGAGGGCATCACAGGTGGTATAAGGAACGTTCATCATGTCAAAATATCCCTGTAACTTACCGTCTTCGCCCGGAGAGCCGTGTATGGCAATAAATACGCCATCAAATTTGATCTTTCTGCCTTCGATCATCAGCGAGAAATCATTGCGGTCTACAGGGATCTTGACAGAATCTGCGGGCTCGTAGAACCAGCCTTGCTGACTGAGCATGATCTTGTACACCTCAAATTTGTCTGTGTCCAGATTTTGGGCGATGGTAGCTGCGCTTTTTACAGAGACGACCCATTCTCCTGTGGTTCCTCCGGTAAGTAATGCAATGGTTTTCTTCATATCTGCACGCTTTTGCGACAAATATAATTTAGTTGGTGCAGATGTCATTTTAATTCCAATTAAATATTTTTTTACTCTAAATTTGGGCGATATATCTTCAGCATATCAGAGCGCATGGGCAAATTCATTCCTTATCTTAAAACCAAATCCTTTAGAAATAACCTGATCGCTGCCATTTTAACGGTGGCCATTCTGTTATTTATCGCATTCTATAGCCTGAGGTATTACACCAAGCATGGTCAGGGCCTGAATGTGCCTGCGCTTAAGGGGCTGTCTTTTGAGCAGGCTGTGCAGCAACTGGAGCAACTGGGCCTGAGGTACGAGGTAGATTCTGTTTACATTATGGATACTCCTCCCGGAACGGTGATTGACCAGGATCCTGATCCAAAGACCTTTGTAAAGGACAACCGTACCATTTATCTTACAGTGAGTATGAACACCGCTCCTGACGTGAAATTTCCTGATATAGAATTTAAATCGCTGCGGCAGGCCCAGGCCATCATTGAAAGTTTTGGTCTGAAACTTGGAGATACAGTTTACAAACCAGATGTGAGCAGGGACGTAGTATTGGAAGTGTCATTTGGCGGCCAGCCAATAAAAGCCGGACAAACCATTGCCAAAGGTTCAAAAATAGATTTTGTGCTGGGAAATGGCAAAGGCAGCGAGGAAGTGGACATTCCTGTACTGACCGGACTGACCAGGGACGAAGCTTCATTCGCGATCAGGAACGGTGCCATGCTGAGTATTGGCACGGTCAGCTGGGAAGGCGTGATCACGGATTCTGCTTCGGCCGTGGTGATCAGGCAGGAGCCCATGCCTACAGACTCGGTAACAAAGGTACGTATTGGTACGCCGGTCAACATTACATTGTCCAACAGGAAATAATAACACGATCAATGATATATGTCAAATGAGGAGATTAAGCAAGTGAAAGGCAACCGCTCCAGAGTAATACTTGCACTGGTTCTGGCGGTGCTGGTGGTAAGCGGTTATTACGGACTGCAGTTTTACAGAACATACTTTGCCCCCAATGTGACAGGCAAGGAAAAGTACCTCTACGTAAGGACCGGGTATTCAGCTGAAGATGTTTATAAAGAGCTCCGCTTTAAAGATGTGCTGATTGATCTGAACGCATTTACCAAAGCGGCCGGAAAGATGGGACTTCCCGCCGCGTTAAAACCTGGCCGTTACCGGCTGGATAAAGGGATGAACAACCGCAGCATCATCAATATGCTGAAGGCCGGGAATCAGGATCCGGTCATGCTCAAATTCCAGAATATCAGAAAAAAGGAAAATTTTGCTGCTTTTTTGTCCAGGAACCTGGAGCCGGACTCCCTCGCTTTCCTGAATGTGCTGGACTCACCGGCCCTGATTGAAAAATATGGTTTTAATGCGGACAACAGCTACGTCATGTTCATCCCAAATACCTATGAGCTATACTGGAACATTTCTGCAAATGATTTTTTTGAGCGCATGCACTCAGAGTATATGAAATTCTGGAACCCCGAACGCAAACGGAAAGCAGAAGCTTTGAACTTAACGCCTGTGCAGGTTTCCATTCTGGCCTCTATAGTAGATGCAGAGGCACTTTTTGACAAAGAAATGCCCATAATCGCCGGATTGTACCTGAACCGTCTTAACAAGGGGATATTGCTTCAGGCCGATCCTACGGTCATTTTTGCCAATGACGATTTTACGGTCAAGCGCGTAACCAATGCGCTGTTGTCGGTAGAGTCCAGATACAATACCTATAAATATGCCGGTCTTCCGCCCGGGCCGATCATGATGCCGAGCATCAATGCGATCGACGCGGTGCTGAACAAGGACAATAATGATTTCATTTACATGTGTGCCAAGGAAGATTTTTCAGGTTATCATAATTTTGCGGTCACCCGGGAAGAACACGAAAGGAATGCAAAAAAATACCGCGACGCTTTAAATAAACGCAATATTTTCAAATAATTATGTATACACACAGCACCAGGATCAGGGTTAGGTACAGTGAGACAGACCAAATGGGTTATGTTTATTATGGCAATTATGCCCAGTATTATGAAGTAGGCCGTGTAGAGATGTTACGCAGCCTGGGAATGGATTATGCGTCCATGGAGCGTGACGGCGTGATGTTGCCGGTCCTTGAGCTGAATTGCAAGTTTATCAAACCGGCGTTATATGACCAGGAACTTACTGTGGTTACTTCCGTCGCTGAACTTCCCGGCGTGAAGATTCGCTTTGAGTATGAGCTTTTTAATGAAACGGGAGATCTTATCAATACCGGTAACGCCACCCTTGTCTTTGTGGATATGGAAAAAAAGCGCCCTTGCCCGGCCCCTGCAGAATTTATGGAGCGGCTAAGGGTACATTTTAATTGATTTTTTAAATGGATTGGGTACACAGGCAATTGCTGAAGATTAAACTCTATGCCATGTTCATCGAATGGACAAAGGTTTGTGTACTGCCCGGTTTTAGCCCTTTGCCGCTATATACGGTAGCGACTTTCTTTTTTAAGGAGATCGGGAAGGATTCGCTGGTCAATAAAGCCTCTTCCCTGGCTTATAATTTTATGCTGGCGATTTTTCCGGCCATCATCTTTTTGTTCACCCTGATCCCTTTTATTCCAAAAAGCATTGGTTTCCAGAAACAACTGATGAAGCTGATCGTTCTGGTGCTGCCTGCCGATGCTTATGCGGCCTTTAATTCTACCTTGGACGAGATTGTAAACAAGCAGAATGGGGGCTTATTGTCTTTTGGTTTTGTTTTGTCTCTTTTTTTTGCAACCAATGGCGTGCACAAGCTAATGATGGCTTTCAATAAGTCCTCTCTGATCATGGAAACGCGCAGCTGGCTAAAGCAACGGCTGATCGCAGTCATCCTGACTTTGACCATCGCTTTCTCTGTGATCGTTTGTATTGTAGCGATGACCATCGGCGAGCTGGCCCTGAACTATATTGATACTGAACTGCATCTTCGGGATTCTTTTTCTGCCGTTGTGATCCAGCTGACACGCTGGACATTGCTGGGACTGCTGTATTTCATTACGATCTCTATTTTGTACCGATATGGCCCGGCCCACGCCAAGAAATGGAAATTTTTCAGTGCTGGTTCCTGGCTTGCGACTATTCTTGCCTTTCTGACGATCTGGGGATTTTCCTTTTACATTAACAATTTCAGTGCTTACAATAAAGTGTACGGTTCGATCGGGACACTTATTGTGATCATGATCTGGCTCTACCTCAATTCACTGATCCTGCTTGTTGGCTTTGAGCTGAATGCCAGTGTCGATCTGTCCAAACGCAGTGTGAAGATCATCAGGCCAACCTTTAATCTGTTTAAGAAACCGGTCTCTGATGGAGACAGAGGGCTTTAATCCTTTTTTTATTCACTCTGTTTTAAGTCGTTATCAATTTTCCGTTAAAAAATCTACTTCTTAATTTGCAGAATCAAGTCGTATTTGTACTTTTGCGCCGGAGAGTTGGCAGAGTGGTCGATTGCGGCAGTCTTGAAAACTGTTGACTGTAACAGGTCCGGGGGTTCGAATCCCTCACTCTCCGCTTGAGATTCTATTAGAACACCTAAAGCCTTGTAATTAAATTTGCAAGGCTTTTTTATTTTATCTAACAAACCCACTTTGCTGTTACCAATTTGGTAACATATTTGTATCTTTGTAAAGATGCGGGTGATAGCTATAAAAACATTAAAGGAATATATTGCTGAATTTCATCAGGCCGAACAGGCTTTACTCAGCTGGCATGAAGAAGCAGTAGTTGCCTTATGGAGCAATCCAAATGAATTAAAGGCTCAATATAGAAATGCTTCTATTCTAAATGAAAAAAGAGTGGTATTTAATATTCATGGCAATAGCTATCGTTTGATTGTTGATATCGAATACCGTTTAAAAATTGTTTTTGTTGTTTGGTTTGGAACGCATAAACAATATGACAAAATAAATGCTAAAACAATAAGTTATGTTAAAACCAATTAAAACAGAGGATGAATACAATGATGCACTGGCACGCGTCTATGAACTTATGCAAACAGACCTTGTAGAAGGCTCTGCCAATTCTGATGAACTTGAAATATTAAGTATATTGGTAAAAGAATATGAACTAATTCATTATCCTGTTGCTTATCCTAACCCATTGGAAGCCATAAAATTTCGTGTGGAGCAAATGAATTTATCTGAAAACGAGTTGAGCAATATCTTAGGAAACCGTTCGAGAAAATCCGAAATTTTATCGGGGAAAAGGAAGTTAAGCTTATCTATGATTCGTAAACTAACTGAAATACTGAATATTCCTGCAGAGGTTCTGATCCAGGCATATTAAAAATGATGGTAGTGTCTTGAATTTTGTGTAAGTAAAAAAATATGTAGGTCATTCCTATTGTGATTAAAGAAATACAGAACTTTAATTACAAGAAATGGAAGAGAACAAATTAGGATT
>Ga0222419_100537_pt1 | contig 31755 bp, 38 predicted proteins | sample 1B20Ametagenome_FD_182474 | JGI IMG/M metagenome (GOLD analysis project Ga0222419, IMG submission 182474) | Enriched microbial communities from leaf-cutter ant dump, University of Wisconsin, Madison, United States - 1B20A (version 2) | ecosystem: Environmental > Terrestrial > Nest > Insects nest... | reverse complement strand
CCCTTGCCCCCCGCTTGTTGCGCCCATCGGCCCCGCGCGCGACTCGCGGCATGCAACGCCTGCCACACGGCAGCGGGCCATCCCCCCCCCCAAACGCAAAAAAATCTGCCCCCGGCAAGCCCGGCAGGCAGATGTCTGGTGTATGTCGATCAAATCCACGGCTGAATCGCTTTGCTGTAAACGACCAGCTCTTCCGGGCGGAAATAATTGCCGATTTCGCGTTCGGCGCTTTCCGGCGAGTCGGAGCCATGGATCAGGTTGAAATTCGTATGTACCGCGTAATCGCCGCGAATGGTGCCGGGAAGGGCATCCAGCGAATTGGTCTTGCCAATCAGCGCACGCGACAGCGCAATCACCTGGTCGCCTTGCCAGACCATCGCAAACACCGGGCCTGACGTAATGAAGCTGAGCAGCGCATCGTAGAACGGTTTGCCCTTATGCTCGGCGTAATGGAACTCGGCCTGCGCCTGGCTGACGGCAAGCAGCTTGGCGCCGATCAACTGAAACCCTTTTTGCTCAAACCGCTTCACGATTTCGCCTACAAGTCCGCGCTGGACGCCGTCCGGCTTGACCATCAATAATGTTTTCTCCATGTAGGGATGCCTCCATCTCTCTGTCATGTAATCCGATTCCCCCCTAGTTTACACTTGTTGGAATCATTTCACAAATCGACTGGGCCGCCAGCGGTCAATACGAACGGTTGCCGATAAAATGCGCAACCTCGATCAGGTCTTTTTTGGCTTGCGTATCGGGCAACGTGTCCAGCGCGACAATCGCCTTGTCGATATACGCCTGCGACAGCTCATCCGCCTGCCGAATCGCATCGCTGCCGCGAATGCAGTCCAGGAAACGGCTGACATCCGTCTGACCGTCCCGCTCATGAATCCGGCTCAGCTCGCCAAGCAGCTGATCTTTCAGCTCCGGCTGGCGCAGCGCCAGCAGCACCGGCAGCGTAATATTGCCTTGCTTGATGTCGCTGCCCGGCGGCTTACCGATCTGCTTTTCCGTCCCCGTCAAGTCGAGAATGTCATCGCGGATCTGGAACGCCATGCCAACGTTGTAGCCAAACGCATACAGCCGGTTGCTGATCCGGTCTGGCGCGCCGGCGGCCATCGCCCCCAACTGGCACGAAATCGCGATCAACAGCGCCGTTTTGCGCTTGATGCGCAGCAAATAGTCGCGGATCGTCTGCTCCGTCTCGAAGAAAAAGCGAATTTGCTCCATCTCGCCGATGCACATCTCCACGATCGCCTTGGACATGATCTGGTGCACCGCCGGATTCGGAATTCGCGTCACCACGCCAAGCGCCTTGGCAAAAATATAATCGCCTGTATACATCGCGATCCGGTTGTCCCACTTGGCCCGCACCGTCAGCTGGCCGCGCCGCGTATCGGCGTCGTCGATCACGTCATCGTGCACCAGCGTCGCCATGTGGATCAGCTCCAGCGGCACGGCCACATTTTGCATCGTATCCAGTCGGTACGTGCCGAATTCGCCAGAAAGCAAAACAAAGACAGGGCGTATCCGCTTCCCGCCTGCCTTCAGCAAATGCACCGACGCTTCGCGCAGCAGGGAATGGTCGGAATAGACGCTTTCCTCCAGCACCCGTTCGATCGCGGCGATATCTCGTTTTTTCCTTGCATAAATATCCAGTAGGTTCTTCATTCCGTCACCCGTGCTATTGTATTCTCGGACCAAATCTCGATGGCCGCCGGCTTCGGCAGGAAGCCGAGCTCATGGCAATAGCGGTAGTACAGCTGCAAGCCCTGCCACTGCTCACGGCCAAAATCGTAACATAACGTATGAAAATAATGCCGCCAATACGTTTCCTCGCCGCCGATCGTGCGGCACGCCTCGCGAATCATCGCGGTCGGATCGCCGTGGGCTTTGGCCTTGCTTTGCACGAACGCGCGGAACACCTCGTCCACCAGCTCGGGATGACGCCGGGCCGCGTCGCGGCGCAACGCCCAGACGGCAAAGGACATCCACTGGCCCGTCCATTTGGCCCATTCTTGCCCAAGATCGGTGATCATATACTTGCGGTTGCGCCAGCTTTCACGAATCGCATCATCGCCGATCAACAGCGCCGCGTCGTGGCCTTCGATCATCGCCTCCAGCACCGGAGGCGCGTAGCTGTAAGTCGGCTGGCCGCCGTAAAACTGTTGCAAAATAATTTTCAGCAAATTGACCGAACTCGCCGATGTCGTTGGCAAAGCAATCGAGCCGTGCACAATGTCGCGCAGCGGCTTTTCGTGAAACAGCAAAATCGAGTTGACCTCGCCGTAGGCGCTCACCGACAAATCCGGGTATAGCACGTAATTTTCGAACGATTCGCCATAGGCAAACGAGGAAATCGGGCCCATGTCGATTTCGCCGGCCGCCATCGCGCGGTTCAGCCCGGTCGGCACCATTTTGACAATATCAACCTTGCTGCTAGCCACAAGCTCGGGAAAATGAAAATAAATCGGCCAGACATTCGTGAAATCGATCCGGCCTATGCGCAGTTTAGCTTCTTGGTTGTTCATCGTGTTCTCCCCATCTTTTGTACAAGGGAAGGTGGATGTCGACCTGCATGCTGTCAAGCACCTTCCCGACCAAAAAATCGACCATCTCCGCAAGCGACCCCGGACGGTTGTAGAACGCCGGCATCGCCGGCAGGATGCGCACGCCCAGACGCGCAAGCGTCAGCATATTTTCCAGATGAATCGCATGAAGCGGCGTTTCCCGCGGCACGATAATCAGCGGACGCCCTTCCTTGAGCATCACATCGGCGGTGCGTTTGAGCAAATTGTCCGAAGCGCCGTGCGCGATGCCCGACAACGTGCCCATCGAGCAAGGCACAACGACCATGCCCTTCGTGCGAAACGAGCCGCTGGCTACCGTTGCGCCGATATCGGCGATCGGATGGTAGACGTACGTACCGGCGCGCCCGCCAAAATGCATGTCCAGCATCTCCTTGCGCTTGGCCGCAGTCCAATCCAGTTCGTCGTGCAACACGCGCCAGCCGGCTTCCGTGATCAGCAGATGCAAGTCATAGCCGTGATCGAGCAGCGCCTGACAGAGCCTCACCCCGTAAATCGCTCCGCTGGCTCCCGTGATGCCGATCACCCAATTCGCGCTCATGAATGGTGCGCCATGAAGACGTCAAGCAGCGTAAATACAAACACCACCACGCTCAAAACGCCGTTCATCGTAAAAAAAGCCACGTTCAGCTTGGACAAGTCCTTGGGTGAGACAAGCCTGTGCTCGTAAAACAAAATCGCGTACGCAATCACCAGTCCGGCCAAATACCACCAGCTCAAATGCGTCAGGAAAAACAACGTGACCAGCCCGACGGCGGTCAGCACGTGCAGCACGCGCGCCGTATTCAGCGCAGCAGCGACGCCAAAGCGGCTCGGCAGCGAATACAGCCCCTCCTGACGGTCGAACTCGACGTCTTGGCAAGCATAAATCAGGTCGAAACCCGCGCTCCAGCACACAATCGTCACGAAAAAAATCAACGCTGCCGGCGACACCTCGCCGGTTACCGCCACCCAACCGCCCAAAGGCGCCAGTCCGAGCGTGATGCCGAGGAAAAAGTGGCAAAGCCATGTAAACCGCTTGGTATACGAATAAAAGACGAGAAAAAAGACCGCAATCGGCAGCAGTTCCATGGCCAACGCACTTAAATGATAAGTCGCCCAAAACAGCAAAATAAATGAGAGCACGACATAAATGAGCACCTGGCGGGCCGAAAGCAGCCCGGCGGGAATCGCTCGTTGCGCGGTGCGCGCGTTTTTCGCGTCGATCGCCTTGTCGATCACGCGGTTGAGCGACATGCCGGCCGTTCTGGCCCCGACCATCGCCAGCGTAATCCAGCCGATTTGCGCCCAGGACGGCAAATTCCCGGTCGTGACGACCGCGCCGAGAATCGCGCCCATGAACGCGAACGGCAAAGCAAAGATGGAATGCTCAAACTTGATCATTTCCAGAAAAATTTTGATTTTCGTCAGCATGTACGTCTACACTCCCGGTTTAGTTTTCCCCTTCGTGCCGATGTGCAGCGCAGCGACGCCCCCGAAAAGCGGATAAGTTTCTACGTTCGTGAGGCCCGTTTCCGCGAAAATCGCGGCCAGCTGCTTGTGATCGGGAAAATGAATCAGCGACTCGGGCAGCCATTTGTACTGCTCGTAGCGTTTGGCGATCAGCTTGCCGAGCAGCGGCAGCACCTTTTGAAAATAAAAATAATACAGCGATTTGAACGGCTGCCATGTCGGCTTGGACAGCTCCAGCGACACAACAAGACCGCCCGGCTTGACGACCCGCGCCATTTCGCGGATCACCTGCTTCAAATCGGGCACATTGCGCAACGCAAAGCCAATCGTCGCGTAGTCAAAGCTGTTGTCATCGAACGGCAGGCTCATCGCGTTGCCGCGAATCAGCTCGATCTGCTGGTCGAGGCCCAGCTGCTTCACCTTGACTGCGCCGTAATCCAGCATGTTTTGGCTGAAATCAAGGCCGGTAACGGAACCTGTCCCGCTGGCCTGGGCCAGCGCAATCGTCCAGTCGCAGGTGCCGCAGCACAGGTCGAGCGCCGTTTGGCCCGGCAACACGTTCATTTTGCGCATCGTAAACTTCCGCCACGCCTTATGGCGCCGAAAGCTCAGGATGTCGTTCATCAAATCGTATTTCGGGGCGATGCTTTCAAAAACGGCATGTACAAATTGTTCTTTGGATTTGGTTTGCATCGGGCGGTTCACCTCAAATCTCCTCAAGCACCTTGGGCTTGGACAAATAGCGCAGGAACGGTTCGCCAATGTGAAACAGTTCACTAATCAGCTTATCGGAATCGAGCTGCTGCACCTTGGCGTAAAGCTGCTTGACCTGATGATCGAGCATTTGATACAGCTGCGAGCTGACATTGTACTTGTGCAGCAGCGAACGGATCTTGACGTTGTCCGGCTCGGCGGCGCTAAGCTGCTTGCGCTCCTCTTTCGAGCCCATCTGCATAATGTGCCAGAATCCCCAGCTGCCGCGGAAATCGGCCGTTGATTCGGCACGAAACACTTCCTCAAACAGCACTTCGCAGCGGGCAAAGCCGGCCAACAGCTCCGGCCACACCTGACGGTGCACCTCTTCCATCAGCTCCGAAAAAAACAAAAACAGCTGCGTTCTAATATCCACGGAATGCTGCACATATTCTTCCGCAGAAACCTTGAGCTGCTTCATCAGCATGTACAAATTCATCTTTAAGCGGTTGACCTCGCAAATCGCCGACGAAAGCTTTTTGACCATCTCGATTTGTCCGGCCTGGGCCAGCAGATGATAAAACCGCGAGCTGAAATAGTCCCCGGCCAGCACCTTGAGCTGCCGCGACCGCGCCGCTTTCTTCTCCTTGCTGTCGTTGTTGACAGCGACCAGCTCATGCGTGTCGAGTCCGAGCTGAACGAGCGAGGTCGCCAGCGCGTACAGTTCTCCGGTTTCGGCGGCGGCATTTCTGCTGAGAAAGGCAAACAAGAGCCGCGTGCGGAACTCGGGAAAACCCGGCAGGTCCGTATGGGCTTGAATCATGTCGTATTCCGTATATTGCTTGGCGATCTCTGGGATCCGATAAGGGTTCATACAAAAGCCTCCGTAACCGTAATGCCGAATTGCATTCGTGCATGTTCATCCAAGTAATTATAGCATAACCAGTTCCCAGAGTCATAATTAATTATAGCGGGTAACGTTGTCTCCATTTCATTGTGTACGTTAGGTGAAAACGGTTTTGCAGCTGCGCTTCCAGCTCCGTTTGGCTGAGCGCGCCGGCATCCGGCTCCATATCCTGCGCTTCGCCACGCCCGGCCTCCAGCGCCAGCACCAGTTGGCCTGATGCCGTGTCGGCCGCTCCCGTATAGTCCAACACGCGGATCAGCACCTGGTTGATGTTCGTCGTGCGCCCCGTCAACGTTTGCGTCAGCAGGTACAAATCGCGGTACACCGCCGCCGGCTCGGCGTTTTTCGGCAAACTCAAGTCAAGCGAAACGATCGAATGGTTCAGCTCCACCTTGCGGATGCGCAGCTGCAGCGGCACCTGCACCAGCAGGTCGACCATATTGCGCTCCGTCATTGGCGCCGCCCGCTTGCCGGACCACAACTCGGCCGCTCCCGAACCTCCGTTTCGCTCCAATTGCGGCAGCAGCGACAGCCCTACCGCCATCGCCGCCGACACCGCCGCGACGATTCCAATGCGCATAGCCCATTTCATTTGTACATGGCACCCCCCGAAACGAAAATCGCGCTGGATTAGCCTATACACCATTGTACAAAGAAAAAAAGCAGGCTATGCCTGCATCCGCAAATTATTCCTCGGTGTCGATCGTGCCGAACTTCGTCATGATGAGCGCTTTGCCCCGCACCTTCACCGCCGACGTATGCTCGGTAAACTGCGCAATCATCACCTCGCCCTTGTCCAGCTTCTCCGTGTGATGAAACCGGGTATCCTGGCCGCGCGTCAAGCCGATCACGTGAACCCCGTTGTCCTTGGCCTTGATGACGAAATAATCGCTGCCCGAGCTGCTTGCTTGATTGTCCATGCTCCAACCTCCGTTCTCAAGTCGGCCCTCAAAGGGCTCTTGTTCCATATTGCGCAAAAAAAGCCTGTTCGTCAAGGTCGTTGCCGCTATGGCCGCAGCGCTCCGCATGCAAGAACCATAAAAAAACCTCCCGATCAGATGACCGGCATCTGACGAAAGGCGACATGTCGCTGTATCGGAGTAGCGGGATTCGAACCCACGGCCTCATCCACCCCAAGGATGCGCGCTACCAGGCTGCGCCATACCCCGTTGCATCATATCCGCGAAATCGGACGATCTTGCGTCAGATTGGCTCGCGGCGCTTTCGTATTATAGCATGGGATTGCTTGCTCTGGCAATATTGTACAGCAGCTTTCATTGCGATTTCCGATGCGGTTAAAAAACCGCCCCCGCGTTAACGCGGAAGCGGCTTGGCGCCCATGTATTAATTGTACAATCGTATGTAAAACTGACTTATTGAATTCCGTCTCTCAGCGCTTTGCCTGGCTTGAATGCCGGGATTTTGCTAGCCGGAATTTCAATTTCTTCACCGGATTGCGGGTTGCGTCCCTTACGAGCGGAACGTTCACGAACTTCAAAATTTCCGAATCCGACCAGTTGAACTTTGTCACCGCTTTGCAGAGCTTCGGAAATTGCGTCAAACACGGCGTCAACCGCTTTCGTCGCATCTTTCTTGGACAGCTCGGAGGTTTCAGCAACCTTGTTAATCAATTCAGATTTATTCATGCCATTCACCTCCCCCCAAAAAACTTGGTCACGTTACTTTCTGTTTTCACCGTTTCGTCGGAAAATATACATGAAGGCTCAAGAAACTCCTTGATTTCATTGGAAAAAATCGGGTTCCCGACTGACGAACAAACTTATAGTAATACACCCTTCGGGCAATTTCAAGTCCAGTTTACGTTTTTGGGTCTTTCTTTTGCCAGGAAACGACAAAAAACACTCCAAAGAGTGTCCTTTGTCCTATGCCTTACAGGATGATCGCAATCAATCCGCCGGAACCCTCGTTGATAATTCGTCCCAGCGTTTCCTGCAATTTGTAGCGGGCGTTGTCCGGCATCATCGCCAGCTTGCCCTGAATGCCTTCGCGCACGATCGAATGCAGCGAGCGGCCGAAGATGTCCGACTCCCAAATTTTCAGCGGATTGTCTTCGAAGTCCTGCATCAAATAACGCATCAGCTCTTCGCTTTGCTTCTCTGTGCCGATGATCGGCGAGAACTCCGATTCGACGTCGACGCGGATCATATGGATCGATGGCGCCGTCGCTTTCAGCCTGACCCCAAAGCGCGGCCCCTGGCGGATCAGCTCCGGCTCGTCAAGCGCCATTTCGGCCAGCGTCGGCGGCGCGATGCCGTACCCCGTCGTTTTGACCATTTCCAGCGCCTCGGCGAACTGGTCGTATTCGCGTTTGGCGTGCGTGAACTCCTGCATCAGCTGCAGCAGATGATCTTTGCCGCGGATTTCCACGCCGACGACCTCCATCAGAATCCGGTCATACAGCTCATCCGGGGCATACAGATCGATTTCGGCCACACCTTGCCCCATATTCATATCGGCCAGCGCCGCTCGGTCCACAAAATCGTATTCGGCGAATTGGCCGACCACACGGTCGACATCGCGCAGGCGGCGAATGTCCTGCACCGTCTCGCGCACCGAGTTTTCGAAGCGGCCGCGCAGCCAATGATTTTCGCCCAGCACCATCACCCAGCTCGGCAGATTGACATTCACCTCGTGCACCGGGAATTCATACAGCACCTCGCGCAGCACGGACACCATTTCCTCTTCGCCGGCACTGGCCACGCTCATCGTGACGACTGGCACATCGTAACGGTTTTGCAGCTCGCTGCGCAGCTCCAGCGCCGGCTCGCTGTTGGGCTTTTGCGAGTTGACGATCACGATAAACGGCTTGCCAACTTCCTTCAGCTCGTTGATCACCCGCTCCTCGGCCAACACGTAAGACGAACGCGGAATGTCCGAGATCGTGCCATCCGTCGTGACGACGACGCCCAGCGTGGAGTGCTCCAGAATCACCTTGCGCGTGCCGATTTCCGCCGCTTCCTGGAACGGGATCGGCTCATCGAACCATGGCGTATTGATCATGCGCGGTCCGTTTTCATCCTCATAACCTTTCGCCCCGTCTACGGCGTAGCCAACGCAATCGACGAGACGGACGTTGACGTTCAACCCTTCAGCCACGGAAATTTGCACCGCGGTGTTCGGCACGAATTTCGGCTCCGTCGTCATAATCGTGCGCCCAGCCGCGCTCTGCGGGAGTTCATCCGTAGCCCGGACTCGATCCGCTTCGCTTTGAATGTTGGGGAGCACTACAGATTCTACAAAACGTTTGATAAAGGTCGATTTTCCCGTGCGGACCGCGCCCACTACCCCCAGGTAAATATCGCCCCCCGTACGCTCTGCAATGTCCTTAAAGATATCCACTTTCTCCAAGAGAATCCCTCCTACAGTTTGGTGGTCAACGGATTGTGCGACGGCACCATTGACGACTCGTACATTCCTTTGGACTAGTAAGAAATATATGTGCCGCTGCTAGAAATATGATCGGAGCGGCGATTTTTTTTGCCGTCCGCACCAAGCCGCTGCTGTTTGCACATACCGCTTTCCATAGAGCCTCTGAAAAAATATATGCCGGAGGGATTGGCCTTATGCCCGCACAAACGGCAAAAAGCCCCCGATCTTCCCGCAGGAAGACCAGGGGGCTTGCTATGCAATCGTCCGACGGACGTTGTGCCTATTCGGCGGCCGGGACCGGCGCGCCGTCTTTCCAATGGTAAGCAAAGCTGCGCGCCGGCACAAACAAAGCATCGGCCACCAGCAGCTCGCGCAAATCCGCTTTCGGGTCAAGCTGGTCTTGCAGTCCCTTCGCTTCGATCGCTTTCATCAGGTCGGGACCGTAGTCGAGCATAACCAGACCGGTTTTCTCCTGAATGACATAGCTGTACGTGTTTTGCCGGTTGTAATCCGACTTGATCTCCGGCGCTTTTGTCCCCAGCTTGTCAAAATCGACGTAATAAAAACCGGGCGCCGCTTGAAAGCCAAGCGGCAGCTCGCCGTTATGTTTGGCCCGATAGTCGGCCGCTTGCTTCTCCACATCGCCCGCCGACTGGTACGCGCTCAAGTCCATCAGCTTGACTTCCGGCTTCGTCTCCGGGTTGACCAGCACATACATGAAAATGCCACCCTTCTCGAACGCATTCGCCGGCACGGAACTGAGCAGGTTGGCGCGCTGCAGCTTGCCAAAATCGATCACATATTTCTCATACAACGGCGTTGTCATCTCACTGTTTTTGATCGGCAGCACACCGGTTTTGTCATGAAATTGGTCAACCGCCTGCTGCACGACCGTAATAAATTCCGCCGGATTGATTTGGTTCTCCTGCCGCAGCTCCTGCGGGTATGCGCAGCCGCTTGCAACAAGCAGCAGCGTCAGCACCAGCGCGCCAGCCCGCAAGCTGCGGTTCATTCGCCTCAACATGCCAAACCTCCTGTTACCTCTAAAATAAATCGTCATCTTCCCGCTGCCGGGCCAACTGGGCGCGAATCGCCGCCTTGAGCGGATCTTCGGGCACAAGCGCCTCGACGTTTCCCGTCACGCGGGCCTGACACGCCAGACGGTAGCCTTCCGCCAGCTGCGCCGGCCCCAGCTTCAACCGCTCGTTCTGATTGGGCGGCGTCAATCCGCTCTGGTCTTCAACCTTCAGCTTGCACATCAAACAGGCCGCTTTCGCGTCGCAACGCGAGCGAATCCCCGCATGGGCCTTGCGTCCGGCTTCGAGCAGCGTCGCGCCCGGACGCACCCGGATCGTCAGGTTGCCGGGTCCAAAACGCACCTCCGCTTGCGCCATCGCCATCCCTCATTTTACGTCAAATAAATACCACGGCTCGCCGGCCGCCAACGGCCCGCCGCAGCTCGGCGCACGTTCAGCGCGCCGCCAGCCCCAGCTCCACAAGCTGAGCGAGCAGCGCCGCGCTCCAGCGGCCGCGGGCCAGCAAATCGGCGAGCGCGGCCATGTGCCGCTCGGGCTCGCGCCGCATCGCTTCGGCGATCGGCTCATAACGGTCCGGCCGGCCGCGCAGCAGATTAAACAGCAACTCATGAGCCAGCGGCATCAGCTTGACCGTCCCCACACCGCCGGCCGGCTCCGGCTGCGCCAGCTCCTGTGCCCATCGCGACCACAAATAGCCGGCTTCCACCCGGTAAAGCGAACCTCCGGCCGCAACGCGAAACGCGCCAACCAGCTCAACCGTCGTGCCGGCCATTTCATAATGGCTCAAAACCGACGCATACATCGCCGTCTCGCTGTAACACGGCGCATCCACCGCATACGCGCGCAGCGCCTCGTACGCCGCAGCCACATCGTCTTCATCCACATACAAATCGAGGTCGCGCGGACCGCCGGAGAGCGCCACCCGCTGCAGAATCAGGCCGCTGCTGCCGCCGACAAGCCAGCGTACGCCGGTGGGCGCAAGATGGCGGCTGACCGTGTCCAGCGCATCCTGCAAAGACATCGTTAGGTTCACGAAGGGTCACACCTTTCCGCGGACAAAGTTAGAAATAAGGCTTGTGGGTTACGGAAATGTCGCCTTGCTCGCGAATCACGCATTGGCAGCCCAAGCGGAAGCCGCTCTCCAGCTCCTCCGGCTCCAGGCGATCCTCCTCCGCGTCCGTCGGCGCGGCCAGCAGCTCGCGGCCGGACGCCACGTAACAGCGGCAGCGGGCGCACGTGCCCCGCGTGCAGGAGAAACCCCAAGGGACGTCGTGCTTGAGCGCCAGATCCAGCACCGTCAGGCCGGTTTCGACTTCGACCGTCTTTTGCATACCACGCGCTTTCAGTTCCAGCATCGATGATCGGCTCCTTTCCGTTACGTTATGGAAACGAGCATGAGCAGCAAGATCGGCACAAACAGCAAAAACGCAATCAGCGAGAGAATGCCCCGCACCATCGGGCTTTTGCGCCTTCTGGCATATGTAATGAGAACAGAGGCGATCGCCATCAATCCCATCGCGATCAGCGAAGCCCACATTTTATCCATGCTTGTCATATTCGTTTGCTCTCCTAACGCTTTGGCAAAATAAAAAGACTGCCCTTCATTATACCATAGCGCATGAAAAAAAGCATAAAGGGGAAACCCCCTCATGCTTATTTTTTGCCCAGCATCATGCTCATCAGCTGTTGCATATTGTTCGTGTCCAGCTTGCTGTTTTTGACCGCCTGAACAATTTCATTGACCGTCTCTTCCGATACCTTGACGTTTACCAGCGACGACACCTGCTTGATCAGCTGGCGAAGCTGCGTCTCGCTTTGCAGCGTAGATGGTTTCACGCCGCTGGCGATTTTGTGAATATCCTGTCCGGTAACGGATTTGCCCGTTTTCTTCTTGACCACATTCAGCACGTCTTTGGAAAAATCTTTATTTGCCAACGAAGCCGCCTCCTTAGTACCTTGAACTGATCCAGCTAAGGTATACTATGAAAGCGGCCCGCTTGTTGTGTAGGCTCCCGGCTATTCCAGCCATTTTGCCGCGCCGGTGTCGGCGACTTCTTCCATTTCGTGCGTGCGCACGCGACCCATCAGATCCCCTACGGCGTCCTTCGGCCGCTTGCCGGCGAACAACACGCTGTACAACTCGTCGGTAATCGGCATCTCGACGCCGAAACGCCGCGACAGCTCGTACGCCGCCTTCGTCGTCTTGACGCCTTCGACGACCATGCCCATCTGCTCAAGCACCCGCTCGAGCGGATCGCCCTGGGCCAGCATATAACCGGCCCGCCAATTGCGGCTGTGACGGCTTGTGCACGTCACGATCAAATCGCCGATGCCGGCCAGCCCCGCAAACGTCGGCGGGCTGGCGCCCATCGCCGTGCCCAGCCGGGCGATCTCCGCCAAGCCGCGCGTCAGCAGCGCCGCTTTGGCGTTATCGCCGAAGCCAAGCCCATCGCTTAGGCCTGCGCCAAGCGCGATGATGTTTTTCAGCGCGCCGCCGACCTCGACGCCCGCCACATCCGGGTTCGTATAGACGCGAAAGTACCCGTTCATGAACCAATCCTGCGCTGCTTCCGCAGCGGCCAGCTCCTGCGCGGCGACGACGACCGTCGTCGGGCAGCGGCGGATGACCTCCTCCGCATGGCTCGGGCCGGACAATACGACGATGCGCCGCGGGTCGTAGTCCGGCAGCTCGCCGGCGATCACGTCGGTCATGCGCGTCAGCGAGCCGGCTTCAAAGCCCTTCGTCGCATGGATCACCAGCGCATCCTTGCTCAAATGCGGGCGAATCGCCGCCGCCACCTCGCGCATCCCGGCCGAGGGCACGACCAGCACGACGGCTGCCGCGCCCTCCACCGCTTCGCGCAGCGACGTTGTCGCCGTAATCCGCGCCGACAGCTCCATGTCGCCGAGAAACCGGCGGTTGCGCCGCATCTCGTTGATTTCGCGGGCTTGCTGCTCATTGCGCGTCCACAGCAACACGTCCCTGCCGTTATCCGCCAGCACCGAAGCGAGCGCCGTTCCCCAGCTCCCCGCGACCAGCACCGATACTTTGCCTGACAATGCCAATGTACAAGTCCCTCCTTCAAGCGTGAAGCGCGTCAGCCACGCCCGCCGATTACGCCTTTTTCGAACCGAGCTTGTTTTCCTTGCCCTGGATCATCTTGACGATGTTCGAGCGGTGGCGCACGAAAGCGAATACACAAAGCAGGATGCTGATGATGACAAGCGCCAGCGGACGGCCCATCCCGACGAGCAAAAACGGTAAAAGTGCGGTAAGCACGAGAGAGCCAAGCGAAACGAAGCGCGTCAAGGCGATGATCACAATCGCGCACAAGCCGGCGATCAGCGTCGGCAAGAAAGCAAGCGTCGCCATCACGCCTACCGTTGTGGCAATGCCTTTGCCGCCGCGGAAGCCGAAATACACCGGCCAGTTATGGCCGATGATCGCGGCCAGCCCCGCCAGCGCATGAATCCAGGCGTTCTCCGGGCTGGCCCAGTAGCTCAGAGCTACAGCGAGCACGCCCTTGAGCGCGTCCAGCACGAGCACGAGCACGGCCGGGCCTTTGCCCAGCACGCGCAACGTGTTCGTCGCTCCGGCATTGCCGCTGCCGTGCTTGCGGATATCGATGCCGCGGAGCCATTTGCCAAACAAATAACTGAAGCTGATCGAGCCAAGCAAATACCCGGCCACAACGGCCAACATGGAAAACAACAATTCCCTCAACCCCCACTACTCGTCATCCGATGATTTTCTCCTGCTGAAAATGCGGATCGGCGTGCCCTCGAAGCCAAACGAGGCGCGAATGCGATTTTCCAAATACCGCTCGTACGAAAAATGCATCAGCTCCGGCTCGTTGACAAAAAACACAAAGCTCGGCGGCTTTACGGCCACCTGCGTCGCATAGTTGATCCGCAGGCGCTTGCCCTTGTCCGTCGGCGGCGGGTTGTACGCAACCGCATCGGAGACAACATCGTTCAGCGCAGAAGTCGGAATGCGCAGCGCGTGCTGCTCGGCGACCTGCACGATGACCGGCAGCAGCTTGTGCAGCTTTTGCTTCGTTTTGGCCGAAACGTACACGACCGGCGCATAGCTCATGAACAGGAAATGATCGCGGATTTTTTGCGTAAACTGGTGCATCGTCTTGTCGTCCTTCTCCACGATGTCCCACTTGTTGACCACAAATACCGCCGCCTTGCCCGCATCGTGCGCAAAGCCGGCAACGTGCTTATCCTGCTCGATAATGCCTTCCTCGCCGTCGATCACAATCAGCGCCACGTCGGCCCGCTCGATTGCCTTCATCGCCCGCATCACGCTGTATTTCTCCGTATTTTCGTATACTTTGCCGCGCTTGCGCATCCCCGCCGTGTCGATGATCACGAACTGTTGGCCGTCGCGCTCGAACGGCGTATCGATCGCATCGCGCGTCGTGCCGGCGACATGGCTGACGATCACCCGTTCCTCGCCGAGAATCGCGTTCGTCAAAGACGACTTGCCAACATTCGGCCGGCCGATCAGCGCAAAGCGGATCACCTCTTCGCCGTAGGTATCGTCCGTTTGCTCGGGAAAATGCGCACACGCCGCTTCCAGCAAATCGCCGATGCCGATGCCGTGCGAGCCGGAAATCGCCAGCGGTTCGCCAAAGCCCAAGCTGTAAAACTCATAAATATCGTCCTGGCGCTGCATATTGTCGACCTTGTTCACCGCCACAAGCACCGGCTTCTGCGAACGGAACAACAGCTGCGCCACTTCCTCGTCGGCCGTCGTAATTCCTGCCTTCGCATCCACCATAAACAAAATAACGTCCGCTTCCTCAATCGCAAGCTCGGCTTGCGCTCGCACCGAGCGCATGATCGCATCTTCGCCTTCGATCTCGATCCCGCCGGTGTCGATGACGCTGAATTCCTGATCCAGCCATTCACCAACCCCGTACAGGCGGTCGCGGGTAACGCCGGGTTTATCTTCTACGATCGCGAGCCGGTCGCCGACAATCCGGTTAAACACCGTCGACTTGCCGACATTCGGGCGGCCGACGATCGCAATTACTGGTCTGGCCACTGGTTGCTCCCCCTAACCTTCCACAACATGCTCCACAATCAGCCATGGAAAAATTCACAACTTACATCATAACAAAAAAGCCGCGGCTTGGCTAATCCCAATTGCCGCTAGCTATGCTTGACGAGAATCATCGTGCCGTTTTTCAAATCGTGAGCCGCGGCGTCGAGAATTTTCTCCAGGGAAAATGACAGCTTTTCCCGTTCCGCAGCGTCCTTGACGATAAAGATCGGCGCGCCGCCCCCAACGCTGTCGCGTTCGATGGCTACGACCGCTACAATTTGCGCCATCTACTCCGCCCCCCTCTTGTGATTCGTCAGCGCCTCCGACGGCATGCGCACCGCGCTTTCCAGCACGGGCACGCGCTCCAGCGCCTTGCGCATCCGCGCCTCGTCCTTCTCCTGCGGCAGCAAAAGCAGCGCCAGCGTCCCGTCGTTCATATCCAGCTTGGCCATCGGCACCAGCGACGGCTCACCCGAATCGCGATACACGCCAAAGATCGTCGAGACATCGTGCAGAATCGCCTGCCGCTGCCCGAGATTGGCGATGGTCACCCGGCAGTTGCGGTTTTTCGGCTTGACGACAAAGCCGATGCCATGCTCGGCAATCCGCCGCCGGCTGTCCTCAAGCCCAACGTTCATGATATAAATCGAACCGACGAACAAATCGGGACCGTCGAGCCGAAGCGGCGCGGGCGCGATGTCGGCAATCGCCGCCAGCGAATTGCCCGACTTGAAGTGGTTGGCGATCACAATCGAAACAATGCCGGCCACTACGCCCCAATACCAAGCGAACAAAATGCTGAACAGCGTTGCCGCAAAAGCGGAAAAAATAACGAGGTAATTGCGCCCCTCGAACACCATCGCGATCCCTTCGATATACGCCGCGCCGCGCGGCACCAGCTCCAGATCGTCGATTTTCGCCAAACTTTGCCGTTCCATGTTGCGCACATCGCGGAACTGCTGGGCGGCCAGCGCGAGGAAAGTCACCGCCGTATAGTTTTTGTCCAGCAGCGCCGGCACAGCCACCGCGCCAAGCCCTGCGGCAATCACGCCAAGCGAAATATGGATGATGCGTCCGTGCGGATACGTCGGATACTGGCGGTAGTCGGTGCGCAGCATGTTCAGCCGCGACAACACGCCGAAGATCACGCCCACGACGATGCCAATCGTATAGCGATGCGAGAACACCCAGTCCATTATTTTTTCCATCCCCCTCTGCGGTTGAACCAGCCTTTCAGCAAACTGCTGCACCCCGCATACAGCGCTTGCAGCACAACCGTCATCGTCCGGGCGGCAAAGACGGCCAGCCACCATTCGTCCTGAAACTCGGGACCGCCGTAAACAGGCACGGCCACACCGCGGTGCATCAGCGTGCGATAACCTTCCCCCAGCAGAAATCCGATCGTCAGACAACCGATCTGCGCCAGCTCCTGACGCTGCAGCAGCAGCGCCAACACGGCCAGCAGCAGCGAAGCATCAAGTCCTCCTTTGCCAACGACGAGCACCGGGTCCATTTCCAGCACCTGATGCAGCAAAAAATGAAACGACCCCAGCAGCAGGCCCAGCGACAACAGGTGCAGCTTGGGCACAATCCCTGCAGTGACATAAATGATCGCCACGCTGGCAACGGCCAGCCATCCGGCAGCCAGATTGATCCGCACCCCGTGCCAGGGGATGGTAAACCGCGAGCAGACGGCCCAGCCGACAAAAAAAAGAAGTATGCCCTTGTGCGATATACTTCTTACATACAGCTCCTTCCAACCGCTGCCAAACAAGATCAGCGTGATGCCAAGGAGGAGAAAAGCCAAATAACCCGAGTTCATCTTTTTATCACCCTGCGGATCTGCCGCTTTGCCCAAGCGGCGCCTTGCCGCGTCCCGAACCGTTCCTTCCGGCCGGCGACGCGTGCGGCGCACCCCTTGTGAAAGCTTGTTTGCTCCTTAGTATGGCGAAAAATCGATTAATTACTCCGGGCTGCTCTTCTGCGCATATTCAGTTAAATCGATGCCGCGCGCGCGGCACCATTCGGCCGTTTCGCCGACGATCACCGCCGGCACGTTCCACAACGCGTCGACGGTTTCCGCGCCCAGCGCGGTCATCAGCAACATCAGGCCGTTCGCCAGTTCCCCGGCAAAACGATGCAAGGCGTCGACGCCGGAGGTGCGCAGCACCTTGAGGAACGCGCCGGCCATGCCGACGGCCGAAGCACCAAGCACCAGCGCTTTGACCGCCTCCAGCGCGTTCGTGATGCCGCCGGAGGCGATGACCGCGCCGCGCGGATAGACGGTCAGCGTCTCCAGCAGGGCAACGGCTGTCGGATGGCCCCAGCCGTCCAGCCAGTCGAGCGCCGACGTGCGCCGCGCGTTTTCGATCGCGGCGAAATTCGTGCCGCCGGCGCCGCCGACGTCGACGATCGCCACGCCGACCTCGCGCAGTTGGCGGGCCTGCTCGCGAAGGATGCCAAAGCCGACCTCCTTGACGATGACCGGCACGTCCACCTGGCGAGCAATCGCTTCGATCCGCCGCAGCATGCCGCCAAAACTGCGGTCGCCTTCCGGCATGATCAACTCCTGCATGACGTTCAAGTGAATTTGCAGCGCGCTGGCTTCGATCATGTCGACCGCGCGCAACGCCTGCTCGACCGTCGCTTCGCTGCCGAGATTGGCCAGCACCACGCCGTGAGGATTTTCCCGGCGCACGACCTTGTAGCTGCTTTCCACCTCGCTGCTCTTAAGCGCCGCCATCTGCGAGCCGACGGCCATGGCCAGCCCCTGCTCGCGGGCGACAATCGCCAGCTCGCGATTGATGCTTTCTGTCTCCGCCGCGCCTCCCGTCATCGCATTAATGAAAATCGGCGAACTCAAAATGAGATCGCCGATTCGGGTACGTAACGCGATGTTCGTCATGGAAGTTTCGGGGAGACAGTTATGCGCAAGCCGTACGTCCGCCAGCCCTTGCCGGCCGGATTGGCCCAGCTCCAGCGCATGGCGCACATGCTCCATTTTGCGGGAATTGCGCATCTTGCCCCTCCTTCCTGCGAAAGCGCCGCTAGCTTATTTCCATTTGGACAACTTGTCGCCGAAACGCTCGCCGAGCGTCAACGACATGCCTTGATTGCTCAGGGAAACGTTCTCGTTGCCGGCGATTTCCTTCTGATGGTTCGCGCTCGAACCGCGGTCGCCACGGTCGCCGCGAGGTTGTCTTTCCTTCTCCGGCTTCGCAGGAGCGGCAGGCGCCTCTTCGGTTTCTTTGATGCTCAGAGAAACGCGCTTTTCGCCCGAGTTGATTTCCAGAATTTTCACTTGAACTTCTTGGCCTTCCTTCAACACTTCATGCGGCGTAGCGATGTGACGGTGGGCAATTTGCGAAATGTGCACGAGGCCTTCTACGCCCGGAGCGATTTCCACGAATGCGCCGAAGCTGGCCAGACGTTTTACCGTACCGGTTGTGATGTCGCCGGCTTTGAAGTCGCGATCCACTTTGGACCAAGGACCTTCTTGCGTCGCTTTGATGCTCAGGCTGATTTTGTCGTTGGCCGGGTCAAGCTTCAATACTTGCACCTTCACTTTGTCGCCTTCTTTGACCACTTCGGACGCTTTCTCCACATGGTGCCAAGCCATTTCGGAGATATGCACCAGGCCGTCGATGCCGCCGATGTCGACAAACGCGCCGAATTGCGTCAAGCGTTGCACGGTGCCGTCCAGCACTTGACCGATTTTCAAGTCGTTCATGATTTGCTTTTTATTTGCTTCATGCTCTTCGTCGAGCACATCTTTTTGCGACAGGATGACTTTGTTTTTCTCACGGTCGATTTCTTTCACGCGCAGGCGCAAGCTGCGGCCTTTGTAATCGCTGAAATCTTCGACGAAATGACGCTCGACCATCGAAGCCGGCACGAAACCACGCACGCCCAGATCAATCACGAGACCGCCTTTCACCACTTCGGCAACAGTCGCTTCGATGATTTCTTTGCTGTCCAGTTGCTCTTGCAGCTTATCCCACGCTTTTTCGCTATCGACGGCGCGCTTGGACAATACGAGCGTTTCTTTGGCATCGTTGATCGTTACGACGCGCAGCTCGACTTCCTGGCCGATTTCAACGGCTTGGTTGGCGTTGTCCAGTTGAACGGAAGACAGTTCGCGAACCGGAATCACACCGTCGTACTTGTAGCCGATATCTACAAAAGCCTGGTCGGCGTCCACTTTGACGATTTTACCTTTAACGCTGTCGCCTTTCTTCAGCACAGCGACGTTGCTCATCGCTTGCTCGGCTTCGGCTTGGGATACGGCGTTTTCTTGTGTTTCTTGCGTTTCTTGAATTTCTTGAACTTGCTCCTGATCTTTTACTTCTTCTGACATGGATATACCCTCCTCAATTAAACAACCTATCAATAAATAGTTTATAAGTCACAAAGCAGCTGCTCGTGGCGTCTACTCTGCTCAAAACAAAAACTTCCAAGGCTCTTGTATGGATAGTATAATTCCAAGCTTTCAATTCCATACATCCACTTGCGTTAACGGCCGCTGTGCGCGGCATGCAAGCTGCGAATGGCCTTCATGATCGCTTCCGTCGCCAATTCCAGATCCTCGGAAGTCGCGCCGGAATAAGCGCTGATATCCACCGGCGGGCCGTACACGATCGTCATGCGGCGGAAAAGCGCGTAGTTGCCGATAATCGCCACCGGCACCACCGTCGCTCCCGACTTCAAGGCCAGGCTGGCCGCCCCTTTCTTGCCCATGCCGCCCGCGCTGTTGCGCGTGCCCTCCGGGAAGATGCCCATCATGCTGCCGGATTTCAACAACTGAATCGCCAAGCGGATCGACTCCTTGCTGACGCCGCCGCGCTTGACCGGGAATGCGCCGACCTTGGCGATCAGAGCGCCAAGCAGCGGAATGTCGAACAGCTCGGCCTTGGCCATGAAATACACCTTGCGGCTCAGCGGCGTGCCAAGCAGCGGCGGGTCCATCAGGCTGATATGGTTGGCGCACAGCACAACGGCGCCTTCGGCGGGAACGTGTTCTCTGCCGACGGCTCGCAGCCGGAACAAAAGCGTGAATAACACGCGAAACATCGCGCGGCCAATCCGATACAGCATCCTATTTCCCACCCCCGACTTTGTCCTTGCAAAGCCCGAGAATTTCTTCCACGACTTCCGCGATCGTCATCGTCGTGCTGTCCATCAGCATCGCGTCGTGGGCCCGGACAAGCGGAGAAATTTCTCTTTCCTGGTCCATCTGGTCGCGGCGGGCAATGTCTTGCTCCAGCTGCTCCAGCGTCATCGTGCCGGAACCGCTGGTCTCCATCTCCTTGAAGCGCCGCTCCGCGCGTTCCCTGACGCTGGCCGTCAGGAAAATCTTGATCTCGGCATCAGGCATCACCTGCGTGCCGATATCGCGTCCGTCCATCACGACGCCGCGGCTGGCCGCCATCGCCTTCTGCTTGGCTACCAGCACTTCGCGCACGCCGCCGATGCTGGCGATTTGCGAAACATGATCCGTGATGTCGGTCGTGCGAATCGGCCTGGTCACATCGACGCCGTCAACCAGCACCTGCTGCCCTTCGGGGCCCGGCACCAGTTCGATGCGGATGCGCTCGGCCAATGCGGAAACCTCGTCCTTTTGTTCGGGAAGCAGCCCTTCCTGCAGCACCTTCCACGTTACTGCCCGATACATGGCCCCCGTGTCGACGTAAACAAAACCAAGCGCCTCCGCCACCAGACGGGCGATGGTGCTTTTGCCGGCTCCCGCGGGTCCATCTATGGCAATATTGTACTTTTCCAAAGCTGCCCTTCCTCCTAACAGTACCTTACGAACAAAAAAGCAGGCACTGCCTGCTGACGTAGAAAATTATACCACAGCCATCTAGCAGATGCAAAACTTGGGCCAACGCCGCCCGCGCGGCGCGGCCCGTCGCCCGGAAGCTACGGAGCGTCCGGGTTTATCTGGCGGTACGGCTTGCCTTCCAGCTGCTCGACCCGCGTGATATGCAGCCGGATATAAGGAATCTGCAGCAAAAGCTGCACCGCGACAAGCAACACAAAAAAAACGAGCATCGCCCGGATCAGCGCCTTCTCCACCTTCGCTGAAAACCGGATGAACAGCTGCTCGTACAACCGCCGTTTACGATCGGAACTCACCTTGCGCCACCTGCCTAAAGCTGGTTTATGTTCGCAGTATGCCCCAATCGCCTTGCCTTCATGCCGCTATCTCTTGCGAAAATCCATCTGGCGTTCAAAACAAAAGCGAATCAGCTTCTGCCGGTCGCGGTCGGTAATTTCCATGAAGCGCACCATCGCCAGCTGCTTGCCGCTTTCCAGCTTCTTGACGCGAACGATCTCCCCTTTGAGCGGGACGTGCTCAATCGCTCCGTTCTTGTAGGGAACCAGCACCCAGCATGAAATCGGGCTGTTCACGCCGAGCGGAATATAGCCATCGCAGATGAACGAAATGCCGCCGCCGCCGACATCTTCGGTCAATGCCACGAACTGCAACTGCTCGGAGAACTTGACTGCAATCTCCAGCTCCGCCGGCACGCGCAGAAAACTGCGCCGCTGCACCTGGGTAATCGCCTCGGGCTCGGGCTTGCGGATTTCCACCAGCCGGATGACATCCTCCCGAAAACCGGTCACTGACGTGGTAAAATAGTTCTTGACCCCGCCCTGCGAAACGAAATACGCGCTGAGCTCGTCGCCCATATACAGCTTCTTCAACCGGCCCGTCTTTTCGTTGAGCGGCACCTCCATCACAATGGCGCTTTCCGAAACATCGGCAATCCGCGATTTATATTCGATCTTGGCTTCTTCCTCGTCAATGGAATTAATCTGCATATGCAAAATCTGGTTAACTTTAGGAAGCATTACCTGCACCTCCAGCGCTTCTTCTGCCAAAATCCTGGTTCCTCAGATCTACTTTAGTCATTATACCATGACAGGACGATTTAGGAAGCAAAAAAAGCAGAAGCGGCCGCAGCCGCTGATTCAGGTGGCGAAAGGCGTCTGTCGATGCTTCGGCGGCCAGGCGCTTGGTCCCGGCAAGGGACGCCCAGACATGGCAAAAACCTGCGGATTCGCAGGTTTTTGCCCGGCGGACTCCCCGCCTGTTCCATCGTGCTGGCGCTCCCGCACGAACGGTGCGCGCCTGCCGTGCTCCTCGCCCCGGTATCGGCCGGACAGCCGCCGTGCAGCAAACGCCGCATCAACTGCCCGCCGCCGCGAGCGCTTGCGGCTTTACGACTTTTTGCCTGCCGCTTCGGCTTCCTGCGGACGGATGGACACGATTTTTTCCTCTTCCCCCGTATCGGCGTTGACGAACACCCGGTACAACTGGCCGTTGAATTGACCGAGGAACTCGTGGCAAAGCACTTCCTGCTCCAGATCGTTTTGGATAATCGCCAGCGCCGCGGATTTCACCTGCATGCCCGGATTCAGCGTCTTCTTCGCTTCCGCTGCCGCGATCTTCGGCTGGCCGATCTTGCGTTCGCCTCGGGCGAACACATAGTCCGACGCTTGAAGGCCCGTCACCTCCAGCGTATCAAGCGCCACCTTGACGCTGACCCGCTGCGGGTAAATCGTCACGTCGTTTTGCCGCTTGGCGAAGATGATATCGGCGACATTCTGGTATTGATCGAAGCTGACCGCGCTCATATCGGGGTAGCCGTGGTTATCGAGAAACTCGCCGGCCATATCGCGCGCCTGCCGCCAGTTGTATTTCGTCTCCGCCACGGTGCGCGGCTTCATATAATAGATCAGCTGCCCGCCTTTTTTCGTAAAATCCATATGGGTTTCGCTGTCGCCGCCGGCCGGGCCGGGCACCAGCACGCTAAAGCTCTGGTATTCGGGCGCGCTGCCGCCGTTTTCGACCACCGTCATCGCCGCCGGATTCGCTTGTTGGCCGCTTTGACCAAGGAACTCGACCGCCTTGGCCTTGATTTCGTCAGAGGTCATCTCCTTGCCGGACAAAGCCTGCACGCTATTGGCCTGGAAAACGTTCAGATTGGCCGGTCCCCAATTCAGCTCGGGATACGCCGACACTTTCTTGTCCACGGTGGCAAAGCCGTCGATAATCGCGTTGTCGCGCATCTCCTTTTGCGACGCGAGCGCCGTCTCCACGTCCATCCAGCGCAGGTTGCTGGCGATCACCTTGTCCTGCACGCCGCGAATTTCGCCCGTGATGTCGCCGGCATGTTGATAGAGCGCATTGAGCGTCTTCAACTCGTCTTCGGTCAGCGGCTGCTTGGTCGTATCGCGCACTGCCATCCGGTAGGAGAAATTGGCCATATTGGCGAGAAAATCTTCCGTTTTATTAAAAGGCAGCAACGTCAGCGGCAACTGGTTGATATCGCTTTGCGCCTGACTTGTCAGCCGCCACACGTTGACCAGCCCCTTGCGGTACGAAGGTTCCGTCGGCGAATTGACGGCAAGCGTGTTGCCAAGCTCCGTATGCAGCTTGTCCATATGATACGAGAGGTCGTGGAACGCGCGTTGGTATTGGTTTTCCGCCTTGATCAAAATCGTGTTTTTCTCCTGGTGCTCCAGATACCCCCAGACCCCTGCGCCGATCAGCGCAATGGCCAGAAAAGGGAACATGACAATGCTTAGCCTTTTATACATATCCGTTCGCAAACTCCTTTCGCTTGCCGTGCTGGCTTGCCGTTAGTGTCTGCGCGGAATAACAGGTTTATACATGCAAAAAAGCCAACAAAAAAGAGCCGGTTCCCCAGGAACGGCCCTACTCGTCGGTCTCCATCTCGAAATCGTGCTCGTTGCTGCAAATGCATTGGCGAAAGCCGGTATCGATCTTGCCCTTCTCTTTCTTGCCCTTCAAAACAAAGCGCTCGCCGCATTGCTTGCAGCGGATCGTGACTTTGACTCTGGTCGTGGTTGCGGACATGCGTAGTTCCTCCCGGCAGCTTCCGCTCCCGGCCCAGCCGGACGCGAAGCGATCTACTGTCCATTATCGCCAGAATCAGCCGGTTTTAATCTCTTCTTCCTGCTGCAATACGCGAAACGGCGAGCGTTCGTTGGCCCGTTTGACCCGGAACAACGTGCTGACCCACAAGAAGCCCATCACCGGCAAAATAAACCAGACCCAATTCGCTTTGGCTACAAGCAAAATGTAATCGAACGAGCCGTGCCAGACGATCGGCAGCAGCAGCGACATCCATAAATAGCGATTCCGGCGCTCGGGCGTAAATTTCGCCTTGCCGAGATAATAACCCATCAGCACGCCAAACAACGCATGGGCCGACACCGGCAGCAGCGCGCGCAGCAGCAGGGCTGAAAACGACGACGCGTTGAGAAACGCGTACAACATGTTCTCAAGCGTCGCATAGCCGAGACTGACCGCCACCGCATAAACGATGCCGTCATACGGTTCGTCGAACGACGCATGGCGATAGATCAGGTGATACAGCACAAACCATTTGAAAAATTCCTCCAGACCGCCCGACAAAAAAAACGCCGACACGAACGTGCCCTTGCCAACCTCGTGAATAAACGCATGTTGCAGCACCATCGTCGGGAACACCATCAGAAAACCAAAAGCGAACATGCGCAACACCAGATGAATCGGCTCGGACTCGTAACGGTCCTTCAAATAAAAGTAGGCAAGCAGAGAGAGACCTGGCGCCACTGCAGCCAGCAGCACCGAAACGACATACATAGCTGCTCCCCCTTCTTCCCGAATCGGTCAACGGATATAACGTCGCCGGGCTTGTCCTACACCCAGCCGCGGAAGCGGGACGCCTCCGCCATTTTGCGGACCCCTACCATATAAGCGGCCAGACGCATATCGACGCCGCGCGTACTATGTACATTATAAACAGTTTCGAACGACTTTTCCATGACCTCATGCAGTTTGTCATGAACTTCCTGCTCGGTCCAATAATAGCCCTGATTGTTTTGCACCCATTCGAAGTAGGAAACGATCACGCCGCCGCTGCTGGCCAGCACGTCGGGTACGAGCAGCACACCGCGTTCGGTCAAAATTTTCGTCGCTTCCAGCGTCGTCGGGCCGTTGGCTGCCTCAACCACGATGCCGGCGCGGATGCGGTGGGCATTGTCGAGCGTAATCTGGTTTTCGATCGCCGCCGGCACCAGAATGTCGCATTCCTGCTCCAGAAGCTCCTGGTTCGTCAGCGTATCCTGGAACAGCTTCGTCACGGTGCCAAACGAGTCGCGGCGGTCCAGCAAGTAGTTGATGTCAAGCCCCTCCGGGTTGTACAGCGCGCCATGCACGTCGGAGATGCCAATCACCTTGGCGCCGGTGTCGTGCATGAATTTCGACAGGTAGCTGCCGGCGTTGCCGAAGCCCTGAATGATGACGCGCGCGTCCTGCAGCGGAATGCCGCGTTTTTGCAGCGCCTTGTCGATCATGATCGTCACGCCTTTGGCCGTGGCCGTCTCGCGACCGTGCGAGCCGCCCAAGACGAGCGGTTTGCCGGTGATGAAGCCGGGCGCGTCAAACTCGCGGATGCGGCTGTATTCGTCCATCATCCACGCCATAATCTGCGAGTTGGTCATCACGTCGGGCGCGGGGATGTCCTTGGATGGCCCGACCAGTTGGCTGATCGCGCGGACGTAACCGCGCGACAGCCGTTCCAGCTCGCGCAGCGACATGTCCCGCGGATCGCAGATGATGCCGCCCTTGCCGCCGCCGTAAGGCAGATCGGAAATGCCGCATTTCAAACTCATCCAGATGGACAAGGCTTTGACCTCGTCTTCGTTGACGTCGGGATGAAAGCGCACGCCGCCCTTGGTTGGACCCACCGCGTCGTTGTGCTGCGCCCGGTAGCCGGTGAACACCTTTACTTTGCCGTCATCCATCCGCACCGGAATGCGCACAGTCAGCACGCGCAGCGGCTCCTTCAGCAGCTCATACATGTCGTCGGCATAGCCGAGACGCTTGAGCGCTTCGTGAATCACCGTTTGCGTCGATTGGAGAACGTTGAGATTTTCTGAATTTGCCAAAGGAACCACCTCGCGGACGATTGATTTACGCAAAAATCGCTTTATCGTTTACAAATTGCAGCGGGACCGCGCCAAGCGGGCCGTTGCGGTTTTTGGCCAGCTCCAGCGTCAGCTGCGTGCCGTCCTCCTGCTCCACGCCGTTTGGCCTAAGCAGCATCACGACATCGGCCGACGCTTCGACGCCCTCCGGCAGCCGCTTCATATCCGGCGCCAGCGCCGTTGCGGCAATGACCGGGCAGTTCCACTCGCGCGACCACTGCTTGAGCGTGTACGCAATCGCCGCCTGCTGCTGCTGCCACGTCAGCGCCGCAGCCAGCTTGCCAACCGGCACGCGCTGCAAGTGATCGACGAACACAACCGGCTCGCGCCCGACGATCACGGCGATGCGCTCGATCGATGCCGCCACCTGCTCCAGCGTCGTGTCCAGCGAGCATTCAAGCGTCCAGAGCATCTTGCTGATCGGCGCATACGCCTTGTTCGCTTCGACGACCCGCTCCGGCTCCAGCTTGCCAGCCAGCACCTGCTGCGGCGCAATGCCGATCAAGCGAGCGATGCTGCGGGCCCACAGCTCAAAGCCGGTCATATCCCAGGTCACGAACACGACGGGCGTTTGCTGCAGCGCGATATGATCGGCCATTTGCTTGAGCAGCATGCTTTTGCCAATCGCGCCGGGGCCGGCCAGCAAATACAAGCCGCTGGCAAAGCCGCCGAACAACAGGCTGTCAAGCGCGGCAAAACCGCTGGTCAGCGTCGCCACCTGGCCGCGGAAACGCTTCATGTACTCTTCGATATAGATGGTGCTGTTTTTGGCGTCGGGAGCGACGGGAGCGAGCATCGTTTCCTCGACGGTCTGGTTGACGATTTGCAGAAACGTCTCCGCCGGATTTTGCGCCCTGACGAACAAATCGTTAATGTCGCGGATCGCTTCCGGCAAATTGACGATATACGTTTCTTTAGTGTGCTCGCGCAGCAACGTCTGTATGCGGATCGCTTCGCGCCGGCCCGTTTCGTCATTGCCCATGCAAATATAGACGCGCTTGTCGGCCAGCATCGCCGCATGCTGCTCGCGGAAGCTGGTGTAATCCGGGGCGCAGACGGCCGGCAATCGGGCCTGGGCCAACGTCAGCACATCGAAGATGCCGTGGCAGAGCACCACTTCGTCCGTTTCCTCCAGCGCCTCATAATTGAACAAATAGTGCTCCACGCCATACAGCGGCTTGTATTTCGGCTCGCGGTGGTCGATCGAGCGCCCGAGCAAATCGACGATAGCGCCTTCATAATTGCGGATCGGCACGATCACCCGGTTTTCAAAATAATCGCCCAGTTGGTTCTGATCGACGTAAAAGCCGATTTTGCCCAGCTCGAAGCCGATGCCAAACTCCTCGATCGTTTCCTCGGTAATGCCTCTTTTTTGCAGATAAAAATACGCCTCTTCCCGCATCTGCTTTTGGTAATAGGCCAGCAGCCCATCCAAATCGACAGCCGAGGAAGCAGGCGCTAACGGTTTGCGTTCGATGTTCGTCATCCGATCATTCTCCCATCAAAAAAGCATCCTGCAAAAACGGACGTTTTTGAAAGATGCTTGTTCTTCATGATGCCTGCAAGCTGCATGTATTAGCGGAAATGGTGGCACAGCACCTTTACGGCGTCGTCGGCAATAATCACCTTGCCGTATTCCTCCAGCACCGCCGACGTCACGGACGCCGCCTCGCCATATTCGGAAAGCACAGCGATCAGCGCCTGATATTTGGTGTCTTCCAGTTCAACCGGCTCCAGTTGCAGAATGTACTTGCCCTTGTACGAATACAGCACGCCGCCTTCCATCAACAGCGGGTTGATAATCTTGGCTACGCGCAGCAAATCTTCAAAATCGCGGAACGCATAGCAGATCAGATCGCTTTGCTCCAGCGTAACTTCCATCTCGTAGACTTCTTCAGCTTCCTGATCGTCGTAGCTGTCCGCACCGCCGTACAGATCCATCTTGCCTCTGGTGACAATGACGACCATGCCTTGCGCCGGAAGCGCAAACACCTCGACCGCCAGCGGACCGGACGGATCGAACCCGAGCTCCGAGTATGCTTGGTCCATCATTTCGCTGAACAGCTCGTGAACCTTCGGAATCTCGCGCCACATGTCATCCTTTTGAATCCCGCGTTCGGTCAGATCGTCAAATGTAAGGAAAATCCGTATCTTATCCTGACTTAAGCGCTCAATTTTCATGATAGGATCCTCCTTCGAGCTCTCCAACGGAAAGCATGTTATTATAACAGAATATGACGGGGAGAAGGAAAAGGTGAGCGGGAAAAGCGGTATGCACCCGTAAGCCATACTCCTTTTCTTCTATCATGTTATCATTTTTTGAATAAAAATGCACGCGGAACATTCGTTATAATAAAAAAAGCACAGCCGGCACTGTGGATATGCCAAGCTGCGCCCAAAGCGGCCGATCACTGAATTGTCGTCGCCTGTTCCTGGTTGTCCTCAAGAATTTCATTGACCGTTTGTTTCAGCGACGGGTCGTCCTTGACGATGTCTTCCACCTTGTCCAGACCGCTGCCGGACGTTTTGAAGCTTTTCGCGGAAAGATCCGTAAACGATTTGCCGGAGAACGTTTCCTTCGTTTTACCGACTGTTTTGCCGACCGACTCGCCGCTTGAGCTAAAAGCCGACATCAACAGCGAGCCGCCGGTTTTCCGATTCAGATAGACGACCGCTGCCGCGCCCACTACGCCGCCAAGCAAAAATGTTCCGATTCGCATGCCTATCCCTCCATCAAACAAGTATTGTCAACCATGCTTTAGGGTGCATCGTTTGTCCTGCGTCCATACGCCGGCCGCGCAGGAAAACATAGGAGGAGCGAAGCTCGAAAGAAGCTCGCCGGATGTGATACACTATAGGGCGACAGATCAATCAAAGGAGCCTGGAGCTTATGACCAAAGCGAGTATTCCCCTGCTGCTGATCGGCTTGCTGCTCAGCGCGTGCAGCGGCGCGCAAACCGCACCCGCCCAGCCGGCCGCCGGGTCCGGCGAGCAGGCGGCGTTGACCGCAAGCCCGGCGCCATCCGCCACGGCGACGCCAACGCCAACCCCCACGCCGACGCCTACACCGACGCCAACGCCTAAGGAGGTGGCCAAGACGTATCACATGAACAAAAACTACGATATCGTGCCCAATGATCCCGACGGCAACAAAAAGATCGTGCTGCTGACCTTCGACGACGGTCCGAAGGAACAGGAAACGAACGAGGCGCTGCTGGCCACGCTGGCCAAGCACAACGCCAAAGCGATCTTTTTCATGAACGGCTACCGGATCAAGCAAAAGCCCGAGCTCGTCAAGCTTGTGCACGACGGCGGGCAGCTCATCGGCAATCATTCGTGGGACCATATCGATTTGAAGAAAGAAACCAACGCCAAGGTCGACCAGCAAATCGGCGACGTGCAGCAGATCGTCAAAGAGCTGATTGGCGAAGCTCCAGTGTTCTTCCGCCCGCCTTACGGGTCGGGCAGCGATTACGTGCGCGCCAAGGCCAAGCAGGAAAACCTGCTGTACATGACATGGTCCAACGGCTCGCTGGATTGGGAAATGACCAACAGCAAAAACGATCCGAACAAGGTCGTGGAAAACGTGCTGAACCAGCTGCATAACGGCAGCAACATTTTGATGCACGAGCTGCCGTGGACGGCCAAGGCGCTGGATACGCTGCTGACCAAACTGGAGGAAAAAGGATATTCGTTCGTCGATCCGCGCGCCATCGAGCCGGAAATGCGCTAAATCGTCACAAAACAAAGACCTGCGTCTTCGGCCCCGGCCGAAAAAACGCAGGTCTTTGTTTGCGGCAGGCTTGCGAGAAGCGCCGTTTCATATCGATTAATAAGTAATGACGACCGTCCGCGTGCTGTCCACGTAGTCGACCTTGGCGCCAAGCGTCTGCGACAGCAGCCTGACCGGAATCATCGTCGTTTCCTGGATCAGCTGCGCCGGCGACTCGGTCGCATATTCGATCCCGTTGACCGCATAAGCGGCGCGGTTCGTGTAAAACGTGATTGTTTTGTCCTTTTTCTTGTAGATCGCCGCCTTGTTGGCGTCGTCCCACTCGACCTCGGCGCCAAGCGCGGCGGCCAAATCGCGGATGTACAAATACGAAGTGCCGTTGACGATATACGGCAGTTGGCGCATCGGGTACGCCACATCGTCGAGCACGTATTGATCGGCATCCAGACCGAACTTAACCGTATGCGTCTGCGAAAGCCCGGAGTTGACCAGCTTCATCTTGTAGCCGGCCGCATCCTCATGCAGCTTCTGCGCGCCGATGCCCTCCGTCGGCTCCGTTCGGAACTGCCAATCCTTCTGGAACACCTGCGTGCCGCCGCTGATCATGCTGACGTTCAGCTTCAAATGCGCGCGGTATACGGCGTCCGGCTGCAGCGGCGTTGCGGCCATAAAGATGACCTCGTTCGTCAAATGATCGTCCTTGTCCGGCTCGTTCGTCAACAGGTTGAGACTGCGGCCGTTTTCGTCCTGCAAGCTGACCTCAAGGATGCTGACCTTCTCGACATCCGCGCCGTATACGCCGGCCATCATCGGATATCCGACCGGATACTCGGCATTCGGATGCAGACGAAGCGGGTCGGGCGACTCGTGCCCGTCGAAGGAAGTCGGCACATACGGGTCCGAGTTGGCCGGCGAAATGACCAATTGCGGCGAGCCGCTGCTGCCATAGCCAAACTCGACGACGTGATAATCCCCGACGCGGTACACGCCGATTTCCGTCATCTCCGGCATCATAAACGGCGTGCGGTGGTAAGGCGCGTTGAACAAGCTGTCGATCGCTTCGACCAGGGTCGAATGATTAAACGCGACGTCTTCGCCGCCGCCGCCCGTGTACCCGACATATTCGAGCCGCGCACCAAGCGACGCGCCGATGTAACCCGGCTTGCCTCGCTGCTCCTCGTGAAGCGACACGTTCGTATTCACCGCATCCACCGTATTTTGCGCCAAATATTCAGCATGCTTCATCGCCGCCGTATTCAGCGCGACATTGAATTTCACCGCCGGCAGGCCCAGCAGCTTGCGGTAATCGTTGATCGCAGCCAGCCCCTGCTCCTGCTCGTCGCTGATCCCGTCGGCCAGCGTCGTGGTGTTTTTGGCCACGGTAAATTTCCACTGGAGAATGGACGGCTGGTAGCCGGAAAGCTGGAATTGCAAGCGCACCCGATAGACACCGGGCTCCAGATCCTTATCCGGCTTGTATACAAAAGTGTACGTATCCTTATCGAACGTAATATCATATTGCTGATCATTAATAAAAAACTGCGAGAAATCCAAAGACACATATTCGCTCAAATTGATTCGCACGCCGATGTCCGGCCGTGCCAGCCCGATGGTCCCCTGCGGAAAATTGGCATAGCCATAAGATAAGGCATACGTCGGCTTGGCCGGCACGACAAACAGCGCCAGCAGCATCATGGCAAAAACGGCGGCCTGCAGACAGGCTTTTTTGCTCAAGGGTGTTCTCATCGGTTCAACGCTCCCTTCCAGTTCTGTCAAAGAACAAAATCACCCTAACGGGTGACTTAGCGTGCTAGCCGACGGTTTCATTGCTCCGTCGGCTCTTTCTTTCTCACCAATGTCCCGTTACATTCCGGGCAAAAGAACTCAGGCTCTTCCCCTAG
>Ga0222419_100534_pt1 | contig 31874 bp, 23 predicted proteins | sample 1B20Ametagenome_FD_182474 | JGI IMG/M metagenome (GOLD analysis project Ga0222419, IMG submission 182474) | Enriched microbial communities from leaf-cutter ant dump, University of Wisconsin, Madison, United States - 1B20A (version 2) | ecosystem: Environmental > Terrestrial > Nest > Insects nest... | reverse complement strand
CTTCATCGCACCGGCCCCTGGGCAAGCAGTTGCTGCAGGTACTGGCCGTAGCCGGTCTTGGCCAGTGGCGCGGCCAGTGCCTGCAACTGCGCGGCGTCGATCCAGCCGTTGAGCCAGGCGATCTCCACCGGGCAGCACACCTTCAGGCCCTGGCGGTTCTCGATGGTCTCGATGTAGTTGCCGGCCTCCATCAGCGACTCGTGGGTGCCGGTATCCAGCCAAGCGAAGCCGCGGCCCAGTTTCTCCAGGTGCAGCGAGCCGTCGTCCAGATAGCAGCGGTTGAGGTCGGTGATCTCCAGCTCGCCGCGCGCCGAGGGCTTGAGGCTGGCGGCGTAGTCGCTGGCGCGGCCGTCATAGAAGTACAGGCCGGTGACGGCGTAGCTGGACTTCGGCTGGGCCGGTTTTTCCTCCAGCCCGACCACGCGGCCCTCGCCGTCGAACTCGGCCACGCCGTAGCGCTCGGGATCCTTCACCCAGTAGCCGAACACGGTGGCGCCATGTTCGCGCGCAGCGGCGCGGCGCAGGCGTTCGGTAAAGCCGTGGCCGTAGAAGATGTTGTCGCCCAGCACCAGACAGCTCGGCTGGCCGTCGATGAAATCGCGGCCGATGGTGAAGGCCTGGGCCAGCCCGTCCGGCGACGGCTGCACCGCGTAGCGGATGTCCAGCCCCCACTGCGAGCCGTCGCCCAGCAGGCGCTGGAACATCGACTGCTCGTGCGGGGTGTTGATCACCAGGATCTCGCGGATGCCGGCCAGCATCAGGGTGGCCAGCGGGTAGTAGATCATCGGCTTGTCGTACACCGGCAGCAGCTGCTTGCTGACCGCGCGGGTGATCGGGTGCAGCCGGGTGCCGGAACCGCCGGCCAGGATGATGCCTTTGGTGGTCATGCGCCGAGTCGCTCCATCCGGTAGCTGCCGTCGAGCACGCGCTGCACCCACGGCTGGTTGGCCAGATACCAGTCCACCGTGGCGGACAGGCCGCTGTCGAAGGTCTGCGAAGGTTGCCAGCCCAGCTCGCGGCGCAGCTTGGAGGCGTCGATGGCGTAGCGGCGGTCGTGGCCGGGGCGGTCCTTGACGAACTGGATCAGTGATTCGCGCGGACGCCCGTCGGCCAGCGGCTGGCGCGCGTCGAGCAGGGCGCAGATGCCGCGCACCACCGCGATGTTCTCGCGCTCGGCATCGCCGCCGACGTTGTAGGTCTGGCCGACCCGGCCAGCCTCGATCACCCGGCGGATCGCCCGGCAATGGTCGCCGACGAACAGCCAGTCGCGGATGTTGCGGCCATCGCCATAGACCGGCAGCGGCTCGCCGGCCAGTGCCTTCTGGATGGTCAGCGGGATCAGCTTCTCGGGGAACTGGTACGGCCCGTAATTGTTCGAGCAGTTGGTGGTCAGCACCGGCAGCCCGTAGGTGTGGTGGAACGCCCGCACCAGATGGTCGGAGGCGGCCTTGGAGGCGGAGTAGGGCGAGTTCGGCGCATACGCCGTGGTCTCGCTGAAGCGACCCTCGGCGCCCAGCGAGCCGTACACCTCGTCGGTGGACACGTGCAGGAAACGGAAACCGTCGCGGCCCGCGCCATCGAGCGCCTGCCAGTAATCGCGCGCCGCCTCCAGCAGGGCCAGCGTGCCCACCACATTGGTCTGCACGAAGTCGGCCGGGCCGTCGATCGAGCGGTCCACATGCGATTCGGCGGCGAAATGCACGATGGCGTCGGGCCGGTGCTCGGCCAGCAGGCGCGCCAGCAGCGCGCGGTCGCCGATGTCTCCCTGCACGAAGACATGGCCCGGATGCCCCTTCAACGAGGCCAGCGTGTCCGGGTTGCCGGCGTAGGTCAGCTTGTCCAGGTTGATCACACGCAAGCCGTCGGCCACCGCCTGCAGCACGAAATTGGCGCCGATGAAACCGGCTCCACCGGTAACCAGCAGAGTTTTCATGGAACCTCGGTCGGGGTCATGGAAGCGCCTATTGTGTCATGGGCAACCCGCCGCCACCGCGTGCCGTGCTGCCCGCCAATGGCGACCCCGGCAATCCGCACAGCCAGCGTAGGGCGGGCACCGCCCGCGGATGCGTGCGGGTCCGCGTGGCGGGCAGTGCGCGCCCTACGAGGCCCTCTCTTGGCCCGCGCCGTTCGACTGGAGCTGGAAACGGGGATTGATGGAGGTTTGTTAAGGCAGCTGCCGGATTTCGCGGTTATCATGCCCGGCTAGCCCGTGCCATGGCACGGCCAATCGGGTTGCTCTCTCGAGGAAGGACGCAGGCCATGACGAAGAAAGCCGAAAAAACTCAGGGCATGGGCACGCGTGCGATCCACGCCGGCCAGCACCCGGACCCCGCCACCGGCGCGATCATGACGCCGATCTACGCCACCTCGACCTACGTGCAGAAGAGCCCCGGCAAGCACAAGGGCTACGAATACTCGCGCACGCAGAACCCGACCCGCATGGCCTACGAGCGCTGCGTGGCGGATCTCGAAGGCGGCGTGGCCGGCTTCGCTTTCGCCTCCGGCATGGCGGCCGCTTCCACCGTGCTGGACCTGCTGGACTCCGGCAGCCACGTGATCGCGATGGACGACCTCTACGGCGGCAGCTACCGCCTGTTCGAGAAAGTCCGCCGTCGTTCCGCCGGGCTGGATTTCAGCTTCATCGACCTCAACGACACCAAGGCGCTGAAGGCCGCGCTGAAGCCCGAGACCCGGATGATCTGGGCCGAAACCCCGACCAATCCGATGCTCAAGCTGGTCGACCTGGCCAAGGTCGCCGCCTTCGCGAAGAAGCATGGCCTGATCCTGGTGGTCGACAACACCTTCTGCTCGCCGATGGTGCAGCGCCCGCTGGAACTGGGCGCCGACCTGGTGCTGCACTCGGCCACCAAATACCTCAACGGTCACTCCGACATGGTCGGTGGCATCGTGGTTGCCAGCTCCGACGAGCTGGCCGAGCGCATGGCCTTCCTGCAGAACTCGGTGGGCGCGGTGGCCGGTCCGTTCGACGCCTTCCTCGCCATGCGTGGCCTGAAAACCCTGCACCTGCGCATGAAGGCGCACTGCGAAAACGCCCTGACCATCGCCCGCTGGCTGGAAAAGCACCCGGCGGTCGAGCGGGTGATCTACCCCGGCCTCAAGAGTCACCCCCAGCACGCGCTGGCCAAGCGCCAGATGCACGGTTTCGGCGGCATCGTCACGATCGAGATCAAGGGCGGCCTGAAAAAAGCCCGCCGCATGCTCGAACGCTGCGAACTGTTCGCCCTGGCCGAATCCCTTGGCGGCGTCGAGAGCCTGATCGAGCACCCGGCCATCATGACCCACGCCTCCGTGCCCCCGGCCAACCGCAAGCGGCTGGGCATCAGCGACGGGCTGATCCGGCTGTCGGTGGGCGTGGAGGATGTGCAGGACCTGATTGCCGAACTTCAGGAAGCGCTGGGTGGTTGAGTCGACAACAGTTTCGTCCAGGCAAGGAACCTGCATGAACTCCCTGTTGGAAGACCTGGGCAAGAGCCTGCGCCAGTCCGAGTTCTGGGCTTATTCCACTTGGCTGGACATCGTCACGCGCTACCGCCGGCTCCATCTGGGCATGGTGTGGGCGCTGGTGCCGCCGCTGGTGTACATCTTCGGCCTGGGCTACATGTACTCGGGCATTTCGGCGTCGCGGCAGAACTACCACTTCGTGCTGCACCTGGGCCTGGGCTGGGCGCTGTGGCGCATGACCACGTCCGTCATCAACGATGCATCCGGCATTTACGTCAGCCACAAGGCCTTCATCCTCGATGGCCGCACCTGCCTGACCGACTACCTGCTGCGGGCCATGGCCAAGGCCCTGTTCCATTTCTTCTTCGCTTTCGCCGTGGTTCTCGTGGTCATGCTGTGGGAGTCGAGTGTCCACTGGCAGAACATGTTGACCTTGCTGGTCACGATTCCGGTTTACCTGTTCAACCTGCTCTGGTTGGCGGTCGTCGTTTCGCTGCTGGGCACGCGTTTTCCGGATATCCGCGAGTTCATCTCGACGATGCTCATGTTCGGCTTCTTCCTGACTCCGATTCTGTGGATCGCGCAGGCACTGCCGCCGGGTTCGATGCGCGGCACGGTGGCGCGCCTCAACCCCGCCTTCCACTTCGTGGAAATGGTGCGTGCGCCGATCATGGGTTTTCCGGTGGAAACGGCGTCGCTGATCGTCGTCGCCTGCATGAGCGTGGGTGGTTGGCTGCTGGCGATCTGGCTGTATCGTCGCTATGCGCGCTTTGTTCCATTGTGGATGTGAGGCCGAACCCATGACTGCATCCATCCGCGTCAAGAATCTCAGCCTGGAGGTGCCGCTGTTCCTGCAGAGCGAGCGCACCGCCAAGTCCTGGGTCAAGACTCTGCTCGGTGCGGCGACGGCACGCCCCGTGCGGCAATTCGTGACCCTGCTGGACAACGTTTCCTTTTCCGTTGACGAGGGCGACCGCGTCGCGCTGATCGGGCGCAATGGCGCGGGCAAGTCGACCCTGTTGCGGGTACTGACCGGTGCCTTTCTGCCGACGCGTGGCAGCGTTGTGCTGGAAGGCAGCAAGCAGGCGCTGCTGAACATCAAGCTGGGTTTCAACTCGCAGGCCACCGTGATGGAGAACATCTATCTGCGTGGCACGGCGATGGGGCTGGACTCGCGGCAGTTGCGCGAGCTGGTGCATCCGATCCTGGAGTTCGCCGAGTTGCAGGACATGGCGCAGCGCCGCCTGCATACCTTGTCGTCCGGGCAGCGCATGCGGCTGGGTTTTGCCATCGCCACCTCGGTCGAGCAGGACATCATCCTGATGGACGAGTGGCTTGGTGCCGGTGATGCGGTGTTCCTCAAGCGTGCGCGCCAGCGCATGAACGACCGGGTCCAGGGCAGCAAGATCGTGGTGCTGGCCAGCCACAACGACAATCTGGTGCGGCGCATCTGCAACAAGGGGCTGGTGTTGTCCGGAGGGCGTGTCGAGTACTTCGGCGACGTGGGCACCGCACTGGACCTCTACAAGGAAAGTGTCCGCGTGGCACGGAGCAAGGATCTCGAGGCTGCAGGCGAGGCACCGCTCAAGCCGGTCAGGAAGAAAGCGAAAGCAGCCAAGCCGGCGACCGTTGCCGGAGCATCAGCTGAAGCCAAGCCCAGGAGCAAGCTCGAAGCAAAGGTCAGGGCCAGGCTCATTGCCCGTTTCAAAGCCCGGCTCGATGACAAGGTCGCCGCCAAGCTTGAAGTCATGGCCAAGGCGCAGCCCGAAAGTGTTCCGGTGGCCGGGAGCGAGGCCAGGGCGGAGCTTGCGGCCAAGGTCAGGACCCGGCTCATTGCCCGCTTCAAGGCCCAGCTCGATGACAAGGTCAAGGCCAGGATCGAAGCCATGGCCGAGGCTTACGCCAAGTCGGTATCAGAGGCCAAATCCGCAGGGAAACCCAAGGCCAAGCCGAAGCCCGTGACCAAGCCCGGGGCAAAGCCCGACAAGGTTCCGCCGCAGGCCAAGGCACAAGCCGCTCCCGACGCCGTGGCCGGCAGGGCCGACGGCTGATCCATGCGTGTTCTGCTGGTCGTCTACGAGTTTCCTCCATCGCGTTCGCCACGAGCCTTGCGCTGGCGCTATCTGGTGCGCGAGCTGGCCCTGCAGGGCCATGAGGTCCACGTGTTGTTGCCGGACCTGGGGGACAGTGGCGTCGATTTCCCGCAGTCGCCCGGCAAGGTGGTTTTGCACCCGGTGTTCCCCGGCCCGGTTGGTTGGCTGGTCGGCCGTTCCCGGCGGCGCCAGCAGAAGCCGCAGCACGATCAGGCCGGGCCGGCGGCTCCCGCGGCAGGAGCCGGTGCCAGCCTGAACTGGCGTGGCCGACTGGTCGAAGTCGTCAAGCAATTGGCGGGTCTGCTGCTGTTTCCCGATGTGCGTGCCGAGTGGTCGCCCTGGGCGCGGCGCGCCTTGCGCCGGCTGCTTGCCGAGGTGCGGCCCGACGTGGTGGTGACCTCGCACGAACCGGCCACGACATTGCCGCTGGGTCTGCTGGCAAAGCAGCTTGGCTATCCGTGGGTGGCCGACCTGGGTGACCCGGTATGCGCGCCCTACACGCCGCCGCGCTGGCATCGCCGCGCCTGGCAACTCGAGGCCCGGGTGTGCGCCGGAGCCGACCTGGTCATCGTGACGACCGAGGCGACCCGGCAACTGCTGATCGAGCGCCATGGTCAGGACCCGGCACGCTGCAGCGTGCTGCCCAATGGTTATGACGACCGCCGGCCACCGTCGGTGGCGACCGGTGACGAGGCTGATTTCGATGACGACCGGCTGGAGCTGATCTACGCCGGACGCCTGTACGGCTACCGCGATCCAACCCCTCTGCTGGAGGCCGTGTCCCGCAGTCCCGGTGTGCGCCTGACCCTGGTGGTTCCCGACCCGCCGACCGGTGGTGCGGCGGCGATTGCCGCAGCGGCGGCAGACCGGGTTCGCATTTTCGGGCCGATGCCGCACGCCAGCGTGATGCGGATGCAGGAGCGCGCGGACGTGCTGGTCAATGTCGGCAACCGTGGCCTGCCGGCACAGATTCCCGCCAAGCTCTACGAATATCTGGGCCTGGCCCGGCCGGTGCTGCACCTGTACACCGGCGAAGGCGACGTGGCGGGCGAACTGCTGCGCCAGCTTGGCCGGGGCTGGTTGTGCGAGGATGATGCCCGGGCACTGGCCAGCCTGCTGGCCGATCTGCGCGAGCACAAGCGGGCGGGGCGACTGGGGCAGGAGTTGATGCTCGATCCGTTGCCCGATTACGCCCACTCCGCACTTGGCCGCAGGCTTGCCGCCCTGTTGAATAATGTGATCGGGCGGGCAGCGGCCGCTGATTGAACGCGCTGGCGATGGGTTCGGAGGGAAGTCGTGACGGAAGCGAGCAACGAAGCACTTGCCCGGGCACTGCAGGAGGTTGCAGCGCTCGAAAAGCGCTTGCGGCAGAGCCAGCACGAACTGGAACGGCAGAAGCTGCGCGAAGAGGAAATCCTCGCCAGCGCCTCCTGGCGGATCACCGCGCCGTTGCGGGCGGTGGCCCGGCGCCTGCGACATGGCCCCGGCGCGCGCGCCCCGGCCCGTCCGGCAGGACGGGGCAACGAACCGTCGCCGGAGGATGACCAGGGCGACAGGCCGGGAGACACCAGCGGAGCGACATCGCAGCCATCGGATGCTGCCATTGCCCGGGTGCGTTCGCTGCTGCCGCGCTTTCCGGCTTCCTGCATCAGCCCGGAGAGCGATGCCCCGGAAGAGCAGAACGGAACACTGCGGCTGATCGACTGCAAGGCGGCGATGTTCTCGTTGTTGCCTGCCGATGCCATGCGTCTGCTCGGCGGTGAAGCCGATGACCGGGACGCACACTATTCGGGGAGCCGCTCCCGGCCACCGCGCATGGCCTTTCTGGGCAGTCGCGAGCTGCTCGGCGAACTGGCCTTCGAGGCGCGGGTCACGCCGCTGCGCGAAGCGGGCTGGGCGGAGCAACTGGTGGCCGGCCGGTTCGACTTCGTGCTCATCGAGACGGTATGGCATGTCGATCAGCGTGAATGGCGCTATGCAATGACCGCGGACGGCGCCTCGCGTGCCGGCCTCGAACGGATGCTGCGGTATTGTCGCGATGCCGGCATCCCGGTAGTGGCGTGGTTCCGCACGGATCAGGATGACTATCCGCAGTTCGCCTGGCTGGCGGGGCTGGTGGACCGGTCCTATGCGGTGGACGAGGCACTGCTGGCCTGCCTGCGGCGGGATTTTCCGGATCGCTCCAGCGACCTTCTGCCGGTGGCGGTGCAGCCGGCGTTGTACAACCCGGTCCGCCCGACGGCACTGGTCGGTGCGTCGAACGAAGCGCGCCGGCTGACTCTGCTCGACGGCTGGTGGGACCTGGTCGATGGACGTTCGGATGCCTCGCTCGCGCAACTCATGGGCGACCGCCTGCGGGTGACCGAAAGCGAATGGGACGTCGGCGCGACGCGCCTGGGTGACAGCGCGGCATTCCGCGACCGCATGCTCGGCTGCGTTGATCGCCTCGACCGTGCCGCGCTGGGCAAGTTGTTCGGTGCGGAGATTTTTTCCGGCTCGGCGCTGCAGCCGGCATGGCGCAGGCAACTGATGATGCTGCGCTCGGCGGCTTCCGGCGTGATGGTGGCGCAGCCGGGCGAAGGCCCGCAGGACTGGCCGGAGCTGGAACTGCCGTTGCGCGGTGGTGCGGAGTCGCTGGCCGGGCGGATCCGTGACCTGCTAGCGGACCCGCTGCGGCGCGCACGCCAGTCGCATCTGCAGTTCCGGAACGTGATGACCGGGCACTGTCTGGCCGATCGCCTGCAGCGCATCGCCGATGACCTGCATCTGGACGTGCGCTTCGTGGAGCCGGCACCGAAGGTGGCATGCCTGCTGGCCACCATGCGGCCCGAGCGGCTGGAGGCCTGCCTGGAACGGTTCCGCCGCGACAGCTATCCGGAAAAGGAGCTGATCGTCGTGCTGCACGGCAGCGGCATCGACATGGCCGCTGCGCGGGAACTGGTGCGTGATGACGAGCCGATACGCATTCTGCAACTCGGCGACAGCCACAGCCTGGGCGACTGCCTGAACTTCGCGTTTGCCCATACCGATGCGCCGTTCTGGACCAAGGTCGACGACGACGACATCTACGGGCCGGCCTACCTCGGTGACCTGATGCTCCACCAGCGTGCCGTCGGCACGCCGTTGCTGGGCAAGCCGATCGCCTTCGTCTATTTCGATGCCGGCGACGAGTTGCACTGGATTCCTTCCTGGGCCGAGCAGCGTTCGTTGCGCCTGACCCAGCCCGGGCACGGCCTGCCACTGCTTGCCGGCGGCAGCCTGTTCGGGCGTCGCGAGGTGCTGGAGGCCGTGCCATTCTCGGGGCGGCGCCGACGCGGCAGCGACTCGGATTTCCTGCGGCGTTGCCAGGAGCAGGGACATGCCGCACTGGCGACCGACTGCTTCAACTTCGCGCTGTATCGCAGCGGGCGGCCCGACTTCCATACCTGGGGGTTCGGCGAGCGCGAGGCGCGGAGCCTGTCGGGCAAGTCTGCCAGCCTGCGTGATGCAGGTTCCATGGTGTTTGTCTGAGTTCCGGGTCGGATGCGCCTCTTCCGTTTTCTTCGTGTCAGTTCTTCGGTCGCGACTCCTGTCGCGCCCTGCAGGGCGTGATGGCGATGTCCGGCGAGCGGGAACACGATCAGCTGGCGCAAGTGCGACAACGCATCACCGAGCTGGGTGCTGCGGCGCTGGCTGTCGAATACGAGTGCCATGCGCGGCGGCGGCATGTCGAGTTGCTGCAGGGCAGCCTTTCGTGGCGATTGACGGCGCCGCTGCGATTGCTGGCCAGGCCGTTCACGGGCCGGAGTGCGGGGAAGCTGGCCCGGCGGGAGCTTCCCTTCGACGGACTGCAGGCCTTGCAGGCCGTCGCGTTGGCGGAGCGGCCACCGATGGCGCGCGAAATGCTGGCGCGCATGGCGACAAACGGCCAACTGGGCTTTGCCGGGCTGGCTTCCCGTCTGGCCGGAAATCGGGATATCCCGGGCGTGTCCCTGCGCTCCGACGCGACGCTGGCGTTGGCGCGGGTGGTGGCCGACCAGCGTTGCGCGTCTGGTGACGTGGCATTTGCCGTGACCCTGCTGCGCGAGCATCTGCGGCGGTTCGGCAGCGCGCAATGGACGGTGGCGGACCATGTCCTGCTGGTGGATCTGCTGGAAAGTACCGGCGGGAAAGTGCTCGCCGCGCGGCATCTGCAGGAATCCGGGCTGGATCGCCGGTCACCGCTGGACGCGCTGTGCCTGCAGGCTAACCTTCAGCGGGACGGGGATGCGGCGGCATGGCTGGCGACCATCAACCAGTTGTTCCTCCGTGCCGGCATCGAGCCGGTGGATCTCGGTGATGGCGAAGAGGCGGCGTTGGATCGATTGCAATGCCGTGCTGGAGCCGCTCCCGACGAGGACGAGGCAAATCTGGTCAGCGTGGTGATGCCGGTTTACCGGCCGGATGCCGCCGTTGATCAGGCGATCGCCTCGGTGCTTGCGCAAAGCTGGCGTGCGCTGGAGCTGATCATTGCCGACGACGGCAGCCCGCCGGAATACCACGCCCGCCTCCGGGTCTGGGAGCAACGGGATGCGCGGGTGAAGCTGCTGCTCAGCCCGCGCAATGCCGGGACCTACGTGGTGCGCAACCTGGCTCTGGCACAGGCGCGGGGTCGCTTCGTCACCTGTCACGATGCCGATGACTGGTCGCACCCGCGCAAGATCGAACGGCAGGTTGCACACCTGCAGGCCCATCCGGGGCAGGTCGCGAACTTCTCGTCGTGGGCGCGGGTATCGCCGGACCTGCGGTTCGAGCGCTTCAGCATGCGCGGCAGCCTGGTCTATCCGAACCTTTCCTCGCTGATGTTCCGTCGCGAGCCGGTGTTGTCGGCGCTGGGAGGCTGGGACGAAGTGCGTTACGGCGCGGACACCGAGTTCTGCAAGCGCATCGAGAAAGTCTTCGGCCGGCGCGTGGCGATCATCGACGACACGCCGCTGTCATTCGGCCGGGTCCATCCGGATTCGTTGACCAACAGCACCCTGGGCCGCGGCTATGTGTCGTTCGAGCGTCGCTGGTACGAGTCGGCGTGGAGCCAGTGGCACCGCGAACTTGCCGGGAACGCGGCCCGTCTGGACCGGGCCGTGCGGCCGTTCCCGGCTCCGGCGGCGATGCTGCCGGAACGCAGGGATGATCCGGTGACGCTGGCGTGCGACCTGTTGCTGGTTGCCGACTATTGTCTGGACGAACCGGTGGCCAGCTACTTCGCCCGGCGGATCCGCGAGTCATTGCAGGCCGGTCTTCGCGTGGCGCTGTTGCCGATCCGTACCTTGCATACGGCGGGTGTCGGTCGTCGTCATGCCCACCCTGCCGTCCAGGCACTGATCAACTCGGCCGGGCTGGATGTCGTGTCGCCGCAGCAGGCCGTTCGTTGCCGGCAGGCGCATGTCCTGTATCCGCGCGTGCTCGAGTTCAGTGGCGAGCTTGCTCTTGCGGTCGAAGCGGACGAAGTCACTGTCGAAGCCCCCGGAAGTTCGACGGCCAGCACGGGTACGGGGCAGGTATCCGACTTGGAGGCATGCCTGCACGAGGCGGCACGCCTGTTCGGACGCGCTCCCATACTGGCGAAGCGCTGAGCTCGATCGCAGCCTGGCTTGTCCTGTCACGAGCGCCCGCTGGCGGTGATGCCTGTTCCCCGATGGTTTGCTGGCGGCTACGGAAACCAGGCTTCGGCCCGATGCGTCTCTGCTTGCTGGAAAGCATTTCGTCGGGATGGCAAATTTTGGATACGAATGGCGATTATCGGATGTGGCCTCGGAGCGGGAGCCGGGAGGCAAATGACCGGCACTTGCAGGCAGGCGGTTTCCAAAATCGGTTCCCGGGCTTTCACGGGAGTTGAATGAGGGGCTTGAACATGGCGAAGCTCCGGAAAGGAATGCTTGTGCAGTAGCCCCAGAGCGTGGCTGGAAGCGGCTTTCGGAGTGTCGGGCCTGCGGTGAAGGCCGCTGGAAACCGGTTGCCGGCCTCTTGAATCCGCCTTGCTCAACAAAAATGAAATGCGTCTGAAATCTTCTCGTAAGAATTACGGGAGGCTGCGCTACAATTGAACGGTTACATCATGAAAACACGATCGAGGATATGCGATGGAAAAGACTGTTTATGTAGGCATGAGCGCCGATCTCGTTCACCCGGGACATCTCAATGTCATCAAGAAGGCTGCCGAACTGGGTGAGGTGACTGTTGGCCTGCTGACCGACCAGGCCATTGCCAGCTACAAGCGTTTGCCCTACATGAGCTTCGAGCAGCGCCGTCAGGTGGTTGAAAACCTGAAGGGCGTGCATCGCGTGGTGCCTCAGGAAACGCTCGACTACGTACCCAATCTGCGCCAGTACAAGCCCGACTACGTGGTTCATGGCGACGACTGGCGCGAAGGCGTGCAGCGCAGCGTGCGCCAGGCGGTGATCGATGCGCTGGGCGAGTGGGGCGGTGAACTGGTCGAGGTCAGCTACACCGACGGCATCTCGTCCACCCAGTTGAACAAGGCGCTGCGCGAGATCGGCACCACGCCGGACATCCGTCGCAACAAGTTCCGTCGCCTGCTCAACGCCAAGCCGCTGGTTCGCCTGATGGAAGCGCACAGTGGCCTGACCGGCCTGATCGTCGAGAACGCCAGCTTCGAGGGTCCCGATGGCCGTCGCGAGTTCGATGGCATGTGGGGCAGCAGCCTCACCGAGTCCACCGCCAAGGGCAAGCCGGACATCGAAGCCGTCGACGTCACCTCGCGTACCAACACGCTCAACGACATTCTCGAAGTCACCACCAAGCCGATCGTCTATGACGCCGACACCGGCGGCAAGCTGGAGCACTTCCAGTTCACCGTGCGCACGCTGGAGCGTCTGGGCATCTCGGTGGCGATCATCGAGGACAAGGTCGGCCTGAAGAAGAATTCGCTGTTCGGCACCGACGTGCCGCAGACCCAGGACACCATCGAGAACTTCTGCGCCAAGATCAAGGCCGGCAAGGCCGCGCAGGTCACCGACGATTTCATGATCGTGGCGCGCATCGAAAGCCTGATCCTGGACCAGGGCATCGAGGATGCGATCACCCGTGCTGATGCCTATATCAAGGCCGGTGCCGACGGCATCCTGATCCACAGCCGGCGCAAGACCCCGGATGAAATATTCGAATTCTGCGACCGCTACGCCAAGCTCGAGCAGCGTCCGCCGCTGTTCGTGGTGCCGTCCAGCTACAACCAGGTCACCGAGCAGGAGCTGATCGACCGCGGCGTCCGCGTCGTGATCTACGCCAACCACCTGCTGCGTGCTGCCTATCCGGCGATGATGGATGCCGCCGTGTCCATTCTTGAGCACACCCGCTCCAAGGAGATCGACTCCAAGCTGCTGTCGATCAAGGACATCCTGGAACTGATCCCGGGGACCAAGTGATGCTGCAGCCCGCTACGGTATTCGAGCAAATTCGCGCCCAAGGCGTACGCTTTTTCACCGGCGTACCGGATTCATTGCTGGCAGATTTCTGCGCATACGTCACTGACCATGCACCGGAGAGTGACCATGTGATCGCCGCCAACGAAGGCAATGCGATTGCATTGGCTTCCGGTCACTACCTGGGGACGGCGGAACCTGCGCTGGTTTACATGCAGAACTCGGGCCTTGGCAATGCGGTGAACCCGCTGCTGTCGTTGGCTGATGCCGAGGTCTACAGCATCCCGATGCTGCTGATGATCGGTTGGCGTGGCGAACCGGGCGTCAAGGACGAGCCGCAGCACGTCAAGCAGGGCCGGGTGATGACGGCGATGCTGGATGCCATGGAAGTACCGTGGTTCGAGCTTGACGCAAGCATGGATGACGCTGGTGAAGTGATAGCCAAGGCCTGCACGCTGATGCGCGAGAGCATGGCTCCGGTTGCGCTGCTGGTGCGCAAGGGTGCTTTTGCCAAGTACAAGCTGCAAAAAGACGTAGTCACCGATTTCCCGATGAATCGCGAAGGAGCGGTCAAGCGGGTGGTCGATCTGCTGGGTGCCGATGATGTCGTCATTTCCACGACTGGCAAGACTTCGCGTGAATTGTACGAGTACAGAGCTGCGAGGGGGGACGGTCATGGCAATGACTTCCTCACCGTGGGTGCAATGGGGCATACCGCTTCAATTGCCATGGGCGTGGCTCGAAGCAAGCCCGATCGGCGCGTGATGTGCATTGATGGTGATGGATCAGTTCTGATGCACATGGGAGCGCTGGCGATTCTTGGTCAGTCTGGCCTCACCAATTTCACTCATGTGGTCATCAATAATGGTGCCCATGACTCGGTGGGTGGTCAGCCGACTGCAGGTTTCGATATTGATCTGGTCAGCGTGGCGCGTGCATGCGGCTATGCGCAGGCGCGCTCAGTATCTGCACCCGAGGATGTGGAGACAGCGTTGAAAGAGCTTGCTGGCCAGACTGGTCCCGTATTGCTTGAAATCCGGGTCAACAAGGGGGCTCGGGATGACTTGGGCAGGCCGAAATCCAGTCCGGTGGAAAATCGTAAGGCCCTGATGGAGCGGCTGGGTGTCTGATTCTTTTGGCGAGGCTGTCAATCTCCTTGAGGTTGGCAGCAACACTTAACTTTGACTACCTCATTCGAATGGCAGCCATACAAGAAGATAAGAAGGGGTACTCTGCGGAGCTTAGGCGCATTGCGGAAGTCTTGGATGCTGGTGACCTTCACTTGGCGGAGAAGGTCGCTGAGGCTGCCATAGAGAGATTTCCAAAAGTGATAAGAATAAGAGACAGTCTGACAGCGATTCTGGATGCCCGTGGTAACGCCGGCATGGCTCTTTCCATTTGCGCAGAAACTGCTCGTATACAAGTCAAACGTCTTGAAAAGGTCCGTCAGAAGGCAGGCAAGCCACCGCGTAGCCTCCAGAAGGAAAATCGGGTATTCATTTGTGGATATTTTTACTCTGGTTCGGGGGCGGTTTACGACTATCTGAAAGATTTTCCCGGGCTTGTGGGTTGGACCCCGGCAGGAGAGATGAGGCTGATCAAATTTCCCGGTGGGATGTGGGATTTAGTGTCTCGCTGCAAGTCAGAAGGGGGGCTGGACGCCCAGTCTTTGCTTGATTTCTATCTCCATATCAAGGGAAAGAAAATTGTTGATCATGCGCCTGATGTATATAGTGGCTGGGGCAAGGTAAACAAACATAGCCGGGCATTATGGCAAAAAGAAGGCGGCAGGTATTATCTTGAGGCTTGCTTGCGATGTTTCCTCGAATTGCATCGTCGTTGGAGGGGGGAGAAGATCAAGCTGAAAGATCTGAAGAAAGTGCTCAAAGACTACCTTCGGCAGGCATTTGATGCGGCTGCGACAGAATGTCAGGCTGGTTATCTTTTGATTGATCAGGCTATTAACGCATTTCGTCTTGAATTGGCGGAACTGGTTCCTCCTTCGAAATTTATCGTTGTGCATCGCGATCCGAGGGATCAATATGTGGATGCGTCGGTTGCTCTAAGCCAACCAGGTCGAAAATTGCCTAGCGCTGAGGAGTTTTCAGAAAGTTACCGCAGCCGCCGAAACAAAGGTGTGAAATATACGCGGATCATAGAGAGAAAGTTCGGACACGAAGTTCTGACTCTTTCATTTGAGGATTTTGTTCTGAACTTCGATCAGTCGCACCGTTTGGTGGATAAGTTTCTGGGACTGGATCATTGCGGGCGCCGTGGCCGGTTCTCTGCCGAAAAATCCAAAGTGAATATTGGAAAGTATCGCGGGGTACTCAAGGAGTCCGAAGTGGAGTCTTTTTGCGTAAATAACAGAGAGTATTTGAGCGAATACGTAACTCACCTTGCTGGAGAGTTGTGATTATTGCTTGCGTTGCTGGTGTTGTTGCACAACTGGGGTTTGAATGATGAAGCAGGCGCATTGGAAATTTTTCAATCCAGTCAAGGTTTTTTTTGAGGCTGGCTCTGTTTCGCGTCTGGCGGAATATCTGGACTATAAGCGGGTAGTGCTGGTTACCAGCCCCGGATTCACTCGGCGTGGAGTGGTCGAGCGTATTGAGCAATCCTTGGGGAGCCGGTTGATTCTGGTCTTGGATGATGTAAAACCTAATCCCGACCTGAGGGATGTTGACCGCCAGCTGCAGATACTTCGCCCATTGCAGCCTGATTGCATTGTGGGGCTTGGAGGCGGGAGCAGCATCGATACGGCAAAGGCATTGGCCCGCTTTTTGGTGCAGGATCCCTCGGTTACCGTAATGGAGCACTTCAGGCGTGGGCAGGAGCTGGGGCAGGAGCCAGCAATGCCGGTCGCAGCTATTCCCACAACAGCAGGGACCGGGGCTGAAGTAACGCCTTTTGGCACCGTATGGGATTTTGAAGAAAATCGAAAGTATTCGGTTGCGGGTCAGGATTTGTTTCCCAGTGTGGCGATTCTGGATCCCGAGCTGACGATGGGGCTTCCGATGGATGTGACTATCTCATCGGGGCTTGATGCAGTTTCCCATGCTTTGGAATCCATCTGGAACAAGAGTGCCAGCCCGGTAACCTTGGGGCTGGCAACCAAGTCGCTTCAGCTTTCCATCGAAGCCTTGAAGGCACTGAAAGCCCAGCCTGACGACAGTCGTGCACGAGGCTCGATGATGCAGGCCAGCTTGCTTGCAGGACTCTGCATCAGTCAGACACGAACTGCATTGGCCCATTCCATTTCCTATCCTCTTACGACGCATTTCAATTTGCCTCATGGCATTGCCTGCAGCTTTACTTTGCCTGCGCTGCTTCGATTCAATGCCGAGGCGGATGACGGTCGCTTGATGGATGTGGCTCGCGCTTTGGGGCATGAGGAGCGATTGGGGCTGGCGGCTGAGTTGGATGAGGTTCTCACCAGTCTGGATGTACGAAAGGTGTTTTTTGACCACATAGCCGAGCCAACTCAGGTGTTGTCTCTGGTTGACGAAATGTTTACGCCCGGAAGGGCGGATAACAATATGCGTGCAGCCTCTTTGGGAGATGTGGAGTGTATCGTGCGAAATGCCATGGAGCCTTTCTTGCGCCATGGATGAGTATGGTCATGGGGCTTCGATTCTTGCCTTGCGTCACAGCACTTGGTTGAGTCTTGCCCCGTCTGTTGTGCCCATGATTGAGCCAGGTCAGCGTTTTGCCCATGTTTTCGTGATGTAGATAGAAGGCCTTGGTTCCAGGCCTTTATCTATTTTCTCTCGCAGGCCACTGACGCTGGCATCGACATCGTGGAACGGCAGTCCCATCAAATCAGATGCGTCGTACTGCCACCATTGCAGGTCGAGAAGCTTGTCTATGACGGCTTCAGGAAATCGTTTTCGGATAGGTACTGCGGGAACGCCGGCCACTATGGTGTAGGGAGGGACATCCTTGGTGACTATGGAGCCTGCGGCACAAACGGCACCGGTGCCAATTTTCACTCCGCATCTGATGAGTACATTGGCTCCGATCCAGACATCGTTTTCGATGGATACAGGTGAAAGTTGAGGAAACGAGGGGCGATCGGGATCTTGATATGGCAACTCCCGATCCTTCGGAGGCTCCATGTTGAAATGCTTTTTCCGCCAAGTAGCACTGTATTGGAATGGTGATGTGGACAGCCAACCCAGTGGATGCTCAGTTTCACCGATGATGACGTTTGGTCCAATTGAGCAGTACCGTCCTATTTCACTCAGGCGCGCTACGATTCCACTTCTCAAGTAGGAGTAGGCCCCAATCCGGAAACCTCGTTTTACAGTCAAGGCTCCGGTTATGGCGCAAGGGTTTTCGTGGAGAATCTTTACTCCCGGAGAGATCTGCGCTTTCTTGGAGACTTTCAACTTGATGGGCTCTTCAAAGTCTGTCTAACCACGCACCTTCATTTTTTGATCGAAGCAGCTCGATGTAGCGTTTTTGCATGGTTTGTTTGCCATCCCGAATACTTTTTTCCAGCCCGAAATAAAGCAGGGATATGAAATGTTCGGGATCTGATATTTCTGCATTCGGAGCATCGATGCGGGCGTCAAAGTTCGAGTTTGGTGTGCGCCAGTCCCCGTAATTTTCATCCAGGTAAAGCTCTGGGTTGTCGGGTATGTATTGATTGATACCAAGAAACTCGATTTCACGTAGCTCGAAGGGGGTATTCCACCAGCGCGTGGCGGTGCCGTTGTGCCATCGCTTGCCTCCGTCCATGTAATGTGGAAAAACATCGATCCACATGCCATTGCCATGGATTAGACGGAGTCGGTCACTGGTCAGGTCAACCCGGCCAATCCTGAATTTCGGGTGCCGCATGAAGCGTACTCCGAGATCGATATGGCATTCCTCGGTGAAGAATCCGACATCGATATCCTTGTCCCACCCAATGATTCCTCCTTGACGCACTTGCCCTAGAAGCGTGCCACTGATCAGAAATGACCGCAGGCCAATTTCTGAAAATGCTTCATTGAGATCCTTGAGAGCAGTAGCAGCATGTGATGCAAACCGGTTCATGCTACTGCTGTTAGCTGTCGGAGAGGAGGCTGTTTTGAGCTTGCCTGCAGCGGCTGATTTCGCTTTCAGGATGAGTCGGCGCAGCAGTGTGCGGCAATCTTCATGGGCCCCGGCGACTGCTGCTGCACGTGCCACTGCACGTTGAATCGACAGGTTTTTGTGAACCTGAGTGGGGCTCGTCAGCCAGAGGGCCCGGATACTGGCATAGTCTTCCGGCGCCCCCATCAGGGAGACCATTTCCCACCACAGTTTTGATTTTAGCCAGGAGCCTTGGCGAATGGCGCTTTCCACCAGCTGTCTTCCGGATCCCGCTTTGCCCAGAAGGCGAAAGTAACGGGCACGGGCCTGGACGAGAGCTACATTCTTGCTGAGTGTCAGGTTGGCTTTTACCGGGTCGGGCATCGTGGCCTGTTCGAGGTGTGTGTGTTCCGTGATCACAATTGCATTTCCTTCAGAAGCATGCTTCCGCCTGCGGTACTAGCCAGAACCTCTTCCATGCCCAGCAGCTCATGGTGGGCTGCAACAAGATTTGTTGCCCTGATTTGCTTGTAGGCTCTCCTGATTCTGTGCACAAGCAGGTATTCGGGCCATGTGGTTTCCACATTCGGGCCTTCAACAAATGCATCGAAGTTCTTGTTTGGAGTCCTCCAGTCTCCGTAGTTTTCAGTCAGATATTTATCCACATCTGACGGCAAAAACACGGAGTCTCCCGTTGCCATGACATGCTCCACTATCTGGAACGGGGAATTTTTCCAGCGGACGAATATGGCATCGTGATAGACGGCATCTCCTTCCGAATAGAATTTGAACAGGTCGATATTTGCTCCGCCACGATGGATCAGGCCTACCTTGGGGCTTTCCGGGTTTGAGTCGTCAAGATCAAAGTGAGGATGCGCTTTGAATACCCGTATCAGCTCTTCACGATTCCAGTTCTTTTCCAAGATACCGACGTCGATATCATTGTCGTGATCCAATGGTTTGCCATTTCTCACGATGCCCAAGGCTGTGCCGGCTGCGAAAAAGAATGGGATGTTTGCGGATTCCAGTACCTCTTTGAGGTCACGCAATACGGACATCCCTCGCTTGCCGGCGAGACTTTTCTCTTTGACTTGCGTGCCTGATCCGTACCCTTGGAGCTCAAGGGCGCATGCTTCCGCGTAGATGTCAATTGCGTCAATCAGTCTGCGAGAGCGCAGTGCTGCGGCAGCGAGTGGCCTCGCGGCGGCCGCGCGCTGCTTGCGCGTGGGCTTGGTGGACACCCACCAGTTGATGATTTCATCGAACTGGTTCGATGAGAAGCAGTGCTTGCATGCGGCCCACAACACCTTTGAACTCTTCGGAAAGCTTCTTAGTGCGGTGAGTGTCAACTCGTCTGCTTCCGCCTGCGATCGGCTCAGGTGGCTCAACCTGATGACTTTTGTTGCTGCAATCTCGGATCTTGGTGAGATCAGCCATGCATCCATGGCCAAGCGGAATGCATAATCATGATCACCGGTATAGCTGGCTATATTCGAGAGAATGTGGCGTGCCTCATTCCTGTCGGGGTATTCGGAAAGCATGGCGGTCGCAATTTTTTTCGCCAGATCGTCGTGCCCGTACTTGAATGAATTTTTCGCCGAAACAAGCATGCTTGAATATCGCCACTGTGGCAGCCTTCCAGTTTCGATAAGATACGGTGCGATGCTACTTTTCCGAGTGGCATCGAAGTACATTACTGCAGCATAGTCGCGGTATTTTGGTACCGGTATTGCTCGATAGATCGGTATGCGACGGGCCGCATTTAGCATGGCCGTCTTCATGTTCTGCATCATCGTGATGTGTCCTTGTCCTGTTGTTCGACCCATTGCGAAATGTCGACGCGACCACTGGCGATAAGTTCTTTTCTTTGAGTCGTGGATACACCAGGTGTCCTGCTGAGATAATGTACTTTGCAGTACTGCTTCAGAAAATCGAACTCTCCCTTCCAATCATCGCCTATGACGAAGATGTCTGCGCCATATCGCTGGATGTCGTTTGTTTTCTGCTCCCAGCTTTCCTCCGGGAAAACTTCGTCGACGATCCGTAGAGCGCCGACTATTGCAGCCCGGTCCTTGAATGAGTGGATGCAATCTTTATGTTTGCCGAGGTTGAATGCGTCGGTGGATACACCTACGACCAGACGGTCGCCCAAGGCTGCCGCACGTTCAAGAAGCTTTAGGTGTCCAACATGGAACAGGTCAAATGTTCCGTAGGTAATAACGGTTGTCATATTGCGATCTTCCCCAAGGTGCGTGGGCAATAGCGTCATGTCGTGGCTTCCTAGCTCAAGGGGAACCGCGGTCACCCGCGTATCATATATGTATCACGTACTTGTCATGAAGAAGGCCGCCAAGCAGGATGAGGGAGCGCCGTAGGTATTCACGATCATGGTCTTGGAGTTAGTGCTGAATGAGAGTTCTTGGAAGCTTCCGGCGTGCTGTATGGAAGCACCTTCAGTCAGGGGGGCCGCATGGGCGTTTCATGGCGCTCAGAGGCATGCTCTGGCTTGGTCGGCCCGTGGACATGAGTCTGTTGCGTGGTCTCGCGGTTGAATTCGAACGAATGGGCGCGCCTGGCTGGGCGCGCAGTTGCTGGCGTCTGCTTTACCGGATGACGCCTTTTGATCCGGCGACGTTGTCGGGGCGGTTGGGCGCTTTGGCGGTGAAGGGGGATGTGGAGCAGATCCGTTCCCTTCTGGATGAAGTGCGTCGCCATGCGGGGTTTCCGCCGGCGCGGATGGTCTGGCTTGCGGGTTGTCTCGCCAGTGCCGGGCATTGGCGGGAGGCGGCAGACTTTCTCGATGAGCTGGATCGCGGTACGGGTGATTGGCCGCAGTTGGTGTTGCAGTCGCCGTCGCTGGTTTCGGCGTCTGTGGAGCAGCGGCTGGGGGATCTGGTTTCTCACATGCGTGCGTTTGCCGATGACCGGACCTCCCATGGCTCCGTGCCGCTGAGGTTTGCGCGGCTGTGCTTCACGTTCGGAAATCTGGAGAGTGCTGCCGAGCTGTACCGGCAGGCTGGTGGGCAGCTTGCGCTTTCCTGGACGGATGAGGTGGCGATGTTCTATGCCCGGGCGAGGGCGGGCATGGCCTTTGTGGAGCAGGATCGGGATGCGGTGAGGCGCTTGCGCAGTGTCGAGTCGACAGACCCTGATGCGCTGGGCATGCTGGCGTGCGTGGCCTTGCATGCCGGCGATGAAGCCCTGGCGATGGGGGCGCTGGAGCGGGCGATCCTGCTCCGGCATGGCGACAGTGAGGAGATCGGTGCGGTGCTGGCGCATGGGCGGAGCATTCTGCAGACGATCGCCTCGTTGCGGGCAGAGCCGACGGAATTGCCGCAGGAGCTGGTGCAGTCGAAAGCGGATGCGACCGATGGCGGTGTGCCCAAGGTATTCATCTGCGGCTTCGGCTGGTCGGGTTCGGGCGCTGTCTATGACGACATACGCTCGGTCGAGGGTTTCTGCGAATTCGAGGGGCCGGGGCAGGATCCCATCCTCAACGAGGATTCGGATTCCGAGGTCACTTTCATCCAGTCCACGGCCGGGCTGGGGGATTTGTGGCGGTACGTGAAGTCCCGGCGCCGGCTGGACTGGTGGCGGTTGTGGGATCTGTTCTGCCTGCATGTGGTGGGCCTGGCGCCGATCGGCTACAGCAACTACAAGAGCTGTGCGGCGGCAGCGAACCACGTACGGCGTTACGGCTCGCTGTACACGCGGCCGTTCCGTGATTTCTTCGAGGCTTTTGCGGAGTTGCGGCGTACTCCCCGTGAAAGCGGGCTGTTCCTGCTGCTGCGGGAGACCACCGAAAAGCTCTGCATGATGCTGGTCGAGCAGACTGGCGGGAAGGCGGTGTTGTTCAACAACGCGATTTTCGGGCGGGATGTGGAGATGCTGGAGATCTTCCGCGCCAGCCATGCTGCTGCGGTGTTCCGTGACCCGCTTGATGTCTATGCCGACCGCAAGGACAAGGACCGGAATCACTGGCGTTCGCCGCGCCAGCTGGCCGAGTTCTATGGTCGCGGGCTGCGTCGTTATTTGGTCTATCGCCATGCTGCCGGCAGTCGGGTGGGGGCCCGTTTGCGGGAGATTCCGTTCGAGCGTTTCGTGCTTGAGCCGGGCTTCCGCTGGCGGGTGCGCGCCTGGCTGCTGCCGGGCCTGGAGGACAATGGCAACAGCCATTTCGATCCCCGGGTGTCCAGCCGGAACATCGGCCTCCATCGCGACACGGTGAGTGCCGGGGAGGCGGAGCAGTTGCAGTCCGCGATGACGGCATACCAGGAGATGCAGCAGAACTCGATGGCGATCTGGGGAGGGTGAGGCTGCGCCGTATCCGTCGCTTCACGAGGCATGGCGTGGATGGCAATGCGATGACAGTTCGTGGTCATTCCGGCCGATTGATACAAATCTGTCATCAAACCTGAGCTTGGCTGAAACCTCTTTGGCCTAAAACGGTAGTGCGCACTGGTGCCTGTTCCGGGCACGTGCCGACACGACCGTCTAGGGCAAATGGAGGCCAGGTTTTGAATTCGATCGTCGACACAGTGCTCACCGGGCACGAGCGTCTGACCCGCAGACAGCGGCTGATTGCCGGTGTGGTGCTTGTGCTGGTGGTGTCGGGCACGTTGGCGGTGGCCATGGGCTGGCTGACGCTGGCGGCGGCATTGCTGCTGATACTGCAGGCGGTGGGTATTGTCCTTGTGGTGTTGTCGCAGCGGCAGCTCACGAAACGCCTCAATGCCGGCCTTTCCCGCCTCTCCACTCAGGTAAAGAGGCCGCCGGGCAAGGCCGGGCTGACTCTGCGCCGGTTTTCGGCATTGCGCTATTACGCCAAGGCGAACAGCGCCAAGCGTTCGAATCTGGTGCAACAACTGGTGCTGGATCGTTCGCTCGATGGTCGCGACATCCTTGCCTATCAGGCGACCAAGGGGCGGCTGGATTTCGATGCGGTCCGTTCGCTGCTGGAGGCTTTCCGCCGGCGGGACAAGCGCGAGAAGGTCAGGCTGGCGGCCAAGCGGTTCGACTGCAATGCGTTGCTGGCCCTGGCACGTACGCTGTATCGCCAGGAGGCCAGCGCTGCCGACCTGGTGGATGCCATCACGCTGTACAGCCTGATCGTGGCGGCCTTCAAGCGCTCGGTGCTCGAGATCAGCGACATGGAGTGGATGGTCTGCGCACTGGTGCAGGAGCGTCGCTTCGAAGAGGCGTTGAAATGGCTGGACAACTCCCAGCTGTCGCCAGACAGCTCCGACAACTATCACCTCCTGCGTGCCAATGTGCTGAACCCCTTCATCGAGGCGGCGCACGGGCAGGATGAGCAGGCCTGGCTGGATTGCATCAACCGCGGTTATGCGACGACCGGTTTGCAGAACGTGGCACTGCTGCCGGGCGATGAGGCACCGTTCTTCCGGCTGTCCGCGAATTGCGTGGCGGGTTCCGTCGATGGCCCGTTGATCAGCGTGATCATGCCGGTCTACATGGCGCAGGAGAACATCCGCACGGCGATCGGTTCGGTGCTTGGGCAGACCTGGAAGAATCTCGAGCTGATCCTCGTTGATGACGGCAGTCCGGCAGAGCATCACGCGGTGCTGGCGGAATGGGCGCGGCTGGACTCGCGGGTGAAGCTGATCCAGTGTCCGGTGAATCGCGGTACTTATACCGTCCGCAATATCGGCCTGCAGGCGGCGAGCGGCGAGTTCGTCACCTGCCACGACACGGATGACTGGTCGCATCCGCAGATGCTGGAGTGGCAGGCGCGGCACCTGATCGGGCATCCGGACGTCATTGCCAACGCGGCCAACATGGCCAGGGTCAGGTCCAGTCTGGAGATCTGCCATCGCCACCCGGGTCGGACCCTGCTGCACATGGCGATGTGCACCCTGATGTTCCGTCGTGCCGAAGTGCTTGAACGCATCGGCTTCTGGGATACCGTGCGCAAGATGGGCGACGCCGAGTTCATCCGTCGCATGGAGCTGGTGTTCGGGCAGAAGATCGAGAGCGTGGCCGAGCAGCCGCTGCTGTTCGCGCTGCAGGATGAGGCGAGTCTGTCGGGTTCGGACATGCTGCGTGGCTTCATGAACCCGGAGCGGCAGTTGTACCGCACGCGCTATCGCGAGTGGCACCGCCGCATCGAGGCGGGAGAGGCCAGCCCGCTGATGGCCATCGACATGAAGGATCGGCCTTTCCCTGCACCGGCTTCATTCCTGCCGGTCCGGGTTGGCCGGCAGACGTTCGACGTGCTGTTTGTTTCCGAGCTCGGCTTTACCGGCGGCAACGTGCATTCGCTGATCCATGAAATGGAGATCTGCCTCGAGGCGGGCCTCAAGGTGGGTCTGGTGAATGTGCACAACCTGCTGTTCACCCACCTGGCGATGCGCGAGCCGATTCCGGCACTTGTCGATCTGGTGGTTTCCGGGCGTGTTACCGAGATCTCGCTGACCACGCCTGCCGATGCCACGATGGCCATCGTGCGCTGGCCGGCGTGTTTCGAATACACCTCGTCGTTGCCTTCCGGGATCAGGGCCGAGCGGGTGGTGGTGGTGGCCAACCATCCGCCGTATGAGGGGCACCAGGATCGGCACTCCTACGAAATGGGGCGGGTCAGTCGCAATGTCGCCCGCACCTTCGGCGTGGAGCCGAAGTGGGCACCACAGTCGGCGACGATCCGGCGCATGCTTGCGCCACAGCTGCCACGCCGGATGCTGCTCGATGTGGACTGGATTGCGGTGCTGGCGGAAGCACCGGCCCGGCCACGCCGGCGCGAAAAGCCGGTGGCGGATGTGCCGGTGATTGGCCGGCATTCGCGCGACCATCACCTGAAGTGGCCGGGACGCCGGGAGACTTTGCTGAAGATCTATCCATCGGATGGCTCGGTCAAGGTACGGGCACTGGGTGGTGTCGATACCGTGGTTGCCAGCGGCGCGCTGCAGCCGGAGGACATCGTCGACTGGGATGTGCTGCCCTTCGGCAGCATGCCGCCGCTGGACTTCCTGCAGTCGATCGACTTCTTCGTCTACTACCACCACAAGGACTGGGTGGAGGCTTTCGGACGGGTGATCATGGAAGCGATGTTCGCCGGCGCCGTGGTGGTGCTGCCGCGGATCTTCGAGCCGGTGTTCGGTGATGCGGCGGTCTATGCCGAGCCGAATGAAGTGCAGGCACTGATCCGCAGCCATTACGACGACTGGTCGCTGTTCCAGGCACAGAGCGACAGGGGTATCCGCTACGCGTACGGCAATTGCACCCCGGCCGCCTATCGTCGACGCCTGGCGAACCTTGGCGTGGACGCGTTGCATTCCGAACTTGATGTGGAAAGCGCATGAGCAAACCAAACGACAAGACGGTTGCCAGGGATGTGGCCACCTATATCGGGAAGATGGAACGGATCGATGGCTGGCTGTCCGCCGCCGATGCCGAGTGTTTCGTGCATGTCGATGCCGTGCAGAAAGAGAAGGGAGTGCGCGGCGATCTGGTCGAGATCGGGGTGTGGCACGGGCGTGGCGCCATCCTGCTGCATCACCTGGCGCGGCCCGAGGAAAAGGTGCTGGCCGTCGATATGTTCGACCTGCGCGAGCGCGAGCATCCGTTCTTCAATGATCCGGAGCGCCTGAAGGAAAATGCGGCGGAGTTCGGTTGTGATGAGCGGCTGGTGCCGGTACGCATGGACACCCCTGCCGAGGGGCATCGCCTGCCCGATCTGGTCGGGCGGCGTGGTGCGCGGATCATTCACATCGATGGCGGCCACGATTACGCCACGGTGCGGCGTGATATCGAGATCGCCTCGCGACTGCTGCGTGGCGGCGCGGTGCTGGTGTTTGATGACTTCTTCAGCATCGGGCATCCCGGAACCACCCAGGCGATCATGGAGTTCATGGTCACCACGCCCGGTTATGCTCCCTTCCTGATCACGAAGAAAAAGCTGTGGGTGTGCCAGGCTGACTGGTACAAGCGTTACTTCGGCAAGTTCAAGGAAGTTGGCGTGGCCAAACGTCGCGCGGAGATGTTCCATCACCGGGTGCTGATTGCCGAATCCGTCTGAGCCCGGGCAACGCCATTTCCGATACCACCGGACCACGGATTCCGCGCTGACAACACCCGATGCCGGGGGCAGGCCCGTAACTGCGCGCAGCCCGCTCCGCCTCGACATCCAGGGGCTGCGTGGCGTGGCCGTGTTCGCGGTGGTGCTGTTCCATCTGTGACCGCAACTGGTGCGTGGCGGCTACGTTGGCGTTGATGTGTTCTTCGTCATATCGGGCTATCTGATCACCGGGTTGCTGTGGCGTGAGCTGGAGCGCAGGGACGGTGGCACCGATGCGGTTCCACGCCAAGCGGATCAAGCGGCTGCCGGCGGCGACGCTGGTGGTGACGCTGGCCACGGTATGGCTGGTGCCATCGTCTTATGTGGCGGGTACCGTGCGCGAGATCGTGGCCAGTGCCTTGCATGTCGAGAACGGGTGGCTGGCGCGGCAGGCAGTTGATTATCTGGCGGCTGATGCTGCCGGCAGTGCGGTACAGCATTACTGGTCGCTGTCGCTGTCGGTGGAGGAGCAGTTCTATCTGGCCTGGCCCTGGCTGCTGCTGGCGGCGTGGAAGCTGGGCCGATGGCATGGCGATGCCACGGCCCGCTGGTTGCTGGGCGGGGTGGGACTGGCTTCGCTGGCATGGTCGATCTACCTGACCCGTACCGAGCCGGCCCCGGCTTGTTTCGTGACGACGCCCCGCGCCTGGGAGCTGGCGCTGCACTGAGCGCGTGACTCCACATGGAAGAAACCCCTCTCGCCGGGAGAGGGGTTGCGGTATTTCAGGCTCAGCCCAGCGCCGCTTCCAGCTCCGGAATGATCTTGAACAGATCGCCGACCAGGCCGATGTCGGCCACTTCGAAGATCGGGGCTTCGGCATCCTTGTTGATCGCCACGATGGTGCCGGCGTCCTTGATGCCGGTGAGGTGCTGGATGGCGCCGGAGATGCCGATGGCCACGTACAGTTCGGGGGCGATGATCTTGCCGGTCTGGCCGACCTGAAGGTCGCTGGGCACGTAGCCGGCGTCGACGGCGGCACGCGAGGCACCCACGGCGGCACCGAGCCTGTCGGCGAACTTGAAGATGATGTCGAAGTTTTCCTTCGAACCGACGCCGCGGCCACCGGAAACCACCTTGCCGGCGCTCTGCAGGTCGGGGCGGTCGCTGCTGCCCTGCTGCAGTTCGACGAAGCGGGTATGAGTGGGCAGGGTGGCGTCGACGCTGATCGCCTCGACCGGGGCGTTGCCGGTGCTGGCGGCGGCCGGCCACGAGGCCGAACGGATGGTGGCGACCAGGGTGTGCTCCGGGTTGGCCTCGACGGTGATGATGGCGTTGCCGGCGTAGATCGGGCGCTTGAAGCTGTGGGCCGATTCCACGCTCATCACGTCGCTGACCTGGCTCACGCCGAGCAGGGCGGCCACGCGCGGGGCGAGGTCCTTGCCGAAGGTGGAGGAGGCGACGAACACGTGGCTGTAGCCGGCGGCGGCCTTGGCCACCTGCGGCGCCAGCACGGCGGCCAGAGCGTGGGCATTCTCGGCGCGTTCGATGGTGAGCACGCGGCTGACGCCGTCGATTTTTGCGGCCTCGGCAGCAACGGCGGCGGCATTGTCAGCCAGCACCAACACGTCGATGGCTTCGGGCTTCACCGCGACAGCGGCGCTCACGGCGCGCGCGGTGGAGGAGTTGAGTTTGCCGTCCAGGTGTTCGGCGATGACGAGGATCTTGCTCATGGCGATCTCCAATGGAGCCGGGATTCGGAATTGAATGGCACCTGCTCAGGACCGTCATCCCCGCGAAGGCGGGGAGCCAGTGCCTTTCATCCCGCTGGGGAGAAGCAAAGTCACTGGGTTCCCACCTTCGCGGGAATGACGGCATGTGAGCGTAGGGTATTCATGCGGAAAGGTGCACGGGGCTTACAGCAGGCCTTTCTGCTTCAGCGCGGCGACCAGCTCGGCGGCGTCGTTGACCATCACGCCCTTGCTGCGCTTGGCTGGCGCGGCGTAGCCGGTGGTCTTGAGGTGGTCGTGGGCCTCGACGCCGAGCGAGGAGAACTCGATCACGTCGATCGGCTTGGACTTGGCCTTCATGATGTCCGGCAGCTTGATGAAACGCGGCTCGTTGAGACGCAGGTCGGTGGTGATCACGGCGGGCAGTTCGGCCTCGATCACTTCCAGGCCGGCGTCCACTTCGCGGGTGACGGTGGCCTTGTTGTCGGCAATCTCGACCTTGCTGGCGAAGGTGGCCTGCGGGCGATCCCACAGCGCAGCCAGCATCTGGCCGGTCTGGTTGGCGTCGTCATCGATCGCCTGCTTGCCCAGGATCACCAGGCCGGGCTGTTCCTTCTCGATCAGCTTGAGCAGGGTGCGCGCGGCGGTCAGCGGCTGCACTTCGTCGGCGGTGGTCACGTGGATGGCGCGGTTGGCACCCATCGCCAGGCCGTTGCGCAGGTGAGCGGTGAGATCGGCCGGGCCGATGCCGACCACCACGACCTCGTTGGCGACACCTTTCTCGCGCAGGCGCAGGGCTTCCTCCAGCGCGATATCGTCGAACGGGTTGGCGGACAGCTTGACGCCGTCGGTGACCACACCGCTGCCGTCGGGCTTGACCTGGATGCGCACGTTGTAATCCACGACACGCTTGTAGCCGACCAGAATTTTCATTCGCGATTCCTTCTACACAGGCGCTCTGGGCGCCATTGGATGGCGGGGCAAACCAGCATTCTAACCCGTGCGCCCGGTGGCTGCGGAAACGAGGCTTTTGCTCCCTCTCCCTCGCTTGCGAGGGAGAGGGAGGCCTTCGGCTGGTTTGTGGACAGCTGGTCAGGGCCGCGCGGTCGGGAGGAGGCTGGGCACCGGGCCACCGCCAATGCTCGACGTTTTTGCTTTCTCTCCCCCGCAAGCGAGGGAGAGGGAGGCCTTCGGCTGATGTGTGGACAGCTGGCCAGGGCGGCGTGGTCGGGAGGAGGGCAGCTCCGCGTAGGGCGGGCACTGCCCGCGGCTTTTCGGGAGGCGTCGTGGCCGCTGTTGGCGGGCGGTGCCGTTCTATGGGGACTGCGGAAGAATGCGCTGCAGGGTGGTGCGGGCGGCGTCGAAGGAGAAGTGTTGTTGCACGTTGTCCAGGCTGGCGGTGGAGAGGTGGTTCCACAGCGCTTCGTCGTCGTACAGGCGCAACACGGCGTTGGCGAAGGACGGGGCGTCGTCGGCCAGCAGCAGGTTTTCGCCGTCGCGGGTGAACATGCCTTCGGCGGCGATCGAGGTGGCGACCACCGGCAGGCCGTGGCTCATCGCCATGTTGACCTTGCCCTTGACGCCGGCGCCATAGCGCAGCGGCGCGAGCGAGATGCGGCAGCCGTCCATCCACGGTGACAGGTCGGGGACGCGACCATGCAGCTCCACGCCTTCACCGGCCAGTGGCCGCAGCTCGTCGATCGGCATGTCGCCGATCAGGTGCAGGGTGATGTCGGGGCGGCGAGCGCGGATCAGCGGGAAAATGTCTGTCAGCAGCCAGTGCACCGCGTCCTTGTTCGGCGGATGGCCGAAGCCGCCGACGAAGACCAGGCCCGAGCGCGTGGAGAATTCACCGCGGCGGCCGAACACCTCGTGCACGTTGGAGACCAGCTCCACCTGCGCCTGCGGGGCCTCCTTGCGCAGCAGTTCCAGTTCCACCGGGCTGACCACCAGGGTGACGTCGGCTGAGTTGATCAGGGCCAGTTCGCGCTGGCGCGAGGTTTCCGCCTGGCGGGCCTGGGCGGCGCTGCCGCTGTGTTCGGCGGCGCGGCGTTCGCGCAGGAAGTGCAGGTCGACGGTGTCGAACAGCACGCGGGCGTGCGGGGCGAGCCGGCGCACCAGGTCGAGGTTGGGCGCGGCGACGTAGTGGCGGCACAACATCACTGCGTCCAGCCCGGCGCCTTCGCGCTGCAGCCAGTTGGCCAGTGACGGCGACCACGGCTGGCACAGCACCTCGACGCCGATGCGGCCGAGGTTGGCGATCTCGGTGTCGCTGGACTGCCGGTTGTCGGCCATGAAGGTGATCCGCCAGCCCATCCCGTGCAGCAGCTGCATGATGTTCACCATGCGCAGCGAACCGGAGTCGCGCGCGGGCTCGGGGGTGAGCGCGTCGATCACCAGCATGTGACGCTGGCCGGCCGGATGGATGGCCTGCTCCGCCGGGGTTTTCGGCGTCGGCTGGCGGGCCAGCGCGTTGGCCCATTTGTCGATGAACTTGGCGCGGTTGGCCAGCTGGTATTGCTTCATGCCGGCGAACGGGTCGGTGCCGGCGCTGATGCCCTCGAAGTGGATCACCTCGCTGGCGGGTTCGTAGACCACCCGCCGCCCGGCGGCGCGCACGGCGAAGGCCAGGTCCATGTCTTCGCAGTAGGCGGGCGCGTAGCGCGAGTCGAAGCCGCCGATCTGGCGGAACAGCGCGGCGTCGATCATCAGCGCGGCGCCGGTGATGTAGTCGACGTCGCGGCGGTACAGGAAGCGCGGGTCGTTGCGTTTCTCGAAACGCCCGTAGTTCCACGCCTCGCCGTCGGCGTAGACGATGGCGCCGGCTTCCTGCAGGCGGCCGTCGGGATAGCTGAGCCGGCTGCCGGCGATGCCGCAGCCGGGTTCTTCGTCGAAGCATTCCAGCAGGCGATCCAGCCAGCCGGGCGTGACCTGGGTGTCGTTGTTGAGAAAGAACAGATGGTCGCCACGCGCTGCTGCGGCGCCGGCGTTGCAGCTGCCGATGAAGCCGAGGTTGGCCGGGTTGCGCAGCAGCTTCAGTCCATCGATCTGCGCCAGCGTGTCGGCGCTGTCGTCGGGCGAGGCGTCGTCGACCACGATGACCTCGATCGCGGCTTCCGGCGCGTAGCGAACGATCGAGCGCAGGCAGGCCAGGGTGTAGGGCAACTGGCCGTACACCGGAATGATCACCGAGACGCGGGGCGTTTCCGCGCGGGGCACGGTGAATGGCGCGAACGGTTCATCCAGCGGCAGCAGCTCGCGCTCGGGATCAAGCGCAGGCCGTGGCTGGAACTCCTGGCCGATGCGTTGCAGCGTGCCGCGCCAGCCACGCCGCGCCACGCTGCCGGCAACACGTTGCAACAGGTAACGCAGGCGCTTGAGGCGCCATGACAAGGTGCTGAACAGGGCGGATTCCTCGTCGCCGGCTTACAGGTTCTGGTAGTTCGGGCCGGAGCCGCCTTCCGGCGTGACCCAGGTGATCAGCTGGTAGGGATCCTTGATGTCGCAGGTCTTGCAGTGCACGCAGTTGGCCGAGTTGATCTGCAGGCGGCGACCGCCCTCGTCCTCGACCATCTCGTACACGCTGGCCGGGCAGAAGCGGGTGCACGGGTTGCCGTATTCGGTGGTGCACTGGTCGACGCAGACGCTGGTGTCGGCCACGTGCAGGTGGATCGGCTGGTCCTCGTCGTGCTCGGTGGCGGCGAAGTAGACGCCGGCGAGGCGGTCGCGCGGGGCCAGTTCGCGTTGCACGTAGTCGCGCTTGGGTTCTTCCTGCGCGCCCAGCTTGTGCAGGCTGGACCAGTCGGCCTTGTTCTTCAGCGTCCAGGGCGACAGGCCGCCGGTGAGGGTTTCCCAGGCACCGTTGAACAGCCCGAACCACAGGCCCTTCTTGAAGCCGGGCTTGATGTTGCGCACCTTCTTCAGCTCGGCCATCACGTCGGAGCCGCGCAGCTTCGCGTCGAAGCCGGTGGCGCTGAGCTCGCTGGCGGCGAGGTGCTCGGCGGCCAGCATGCCGCTCTTCAGTGCCTGGTGGGTGCCCTTGATCTTGGGCACGTTGAGCAGGCCGGCGGTGTCGCCGATCAGGATCGCGCCGGGCATCTCGCACTTGGGCAGCGACTGCCA
>Ga0222419_100533_pt1 | contig 31896 bp, 30 predicted proteins | sample 1B20Ametagenome_FD_182474 | JGI IMG/M metagenome (GOLD analysis project Ga0222419, IMG submission 182474) | Enriched microbial communities from leaf-cutter ant dump, University of Wisconsin, Madison, United States - 1B20A (version 2) | ecosystem: Environmental > Terrestrial > Nest > Insects nest... | reverse complement strand
CGCCCATTATTAACCAGCCACAGGTAGCTATCCTGGCAGTAGGCACCATTAAAAAGAAGCCCGCTGTGCTGGAAACAGAGTTTGGAGATGTGATCGCCATCCGCCACATGATGTTCCTTTCGTTATCCTATGATCACCGGGTAGTGGATGGCGCATTGGGCGGTTCCTTTGTACGCCGGGTAGCAGATTACCTGGAAAACTGGGACATGAACAGGGAGATATAAGAAAAGGCCCTGTAAGGGCCCTTTCAATTATCAAAACAAAATATAAAAAGTAACCTAGTTAAATATCACTTCTTCCTCAGCGATCCTGCTGATCTGCTGCTCGGTATAGGTATACCTGCCCGTATGTGCGATGAAGATGTCTTTTTGTGCCAAAAGGTCACGGTTGGCCAATAAGCTCTTTAAACTCACATTACCGATCACATATTTATAATCATCGCGTGAAAAGCGCTCGCTGATTTGCACTATTTTCAGTTTTTCAACAGTATATTCATGGGTATACCTCAGGTAAACTTCCAGGTTTACATTGTCGGTATGGACGAGGCCATTGTGCTGATGGTATTTTTTATACTCATAACGGTAATCGTATCTTAACGCTGCAATGTCTGAGAGCACGGCTGCACCGGTGGGATGGCCGCCGGCACCCTTACCAAAGAAAAATTGCTTATCTGCAAAAGCGGCCTGAACAGTCACGCCATTGTATTCGTTTTCCACGTTGTACAGGAAATCGTCCGACTTTACAAATTTTGGCAATACATAGGTGACGATCTGCCTGGTGCTGATCTTGCGTGCAGTGGGCACCAGTTTGATCCTGAAATTTTTCTCCCTTGCATACCTGATGTCATTTTCAGAAAGGTTCTGGATGCCCACATTCAGTATTTTATCTGGTTCGATAAACAATCCATAGGCATGGGCGGTAGCAATAGCCAGTTTAAATTTAGGGTCATAGCCGCCCACATCCAGGATAGGGTCCGATTCTGCAAAGCCGAGATCCTGGGCCTGTTTCAGTGCTGTCCCGTACGCAAGATTTTCATTAAAGATCTTGGAAAGGATATAATTGGAAGAACCATTGAATATTCCGCTGATCCCGTGCAGCAACTCATTGTCATAATATTCTTCCAGGTTGCGGATGATAGGGATACTGCCGCATACTGCCCCTTCATACAATAGAGATGCCCCATGTTCTTCCTGCAAAGCTACCAGTTCCGCCAGATGGCCTGCGATCATCTTCTTATTTGCAGAAACTACGTTTTTTCCGCTGATCAACGCCCGTTTGGTGATATTAAAAGCAACATCGGCATCGTCGATCAGTTCAACAATGGTGTTGATCTCCGGATTGTCCAGTATTTCGTTATGATCGGTGGTGAACAGGTGTGCGTCAAGGCTCCGTTTCTTTTCCGGATTCTTGATGGCGATCTTTACGATCTCCAGGTTCAGGTCCTGTCCGCGTACGATGTCATGCAAGCCTTGCCCGACTACACCAAAACCAAACAGGCCGATCTTCAGTTTCTTGCTCATTTATTATGCTGTTTTATGTAATTTAATGATCTTTTTGTTAGCGCGCTCTTTCAAAAAATTGCCGATCACACTGGTCAGCGTACTGGTTTCGATCAGGAAACCATCATGTCCATAGGCAGATTTGAGACCATATAATGTGGCACCGGAAATATGACTGGCCAGGAATTCCTGTTCGGACAATGGAAAAAGCACATCATTCTCAATACCAATGACCAGCGTATCGGATTTTACGAGAGACAGCGCTTCAGCCACTCCGTTCCTTCCCCGGCCTACATTGTGGCTGTCCATCGCCTTGGTCAGGTACCAGTAGCTATAGGCATTGAAGCGCTTGCACAGTTTCTCCCCCTGGTAATTCTGGTAGGAAGAGGCGCGGAAGGCATCCGTCTTATCGTTTACGCTTTCAAGCTGGGTGGCAGCATAGGCATCATAGGTACGGTAAGAAAGCAATGCCATGCTCCTTGCTGCTTTCAGCCCTTTCATTCCTCCATCGGGCTGCTGTGCATAAAATGTACGGTCGGCAGCAATAGCGATCCGCTGGCTTTCGTTGAACGCGATGCCCCATGGAGAATGAACGGCATTGGTCGCGATCAGGATCAGGTTCTCGATCAGGGAAGGCTCAGTGATGGCCCATTCCAGGGCCTGCTGACCGCCCAGTGATCCGCCGATGGCTACCTTGATCTGTGAAATTCCCAGATGGGCTGCAAGCAGCCGGTGTGCAGCTACCAGATCGCGGATCGTAAACTGCGGAAAGGCCTGGTAATAAGGAAGGCCGGTCACAGGGTTGATGCTGAGCGGATTGGTAGTGCCATAATGAGAACCTATTACATTTGCACAAACAATAAAATGTGTTTCGGGGTTGAAAAGATCATTACTTCCAAACAGTCCCGTCCACCAGTCCAGTACATCAGCATTGGCTGTCAGCGCATGGCAGGCCCATATCACATTATCCTTCTTCGCATTCAGCTTTCCATAAGTCTGGTAGGCGATCTCAAGATTGGGCAGTTTACGGCCGCTTTCAAGTTTAAATTGCTTGCTGTGCTTAAAAATCAAGGTATTGCTCATTCTTGTCGCTCGGTGATGGCTGTGTCTAAAGTTTAATGGCTGCAAATGCCTGTTCAAAATCTGCTTTGATGTCATCAATGTGCTCAATGCCGACAGAAACGCGCAGTTGGTTTGGCTGTACGCCGGCAGCGATCTGCTCGGCGTCACTCAATTGCTGGTGCGTAGTGGCAGAAGGTTGTATGATCAACGTTTTGGCATCACCCAGATTGGCCAGATGGCTCACCAGTTTAAGGCTGTCTACCAGTTTGGTAGCCTGCTGCTTATCGCCGTGCAGCTCAAAGGACAGCACAGCACCAAAACCATTTTGCAGATATTTTTTGGCATTGGCATGATATGGACTGCTCTCCAGGCCGGGATAGCTCACTGATTTGACCGCATCATGGTTCTCCAGCCATATCGCCAGGGCCAGTGCGTTGTCCACATGGCGCTGTACCCTGAGAGACAATGTTTCCAGGCCCTGCAATAATAAAAATGAATTGAAAGGAGAAATCGCCGGTCCAAAATCCCTCAAGCCCTCAACCCTCGCGCGGATAATGAACTGGATATTGCCAAAAGGGCCGCCGGCGCCAAATACATCATTAAAGACCAGACCATGATAACCTTCGGAAGGTTCAGAGAACTGAGGAAACTTTCCGTTGCCCCAGTTATAATTTCCGCCGTCCACAATGACGCCGCCAATACTGGTGCCGTGCCCGCCTATCCATTTGGTCGCCGATTCCACAACAATGTGTGCACCATGCTCCAGCGGCTTGAACAGATAACCCGCAGCACCAAATGTATTGTCAACGATCAACGGCAGGTCATGCCTGCTGGCAATTGCTGCGATCTTCTCAAAATCAATGACACTGAACGCCGGGTTGCCAATGGTCTCCAGGTAAATGGCTTTGGTCTTATCATCTATTTTTGCTTCAAAATCAGCCGGATCATCACCATTGGCAAATTTCACTTCAATGCCAAGGCGTTTGAAAGATACTTTAAACTGATTATAGGAACCTCCGTACAGATGAGAGGAGGATACAAAATTATCTCCTGACTGAAGGATGTTGCTCAGTGCAATGAACTGGGCAGCCTGGCCTGAACTGACTGCAAGCGCGGCAACACCGCCCTCAAGCGCCGCTACCCTCTTTTCAAACACATCATTGGTAGGGTTCATGATGCGGGTATAGATGTTTCCAAACTCTTTCAGGGCAAACAGGTTGGCACCGTGTTCAGAGTTTTTGAAAGCATAGGAGGTGGTCTGATAAACAGGTACCGCCCTTGAGCCGGTTGTCGGGTCTATTTCCTGGCCTGCATGTACCTGCAGTGTTTCGAATTTGTGAGAAGCTGACATAGTATTTTGATATTTTAATGTTGAAAACTGTTTTTATGGTGAAATGGCCGGAAGCGTCACAGTCCGGACGTATATTACTATTTAGCGTACCCAGAAAGGGCCTTCCGAATGAATATCAGCATACAAATGGAAGATTTTTAAAGTTACCGCATGCAACAGCACATATAAGCAGTATGCTGCTTGCAACAATAACCCAATAGCGTTTTAGTAATTCTTACTGTTTTCATTGTTTCAATTTATCTTTCCACAAGACACCATGTCTTCCGGTCAGGAATTGGCACCTTCTCCATTCGGGAGGGTTGCCAGTGGGTCATTGAGCCTGTCTCTCGCCACTTCTTTATAAATCAAACCTGATTGGAGGATTGACTTTTTAGCTTTCGCTAAATGATGGCACAAATGTAGAGTTATGCAGCAAAATTTCCAAAATAATATTTTGAATAATATGTAACATACTGTATTACAGATTAATCTGTTTGTGTCTAACCAGACTTTTAAAATGATCAGTCGTAGTCTTGCGCATAAAAATCAGCTTAAAGCTTGTTCCAGATCAGCAATCAGGTCATCGATATGTTCCAGTCCGGCAGATATCCGAATTAAATTCTGTGGCGTTTTAGTATCTGGCCCTTCGATAGATGCCCGGTGCTCGATCAGGCTTTCTACGCCGCCAAGACTAGTAGCCTGGGCAAACAAGCTCACCTTATTGACTACTTTTTTTGCTTTTTCTGCGCCCCCTGATACTAAAATGGACAGCATGCCCCCAAAGCTGCGCATTTGCCTGCGGGCAATATCGTGCTGGGGGTGGTCGCTGAGGCCGGGATAATATACCGCTTCAACCTGGGGATGTTTTTCCAGATAAAGGGCAAGGTCCATTCCGTTGGCACTATGGCCCTGCATCCGGTATGAAAGGGTTTTGATACTTCTGGACAGCAGGAAGCAGTCAAACGGAGAAGGGACCGCCCCGCCGGTTTGCTGTACATTTTTGATCCTTTCCCACAATTCATCTTGTTTTGCAGTGATCAGGACGCCGCCCAGCACATCGCTGTGACCGCCAAGGTATTTGGTAGAGGAGTGCATGACAATATCTGCGCCCATAAGTATAGGGTTTTGCAGGCACGGCGAGGCAAAGGTGCTGTCGCAGGCGACAAGAATACCCTGTTCTTTGGCAATTGCTGCTACCGCTTCAATATCCGTTACCTTCAATAAAGGATTGGAAGGAGTCTCTATCCATACCAGTACCGTGTTTTTTCTGATCAGCCCCTTCAGGTTGTTTGTATCCGTCAGATCGGTAAAATCAAATTCCAGGGTATTTTTAAAGATCGTCTGCAATTGTTTTTTGAAGCCCCAGTACATGTCATCCGGAGCAATGATATGGCTGCCCGGGCTCAACGCCTGAAACAAGCTCATGCCGGCTGTATTTCCCGAAGAGAAGGCACAGGCATCCGCACCGTGCTCGAGCACAGCAATGGTTTTTTCCAGCGCTGCCCTGTTCGGATTGCTGATCCTGCTGTACATATGTCCACCCGAATAGCCACCCTCTTCATTCCTTAAAAAAGTAGTAGACAGGTTAATGGGAGGGGTCACATCTCCTGTGCTGGGCTGATATAAGTTTCCTGAATGTATGGCAAGAGTTTCCGGCTTCATAATGACGATGTTAAATGCATGAACAAACTTCGTTTTTGACAAAGTTAAGAGGATAATGCCATTCAACTGAGGTTTTGGCAAGATTTATGTAATTGCAATATCAAAATACAGAAAGATATGAAAAGAATATTCCTGATAGCAGCCATTTTATGCAGTTCATTGATGGTTTTGCAAAGCTGCTCTCCAAAAGGCGCTGCTGGCACGACAGTAAAAAGAGGTGACATCAGAGGCAACTGGGTGGTAAACGACGTTACTTATGAAGGTGTTCCCGAAGCCAATATCAAGACCTTTCTGGATGAGGGGCCAGCTTCCTGCTTCAAAGGAAGTACCTGGAGTCTGACCAATAGCGGCAATGGCAGCTATAGCCTGCTTGGTGGTGGCTCATGCGCCGCTAAAACCCAGACCATTTTCTGGTCTGCAAGCCCTGCCGATCAGACTTTTCAGTTCAAAAAGCTGTTTGAAGGCGACAAGGCAAAAAATGTGACCACAGGTTACAGAATGCTGCTGGCCTCTGCAGACGGAAACAATATGGTGATCAAATTTCCGGTTGAGTATGGCAGCGGACCCGCATACGTTGTTTTGAACTTTACAAAGGCTGTGAACTGATACAATAATCAATACGGTTAAACAAAAAGGGACCAGGTTTATGCCAGGTCCCTTTTTTATTTTAAACTGGTGGCGGTTTCTTTTATCTTTGGAAAAAAAGCACAGTCTGTACCTAAACACGATATTCTGATGAAAAAACATCCGGGTTGCGACATGCAGCGTTGCTTGATGTGCCAGCTGGCGCTCAAAGAATGGAAGCCGGCAATAGCTGCACACAAAAAGAACTTCGTAGCAAAGAAGAATGAAGTGATCATCTGCGAAGGTGAGCCCGTGACCGGTATTTATTTTGTGTACAGCGGAAATGTAAAGGTGCATAAGAAATGGGGAGATAAGGAGCTTATTGTGCGCTTTGCAGATAAAGGGAAGATCTTTGGACACAGAGGACTTGGCACCACCAGCGCCGTTTATCCCATCTCTGCAACGGCTTTGGAAGAGACCGAGCTGTGTTTTATTCCCGCAGATTTTTTTGTAAGCACTTTAAAAGTAAACCACGAACTGGCTTTCAGCCTGATGATGTTCTATGCGGACGAGCTCCAAGAATCTGAAAAGAAAATGCGGAACCTGGCATTGATGCCGGTAAAGAGCCGCCTGGCGGTTGCCCTGCTTCATTTGAAAGCCCAGTTTGGTATGGATACGACCGGCTGTATTGATATAGACCTGAGCAGGCAGGATCTTGCTGCTTTTGCAGGAGCAACTTATGAGACCGTATTCAGGACCATCAATGAGATGGTACAGGAAAACCTGGTCGTCCTGTCGGGGAAGCGGATCTGTATTTCAGAAGAAACAAGTCTCATTGCGCTTACCCGTGAATGACCAGGTTTCAGGTGGTATTACCTGCTAAAACCGGCATGCCGGATCAGAACTTATAACCAAGCCCGAGACCTGCATGCCATTTTCCGTCAGCAACCGCTGTTTTCGCGTTATAGAGGAAAGGCACCTGAAATGCGATGTGCTTGTAGATCAGCGTAGCGCCGAATCCCAGAGAAGGGATCACCGCTGCATTTTTTGGAGCATTTCCCGTTACTTTATCTTCCTTGATCTTCAGGCTTGGCAGCATGCCCGCAAGAAAGCTGAAAGGTTTCCGGCTGATCTTAATGGCAGGACCGGTAAAATTCAAGGTCGCTCCGTGGTCGATATACCCTGCGGCGACAACGCCTTCAAAAAGACTGGCTTTTACCTGTGTGGATTGTGCTCCGGCTGAAAAATTGGACATGCAAAGGATCATGCCGCCCAAAAGGGCAGTGCTTGAAAATAGTTTCATGGTGTGGTTTGTTAGTTAAATAAGTGGTAGTAAATTGTTTGGGACAAGTGTTTTATAAACTCCGGAATAAGTACTCCAGAGCCAAAGGTTCAATATTTAGACGGTGTCTGTCAATGGATTTTCCTTTGTTTTTCCATAGGTGTAATAAATAGCTGCGCCGGTGAAAAGCAGGCCGCCGACAATATTGCCAACAGTTACAATAAGCTGATTATAGAGCCACCAGTCCGCAATGGTCACTTTCGCGCCAAACATCATTCCCACAGGAATGACAAACATATTCACGACAGCATGTTCATAACCCAGGGCAAAAAAGATAAAGATCGGGATACCGGCTGCCAGGATCTTGCCGACAGTGGATTTCGAAGTCATCGCCATCACCACACCCATACATACCATCCAGTTGCACAATATGGCCTTTACAAATGCAGCTATCAATCCTGCTCCGCCATGTTGCGCATAGCCCGTGGTCTTTTTTTCAGCAGCGGACACCAGCATCTGTTCAATATTGCCCAGTAAAGTAGCTGTGCCCAATTCCGAGGATGCACTCCAGAACAAAAAGGCGAAAAGCAGGCTGCCCAGCAGGTTACCGGTAAATACCCAGAACAGGTTTCTGAGCATAGTCCCGGCGGTGATCTTCTTCTCCAGCCAGGCCAGCGGCACCAGGGAAAAACTTCCGGTGACCAGTTCAAGGCCCAGGATAACGATGATCACAAAGCCTACCGGAAATACCAGCGCTCCGGCCATACTCATTTTGGTCTGGGAGGCAGCCAGATAAGCCAGTGTGACAGATATGGCCAGCAAGGCCCCGGACATGGTGCCCCGGATCAGGAGATCTTTGACGTTTAAGGATGCTTTATTGATGGCGGCGTTCATCATGGCGCCAGCTACTTCTTTTGGTGATACATAGTCCATAGTTTCGGTGTTTAGGTTTTAAGCTTGGTTTTGGGGATGGAGGCCGATATACACGGTCCCGTTCTCGACCTTGACCGGATAGGTTTTAATGCGGTCACATTCGTCGCCGCTGAGGCAGGCGCCCGTGCTCAGCGAGAAAGTTTTTTTATGAAACGGGCAGGCGATCTTAGGTTCGCCCGTCATTGTACCGATCATGCCCCTGCTCAGGGCCATTTGCTTCCGGTGCGGACACTCATTCTGTGTTGCATACCATTCGTTTCTTCTTTTAAAGTAGAACAAGGCAATTTGCTGGTCCTCATGTTTGACACAGACACCCCCGTTTTCGGCAGCATCCTCTATACGGCAGGCTGCAAGCCAGTTTGTACTTAATTCCATGTTAATTGTTTTGATGTTATTGTGGTTCTTATGATATAGTGGTCCATTCTGCGGCCTTCTTCTGCCCGCGCATTTCCTCAAATCTGATGGAAGGATCTTTTTCTTCCGGTGCATTGACGAAGTAACTGAAGCGCTTTCTGATCTCAGGGTTTTTCACAGCTTCCTTCCATTCACATTTATACGTGCTGACCAAAGATTCAATTTCAGCCTCCCATTGGGCCGCCATGCCGAGGCTGTCATTGACCACGACATTGCGCAGGTAGTCAATGCCGCCTTCCATTTTGTTCAGCCAGGTTGCGGTGCGGGTCAGCGGGTCTGCAGTACGGATGTAAAACATCAGGAATCGGTCGATATAGCTGATGCAGGTATCACTGTCCAGGTCTGATGCCAGGAGCAGCGCATGCTGCGGTTTGCTGCCGCCGTTGCCGCATACATACAGGTTCCAGCCTTTTTCTGTAGCGATAATCCCAAAGTCCTTGCTCTGTGCCTCTGCGCATTCCCTGATGCAGCCGCTCACCGCAGATTTGAATTTATGAGGCGCGCGGATACCGCGGTAGCGTTCCTCAATGCGAATGGCAAAGCTTACGCTGTCATGCAGCCCGAACCTGCACCAGGTACTTCCGACACAACTTTTCACGGTACGCAGACCTTTGCCATAAGCATGACCGCTTTCAAAACCAGCTGAGATCAGCTCTTCCCAGATATAAGGCAGGTCGCTGAGGTAAGCACCAAACAGGTCAATGCGCTGCCCGCCGGTGATCTTGGTATACAGGTTATATTTTTTTGCCACGCGGGCAATGACCATCAGTTTGTCGGGTGTGATCTCCCCGCCCGGTATGCGGGGCACCACGGAATAAGAACCGCCTTTCTGGATATTGGCGAGAAAACGGTCGTTGCTGTCCTGTGCAGTATCATTCCCTTTTTTCAGGATCATTTCATTCCACAAGCTGGCCAGGAGGGAAGATACCAGTGGTTTGCAGAGTTCACAGCCGTCCCCTTTGCCCAGGCCGTCCAGTACCTCGTTATAGCTTTTGTACCGGTGGATATGGATAAGATCATAGAGTTCCTGTCTGCTGTACTGGAAATGCTCGCAAATGACGTTCCGGATGTATTTTCCATTCGCTTTAAGTGTGTGGAGCATCAGGTCCTTCATCATGGGTACGCAGCCTCCGCAGCCAGTTCCAGCCTTGGTACATTTCTTCAGTGCATCTACCGTTTCACAGCCCAGACCGGAAACCGCCTGACAAATGTCGCCCTTGCTGATCCCTTCGCAGCTGCAGATCAGCGCGGCATCGGGCAGGGAAAAAATGCCGGTAACTGCCTGGCCCTCTTTTTCTCCTCTTGAACCCAGGATCAGGTCTTCAGGATCTGACGGCAGAACGATCTTATTGCTGACAGTTTGCAGCAGCATATTGTATGCCGCTGCGTCACCGATCAGGATACCTCCCAGGAGGTATTGCCCGTCATTACTGATGTTGATGCGTTTATAAATGCCCTTATGGGTATCTTCAAATACGATGGTACGGCAATTGGGCTCTGAAACGAAATGATCTCCAAAGCTGGCAACATCTACACCGATCAGCTTCAGCTTGGTACTCATGTCAAACCCTTTGAACTGTTTCCTGCCTCCGCAGAGATTGGCAGCAACGACTTCAGCCATTTCGTATCCGGGAGCGACCAGGCCATAAATGGTATGGTCAAACAATGCGCACTCCCCAATGGCAAATATGAAGGGGTCGCTGGTCTGCAAGGTTTCGTTGACTACGATACCTCCGCGGCTGCTCACATCCAGGCCGCAGAGCCTGGCCAGTTCATCCCTTGGGCGGATGCCGGCAGAGATCACCAGCATATCGGTGTTCAATACGGTATTGTCACTGAACCTGACTGCCGTAATACGGTCAGTTCCCTCGATCGCTTCAGTACTTTTATTTAGCAGGACCTGAAGCCCGAGAGATTCAAGTTTAGATTGTAATATATAGCTACCGGCACTGTCCACCTGCCTTGGCATCAGCCTGGATGCAAATTCTATGATAGCCGGCTGCTGTATACCCAGGTCCATCAGCGCCTTGGCGGCTTCAAGACCTAAAAGGCCGCCGCCCATCACAGCTCCGGTTTTTGATTTCGCTGCATGGGCGCTGATCATTTCCAGGTCTTCAATCGTGCGGTATACAAAGACACCATCTTTTTCTACTCCCGGGACGTCAGGTACAAAAGCAGAAGAACCTGTTGCGAGTACCAGATAGTCATATGATGCGGTCACCCCGCTATGGGAATGTACGGTTTTCTGCATCCTGTTGATCTCTTTTACCGGATCGCCGAGATACAACCGGATGTGCCGGTCAGCATACCACTCCAACGTAGACATGGAGAGCGCCTCGGGATCTCTTTTATTAAAATATTCACTTAAATGGACGCGGTCATAGGCGATCCGGGGCTCTTCACCAAAAACGGTAAGCTGAAAAGCGTCTGATTTGTCGGTCAGCTTTTCGCAAAACTTATAACCAACCATTCCATTTCCAATTACAACGATTTTTGTCTGATTCATGCTGATAAATTTTAGTTGTTTTTGGTATTATTTTGTTTAATGTGTGTTTTTATTGTGTTTTTGATTCAGTTTTTATATTGTTTTTGATTTTTTATGAACAAATCATAGATGTTTTTATTTTTTTTGTTGTTAAAAATGATAATATATGATTTATTGCAGTCAAATATATAATTATTTTGATACAAAAATCAAATAAATATGATTTTAATCATAAAAAATAAATGATATTCAGATTTATTTTACAATTTTTGTGATATTGATTGATAATTTTTTAAAATATGAGGATATTTTCTGGTGATTATGGTTTATTTGTTGTTGGTGGTGGTCCCGGAGACCCGGATTTGCTTACTTTAAAGGCTTATAAGCTGCTCCAACGTGCAGATGTGATCTTATATGATAATCTGATCAACAAAAAACTTCTGGAAATCGCTTCAGAAAGATGTGAAATGGTTTACGTAGGAAAAAAACCCTACGGAAACTATACCCCCCAAGAAGAAATTCATGAACTGATCAGGCATTATGCCATACCGGGCAGGGTAGTGGTGCGTCTGAAAGGCGGAGATCCTTTTATTTTCGGACGCGGTTTTGAAGAACTCCTTTTTGCGGAGGCCAACGGCATCCCGGTGCAATATATCCCCGGCATCAGCAGTATGCAGGCCAGTGGATTCAACTGCATTCCTCTTACACACCGGGGAGTCAGCGAAAGCATTTGGGTGATCACCGGGACAAAAAAAGACGGCAGCCTGTCTGGCGACCTCAGGTGTGCCATACAAAGTGCTGCGACCGTTGTGATCTATATGGGAATGAAAAAGCTCGCGGAGATCGCCGCTATTTATAAAGCCAGCGGACTTGGCTCGATGCCCGCTGCGATGATCCAGCATGCCACGCTGCCACATCAGAAAAAAGTAGTCTGTAAGGTGAAAGACCTGGAACAGGCAGCAGTCAAAGGAGGTGTCGGCTATCCTGCGATTATCATCATTGGCAAAGTGGTAGGCCTTAGGGATGCGCTTTTACATAACCCTGACAGCTAAAAACAGCAGTATTGGAGTGATCTGTCTATTTTATCCTATTTTTGTGCATTATACTTTTTCGTATTTATACTTTATAGATGGATACTACTTTAAAACTGGCAATGATCACAGGCGATCAGGATCTTCCCGAGGCACTGAGGACCATTGCCCGCAAAGTAAGGGACAACCAGCGCATCACATTTGAAGAAGGCGTATTGCTTTATGAAAAGGCAGAGCTGGGTTACCTTGGCGTGCTGGCCAACTACATCAGGGAGCAGAAGCATGGAGACAAAACCTACTTCAACCGCAATTTTCACCTGGAGCCGACCAACCTCTGCGTATATGACTGCAAATTCTGTTCTTATTCCCGGCTGATCAAACAAAAAGAAGAAGGCTGGGCGCTGACCATGGAGGAGATGCTGGACATCGTGCGTAAGTATGATAACGAGCCGGTCACTGAAGTACATATTGTAGGGGGTGTGCTGCCGCAATATGATGTGGCCTTTTACAGTGCACTGTTCTCGGCCATAAAAAAGCACAGACCGGACCTGCATGTCAAAGCGCTGACCCCGGTAGAATACCATTATATATTCAAGAAAGCAAAGATCGATTATGCAACAGGTATGAAGCTGATGAAAGAATCCGGGCTGGAGTCCATACCAGGCGGGGGAGCCGAGATCTTTCACCCGGAGATCAGGGAGCAGATCGCTAAAGACAAGTGTACCGCCGACCAGTGGCTTGCCATCCACGAAGAATGGCATAAACTGGGAATGCGTTCCAATGCGACCATGCTTTACGGCCATATCGAGCGCTTTGAGCACCGGGTCGACCATATGGAGCGCCTGCGCCAGCTGCAGGATCGGACGGGTGGCTTTCAGACCTTCATTCCCCTGAAGTTCAGGAACCAGCACAACCAGATGAGCACTGTTCCCGAAGTATCTGTGGTAGAAGACCTGAGGAACTACGCCATTGCCCGCATTTATATGGACAATTTTGACCACATCAAGGCCTACTGGGCCATGATCAGCAGGCAGACCGCTCAATTGTCCCTCAATTTTGGGGTGGACGATATCGACGGTACACTCGACGATACCACCAAGATCTATTCCATGGCAGGCGCAGAAGAGCAAAACCCGGCCCTGAGCACCAAAGAACTGGTAGAATTGATCAGGCAGGTCAAGCGCAGACCGATAGAACGCGATACCTTGTACAATGTCGTGACCGACTATACCGGTATCGTATTTGAAGATGAACAGAAACCACAATATTATAAGCTGCCGGTAATCAATTAATGGATAAAGAACTATATATCATCAGACATGGTGAAACAGAATTAAACAGGCTCGGGATCGTACAAGGCAGAGGCGTCAACACCGACCTCAATGATACAGGCAGGGCACAGGCCGCTGCCTTCTATGAAAAGTATAAAGATGTTCCCTTTCAAAAGATCTATACTTCCAACCTCGTGCGCACGCACCAGACCGTCCAGGGTTTTATAGACGCGGGCATCCCCTGGGAGCAGGTCGCCGGACTGGATGAGCTCGCCTGGGGACAATGGGAAGGAAAACCCAATGATGAAACGGTTATAGCCGCTTTTAAGGACATCATGGAAAAATGGCAGGGCGGCGATTATGATGCCATGTTCGAAGGCGGGGAAAGTCCCAATATGGTCCAGGCCAGGCAAAAACAGGCCATGGAACTCATCATGTCAAGGCCGGAGGAGAAGCTGGTACTGATCTGCATGCACGGACGCGCCATGCGCCTGCTGCTGTGCCTGCTCATGAACAAGCCGCTTTCAGAGATGGGAGATTTTCCGCATCAGAATACGACCTTGTACCGGCTGGCATATACTGCCGGTACCTATACCATTACTGATTTCAACAATACCGATCATTTAAAGTAATTTCTTTTGGATAAGATCAAGATCTCCGCCGTTTCCTATACCAATACCAAACCGTTTATCTATGGCATCAACCATTCGGAAGTTGCCCGGCTCATCGATCTGAGCCTTGACATTCCCTCCGATTGTGCAGCCAAGCTGATCGATGGCACCGTGGATGTGGGCCTGGTACCCGTGGCGGCCATCCCCCTGATACCAGGCGCAAATATTATAGCCAATTATTGCATCGGCTCTGTCGGGGCGGTCAATTCCGTGTTCATTTTCAGTAATGTTCCTGCTGAAGCAATCAGAACGGTCAGGCTGGACCCGCAGTCGCGTACCTCCAACAACCTGGCCAGGGTACTGCTTAAATTTCACTGGAAGAACGACGTAGCCTTTTTCCAGGAGCCAGATGCAGAAACCGATGCAGTCATATTGATCGGTGACCGTACCTTTGGCAGGAAAGCTGAATTCCGCTATGCCTATGATATGGGAGAGGAATGGATGAACTTTACCGGTCTGCCATTTGTTTATGCAGCCTGGGTAGCCAACAAGATATTGCCGGATGCATTTACCGCCCGATTCAATGAAGCGCTCAGGTACGGGCTGTCACACCGGGCAGAACTGCTGCGGGAACTGCCCCCGCACCCTGCGTTTGACCTCGAAGATTACCTCATGCGCAAGCTGGATTTTGAACTGACCGCAGAGAAGCGGGATGCGCTGGAACTCTTCCTTGATTACATCAAAAAACTGTAGATCTTCACAATTTTTAACTTTTCAACAAATTCCAAAGCCTGCTGGTCAAACAGTATCTTTACGATTTTGTAAACTGATTATTTTGGCTAAAGATAAAGAAACCCCATTGATGCAACAGTACAATGCCATCAAGGCAAAGTATCCGGGTGCATTGCTGCTGTTCAGGGTTGGCGATTTTTATGAAACTTTTGGCGAAGATGCGGTAAAGACCGCTCAGATACTGGGTATCGTACTGACACGCAGGGGTACAGGCCCGAACGGAGCACTGGAGCTGGCAGGTTTTCCGCACCACTCCCTGGACAATTACCTGTCAAAGCTGGTACGTGCGGGGCAACGGGTAGCGATCTGCGACCAGCTGGAAGACCCCAAAGCGACCAAGACCATTGTAAAACGCGGGGTCACCGAACTCGTTACGCCGGGAGTCGCCTACAGTGACAACATCCTCAGCCAAAAATCCAACAATTACCTCGCGGCAGTCTACTTTGATAAAAACCTTCTTGGAGTTTCATTTGCAGACATTTCCACAGGCGAATTTTTAGTGGCGCAGGGCGATGCCGAATGTATCGATAAACTGTTACAGGGATTCAAACCCAACGAGGTGGTTTTCCAGAAGAGCCGCCGCAGGGAATTCCTGGAACTTTTTGGCGACAGGTTCTATACATTCCAGCTTGACGACTGGGCATTTACCACTGATTATGCCCAGGAAACACTGACCAAACATTTTGAAGTGACCTCGCTAAAAGGGTTTGGAGTGGATAAATTGCAGGCCGGTATCGTGGCAGCAGGAGTCGTGCTGCACTACCTCAATGAAACCGAGCACCGCAACCTCCGGCACATCACCTCGATCTCCAGGCTGGAGCAGGATAAATATGTATGGCTGGACCGTTTTACAGTCCGCAATTTAGAACTCGTTGCTTCGGCCAATGACAATGCGGTCACCCTATTTGAAATACTGGACCAGACCTCCACGCCTATGGGCGCCCGTCTGCTGCATAAATGGATCATCATGCCGCTCAAGGAAATCAAACCGATCCAGCAGCGCCTGGGCATGGTAGAGTTTTTGGTGAAAGAAGAAACCCTGACACAAGATTTTCTCATACACATCAAACAGATCGGCGATCTCGAGCGCCTGATCTCCAAAGTCGGCCTGCAAAAGGTCGGGCCGCGTGAAATGTGCCAGTTGAAGAAGGCGCTCTACCATATCGAAGCCATCAAGCAATTGGCAGCAGCTGCCGGAAATTCTTTCTTATCTGCACTTGCCGGTCAGCTGGACCTCTGCCTGTCCATCAGGGAAAAGCTGGAGCGAGAGCTGCACCAGGACCCGCCCGCATTGCTCATCAAAGGCAATGTGATCGCCGAAGGCGTAGATGAAGAACTGGACCGCTTAAGGAAGATCGCTTTTGGCGGGAAGGACTACCTGGTCGAAATACAGAAAAGAGAAGCCGCCGCTACAGGGATACCTTCTTTAAAGGTGGCCTTCAACAATGTGTTTGGTTACTACCTGGAGGTGACGCATACGCACAAGGACAAAGTGCCTGCCGACTGGATCAGGAAACAGACGCTGGTCAGCGCCGAGCGCTACATTACCCCTGAACTGAAGACATACGAAGAGCAGATCCTTGGAGCAGAAGAAAAGATCCAGCAGATCGAGGTACGCCTTTACAGCGAGCTGATGCAGCAGGTGGGAGCCTGCATCCGGGAAATCCAGCTGAACGCCTTTGTGGTCGCGCAGCTGGATGTATTGCTCTGCTTTGCACAACTGGCGGTCAGCCACCATTATGTCAAGCCGGAGATCCATCAAAATAGCGTGCTGGACATCAAAGGTGGCCGGCACCCGGTGATCGAGAAAAGATTGCCGGCCGGAGAAGAATACATTACCAATGACGTCTTTCTGGACAGCGATACACAGCAGATCATCATCATCACCGGCCCCAATATGTCTGGTAAGTCGGCCATACTGAGACAGACCGGGCTCATTGTGCTTATGGCACAAATGGGTTGTTTTGTACCCGCCAAATCAGCCAGCGTCGGCCTGGTAGACAAGATCTTTACGCGGGTAGGGGCGTCCGACAACCTGTCTTCAGGCGAAAGTACCTTTATGGTGGAGATGAATGAGACGGCAAGCATTCTTAACAACATTTCAGAAAGCAGCCTGATCCTGCTGGATGAAATAGGCAGAGGTACAAGTACCTATGATGGGATATCCATTGCCTGGGCCATTGCCGAGTTCCTGCATACGCATCCTTCAGCCAGGCCAAGGACACTATTTGCAACACATTACCATGAGCTGAACGAGCTGGCCGGCAGCATGAGCCGGATCAGGAATTTTAACGTATCGGTCAAGGAAGTCGCCAATAAAGTGATCTTCCTGCGCAAGCTGGTACCGGGCGGAAGTGAGCACAGCTTTGGTATCCATGTAGCCAAAATGGCCGGGATGCCGCCCAGGCTGATCAGCAGGGCCAATGAGATCCTCAAAAAACTGGAAATAGACCGTACAGAAGGGCAGAGCATCAAGGACAGCATCAAAAAAGTACAGAACCAGGCCTACCAGCTGCAGATGTTCTCGGTTGAAGACCCGGTACTGGTCAAGGTGCGCGATACGTTAAATAACCTGGATGTCAATATCCTGACCCCGGTAGAAGCATTACTGAAACTGGACGAGATCCAAAGGATCATCAAACAATAAACCTGTAAAAATGAAGCAGATCATCCAACAGCGCCCGCGTTATCTCTTATATTTATTGCTATTGCTGCTCGCAGTTTTTGCCAGTTCCTGCAGTTCCCGCAGAAATACGGTCAAAACCAATCCCAAAGCAGCAGGTATTGCCGATGCCATGGCCCACCTGAAAAGCAAAAAGCTATATAGCTTCATCACCGGCTGGACAGGCGTCCCTTACCGCCTTGGGGGCCTGGACAAATCGGGCATAGATTGCTCGGGTTTTGCCTTGCTGCTCCAAAAAGATATTTATGGCAACGCACTGCCCCGCAGGTCCAGGGACCAGGCAGAACACATCAGGGAAAAGAAATATGCCGAGCTCAAAGAAGGAGACCTGCTGTTCTTCTCTTTTGAAGGCGGCGCGGTCGATCATGTTGGCGTATACCTCAACGACAACTATTTTGTCCATGCCTCAACGACCCGGGGCGTGATCGTAGACGACATGAGGCTTCCGGCTTATCAGAAGGCGTTGGTCAAAGCAGGATCATTTAAAGACTAGCAGCACCATGTGCTCAATATGAAATTAAATCGGTAATTTAGTAAATGAAATCAAATCAGCGTGACCCATTCTGGACAAAATACAAGCGGTTTGCAACAACCGAGATACTCATGTACCTTATCATGATCATTGGCATCGCACTCGGCATCCTATTCCTGTCCTGACCATCCCCGGACACAGATCCGCTCAATTTGCCTTCAATACCACTTTGGTATGGTCATAGCCACTGATCTGGCTGAAAAAACTGCTCAGTTCCGCATATTTCGCTGCCGGATAAATGCCGCTGTTGAAGACCAGCTTCCGGGAGTAGATCAGTTTTCTGCCATCCTGCCGGATACTGAACTGATACCTGCCAAAGTCTGAAGTTATCGACTGGTCTGCAGCTTTGGCCTCGATCTCATAACCTTCCGGCAACTGGTAGACAACTTCATCTTCATCAGTGTAACCCCTGTTGAGGTACACCTGCTGCACCCTGTTCCTGACCTCAGGGATCGTGCCGAGTTTATTGAAAGCATTGGGGATCAGGTACATCCTGTTCCCTGTCCGGGGTACGTAATTTCCGATGCTCAGCTCCAGCAACTCGGTGATCTGTGGAAGGGTATCCGTTTTTTGAGACAATTTAAGGTTGCTGAGGTCAATATTATCTATGTCGTATGCTTCTTTGAGTAACTTCAACTGTTCTGCCAGTGGCTTATGGATGATATAACTATAGTCATCATATTGTGAACCGCTCAGCTCCGTCTGCAATTTTCCCCGGACATTGCCCTCCTTATCCAGGCTAAGTATAGCTTTTCGCCTCAGCAGGTTCCCGGCAGTGGTCAGGGCCGGGGTCCTCAACAACTTTCCGCCTGATTCCGTACAGGACAGGACCAGCCTGTCGTCTGTGAAATCCCCCAGAAAACCAAATGGAATTTCCTGGCTCGTACATTCCAGCCATACCGTATCTTTTTCAAGAGGTACACACAAGATGACATGATCACCCTGATCCATACTGGCGAAATCTGCATCCAGGCTCCTCTTCCTGCTTCCGGAGGCTACAACACAATATTCACTGGCAATACCCGCCGCTTTGAGCAGGCTCTGGGTATAATTGACCAGGGCTTTGCAGTCCCCGTAAGACAACCGCTGTACATCCATAGCCGGAAAAGGCCTGAATCCTCCGATCCCTACCTGAACACTGATGTACCTGGTTTTCTTTTGCATGTACTCATAAATCCTGCGCGCTTTTTCCAGGTCGCTGGTTGCATCTTTTACCAGGTTCCTTATTGCTGTTATTACCGGTTCAGAAAGCGTCTGCTGGCTTTTAAGCAAGTCTTCCCAGATCCATTTGCCGAGTTCCTTCCAATTGGTATAACTGCCTTTATGTCCGTAATAACTGAATTGTACCGCTGCTATCTTTATCCGGGTCAGGAAATCATCTGCATCAGGCGCATAAGGCTCAAGCCTGATCGCAGGAAGGTTACTTACCCTCCAGGTCCTGCGCAGCATTTTGTCCTCTTTTTCTTCAGTTGCTGCCCCACTAAAATGGTACGCTTTGATCCGTACCTCATCAGCCGGTTTGGATATAAACGTATAAATGCTGTTTTCCACAGACATATCTGAAGCCGGAGTCGCATACCAGTCAGGAATGATCAGGTTCTGCCTGTTCCGGATCTCATATTCATAGGAAATGGTATAGGGATAGCTGAGCGCGGCGGGGGAATAACGCTTAATGCGGTCATCTTCAAAAAGGGCGGAATTACTGACCGCACTCTCGTCCCTGAAATCATTGAGCGAGAATTTACCATTGATATTACCGGAAGCATCATACTTAAGCCCCTTAACACTTTTTATAGCGGTATTCTTATTGTAGGGCAGATAAAGGGTCGCCCTGCTGTCCCCGTTTTTGTTAAGTACGGTAATGACTTTCCTGATGCTGATCACCACATTTTCAGGAGTCCGCATGTCTACAGTAGTGGTCATTTCCCTGATTACGGCACTGGCCCTGCTTTTCAGCGCCGGGGCAATGCGATCCGCGCTGTAGTCAGCCGTTTGGGAAAACGTGTCCAGGGATGCCAGGAAAAGCAGTAAAGTAAGTACCTTATCCATGCTATTTGGCTTTCTTAAGTACCACATCTGTTTTCTGGAGCTGTATGATCCTGCTATAGAATTCTTTCAAAGCCAGATATTCTTCCGGCCTGTAAACCGGTTTGCTCAACTGAAAGATCTGGTTATATGTCAGCACCTTCCCTTCATCAGCGGCCTGGAACACATACTTCCCACCCTTATCAGCCAGTACAAGAGAAAGATTTTTGGGCATATCCGCGACCGCGAACTGATCGGGCAACTTCAGGACCGCTGCGATCCTGATCTCCCTTGCAGCACCGAGATCGACCGGATAGGTACGCTCATTGAGGTTAAAAGGATTTTTACTTATCCGGTCGATAAAAAAAGGATTGTAAAAGAGTTGGTCCTGATCCATGTTGTCAAAGACATTCATTTCCATTTCATACACTTCCGTCACCGGGTTGTCCAGGCTGTCTACGTTCCTGATATGGTATTTCGAAATGGTGATGCCAGGAAGCTGGCCGTCAAGTTTTTCTATATATTCATCAACAGAATTGGCTTTTGCAATTTCCTGGCGCTTTCTCAGCGCCGCATAACCAACGGTAGTAGTCGTCAATTTTGCTTTTAGCTTACCGTCAGCTGTAAGCGACCCTTCCAGCACATAAACAGTAGATTCACGCTGTCCTGCTTTTAAGGGGGACCAGTAAGAAGGTTTTTTTTGTCTGATGACCCTGCCTTGTCCGTTGATGCAGTGAAGCGGCAGCATACCAAAAGGCAGGTAGGGCTGCGTGGCATCCAGCAGGTATTCCTTATCACCGATCTTTAGCTTTACCACCACATAATTGAAATCAGAAAGCACCGGGTAAAGGCTGTTGACCGTCCCGTTTGCACGTGTAGACAGGATGACCGCATCTGCATCCAGCCCTGCCGCATTCAAAGCTGCAACAAGCGCCAGGTTGATGTCCGCAGTATTGCCCGAATGGCTTTCCAAAGCTTTTTTGATGGTATTCTCACTGTAAATGCCTATAAATCCATTTGGCTTAATATTCTTATGGATATAACTATAGATCGCGTTTGCCTTTCCAAGAGAATCTGCTGCTCCTTTCAGCATATCCGGCAGCAAGTTCTGAAAGATATTTTTCGATTTGATCTGTGCCCCAAAACGCCTGTCTTCCATCAGTTCATTGTCCACATCCTTCCAGGTTTTGGTTACATTCTGCTTGACCCCATTATTTAAGTTGTAATAATCTGAAAGCTCAAAATAAATCGCCGACCGGAAATTGCTGGCCGCCGTCATGTATTCTTCCTCAGCAAAAGCAGGAATATTTTTCATGATATAGGTCATTCGCGAGCAATCAAAATCCCTGCCCAGTATCCTGATACAGCCTTTTGAAACCCTCGCCGCCGTCGAATCGAGCTTTTTATAACCCCTGATAGATGCGTTATAATTGTAAACGGCGGGGATGTAGGCCACATACTTGCTGTATAGTTTGGGGATATCAGACTGGAAATCCCAACCCCTGAAATTAAAAATATAAGGCTGTTTAAGGTGATAGCTATATTCGATGATGCTCCCTTCACCCAGATTAGGCATGGTAAATTTGGTCAGTTCATGGTATTTGTTGATCTTCTCCGTAAAGATGTTCTTTTTGTCCAGCTGGAATTTTTGAAGCTCGCCATTTATGTAATTGTAGGTGGTTGCAGTAAGTTCTGCAACTTCATCCTGGTCTTCCCGGTAGATGTTCTTGTGGATCTCAATATTACCACTTTTAACCCCGTTCTTATTAAAGATCTTGAGCTTGACATGATGCAGGAATTCGATATACAGCTTACCGGTATAGTCGTCAAATCTCATCTGGGATTCCCCGTACTCCCGGATCACAACCGCATTGGCATTGCTGTCAATGGCCGTGTTTTTCAGGTTTACATCGCTGCCGATGATTTTTCCATATTCGAAATCCTGGGCATTTGCCATTACCGGAAGCAGGACTGAAAGGAGCAGAAAGCAGGTATATTTCATAAAGCGTTTTTAGCATACGGCAAGTTAATCCTAGTTGTGCAAATAAAAAAGGCCTGGTTTCTTTTTTTAAAAATCGCAATGGAATTCCACCCACAATATGCATAAAGTTTCGGGATTGTTTTATTTTTGAATATGAGTACACTGGCCAAAATATTGACCGCATTTGTTGCCATGGAGCACCTGGTGATCCTGTGGATAGAAATGTTCGGGTGGGAAACCATAGGGAAGAAGGTGTTTAAGGGTTTGCCGGAAGAACTTTTCAGGCCAACCAAAGCACTGGCAGCTAATCAGGGACTGTATAACGGATTCCTGGCCGCAGGACTTATCTGGAGTTTTACGATTGAAGATCCGGTATGGCAAAATAAGATTGCCCTGTTCTTTCTGAGCTGCGTGATTGCAGCAGGGGTTTACGGCGCAGCAACTGCATCAAAAAGAATATTTTTTACCCAGGGCCTTCCTGCAATGATCGCTATTACAGCAGTATTGCTGAGCCGGTAGCGCTTACCAGAAACGCATTGTCAAATAAGTTAGGGATTAACCGATGATTTTTACGACTTTTGGAAAGCTACAAAATCTAGAAGATGAAACTGAACTTAATCCGTCCGCTCGCTTTCTTTGACCTGGAAACAACCGGAGTCAATGTAGGCGCCGACCGCATCGTGGAAATTGCCATCCTGAAAGCCATGCCCGACGGAACAGAGCTCATCAAGACCATGCGCATCAATCCCGAAATGCCGATTCCGCTGCAATCCTCGCTGATCCATGGCATTTACGACGAACACGTTGCCGGTCAGCCCACCTTCAGGGAAGCGGCAGACGAACTGGCCGGGTTCATAGGAGATGCCGATCTGGCCGGATACAATTCCAACCGTTTTGACATCCCGGTACTTCTGGAAGAATTCCTGAGGGCCGGTGTCGACTTTAACATGTCCGACAGGAAGTTTGTAGATGTCCAGAACATCTTTCACCAGATGGAGCAGCGCACATTAAAGGCAGCCTATAAGTTTTACTGCAATAAAGACATCATCAATGCCCACTCCGCAGAAGCGGACATCATCGCCACCTACCAGGTATTGCTCGCGCAGCTGGAAAAATACAAGGATGCCGATTTTGAAGATAAGCAGGGCAACATCACCAAACCCGTGCAGAACGATGTCGATGCACTGCATACCTTCACCAATCTCAACAAGATCGTAGATTTTGCAGGCCGGATGGTGTTCAATGAAGACAACGAGGAATGCTTTAATTTCGGCAAGCACAAGGGGAAGACAGTAGAACAGGTATTTACCGCAGAGCCAAGTTATTATTCCTGGATGCTGCAGGGCGACTTTCCATTATATACCAAGAAAAAGCTGACCGAGATCTGGGAGCGCTGGAACAAGAAAAAAGAACAGGCCAGGCAGGAGCGGCAGCAGGCAGCGCCGCAGTTCAATCCCCAGCATGCACATGTCAGGGCCCAGAATAACCAGCCCGGACAGGCCAGGCCGCAACAATACCACAAACAAGGCCATCAAAAGAAAAATGAGCCCGCAAAAGAACTGACCAATGACATGCTGGAACAGTTAAAGCTCAAATTCGGGAAATAAACCTGTGATCTGGGTATAATTGCTTCCGCCGGGACGGTCAGGACCTGTTCCTGATAAAATCAATGTTCCGGCTCAAGCCTTTAAATTTGGTGCGCTTTACCGCAGAATGTTTAAAGAGCTGCTTGAAGACCTCTTCGGTGATGTCCATCCAGTCTTCCCTTTTCATGTTCAGCAAAGTTTCACTGGCCTGAAAACCCGGTTCAGTATGCGGGGCAGAAAACCTGTTCCAGGGGCAAACATCCTGGCAAATGTCGCAGCCGAACATCCAGTTGTCCATTTTACCGCTGAAGTGGTCCGGTATTTCCTCCTTCAGCTCAATAGTAAGATAGGAAATACATTTTTTGGCATCAATGACTGCCGGAGAAAGAATAGCCTCAGTAGGACAGGCGTCCATGCATTTGGTACAGGTACCGCAATGGTCCGTTGCGAACGGCTGGTCATATTCCAGTTCGAGGTCAATGATCAGCTCGGCCAGGAAAAAGAAAGAGCCGTTCTTCCTGCTGATCAGGTTGCTGTTCTTTCCAATCCAGCCAATGCCGGCCCTTTTTGCCCAGGCACGGTCCAGTACAGGCGCCGAGTCCACAAAGGCACGTCCGCTCACCTCGCCGATATTTGCTGAAATAAAATGGTACAGTTGCGACAGCTTATCCTTGATCACCTGATGGTAATCCATGCCGAAAGCATATTTCGAGATCTTAGGGGCGTTGGGATCAGCCTGGCCATTTTCAGGATAATAATTGAGCGTCAATGAGATGACCGATCTGGCCCCTTCCACCAATAGCCTCGGGTCAAGCCGTTTGTCAAAATGGTTCTCCATATAAGCCATCTTTCCGTGGTGGTTATTGTTCAGCCACTTTTCCAGCCTTGGAGCCTCTTCTTCCAGGAAACCAGCAGCAGCAATACCGCATTGCATAAAGCCCAGCCGTAACGCTTCCTCTTTGATCAGCCTGCTATATTTTGCCTTGTTTCCCGTCATTTCCTGCAAAGATAAACCTTTGTATCCAAAACATTTCAAACTGCCGGTCTGTTATCCTAAACAGCTAAACGATCATTTACGTAAACTCAGCAACCATGGAAGACATAGAATCAAAACATACAGAAAACCCAAACGAGCCGCACAAGCCCATAGAACACGATTATAACGAGCACGATGCAGATCCAGGGCCCTCGCCGCAGGCCGTAAAAGAATACAACGACAGGGGAGCGGGGCCTGCAATGAAATGGATCATCCCGATCGTCGTAGTAATCCTGCTGATCCTGTGGTTTGTATTTTTCAGGAACAATACCACCAAATAGCGGAGCGGCCCGGCACCAAATCAGAAAAGCATACCGGTCTGCCCGGGAATATTTCTGTTTAAATGCCTGTAGGCGGCCTCTGTGGCCTCCCTGCCGCGCGAAGTGCGCATCAGGAAACCCTCCTGGATCAGGAAAGGCTCATACACCTCTTCGATGGTCCCTTCGTCATCCCCGACCGCAGTCGCAATGGTCTTCAGTCCGACCGGCCCGCCCTTAAATTTGTCGATGATGGTGCTGAGGATCTTATTGTCCATTTCATCCAGTCCATGCTCATCTACATTGAGCGCATTGAGTGCATATCTGGCGATATCAGTATCGATCCGTCCGTTGCCTTTGATCTGAGCAAAATCCCTGGTTCTCCTGAGCAGGGCGTTGGCAATACGCGGTGTGCCGCGGCTTCTTCTGGCAATTTCATAAGCACCCTCATCAGTGATGGGGGTCTTCAGGATATCAGATGACCGGAGTACGATGGTGGTCAGCAGCTTGGCATCATAATAAGCCAGCCTGGAATTGATCCCGAACCTTGCCCTGAGCGGCGCGGTGAGCAGCCCGGAGCGGGTGGTGGCACCCACCAGCGTAAAAGGATTCAGGCTGATCTGTACAGAACGAGCATTGGGCCCGCTCTCCAGCATAATGTCGATCTTGAAATCTTCCATGGCAGAGTACAGGTATTCCTCCACCAGGGGGCTCAGCCGGTGGATCTCGTCAATGAACAGGATATCACCCGTTTCCAGGTTGGTGAGCAACCCGGCGAGATCGCCGGGCTTATCCAGTACCGGACCGGAAGTGATCTTGATGCCGACACCCATTTCGTTGGCGATGATGTAGGAAAGCGTCGTTTTACCCAGACCCGGAGGGCCGTGGAGCAGTACATGGTCCAGCGGCTCAGCACGCAGCTTGGCCGCTTTGACAAATACCTTCAGGTTTTCCATCACTTTTTCCTGCCCGGTAAAATCTTCAAAAGCCTGGGGCCGCAAAGCCCTTTCAATATCGCGTTCTACCGGCGATAAACTCTCAGAAGAAGGATCAAGGTGCTGGTTCATGCCGTAAAGTTAAGGATTATCTGCTAAATTTATTAGCTATCTTCAATTCCTTGCTTCCCTCAGTATACTGATAAAACCCTTCACCCGTTTTTATCCCCTTGCAGCCAGCTGCCACCATATTGACCAGTAAAGGACAAGGCGCATATTTCGGATTTCCGAAGCCCTCATGCAAGACCCTCAGGATCGCCAGGCATACGTCCAGACCGATAAAATCAGCCAGCTGCAAAGGACCCATCGGGTGCGCCATGCCCATTTTCATGACATTGTCGATCTCCGTTACACCGGCCACCCCTTCATGCAAAGTAAAGACCGCCTCATTGATCATCGGCATCAGGATCCTGTTGGCCACAAAACCTGGGTAATCATTGACCTCCACAGGCGACTTTTCCAGCTTTTCAGAAAGTTCCATGACCACAGCTGTAGTTGCATCACTGGTCGCATAGCCCCGGATCACCTCCACGAGTTTCATGACAGGGACCGGATTCATGAAATGCATGCCGATCACTTTATCGCCCCGGTTGGTAGCCGAAGCAATGCGCGTAATCGAAATGGACGAAGTATTGCTGGCCAGGATCACTCCGGGCCTGGCAAAAGTATCCAGGTCTTTGAACAGCTTGAGCTTAAGCTCCAGATTCTCCGTAGCCGCCTCGACGACCAGGTCCGCATTGGCTACGCCCTGTTCCAGATCCGTGAAAACCGTAATATTGGACAATATCCCCGCTTTTTCGGCTTTAGACAAGGTTCCCTTGTTCACCTGCCTGTCCAGGTTCCGTTCTATGGTGCCCAAGGCCCTGGACAATGCATTGTCGCTCACATCGACCAGGGTCACCTGATACCCAAATTGAGCAAAGGTATGGGCGATCCCGTTGCCCATTGTACCCGAGCCGATCACTGAGATGTTTTTCATGGTGCTAATCTATTGATTATCCATGAACCATCTATAAGCTCGTATAAAATTCTGTCATGCAGGCGGCTTGGACGGCCCTGCCAGAACTCGATCCTGGAAGGTTCCACAAGGTACCCGCCCCAATAAGGCGGCCTCGGGATTTCCTGTCCTTCATACCTGGAGCTGAGCTCGGCCACTTTGTCTTCCAGTACCTTACGGTCGGCGATCACCTGGCTTTGCGGCGAAGCGAGCGCCCCGATCTGGCTGCCCGTGGGCCGCGCATGAAAATACCCGGCAGAAACCTCCGCTGAAACTTTACTCACCACACCCTCGATCCTTACCTGACGTTCCAGCTCGGCCCAGAAAAACACCAGTGCGGCCTGCGGGTTTTCCAGCAAATGCTGGCCCTTGCTGCTTTCATAGTTGGTAAAAAAAATGAACCCGTCGTCCTCTATTCCCTTAAGCAGGACGATCCTGGCAGAAGGCCTGCCGAAGCGGTCTGCCGTGGCCAGGGTCATTACATTGGGCTCATAGAGTTGCGCAGCAATTGCTTCCCCGAACCATTTCCTGAACTGCACAATGGGATCTCGGTCTGCATCATTTTCGTTAAGTTGCGCCGAGCGGTAATCCTGGCGTAAATTTTGTAAGTTTTCCTTGGTAAGCTCCATGTACAAAAATAGGATTAGTTATTTTTATTATCGCTGATTTATTGCCGTTAAAATTACTGAAATGTTAAGTCGAACCGCGCCATCTTCAGGTAAATTATTGATCTCTGGACCATTCCTGATGGATCCAAATTTCAGACGTTCAGTAGTATTGCTCACCCAGCACCAGGAAGAAGGGACGATCGGCTTTATTCTGAACCATGCCAGCGGCTACCGGCTCCGGGACCTGGTGCCTGAATTCGGCGGGGCCGACTTTCCGGTCTACATAGGAGGACCGGTGGCCACCGATACCGTCCATTTCATCCACCGCTGCTATGACAAGCTGAATGACGGTGAAGAGATCGCAAAAGGAATCTACTGGGGCGGCAACTTTGAAGCGCTGAAAGTACTGATCGATACCCGGCAGATCGCGGCAGAAGAAATCAAGTTCTTTGTGGGCTATTCCGGCTGGGGAGAACAGCAGCTGCGCAATGAACTGGTGGAAAACACCTGGATCGTGTCAGACCAGTACGGACCGGACCTGATATTTTCTGAAAATGAAGAAGAAGTCTGGCGGGAAGTGATCATCAACCTGGGGCCTAAATATGCCCATGTGAGCAGGTTCCCCCAAAACCCGAATCTGAACTGATCAGGCAAAAGCCAGGCCTAAGCGCCCAGCTCAGCCGCGCTTTCCTCGACCTTTTTCCTGAGCCCGTCCTTATAGGACTGCATCTTTTCTGCCAAGGCAGCATCCGCAGTAGAAAGGATCTGAACAGCCAGCAGGCCGGCATTTTTAGCTGCATTCAGGGCCACTGTAGCAACCGGTATCCCATTAGGCATTTGCAGGATCGACAGGATAGAGTCCCAGCCATCAATCGAATTGGAAGATTTGACCGGCACCCCGATTACCGGAAGAACTGTAATAGAGGCCACCATACCCGGAAGATGGGCAGCCCCGCCGGCACCTGCAATGATCACCTTCAAGCCGCGGGCAGCCGCATTTTTGGCATAATCAAACATCCTTTCCGGCGTACGGTGCGCGGAAACCACCGTAATTTCAAACTCAACGCCAAAATCTTTGAAAACGTCGGCCGCATCCTGCATCACCGGAAGATCGGATTTACTGCCCATTATGATACCTGCTTTTATGCTCATCAGGAAATTACTTTTAAGGTGTTTTTGATATAATTTGCTTTTTCTATCGCGCTTTCGCGGTTTTGGTCGATCACCGTGATGTGGCCCATCTTACGAAAAGGCTTCGTGTATTTCTTGCCATACAGATGTACATAGACCCCGTCCAGCCTGAGCACCCTTTCCAGCCCGCTGTATTTCGCTACCCCTTCGTGCCCCTTTTCGCCCAGCAGGTTGATCATCACCGCATTGGTGATTGCACGCGTATCGCCCAGGGGCAGGTTGAATATGGCCCTCAGGTGCTGTTCAAACTGTGATACATAATTGCCCTCGATGGTGTGGTGCCCGCTGTTGTGCGGCCTGGGCGCCAGCTCATTGACCAATACTTCGCCGCTGCGGGTAACGAACATTTCAACCGCCAGCAATCCGGTCACATTCAGCGAAGAAGCAATGTTCTTTGCAATGGTTTCTGCCTTGTGCTGTATGGCCTCCGGATAAGTAGAAGGGGAGATCAGGAATTCTACCAGGTTCGCCTCAGCATTGAATTCCATTTCCACCATTGGAAAGGTCTTTACATCACCATTAGGATTTCTGGCTACAATGACCGCGATCTCCTTTTCAAAATCCACCAGTTCCTCGATCAGGCAGGGCGCATCAAACGCATTTTCAATATCGGCAGGGCCGCTGATCTTCATCACCCCTTTACCGTCATAGCCATCACGCCGCTGTTTCAGGATATATGGAAAACCAAAATGACTGTTTCTGATGTCTTCCTTTGTATTGACCAGTTGAAAAGCTGCGGTCGGGATGCCGTTTTCTTTAAAGAACTGTTTCTGCACGCCTTTATCCTGGATCAGGCGTATCACCCTGGCCTGCGGGTACACCTGCTTGCCTTCCTTTTCCAGCTGGTCGAGCGCCTCGATATTTACTTTTTCAATCTCAATGGTAATGATGTCTGCCTTTTTTCCAAAATGATAAACGGTATCAAAATCGGTAATGGACCCGCATTCAAAATAATTGGCGATATGCTTGCAGGGTGCATCAGTATCAGGATCTAAGATCAAAGTGGTCAGATTGTAATTGATGGCTTCCTGGATCAGCATGCGGCCAAGCTGCCCCCCGCCCAGGATGCCCAATTTGGAATCACTTATCTGTTTTGCCATAGCTAATGTGAAAAAGTTATGCTTATTTTGTGCAAAAATAACAATATAAACCGATTGAGGTATATATAAAACGCATAGAGGTGATATAGACATACTAAAAGTAGCTATAATATTGAACGATCTAAAATGTACAGGAGAGAACGGTTTGAAATGTACAGGAGGTAATATCAAAATGTACAGAAAGTAATTTACAAACGTATTGATGGATGCAGATGCGATAATTATTGGTGCCGGTGCCTGCGGGCTGATGTGTGCGGTACAGGCCGGGTACCTGGGCAAAAAAGTGGTCCTGCTGGAAAAGAATGATCAGCCGGGCGCCAAGATCCTCATATCCGGCGGGGGCAGGTGCAACTACACCAACCTCCACGCCACCTACGAGCAGTTCATTTCCGGCAACCCGCATTTTTGCAAATCAGCTTTCAGCCAGTGGACCGTTGAAGATACCGTCAGTTTTTTTGAAACGTATGGCATCAGTGGAAAAGAGAAGACCCTGGGACAGCTTTTTCCTGAAGGGAAGAATGCAAAAGATGTGGTCGGGATCTTTACCTCGCTGTGCAGCGACCTGGGCCAGCAGCTCATTTGCGGTGCAGAAGTCACAGCAATTGATATTCCGGCGCAGGATCCGCAAAATTTGATCCTGCGGAGTCATCAGGAGGCATTTGTTGTGAGCTACAGATACCAAGGAAAATTAAAAAAACTAAGCGCAGCCAAACTGGTGATCGCTACAGGCGGTCTGCCCATCCCTAAAATGGGTGCCAGCGATTTTGCGTTGCGTTTTGCCCGGCAACATGGGCTCAATATCATAGAAACCGCACCCGCGCTGGTGCCGCTCACCATCACCGGCAAAGATGAGGAATGGTACGCACAACTTTCCGGCAATACGGTTTTCAGTACCGTCAGCAATGACCGCATCTCTTTTGAAGAAAATATCCTGTTTACACACTGGGGACTGAGCGGCCCGGCGATCCTGCAGATCTCCTCTTTCTGGAGGCGTGGCGAAACGATCTGCGTCAACCTGCTGCCCGGAAAAGACATTGCCGGTCTCCTAAAAGGAGAACGGCAGATCAGCGGTAAAATGCTGCTGTCGACCTTCCTGCACCGCTTCTTCCCAAAAAAGTTCAGCGATGCCCTGGGCAAATACCTGCCTTTAGACAAACAGATCGCAGCATTGACAACGGCCGAAACAGACCTGATCCGGCAGACCATCCACCATTTTGAAGTTAAGCCAGCAGGAGATAAAGGCTATGAAAAAGCTGAGGTCATGCGCGGCGGGATCGATACCAATGAACTCTCTTCCAAGACGCTTGAATGTAAAAGAATCCCCGGACTCTTATTTGGCGGGGAATGCGTAGACGTGACCGGATGGCTGGGCGGGTACAATTTTCAGTGGGCCTGGGCCAGCGGTTTTGTCATCGCCCAAAATATTTAAAGCCCCTTCTTCAGCTTTCTTCACACTTTCTAAGCCCTTCTTCAGACTTTTTCAGACCTTCTTCAGACTTTCTTCTCTGGACGGTCTCTAAAGCAGCGTACTGGTTCCAATTGGCACATTAAACTTAGATCATAAGACATCTGCTCCTCCTTTGTCAGGTTGTCTCAGATATCTGCTCCGTCTTCAGGCTATCTTAGACATTTACTTCGTCTTTTAGGCTGTCTTAGACATTTACTTCGTCTTTCAGGCTGCGGATACCGGGTATTAGATTTTTAAACCATTACAGCAAGTCAAGCTCTTCAATGCTAAGACCTGTGGCCTTGGCAATATCTTCAGCAGTCATACCCATTTTCTTTAAATTGACAGCAGTTTGCCGAATCTTCTCCAAACCTTGCTGCAACCCTTTCTCCAAACCCTGCTGCAACCCCTTCTCTAACCCCTCTTCCCTGGCAGTCTCCAGTGCAGAGTACTGGTCCCATTGACGCATTAAACTTAAATCGTAAGACATTTTCTCCTCCTTTGTCAGGTTGCTGTATTCAG
>Ga0222419_100532_pt1 | contig 31910 bp, 49 predicted proteins | sample 1B20Ametagenome_FD_182474 | JGI IMG/M metagenome (GOLD analysis project Ga0222419, IMG submission 182474) | Enriched microbial communities from leaf-cutter ant dump, University of Wisconsin, Madison, United States - 1B20A (version 2) | ecosystem: Environmental > Terrestrial > Nest > Insects nest... | reverse complement strand
CCACGAGGTAGGTGTTTGAACAGGACACCTACCTCTTTTCACACAACACCTACATTGTCTAATAAAACACCTACATTTTCTGTTCCACGAGGTAGGTGTTTAGACAGGACACCTACCTCTTTTCACAAAACACCTACATTGTCTAACAAAACACCTACATCTTCTGTCAGAAAGTGTAGGTTTTGCATTTTTTAGTTTTCTAAAAATATTAGCTAAATAACGATGTTTAAAGTATCTTAGAGCCACTTTTTACTCTAAAATCACTTATTTTTAAGGTGTAAAATTGTGCCATAAATATTTTCGGACTCCCCCAAAATGTGGCACAATTTTACACCTTTTTACCTTAAAGGATATTTTTGATTTCAGGTAGTTTTCTAGGTTTTCTCGATGTACTTTTCAATTCATCGATCAGGCTCTGCCGTTATAATACCTCAACGTCAGCTCGCACGGCAACAATTCCATCACAAGTCATAGATAGCCCGTTGTGCAGTTTGATACAGAAGTGCCTCTATTGCATGCTAAGGCTTGCCGAAACATCTAAAGTCTTGTAATATATGAATTTTAGATCCTTCCTGTCGTCAGGATGAAAATAGAGTTTATAATGCACAACGGGTGAATACATGCAAATCCCATCTCAGATTTCTGCTATTTTACTTTTATGTTAGGGGTGTTATTTATTATTTTCCAATATCCATTATCCCGAATGCATATTATCAGTGAATGAAAGATAAGAAACGGGCTTTCCAAAGTTACTTGTGCAATAGCCATGTTGTCTGATTGCTTTATGTTGTTTATGACCCAGCTCCTTGGGCTTCCTCCGAATTGCTTGGTAAGGATAAGTTCGATATAATCAGATTTTGAGAATACAAAAATCCCCCTCTCATCGAAAAACCCATCCTGTATATTCTGAAAGCCAGGGTGTAAAATACTGTGCAATGCGGCTACATCACGATTGTCGCCAGCTTTTACAAATGCTTCGATTGCTTTTTCTGCCTGTTCCATTTTTATTTATTTAAGATGTTGGTAAATAATTCCTTTTGCTGGTTTAGTTGTTGTTTGACAGATTCTTTATCATCCGTTCCGTCCAATAAATAATAGTAAATTTCCCTAATGCCAATAAAGTTCAATATCTGCTGCAGATGCATTTCTACTAGATTAGGTAAAGCTGAATCCAGCTCCCCCATAGCAGAGAGAACGTATGCTTTTTTATTCTGAAACAATCCGATTGCTTTGTCCTCGTCGTATCTGAAAGTTTTACCTGTCCGCAGAACTAGGTCGAAATAAGCTTTCAGTGAAGAGGGGATACCAAAATTATACATAGGCACTGTGATAAGGATTTCATCACATCCGAATAGTTCTTCTATCAACTGGTCAGACAATTTTAGGCGATCTGAAGTATCCCCAGCAGTATAAAATTTCTCAAGTACTTCCTGCTCAAGATGGGGAATGTGGGAGGTGCCGACTTCTCGTATGCTGATGCTCCCTTCCGGATTCAGTTCTTTCCATGCCTGTACAAAATTGTCTCCCGCATTGCGGGAATAGGAGTTTTTTAAACGCAAGCTACTGTCAATTCTCAATAATGTCTTCATCTTTTTTACTCTTTCTATGGAAGACAATTTGAGTACTAAATATGTGACAGCTTGGTAATATTTTTCAGCTTATCTGGGTCTACAATGGAATATATTTCCTGTATTAATCCATCTTCACTTAGTTGGAGGATATGACAGTTATGGAGTCTTTTATCTTCCCAAAAACAGATTCCAGGCTGATGGTTGAAAAATTGAACGGTACATGTCTTTCCGATCAAAAAATGTTGCTGTACATAAACCAATAAAGTGGCTGTAGCTGTTTTTCCTATTTCCGAGCCGCTCACTACCTGAACTTTGGTACCTCCGTCGGTACTGAGTTTTATGTCGTTTACCAATAAGTTTTGTAACTCCACGATATCTGCCTGAGCCAACGCTTTCTGATACCTGCCGAGGGTCTCAAATGATTGAGCCGAATGGGGGCTATAATTTGTGTATTTATTATCTTTTAATTGTTTGTTGGCCCTGCTCAATAGCTGACGTGAGTTTTCGGAGCTTATTTCAAGCAGTTCGGCTATCTCTGCATGTGAATAATCGAAGCCCTCTTTCAAGATGAAAGCCGCTCTTTCTTTTGGGTTCAGGTGCTCAAGCAGTACGAGCATGGTATAACTTGCTGTTTCCTCCCTAATAAGTTTTGCATCGGCATTATCAAATGAAACAGGTTCGGGGAGCCATTCTCCGAAAACTTCTTTTTTGCTTTGGCGGGTTTTAAAATTTATGGCATGATTGATAGTGCTCTTGATCAAAAAGTTGGATTCGTCGCGGATGCTTGATTTATCCAATGTAATGTATTTTTCAAGTACATCCTGTACCAAATCTCTGGCATCTTCGTAAGAACCGACGATGTTATAGGCATAGGTCAGGAGTTTATTATAGTTTTTCTGCATTGGTTTTAAAATTTTGTTGAAGGTTCTCGCTGTCGAAATGTTTCATTAAATAGTTATTCCGCTTCCGCCAACTACTTTTATGCCTTCGGGAAACCTTTTCCAAAAACGGATATATCTATAATTAGCTTCAAAAGGCTCACTATTATAATTTCCTCTTAACTCCATCTGCAAAGTAATGACAGCCAAATCCTCTATGATATTCAGTTCTTCTACTTTAGGAATGAGTTCCTCGACTTTTAAATTTCCCTCGCGATAGGTTTGCAAATCCATTTCTTTGGTTATCGTCTGACCGCTAGGAACTACAAAAAGTAAATCAGCATGCAATAACTTGTCGAGCACTTCTGTATCACTATTTTTGATGGCTTCGTAAAGTGTGTTTTCGAGATTTAGAATTTCGTCCTTTGTTATCATTTCTTAGTCATTATTAATATTCATTAAACTTCTGCTTGTGATGATTTCCTGTCGTAGATGTTGTATAAATTTTCAGGAATTTGCGCGAGGGCCGATTCATCATACTTAGTCCTCGACGACCTGATAAATATCCCTTTCCATCGTAATGCCATTTTGTTCTAAAAAGGCTGGCATGTTAATACCTGCCTTTTGCATCTCCTCCCGTATGACCAACCTAGCATTATCCATATACTGCCGGTCTGACCAGATAGCAACCGTGATGACTCGAAGATTTCCATTATCGCTTTTTTGCTTAAATATATCATATTTTACAAAGCCGGGCTGCTGCCTTAGTGTATTTCTGATGAAAAGCGATTTTTGGGAATACTCCGCGATAGCTTTTTGGGGAATGTTGATTTTATCGATGACGGCGACATGTTCCGTAACAGTACGTTCTTCTCTGTTATTCTGTTCCATTTTTAATCGATTTTGATGTTGACCAAAAGTATTCAACGCCATAAGAATGGGGATGATAAGGATGATGGTTTTTAATGTCTGTTTCATAAGACTTGAGTTTATTGTTTCCAGTTCAGCTTACCGTCTTTGTCAAACATTTCGATGGACGGGTTGCCCACACTATCAACCTTTAGAATAATTCTCGGTATTTCATGGTGATCCTTCATTACCAAAGCCGCATTCCCGTTTTCCGTTATCAGGTTGATACGGTTGATATTATGTCCGGGTTTCCCCGACAGGTCTTTGTCATTTATCACCAGCCCAGCCCTGAAATAATTGTCGCTTTTATTATCCTGTGCGAGAATTCCAATGGCATCTGCATTCTGGTAATCGAATGATAGGGCATTTAAGTTAGTCTGCTCATTATCGGTAATAGCAAGACCGCCTCTTTCGTCGCCGTTCTTGTCATAGAATATAAGACCTGCTGGGGCGTAAGCTCTTTTATACGTTTTTCCATCAATAATGGGCTCGGGAATATGGTCTGTGTTTGCAATAACGACACGATTTTTTCCCGAAGCATCATTGATATTTATTCTTTCTGCATTAAAGTTTGGCCTGTTATTTAAATGTAGGTAGACAATACAAATCATCAACACGACATTGGAAACTACAAGGACACATACCAGGATTTTGAATGGTTTAGGAATTGTTTGCATAATTGAGTATCATTTTTAGTTCATTATTCTTTTTATACTACTGTTTTCTTGGTGCTGATTACAATCCTATTCCATGCATTTATCGTAACAACCGCCATTATGATCTGTGCAATCTGGTTTCCATCAAAAAGCTGTTCGGCCTGTCTGTACGTTTCATCGCTTAACCCGTTTTGGCTGATTAAGGTTACTTCCTCGGTTATGGCTAAAATTGTTTTCTCTTCCTCGGTAAATAATCCGGTTTCTTTCCAGGCGTTGAGCAGGAAAATTCGCTGTGCGGTTTCACCCTGCTTTAATGCATCCGTAGTGTGCATGTTGATACAAAAAGCGCAACCGTTGATTTGCGAAGCACGAATTTTAATCAGATAGAATTGCGTTCTAGATAGTCCTGAATTGTGCAGGTAATTTTCCAGAGCGAACATTGCCTTGAATGCATCCGGCTCCAGCTGTTGTATGTCTATTCTGTTTTCCATATTTATTTTTTGTTTGTCATTATTTAGCTTTTGAAAGCACCATTTTTATTGCTAAAAAAGTCAATACACTGGCCATAAACCATTTTTGCGTCCTTACCCAAAGTGGATTTTTTGTAAGAAAAGCAGCCATTTTTGCAGCGGTCATTACAATAATAAAATTGATAGTGAAGCTGATAAAAATCTGTGTAATACCCAATGCCATACTCTGACCTAATATGGAGCCGTATTCGGGCTTGATAAATTGAGGAAAAAAAGACAGATAAAATACAGCCATCTTGGGATTCAACAAATTGGTTAAAAAGCCCATCAGGAACAGTTTTCTAGGCTTGTCTTTGGGGACATCCTCCTTCATTTCAAAAAATGTTTTGCCATTGGGTTTAATGGCCTGATACGCCAAATACAACAAGTAAACAGCACCAGAAATTTTCAGTATCCCGTAAGCAAAGGGAACCGCCAGTAATATAGCCGTCAACCCAAATCCTGCCAGGACGATATGAAATAAAAAACCACAGATAACGCCAACTAGTGAAACAAGCCCGGCTGTTTTACCCTGCGTAATGCTTCTTGAAATAAGATAAATCATATTCGGCCCCGGGCTGATAACCATCAGGAAGGCAGCCAAAGCAAACCACAAAAGTTCATGAATCGGAATCATCGTTGTTTAAATTTAAGCTGTGTGTTTTTTGTATATCAAATTGTCCAGTGAATATTTTCCGCTGCCCTGAACGAACAGCGCCAGGCATAAGCCAATCATCAGCAAGTGATATTCGAATCCTTCACCTTCCTTATCGCCAAACCAGTTCATGAAAAAACCATGCTCGAGATGTCCGCCAAATAAAATTATTCCGATAAAAAGTCCACCCAATGCAATTGCCCAAAAACGGGAGGCAAAGCCTGTTATTATAAAAATGGGTGCAACGAACTCTATTAAGATAACGAATAGCCCCACCAGCCACGGATGTCCCATCTGTTGCAACCCCTCCAAAGTTTGGGTAAACCCATAGCCACCAAACCAGCCCAACATAGCCCGTGCTCCGTGTGGGAACATAACGATGCTTATGGTCAGGCGAATGATCAGTCCTGTATAATGGTTGTGCGTATTAAAAATTTGATTTTTCATGATTTCTTTTCTATCTTGTTTAAATTGTCTTTTTCACGAATTATTGCGTGTAATGCCCGTAATTGCTATTGTTTCCCCAATAGTTCGAATAGACTTGAAAACCCCTGATCACCATGCCCACCATCTATCCGGCGGTCCATCAGGCTTTTGATTTCCCGCATCCGAACCGTTTCAACATTTTGCGATTCACGGTGGCCAATTAAGTCATCAAACATAGCGGCCTGAACCTGAAGCGACCCCAAGTCGGGCTTGTAAGTACCCAACTGAATTTCATTGACCATTAGGGACAGCAATGGGCCATACCCCTGTAGGGTGCCCGCAACCCGTTGTGCAAAAGCGGTTAAATCCACACCTTCTGTATGCACCAATTGAAGGGTATGCAAAAAGCCGATTAAAAATTCATAGCCAATAGTTACCTGAGCCAAAAATTCCACCGCTGCTGCGCCGTACTCTTCGCCATAGTAGGTAATAGTACCCAATTTTTTCAAAATGTGTTCTTGTGAGATAAAAGCACTTGACTTCCCGCTGAACATAAACTGAGCCTTTGGTGTCCCAACATCGGGTGGGTCGGCCAAGATTTTTCCGTCGATATAGGAAGCGTTATGACTTTCTGCCCACTCCGCAAAAACACGAGCCTGGGCAGGAGTACCGCTCGTTAAATTGATGAATACTTTTCCGGCAACCGAGCCGGTTAGCTGTCCAAGCACTTCATCTACCGCAGTATTGTTTAACAGGCAGATAACAATTTTCTTGCTGGCAGCAACTGCTCCATCAAGGGTTTCCACAGTTGCAGCACCTGCCTGAATCAATGGTTTACATTTTTCAGTATTGCGATTCCATACAACAGTATCATAACCTTGATTGATAAATGTATGGGCTATAGAGGCTCCCATATTACCCAATCCAAGTACCGTTATGCTCTCCCTTTTGTTGCGGGGTGTTTCTGTTTTGAGTTTATCTATATTCATATTTAATTGTATTTTAAAAGTTCTATTAGAATACTCTTCGCACAAAAAGTCCAAAGTTGCTGTAGTGTTTGGTATTTGGCCCGTATTGGTCAAAGTTTATACCCAAACCATATTGTATGCCTTTATTGTCCACTCCTAATCTTGCATATTGCACGCTCTTTAAGTGCCCGTTCCAATGCATTGAAGTAATATATTGAAGCTGCAAACGCGCATAAAGATTGAAATCCTGATTTTTGCTGCCTTGATATTCCACAGAACCGAATAGCTCAAGACTGGGTTTAGACCAAACATCCATTCTCGTAAAAATGAGATACGATAAGTCATTTTTTTTATTGAAAAACCAAACAAAAGCCGAAGGCACAAACCGATTTCCCGGTGCATAGATAGAACCCAAACCGGTTGCCCAGCGTTTATTTATTTCGTAAGTAAGATACGATTGGCTCATCACTTCAATTCCGCGTTTTTTGTCGTAAGGAAGCAAAATAGAAGACGTATTAAAAAATCCAAACGGCTTTTCCGCTATGATTTTACCGGAAAACATATGCTGATAATAGTAACTCGAATGCCCTGCAGTGATTTCTACAGGAACTTGCGCCCGGCTGTGCACGTAGCACATGCTGAAAAACAAGCAGGCCAGCAAGTGTTTTATTTTCGTTGTTTCTTTCATCGTTCCCTTCAAATTTCTTTTTGTTAGGCTGTGGTCGGATAATTGTTACAGCCAACCACTGTTTAAAATATGGACACATGAAGTGCAGAAAACGTGACAACCTATTCAGGATATCTTCTTCCGTTGGTGATTTGTCTTGTCTTTTCGTAACGAAAGAAATGCATCTTATCTAAACTTCATTGTACGTTTTATGTAATACCGTACGAAGATACGAAGGAGCCTAGCCGTCAATCTGTAAGTATGACGGCAAAAAATGTAGTTTTTTCTGTTTTTGATGTAGAACCCGCGATTATGCAGGAATTTCTATTGTATTTTTGAACTCAGTGGGGAGCTGACCTTCGTAGCTTCTGAATGCACGGGAAAAATGGGAAGAGTCTGTGTAGCCAAGTTGATAGGACACTTCCTTGACAGACATATTCCAAAAGCTCAACAGGTACTTTGCCTCCTGCATGATATGAAACTCAATCCATTTTTTCGCCGAAAGCCCGGTGTATTCAACTAATATTTCGCTCAGGTATTTTGGTGATATATGTAACTGTTCCGCATAAAAAGCAACATCTTTATACTGCGAGAAATTCTTTGAAACTAATTCTCTAAACTTTACAACGGTATGTTCTTTACCGTTGAGTTCCTTTTTATTGCCCCGGTAAAGGTTCCAGAAATATTTCTGTGAAATGATCAGGATCGAATATAGTATTCCCGATACTGCTTCGGGCTTATCAGCTATTGCCCGAAGTGTGCTGAAAAGTTGCTGCATTTCCTCAAATTGCCTGTCGGTGAGTTGCATTACACTCTTTTCATCGGGGCAAAAAAATTCGAGGGAATAGAAAAACGACCTGCTGAAATTATTTACAAAAATATCATCATAAAAAAATAACGTGTCATTTGAGGGAAAACTGGTATTGAGCCATTGACAGGTCATTCCCGGGCCAATCGTCAACAGGCTTCCTCGTGTTAAATCATAAACGGTAGTGCCTATCCTGATGCGAGCTCCCTCACCATAATACAGACCGATAGTATAAAAGTAGTTTTTAAAGGGATAGGTGATATTCGCTTCTTCCAGACACGCTTTTGATGCCAAATAATAGGGCGCCCTATTGCCATCATTTTTTTGAGATGTTAAATATTTGAGTAAATCAAAGTTATCTGAATGTTTTTGTTTCATATGAAAGATGTATAAAAATTAGTATAGTCCTGGGAATGCTTTTCCGTCCAAATTGAAAAATGATAATTATGAAATGTAAAGTTTATTCTCATATCAAACTTAGTATAGCAAGAAATACTAAAATACGCAATTATTATTACTTGAAAATGTATGGTTATTTATATAGCGTTGAATATAAATATAACGACCTGTCCGCTAAGGATATTACCGACGAAATTTTGCACAACCCTATTCCATTGTTAAATACGAATAGCCTTGGATACCAAAAAGTGACGACATCCGATTTGCACCTCCGTGACAATAGAATTTTTGCCGATGCTACCTACTCCTGCGACTGTTCTTTGCTCCGCCCTGTCATACATCCATGAAAAGCTGACAGGTGTTTTTCCAGTTGGGGATATGAAGTAAGTATGGTGAACATGTCTGCATATTATTTATTAAGCAATTCAGTAAAACAGAATATAATTTGGTAAAATTTTAATTAAAATTTTGAAATAAACACAGTTCATCCTGAACGTAGTGAAGGATCAAAAAATCATATCTTAACAAGACTTTAGATGCTTCGGCAAGCCTCACCATGAATAGAGGCACTTCTGTATCAAAATGCACAACGGGTTCTACTTTCAATATTTTTACATTGTATTCAACGTCGGACGAATTTCGTCATATCGGTTTTGGGCTTCGCAAAGGAACGTGAATAGAAACACGAAGTTTCAGTTATTCCTAAACGTTACATAAGCCATGTTCTATTTGCTGAATTAGAAAAAGGAAATGAAAATGGCTTATGCGGCAATAGAATTGCTGTCGTTGAATTTAGCACTTAACCCGCTCTTTTGCAAAGCCGATATTACCCGTTGCTCTTTTTTCAGTCGGTTAATCATCGTCTGTCGGTATGTTACGAAGAATCTTGTAATCAATATAAAACGTACCGAATGGAATAAAACACGCAATAAGAACTTTCCAGGTGGTTTCTTTGAATTTCCATTGTTGTTCTACACCTACACGCAAAGCATTAAATACGAATAGCAGGAAAAGTGCGCCGTGAATGGGGCCAAGCGACTTTGATAAGCTGGGAACATCCCAAAAATGCTTCAGGGGTACGGCAATAAAAACCAGGACAAGTAATGATATGCCTTCTAAGATAGCCAGGAGTCGTAAACGCCCGATAGAGGTGGTGAAAAGTTTCTTCATCATTAAAATATTCTGAAATAAGGTCTGCCTGATAAGGGTGAAAACGGCCAGGGAATGGCTACGAAAATGAGGATTAATCCAATGGTAAACCAAACGAACATTGTTTTAAATTTCTTCTTGTCCGTTTGCTGTCGCTTTGCCTTTGCCGAGCCGATTGTTATCACCACAATAGCAGTTAGCATTAAAATAATATGAATTAAACCGTAGAAAGTCAGCTCTACGTTTTGAAAACTACTTTCCTTTTCTTTCCAAAAATATTTGACCATCGGGCTTTGCGTGTAAAGGATGATGCCGATCATTAACTGAATATGTGCAGCCGTAGCCGTCCAATGTCGGAAAGCGTTGTCCGTTTTCGAAAAAGCCCTGTAGTTGACCAAACCGACAAATGCCCTGTAAATGGAATACAGTAAAAAAGCTAAAACAACCCAACGAATCAAAGAGTGAAAGACTAATAAAGTGGAATACATTTTATGCCGTCGTAATTGTTTTTTGTTTTTTGAATACGTTCCAAATGGTAGGTGCACCAAAGAAGAACCAGATTGCCAGAACCGCGTCGCACACGGCACAACCGGCGGACGAAAGTGGTGCAAAGTGAATAATGGGATCACCGTATAGATGATGCATAATGTCCCAGCCTGTGTGCATTAGCCAACCGATTCCGATGAAATAATAATACTTGAGGGCTTTGAAGGCCACAAACAACATAACGGCACCAAAGATATATTCCCATACGCCTAATCCGCCGCTCCAGTAAACCCCGCCTGCGCCCGCTATGATAATGGCGTTGATTTTCTGTCGGGAGGGTTCTTTCACAAAGGACATGATAATGATGAATACTAAGCCGATCAACGCTGCAACGAATGCATGGGTGGTTGTAAATTCCGGAATGATGTGATGATGTGTATGCATATTTCTTGTTTTTATGTCTGCTTGCAAAGTTAAATAAAAAAACATACTAATTGGTATGTTTTTGAGTAAAAAATATTTTAGGTTGTTTGATTGAGTTATAAATTACTCTTAATGAGGTAGATATGTTTTTAAAAAGTTCACAGGTAGGTGCAAAACAACCACTGCGCATTTGTCAACAGGGATTGAAGCTTCAGTCATGCTTCGTTATCTGGCGTTTAAATCTTAGTAGGTTATATGCAGTCCTTTTTCGCTTTGTCGGTTTAGAGATATTGTTTAATTTTGTGGCTATGAGAATGACCGTAATGCTATAATATCCCTTTTTAAGCTTAGTTCTTTAAGCAATGCGCTTTATATATACAAAGCGTACTTTTCTATTATTCATTCATTTTATTATAATCTTAAAACCAAGTCCACTGGTCGACGCTATTTATTGCCGTGGTTGGTTTTTTTAACAAAAAAATTATGTCAGATATACTAAGTATAAAGGAAATAGAGCATTATATTCATAGCGGGTTTGTTCGTCTTGATAATTCGTTTTCCAAGGAAATAGCGGATGCTGCTTTAGAAATTCTATGGAACGACCTTCCTTGTGACAGGTCAAATCCTTCAACCTGGACTGAGCCTGTAATTCGTTTGGGAATGTACACGAATGAACCTTTTGTCAATTCAGTAAACACTCCTAAGCTGCACAATGCTTTCAATCAGTTAGTTGGCAAGGACAAATGGATTCCTTGTCGGAGCGTAGGAACATTTCCTGTTAGATTTCCATCTGCTAAACAGCCTAATGATACCGGTAAACACGTAGATACGAGCTTCCCGGGAAAAGACCCCAATAATTATTTCGAATGGCGTGCCAATGTCAAATCGAGAGGACGAGCATTGTTGATGTTGATTTTGTATTCGGATGTCAGCGAAAACGATGCCCCAACAGTCATTTATGAAAGTTCTCACATTGATGTTGCAAGCTTATTATCCAAAGAGGGAGATCCAGGTCTTTCATTTATGGAACTTGCAAGCAAGTTGGACGAGTTGCCAAAAAGGGAGAAGTATTTGCAACTGGTAAGGCAGGTACAGTTTACCTATGTCATCCGTTTTTGGTTCATTCAGCTCAATCCCACAGGGGAAGTACGCCTAAATTTATGGCACAGCCCCCTTTGTTGTTAAGAGGCGAATTGTCTATTTCAGATTCTGATGTCGGCTATTCTCCCGTTGAAAGAGCTATTCGTTTAGGAATAGGTTAATCATAAAAATGCTCATATCGAAAGAGATTGCTTTTTTTAGCAGTCTCTTTCTTTTAAGGGTTGCTTATAACGAGCCGATTGTTGGCGATAGACGGAATTGCACGCACCAAAGCCGCATAGTAGCACGAAGCTCAATAAATGAATGAAAATAAATAATGTTGATTCTGCTCGCTTATTGCCAACACTTTGCATTATTCCCAACTCAGTTGCCACGACACCCCGAACCGGTCGATAACTCCACCCAAAAGCTTTTAATCGATTTTAAGCTAAAACCCTTAAATCCTTTAAACTTATAAACATCGCAGAAAGCAAAAACGGCTCCTTCGTTTGTCCATATTTGTCCGTCAACCGAGGCATCTGTTCCGTGGGTAATTATGGTTTCGATTACCATTTTGGATGCATTTCGTATGGGGTAATGCTGAAGTTGCTTTTCAAAATTCTCTATTCCCGACAGGGTGTTTTGTCCGACGATTTCCCAAATGATATGGTCATCAAGATGCTTTTTACAAAAATCTAAATCATCCTTTGCCCAAGCCGTATAAAAGTCTTTGAGAAAGTTCTTTTTCGGGGCATTACCGCAATCGGAAGGAATAATTATCTGTGTCATCATTCGTGCGTCGTTACCTTGTTTGTGTACTACCAACTGATTTTTGTGGAGGTTTTCTTCAAAATTATAAAATCGTATATGGACAACAAAACAATTAGGTGAACTTTAAAACAAGTTCTTAAGTTTCCCGAAACATATTTCAAAACGCAGACTAACCAAATTTTTGAGTTTATTCCAGAAGCAGGTCAATGACTTCTTCTGCATTGGCATCGTTATGCTTCCACAGTTCTTCAAAAGTTTGGACATTTTCTACCGAAATTCCTTTCTCTGTCAGTTTAGCGGCTGCTTGTTCCTCATTGATATTTAACACCCTGAATACATCCTCCACAGGTGCTTTTACAATTCTGTCCATGATTTGCAAATCGACCGGCGGATACATTCTTTCAGATATAATAAGAACAACAGCTAATGTCAGTACCGCAAGTAATGCAGGCAAAAAAACACTTTTCTTAAAATGAATTTTCAAAGCTTTCCAATTCAAAATGATGTGGAAAATGGCACAAATAACAAATAACAATCCGAGTATTTCGTGAACTACTTCGGTGTAGCCGTCAAACAGATGGAAAAACATCAGCAGTCCCGAAATGCCTACGACAAGGAACACCAATGATATAAATGGGGTAACATAATTTCTATTGAGTTTCATAATACCATATTTGATTAATTGAGTTTTGAAAATCTTTTCTCAAGTTCATGCAGCCATTTGACCCGTTTTTCGTGGCTCACTCTTTTTACCGATGTAAAGCTGAGCCATTTGACGTTTTTGTAGCCCATTGTTTTGAATACACTTCGTATCATCACTTTGCGAATCAAGTTTCCGATAAGTAGTGAGTACATAATTTTAGGTTTGTTCATGGTGGTGATGACGGTGATGCTTTTCAGGTTGTCTAAAAGCGGTACCAATCCAAAACCTCTCGGATGATGGTCATACGCCAATCCGGGCGACAAAACCCGGTCGATAAATCCTTTGGTGGCGGCAGGCATAATGTCCCACCAAATCGGGAAAATAAAAATCAGGTGGTCGGCTTTTTTCAATCGTTCGTGGTAGCCGATAACCTGGGAATCCACCGCACGATGTTCCACAAAGGCTTTTAAATCGTCCGATGTCATTCGGGGGTGAAACTGGTCTTTGTCCAGGTGCATCAAATCCACTTCGTGTGCGGAATTTTCAAGCCCTTGCGTTACTGCCTTCAAAATGGCGTTGCAGTAACTTCCTTCATAAGGATGGTTGAATACGATGACGGTTCTCATTTTTTGACTGTTTAAATAACAGTACAAAATTGAGCAGCAAATCAGGTGTCGGACGATAACAATTGTTAATAAATCCGTTTTATCTTCTGTTTCGGATTCGGCTCAGGGAAACGGAAGTGATGCCCAGATACGAGGCGATGTAATGTTGCGGTACACGCTGCACGATATGCGGATATTGCGACAACAACTCTTCGTAACGTTGTTGCGGTGAATTTTTGAGGTAGGAAAAAAACAATTGCTGTGCCTGGAAAAGGCGTTTGAACAAATGTTCTTCAAACTGCTTTTTGATGTCGGGCGATTGCTCTACAATCCTTTGAAATTCCTTTTGTGTGATGGTTTGCAAAACGCAAGGTTCAATGGTTTCGATGCTGTACAAACTCGGTTGGTTGGTTCGGAAACTTTCGATGGAAGAAACGCTGTCGCCCTCAAAGAAAAATTGGGTAGTGATTTCTTTGCCGTCGTTGTTCACCCAGGTACGCAGGCAACCTTTTTCAATAAAATACATCGTTTTGGAAATTTTCCCTTCCTGCAACAGGATGGTTCTTGCCGGAGCTTCCACCTGTTTGAAAAAAGGTGAGAAGATTGTCCAGGGGTCTTTATTTTTAGTTTTTTGCTTCACTGTGCAGTATCGTTTTGGATCTGTTGATAGCTATTTGGCTGTTCGCATAGTAACAGAAAAGATGTGCAAATTTTCAATTCCATACAACAGTATCATAAACCATTTTCAATTTGCTGAATTAGAAAAAAAGGAAATTATTACGACTTGTGCGGTGATAAAATTATAGACAACTCAACTGTATGAAGTACATTCCATCAAATCCCAAGCTCTTAAGCGGAATAATAGTATGTAGTATCTTTAAATCCATCTCAATCTTTGGGTGGGGATTTTTAATACGCTTTACATAGGAACTGATTCAGTTTGTACTTTCTGTTCACACATTAAAATACTTTTTAATTGCCTTGTCCATGATTACTTACAGCTTTTGGAAATTTGTCTGCAACTAAATTCAGTTTGATATTGTGTTCTAAATATGCTTTCAGCCCATCCAAAACTGTCGTAAAACCACCTGTATTGTCTTTAATGGCTTGAATTAAATCGTCTCCTGTTTCTTTAAAGCCGCAATTTTTAATTACAACATACGTTGTATCGTCTGTCAATGCTGTAAACTCGTAATCAACTGTCGTTGCCGGGTCACCCCATTCTGTTGAAATAAGTTTGTTCGGAATAATTTCCTTTGTCAAAACATTGGTGCTAACACCATACATTTCCCATTCCCATTTCACAATTTTTCCTACTTCTAACGGTCCGCTTGATTTTGTAAACCAAAAGTTGGTTGTAATAGCCGGGTCGATGAATGCCTGAAAAACTTGTGAAACAGGTTTTCTGATCAGCATTTGTGTTTCTACTGTCGGTGTTTTTACTTGTTCCATTTTATTTAATTTTTTTGTGTTACCTTTTCCAAAAAGCCTTTGAGCGAAACATTGATAAAGTCACTCCAACCTGCTTCAAAATTGTGAATGGCGAAATCAGGAATGGCAGGGAAAGTTTCAAATCCTGTATGAGTTAGTTTTAAACGCGTTTTTTCCTCCACCTCCTCAAACAACTCAAATGTAACATAAGTGATCCCCTCGTAGCCCTCGTATCTCCAACTGTAAGTAAGTTTTTGTTGGGGCATTACTTCAGTAACTTCACACAAATGTTTGTATTGAGTACCGTCCTTTGTAGCGCCCATAAATTCAAACTTAAATCCTACCTCAGCTTTAAATTCATCAAGGTCAAAATACCATTGTTTCATTTGGTCTTTGTTCGTAAGAGCTTCCCAAACTTTTTCAATCGGAGCTTCGTAAGTACGTTCGACTACCACTATTTTCTTGTCCATTATTTTAATTTTTCATTGTTCTTGAGAAATTTGTCCAAAGCATCCAATTTGGTGTTCCAAAATTGTTTATACTGTGATATCCATTCGTTTACTTCATTCAGTTTTTCCAATTTTGCTTCGCAAATCCGTTCACGCCCTTGTTGCTTCATACGCAACAAACCACATTCCGCCAATATTTTTAGATGTAGTGATATGGCTTGCCGGCTTACATCAAACTGTTCCGCAATGGTATTGACATTAACAGGTTCTTTAGCAATCATACCAATAATCGCTCTTCGTGTCGGATCTGCAATAGCTTGAAAAACATCTCTTCGTGCCTCCATAATACGCAAGTATTTGATTGCAAATATAAAGGCAAGTGTTTACTTGCGCAAGTTTTTAACAAACAAATTTCTGAGTGCTAAAATTGGGTGGTGATTTCTTTGCCGTCGTTGTTCACCCAGGGTACGCAGGCGGCCTTTTCTAAGAAGAACATCGTTTTGGAAATTTCTCCTTCCTGCAACAGGATGGTTCTTGCGGGAGCTTCCACCTGCTTAAAAAAAGGCGAGAAGATTGTCCAGGGGTCTTTACTTTTTAATTCCAAATCCCATTCATTTCGGTCAGTATGACTGGTTTTCCATCGGTAATAACGATTGTATGTTCGTGTTGCGCCATAAAACCGCCTTTGTTTCCCACCATGGTCCAACCGTCATTTAACTCTGTTGCATAGGTTGAAGTTGTGGTGATAAACGTTTCAATGGCAACCACTGAATTTTTTCTAAACCGCCTTTGGTCAAATCGGCTTTTGTAGTTCATTATTTCATCGGGTTGTTCATGTAAACTCCTTCCGATGCCGTGTCCACCCAAATTTTTAACAACCTTGAATCCTCTTTTTTTGGCTTCGGTTTCCATGATGTGCCCAACTTCAGAAATCTTAACCCCTCCTTTAATATTACTGATGGCTTTTTGCAGGATTTCTTTGGATGCATCCACTAATTTTTGATGTTGGTTGATGTCTTCTCCAAGTACGAATGAGCTTCCGTTGTCCGACCAAAAGCCGTCAAGTTCGGCAGAAACGTCAATGTTCACCAAATCGCCCTCTTTTAGTATTTTTTTCTCGGACGGAATGCCGTGACAAAACTCATTGTTCACACTGATACAAGTCCAGCCCGGAAAACCGTACGTCAGATACGGTGCGGATTTTGCCCCGAAGTCCGAAAGTATTTTTGCGCCGAAGTCGTCTAATTCTTTGGTTGTCATACCGGGTTTTGCATAATTGCGCATTTCTTTCAAGGTGTAAGCAACCGCTTCGCTCACTTTCTGCATTCCGATTAATTCTTCGTGTTTTGTTATTGACATTTTTATTTAAATTGTTGCATTTACACTGCAAATTTAGTAAATATTAACCTTTATAATCCTTTTTTGCCTTCTAACCAATAGCCATGCAGATATACTTTGCACTTCGTTGTATCTTTAATAACTTTTCTAAAGGTTTGCACTGATTTTACATTTCCTGTGAGGATAAACTTGATATGATCTTCATTTTGAAGAGGAAAAACGGGCAATTTCTTTATCCATTCCTCGTTTTTAAATAATCCTGTTTTGGGAAAAACGATAACCGACTCCAGCCCCAAAATTTCAGGAATTTTTAGATTTTCTTCGTCTAATTCAAAAATAAACTGAAATATATGATTGTTTTGCTTTAATACAGGAGCAAACGATTGTGCCAATCCCAAAGAAGACTCATCTCCAAAGATAATATAATGCTGAAAGGATGAAGCATAATATTTTATCATCGTACTGGGTTTATTTAAAGATAGTACGTCGCCCGGTTGCAAGGCGTTCATATAATCAGCGCCACAACCTTTGCCATGAAGGTGAACGATAAACTCAATACTTTGTGTTTTCTTATCAAAATTTGAAACCGTGTAGCGTCTGACTTCGGTTTCTGTTACTCTGAAATCAATATATGCGCCAACAGTAAATTTTACTTTATCAAAGACTCCGGACATCCGAATTTTCTTTACTGATGGAGATAAGAAAACGATTTCTTCTACTTTTACCTCGGGAAGTTTTGTCGTAAGTAAATCAACGGTATCAAATAACCATTTGGGAGCTCTTGGCATATTGTTATTTATTTTAGTTATGCAAATAACTGAAGAATTGATAAACCGAGAAAGTATACAATAGAGGTAAGCATTGGACTAAACGTGGTTTTTGTTCCTGAATGCCAAAGCAGTCATTCCGGCAACTTTAGAGAACAATCTCGAAAAATACGGATAATCATCATAGCCCAATTCGTTTGCAATTTCTTTTACGGATTTGTCGGCATAGTACAGCAGGCGCTTGGCTTCTAAGACAACCCGCTGTTGAATGTGATACGAAACGGTAAATCCAGTTACTGTTTTTACGCATTCATTGAGATAGGCTACTGAGATGTTTAATTTTTGAGCATAATCGGAAGGACGTTTCCATACTTTGAATTGTACTTCCAACAGTTTTAGAAAGTCATTGTATATGCGCTCAAATCTGGAAAGCTGTTCTTGTGACTGCAACGTTTTTAGATAAAAAGAAAGGTATAGACCGATGAGGGCATTGCAAGCATTCTTTAATGAATAGAAATAGAATTTATCCTCCTTTTTATCATGAAGATTAGCACACAATAAGAAAGCCTGTCTTAAAATATTCATTTCATCAGAACTTAGGTGCAGGGGATGTGGCGTAATAATTTCCTGGAGATGTTTATAGAGGTTTTTATCAATAAGTTCTTGCTCGATTCCCAATAAAAACATTTCTATTTCATCGACATTCAGTATTCTATGTACCTGATTGGGAGACTGATACAAAACGGACGGATATTTTATTTGGTATTGTTTAAAATCCAGTTCCATAAGAGATATTCCTTTTAAATGCAATCCCAAAAGATGGCTGTTATGCCGATGTGCTTGACCCGATTCAACATTTTCATTAAAGGTTTCCGAGGTTATTTTGGTTACAAATATTCTGGAATTCTCTTCCATATTAAAAAAATGTGTTGGAATGTTATTTATTGGAGCTTCCATTTTATTGACACGAATTATTTGTAGTTATTATAACTTGAATATGAGGAAAGGCTGCGGTAAGGTAGCGAAAAGCATTGTCCATTTTGGACAATGCTCCTGTTCGTTCACATATAACATGATGAGAAATTTGGACCCGAAAAGCGCTGTACCCAATGTATTGGTTACTGTAACTTAAGAATGATGTATGCAGGCACATTTTATCTGACTTGCAAAATTAAATTTTTAAAATACTAATCGATATGTTTTTTAGGGAAAAATTATTTCAAACTATCTAAATAGATTTTAAGTTGTTTTAAATAAGAAACATACACTTTTTTGCTATTCTCTAATTTTCCCAAATTCCGAATGCCCCAATAGCCCGACAAAACGAAGATGGTTACCTGTTTCGCATTTACGTCCTTGCGGATGGCGCCGTTTTTCTTGCCTCTTTCGATGGTGGCGGTTATTGCCTTTGTCCATTCCTGGGTTAATTCATTCAAAGCCTTATTAAATTCCGAATTCCACGGGCTCATTTCTTGTGTAAAATTGGATGCCGGACAACCATACTCTACTTTCAGAAATTCATTTTCCATCAATAGATTATCCATTAGGTAGTAAATGGCTTGTAGCGGATTTTCTTCTATTTGAAGCGGTTCAATAAAACTGTTTGCCAGTGTCGGTTTTAGAATTTCGTTTATGATGGCGACCCCCATTTCGTCTTTGGTTTTGAAATGGTAATAAAATGCGCCTTTCGTTACTTTTGTCGTGGCGATAATGTCGTCAATGCTTGTCGTTTGGTATCCCTTAACATAGATTAGCTCAAACGCTTTCTGTAAAATCATCAACCGTGTTGCTTCTGCCTTTTTCATCTATTTGTCGTCTATTTATGCTCAGATTGAATTGTTCAAACTTTATAAAGATACCATTTAGTACTTTCACAAAGGAACGAAAAAATGTCGGATGATTATCAGAAATTCTAGCCCTTACTATTCAGTGAATTACTTTTGAATAGTCGATTTCATTTTTCTTTTCTTTGTTATCCAACCCATATAAACTGACGTTTAGAAAAAGCGAAGCGGAATTATCAATAAAATTCTAAATCTGATTTACGCCAAAGTGATTAGTGAGGAATTGGATAAGGCGGTGGAGGAGTATTTTTTAGTTCACAATAACCCTTTAGCAATTCTCCCCAACTGTTTCAGTTTGTTATCTATCTGTTCCGACCAGCGTTGTCCGTAGCTCAACCGCATACAGTTAGTAAACTGGTTTTGCAATGAAAACATCCTGCCCGGAGCAATACTTATTTTTTGACGGATAGCCAGATCATACAATTCCGTAGTATCAATTCTCTTGTCCAGTTCTACCCAAAGCATAAATCCGCCTTGCGGTTGGCTTATTTTGCTTCCTTCCGGAAAATACTCGGCAACAGCCCTGGCAAATTGCAGACTGTTGGCGTGCAGCTCAGTTCTCAATTTCCGAAGATGATGTTCATACCTGCCTTTTTCAAGGAAGTTGGCAATAGTTTCCTGTGTGATGGTCGTAGAAGAAACGGTATGAATGAGTTTCTGATGAACTATTTTATCTTTAAACTTTCCCGGAGCTAACCAGCCCACACGATAACCCGGAGCTAATGTTTTTGACACAGAGCCGCTCCAAAGAACCAAACCTTCCTCGTCAAATGCTTTACAAGGCTTAGGGCGGCTGTTCCCAAAATATACATCGCCATACAAATCATCTTCTATGAGCGGAATACCTCGTTCCGAAAGCATTTTTACCACTTCCATTTTATGCTCATCGGGCATACAGCTTCCCAACGGATTGTTGAAATTAGAAACCAGAATACACGCTTTTATTTTGGACAGGACTTTTTTTAGAGCATCAGGCTCAATTCCGGCAACAGGATGTGTTGGTAATTCAATAACTTTTAATCCCAAACTTTTAGCCAGCTGCAATATGCCGAAATAAACAGGACTTTCAACGGCTATCGTATCGCCTTTCTGTGTAAGTGCCATCAACCCGAATGAAATGGCATTCATAGCCCCGGCAGTCGTAACAATATCGTCTTCACTTAAATTTCCGTTCCAGGTATAAGTCAATCGGGCAATATCCCTGCGTAATTTTCGGTTTCCCTGAATTTCTTCGTATTCCGTACCGCTTCCTGTGAGGTCACGCATCGCATTAACTAACTCTTTATTGAGCTTTGCAATAGGAAGCAATTCGTTTTCGGGAACGCCCAAAGAAAACCTGGTAACATCTTTATTACTTAAAGTTGAATATACTTTGGAAATCAGTGTTTCTACACTTTCAGATTTTGCCTGATTAGAAGGGGTACTCACGGAAGGCACAGACAAATATGCAGGCTTGTAACTCACATAGTAGCCGGACTGTGGTCGGGAAACAATCAGGCCATTGGCTTCCAACTCCAAGTACGCTTGTATGGCTGTGTTCATACTCACACCATATTCTTTATGCAGCGTACGTAATGACGGCATCTTATCACCTGTTTTCAGTGTGCCGTTTTTGATTTGTTCCGTAAGAACCGTTGCTATTCTTTGATATAAAACTTCTTTCATTGCTCTTCATACTGTATCCTACAAAATTGCAAAAAATGTATCTGTAACCATACATTTTTTCTTTCTTATTTTGCATTATAATTTATCAGATTGCTATGGATAATAATAAAAACAGTCTGGCTTACGGAGCACTTTTCATTGTTTGTATCGTTTGGGGAACGACCTATTTCGCTATCCGTATTGGGGTGGAAACCTTTCCGCCGTTTTTGTTTGCTGCTATTCGGCAGGTGATTGCAGGCGGAGCTTTGCTCTTAGGATTAAAACTCACAGGGAAATTGAATATGAATAAATCGGATTTCCTCTATCAATCTGTTCCGGGCGTTTTAATGGTGGCTTTGGGAAACGGTGTGATTGGTTGGGGCGAACGCTATATTTCAAGCGGACTGGCAGCATTGATATTATCACTCATTCCTGTTTTTGTGGTTGTCATCAGCTATTTGTTTGGGTTTGACAGGAGAAAACCACATTTATTAATTATCGTGGGATTGATATTAGGCTGTTTGGGTATTGTACTGATTTTTCGGGACAATCTAAAAGACCTTGCCAATCCTGCCTATTTTAAGGGAATGTTAATAGCCTTCGGAGCTTGTCTGGCCTGGGCTTCGGGGAGTGTATTTGCAAAATACAAAATCCCGAACAGTAAGAACGTGTTACAAAATGCTGCATTGCAATTGTTTTCGGGAGGAATGGCCTTGTTTGTATTCAGTGCTTTTTTGGATGATTATTCAGAGTTAAAAACTGTAACGACATCCAGTATTTGGGCTTTGGTTTACCTGATTGTAGTGGGTTCTGTCATTGCGTATTCTGCTTTTGTGTATGCGCTGAAACATTTGCCGATAGGCATTTCTTCCCTGTATGCTTATATCAATCCGTTCATTGCCATTATGCTCGGATTTTTATTCCTGAATGAAAACCTAACCGGTATCACTTTATTGGCTTTGGTCGCTACTTTAAGCGGTCTGTATTGTGTCAATAGAGGTTATCAGAAAATGTCAAAAAAATGAGAATAGAGCGAACGGTTATAGCCGACATTCCAAAGGTGGAAAAAATATACAGCGAAGCAAGAGCCTATCAATTTCAGCAAAGCGGATACGGTTGGCCTGTTTTCAGTAAATCATTTATTGAAAAGGAAATTACAGAGAAAAGGCACTTTAAAGTCTTAGATAAGGATGATGAAATGGCAGGTGTATTTTCCATAGTAAAAGCCGAACCTATTATTTGGAACGACAAGGACGGAAAGGAAGCCATTTATTTACACCGTATGGCGATACGCAATTCATACAGAGGAAAAAATATAGCAAAGAAAGTGGTGGATTGGGCTATGGTTGAAGCGTGGAAAAATAAGAAGAAATTTATCCGGATAGATACCTGGGCAAACAATAAAGCATTGACCGGTTATTACCAAAAATTAGGATTTGAATGGATAGGTAAAAGACAGTTGCCGCCACAGAGTGATTTGCCGGAACACTATAACAATATTGAGGTCAATTTATTTGAGATAAGATTATGAAAATGATAACCATAGAAAATTACTGTCCGGAATGGCAAACCTATTTTGAAAAATTCAACCGGGCGTGGATTGAAAAATATTTTGTGTTGGAAGATATTGACAAATACGTTCTTTCCAATCCCGAAGAAGTGATATTAAATGACGGAGGAAAAATTTTGTTTGCCGTTTATAGAGGTAAGGTAATCGGAACTGTCGCCTTGAAAAAAGTAGATACGGATACAATGGAATTGACCAAAATGGCGGTGGGTGAAAATTATCAGGGCATCGGAGCAGGAAAAATGTTGTGTCAGGCAGCTATTGACAAGGCAAAAGATTTGAGCGTAAAAAGACTGGTACTCTACACACAATCCGCATTGAAACCGGCGTTGGGTATTTATAGAAAATTAGGCTTTACGGACGTTACTATTGAACAGGGAAAGTACAAGCGGGCAGATACTAAAATGGAAATGATTTTAAATGATAATCTTCTAAACAACCAATATCCCATTGGAAAATACAAAGAGCCAGAAGTAATCACCGAAGAAATGTGCGCATCATACATTGATGTTATTGCATTATTTCCCGGAAATATAAAATCAGCGGTAATGGGTTTAGACGACAAACAATTAGATACACCCTACAGGAAAGGAGGTTGGACTGTCAGGCAGGTTGTTCATCATTTAGCGGATAGCAATATCAATTGTTTTGCCCGCATCAAATTTGCATTGACGGAAGATAATCCGATTATTAAACCGTTTGCAGAAGAAAAATGGGCGGAGTTACCAGACGCGAAACATATATCCATTTTGCCGTCATTAAGCATTTTAAAAGGCATTCACGAACGTTGGACGATACTTTTAAAAGGTTTAGAAAAACCATATTGGGACAGAACGTTCTTTCATCCGGAATTGAATAAAAGTCAAACAGTTGCTGAGGCTATGGCAAAATACAGTTGGCATTGCAATCACCATTTGGCACAAATCAAAAATCTGAAAAAACAAATGCAATGGAAATAAGCAATCAGGTAATTGAAATAAAAACGGGCTTTGAAAATATGGATATTAATGCCGTCCATCAGTTTTTGAGCAAGGAAAGTTATTGGGCAAAAGGCATTCCGTTGGAAACTGTAAAAACGGCGTTGCAAAACTCTTTTTGCGTAGGATTATTTGAAGATGAAAAACAGATTGGTTTTGCCCGATTGGTAACGGATTATGCCACTTTCGGCTATTTGGCAGATGTTTATATTTTGAAAGAATACAGAGGTAAAGGATTATCAAAAATGATGATAAAACATCTATTGGAATTGGATTTTGTGCAAGGGCTAAGAAGGACATTATTGGCAACATTAGATGCTCATTCGCTTTACCGTCAGTTTGGATTTGAATCTCCTGAAAACCCGGAAAGATTGATGGAAATAAAAAGAAATAACCTATATAAAGACGCTTAGACTATGAACGATGAAAGAAAGACACAGCTATTGGAAAGTTTCAAAACAGTCAATCAAAATAAAAGGATATGAATACAGACTTTGCAAAAGAATGGCTTGAGGCCTGGAACAGCCACGATTTGGATAAAATAATGGAACATTACAGCGAAAACATTGATTTTGTTTCTCCAATTATTCAACAAATGGGAATAAACGCAGAAGGTAAAATTTCCAACAAAACTGATTTAAAGGATTACTTTTCAAAAGCCCTGCAAAAATACCCCGACCTGCACTTTGAATTGTACCACGAACTCAAAGGAGCTAATTCAACCGTATTGTTTTACAGAAGTGTCAATAATTCCTTTTCGGCAGAATATATGGAATTGAATAATGACGGGAAAGTAAGTAAAGTGAGAGCACATTATAAGTTTGATGAATAAAAACGTTGTCTATGGAAATGAATTGGAACCGTTCGGCTTTACTGATTATCGATATGCAAAATGATTTTGCAAAGCCTGACGGTAATGCCTATATCGACAGAACGAAGGATGTGATAGAAAATGTGGCATATTTGGCTGACACATTCAGGAGAAATCAATTGCCAGTTCTACATATTGTGAGATTATATCTTAAAGACGGAAGCAACGCCGAACTTTGCAGGAAAGAAGTCATCCGACAAAGTAAGGCAATGGTCATTCCGGGTAGTTCCGGAGCTAAAATCGTACAAGAGCTTTTGCCTAAAAATGCCGAAATGTATGAGGATAAAAAATTATTGACCGGCAGTATTCTACAGCTTGCTCCTTTTGACTTTGTGGCTTACAAACCACGCTGGGGTGCATTTTATAAAACAAACTTAGAGGCTTGGCTGAAAAATCGCAAGATTAATTCATTGGTAATTGCAGGTTGTAATTTCCCGAACTGTCCACGCACAACAATATTTGAAGCAAGTGAAAGAGATTATCGTTTGGCTATTGTTCCCGAAGCGATTTCGCAGATCTATCCCAAAGGGATAGATGAATTAAAAGGAATTGGAGTAAATGTATTGGAGCATAGTGTTTTGAAAAAAGAATTGGAAAATGGAAAGTAAGCTATTCGTTATAACCGGTGGCCCCGGAGCAGGAAAAACAACCTTATTAAATGCTATGAAGTCAGATGGATATAATATCGTTCCGGAAGTCGCCAGAACGATTATCCGCAAAGAAACAGCACTAAACGGTGATGCTTTGCCTTGGAAAAACAAACAACTTTATACCGATAAAATGATAGGAGCTTCCCTTTTAGACTACAACAGAGCAACAGCAAGCCAGCCAAATGAAATTTGCTTTTTCGACCGGAGTATTTTGGATGCCGTGTGCTATGCGGATATGATTGGTTATGCACTTTCAACAGAAACTATGAAAAAAGTGCTGAATTGCTCATATAATCCTAAGGTATTTATCCTGCCACCCTGGAAAGAAATTTATCAAACAGATAATGAACGGAAACAGGATTGGCAGGAGGCAGTACACACCTATTTCCAAATGAAAAGCACTTATGAAAAGTACGGTTATGAAGTTATAAACGTGCCGATAGGTAATATCAATAAAAGAAAAGAATTTGTATTAACCCAAATAAAATAGAGAAATGGACAGCTATTTAGAAAGTATCAAAAAGCAATTCCTGTATTACAAAATGCTTGGAGAAAAAGCAATGGAACAATTACAGGAAGAACAATTATTCTGGCAGTATAACGGGGAAAGCAATAGCATTGCTATTCTAGTCAATCACATTGCTGGAAATATGCTATCCAGGTTTACCGAATTTCTGACCACAGACGGAGAAAAGCCCTGGCGAAACCGGGATGCGGAATTTACCAATCCGTTTCAGAACAAAGCTGAATTAATGGAGCATTGGAATAAAGGTTGGGATTGTCTGATGAATGCTTTAAACCAGCTTACGGAGGCAGATTTAGAGAAAATCATTTACATCCGAAATGACGGCCATACGGTTACCGAAGCCATTAACAGGCAATTGGCTCATTATCCTTATCATATCGGACAGATGGTTTTCATAGCCAAAATGCTGAAAAATGAAGATTGGAAAACCTTGTCCATAGCAAGAAACAAATCAGCAGATTACAACAGCCGCAAGTTTTCGCAGGATAGAGACAGGCGGCATTATACAGATGATTTATAAAAAAGAAAGTGATATGATTATCAATACAAAGAATACAAAACATTATCAATGGGGTAATAATTGTCAAGCCTGGACTTTTATACAATCTGAAAACGTTATTGTCAAAGAAGAATTAATGCCACCACATACGGAGGAACAGCTTCATTTTCATAACGAAACGGAGCAGTTTTTCTATATCCTTGAAGGTAAAGCCACATTCTTATTAGAGAATGAAAAGGTTTCTTTATTAAAAAACGAGGGGATTAAAATTTCAGCAAAGCAAATACATAAAATAAGTAATGAGAGTTCCGGAGAATTACGTTTTTTAGTGATGTCTTTTCCGGGAAATATGAATGACCGAGTTAATATCCAACATTGAACTTGATTGAATGATGCCAAAACGTTATCAAATAAAGCAAGTTGTTCAATTTCCTGAACTCACGACCGTTCCAAAAGAGCAGTTCGAGAATGCTTTGTTTGATATTTTGCAGGAAGATGTGGTGGATAATGCTTACTGTCAGGTACTCCTCAATACCTCACACTAAAGTAATCAGCGAGGAATTGGATAAGGCAGTGGAGCAGTATGTGAATTAAAACTAAACGGAAACATTTATTGCTAACTTTGTGACATAGAAAATTGAATATGGACAATCGTTTTACCGACATCATAAACCTAATTCAGAAATCCCGAAGCAACGCAATAAAGGCGGTTAATATTGAGCTGATAAACCTGTATTGGAATGTTGGGGCATTAAACAAAGATTATCCGTTGCAGATTGGGGAGATAAAACGGTTGATGAATTGGCAAATTTTATTCAGCAAAACAATCCCGAACTGAAAGGATTTAACCGCAGAGGGCTTTACAGAATGATACAATTTTATGAAAGCTATGCCGAAACGCCAATTGTGTCATCAGTGATGACACAATTGCAAAATACTGAAAATCAATTAAATAAGATTGTGTCCGCAGTTAGGACAGAATTTCAATTTCAACCCCAAGACATTAGAAATACGCTCTTGGCTCAAATCAGTTGGACACATCATCTTACAATTTTTTCACGCTGTAAAACCGAAGAAGAGCGGGAGTTTTATTTGCGTATGACTGCCAAAGAACATTACAGCGTTCGGGAGCTTGACCGCCAAATTTCCGCAAGTCTTTTTGAACGCACAATAATAGGTAATACAAAACTCTCAACACTGTCGAAAGAATTAAATAACCCGTTGTGCATTATAAGCGCTATTTTGTCATCCTGAACGTAGTGAAGGATCTAAAAATCATATCTTAACAAGATTTTAGATGCTTCGGCAAGCCTCAGCATGAACAATAGAGGCACTTCTGTATCAAAATGCACAACGGGTTTAAATACTAATATAACAAACACTTTCAAAGATAGTTATGTGTTTGAATTTCTAAACCTGCCCGAACCACACAGCGAAAGCGATTTACAAAAGGGCTTAATCAAACAGATGAAAAACTTTATCTTGGAGTTAGGTAGGGATTTTCTGTTTATTGATGAAGAATACAAAGTTCAGGTAGGCAATAGCGATTTCTACATTGATTTATTGTTTTATCATCGTGGTTTGCAATGTCTGGTGGCATTTGAATTGAAAGCCGAAAAATTCAAACCCGAACATTTGGGACAAATCAATTTTTATTTGGAAGCATTAGACCGGGATGTAAGAAAACCCAATGAAAATCCGAGCATTGGGATTTTGTTATGCAAGGGCAAAGACAGTGAAGTGGTGGAATATGCATTGAGCCGTTCCATTTCGCCGGCATTAGTTTCAGATTATCAAACCCAATTGCCCGATAAAAAACTACTGCAACAGAAACTACACGAGCTGTTTGAAAATCATTCCATCGAAGAATAAATATTATTGTTCTTGTTGCAATTACTCAGATTTATGCCAAAGTGATTAGCGAAGAATTGGATTTATAGGAGGTTAGTTTCTTTCAGTTTAATAGTAGCGATTAAAAGTAGTATATCATTTCATAAAAACGGCTTATCTGGTTGGTAAGACATTTTCTATTTACAGCGTATGCTTAGGAGCATTTTACTGGCTCATCAATATTTCTTAAATTTATACTTGTGAAATTAAAAATGTGAGGATATGGTTGCATCATTGGTTATAGGGATAATATTCTTGGTTGCAGGCTTGGGACTTCGTTATTGGATTAACCGGAGAAAGTTTTTCAGGCGCAGCCCTATGGGAGCAGAGGGTTTCTCATCTTATGAAAGTTCGGTTTTCATTAAATTGATTGAAAAGGTTGGCAAATGGATAGCTTAGGGCCTGATAATATTCGGGCTGTTGTCGTTGTGGGTTTATTCCCGTGAGAAAAAAGATAATGAAACAAAAATAGCACAGACTGAAATACCAAGATAAAAACTGACAGGCAAACGTTTCCTGAAAGCTATTATTTTATAACAAAAAGGGTTGGTTAATTTTTACCAACCCTTTTTTAATTGAAAAACTGTTTTACCAAGGAATTTCTCCTGTTGCCGGATTAGTTTCTTCACTAAAAAATTTACCGGTCGGGCCATCATTATCAATCAGGACGTATTTGATTATTCTATTGGCAGCAACACTGACTTCTCCACCATTAAAGAATGTAAAATCGGTTTTCGTAAGTCCGGGACAAATGGCATTTACTTTAAAATTAGTATCACGCAGCTCATATGCTAACTGGATGGTGTACATATTTAGAGCCGCTTTTGATATTGCGTAAACTCCGTATTTAGCATAGCTGTAGGCAGGCCATTCTGGATTACTTTGCAATGAAAGAGACCCTACGCTGGTACTCAAGTTGACTATTCTTGGTTCTGAGGATTTTTTGAGCAGATCTATAAAAGCTTGTGTAACGTTTGCTGTACCTGCCAAATTTGTTTTAAATGCATTCAGGTATTCGTCACTTGTGGCTTCCAGTACGGTGTAAGGATCACTTCCTCCATTGATACCTGCGTTATTGATAAGTACATCCAAAACCGAAACCTTGTTGCCTATTTCCTCTCGTGCCGTCCGTACCGAGGCAGGGTCAGTAACATCCAGTTCTACGGCTTCTACATTTGAAAATCCTTCTGCATTAAGTTTCTGAACTGCCTGTAAACCGTTCTCGATATTACGGCTTCCAATAAATACGAAAAATCCCTTTTCTAAAAGCTGTCTGGCAGTTTCAAAACCGATGCCTTTGTTTGCTCCTGTAATTAATACTGTTTTCATATTTTGTAATATTTAAATTTCAATACAAAATTGAGGTATTAGACAATGGCATCATTTACCAAATGGTAAAAAGTGCATCAGCGGATGTTTTTCCGTATTCTGCTAAGAGATTGTTGTGTAATTCCTAAATAGGAAGCTATGTATGATAATGGAACACGGTTGGTCAATGAAGGATAATTTTCTAAAAATTCAAGGTATCTTGTTGTAGCGTCCTGCGAAATTACCGGGCCTTTTCTTGATTTTTGGTACATGCACAGCTGCACCATTTTATTTTTAATATTGTCCCAACCCACGATAATATGGGATAGTTCTTCCCAATTCTTCTTTGAAAATACGATAAGACTGCAATCTGTAACGGCTTGCAAGTACTCTGAAGATGAAGCATTCGCCTCGAAGTTGACATAATCACATACCAGGCTGTTTTCGCTTATGAAACAACGGGTAATTTCCTCGCCTTTATTATTGTAATAACAACCGCGAATAACTCCTTCTACTATAAATCCAACCTGCTTTGGAATTCTCCCCGCCTCAGAAAAATAATCCTCTTTTTTTAATTGCAGGATTTCTCCCTTACTTATTACAAGATCAATTTGCTGCTTGTTAAGATTTCCAAATTGCAGAATATATTCAATCATTTCTTCCATGTATGCAAATTAAAAATAATATTACTTGACATATTTACCATTTGGTAAAAAATGGTATCATAGAAACGCTTTTTAAAAGGGATTACATTCGGCGTGAAAAGAAATCCCATATCCCTACCCATAAGGGATTGCAGGTTTACGGGGCTGTAAAGGACAAAAAGATTGCCGATGTAGCCATGACCGCCGAATGGGAAATGGCATTGCAGAAAATCGAGAACAACGATGCAAATGCAGATGCTTTTCACCGTGATATGGAAACCTATGCCACTTTCATTACACGGGAACTTTTGGACACGGGCATTGCCAAAGAAAAGCAACCCGAACTGACGTGCCCTAAATGCAAGAGCCGTCAGCTATTGGTTTGGAACAAGGTTGTAAAATGCCCCGATGAGGCTTGCAACTGGCTTCAATTCCGTACCGTGTGCGGAGTGCCGTTGAGCGCTGCCGATATAGAAAACCTCGTGACCAAAGGAAAGACCAACCTTATCAAAGGCATGAAAAGCAATTCGGGCAATAAGTTCAATGCCTATATCGTCATGAACGATAAAGCCGAAACTTCCTTTGAGTTTGAAAACAGGAAACCAAACAGGAAATAAAATAAATGCTTTGTTTTCTGAACGGCATACAGCGTGAGGGATAGAAGCGACATCCTTTTGCGGTCCTGCAAGATCCGCAAAAGATATAGCGGATAGCCCGACCCGTCTGCATTTTTTCGTTAGCCTGGGCATGAGGCTAAAATGCAGACGGTGGCACGCCCAAATCCTACTTTTCGTCCTGCTCGTCCATTCTACGCATAAGTTCTTCCCGAAGCGCATCAAGGAATTTTGTACGGTTCATCTTCCGGTTTCTCAACTCCAAATAAGCCTGATAAAAATTGCCCAAATCAACATCAAATGTGCTTTCAAAATATAGGGCTACTTCCCTTATATCGTTGTTCCCGTTGTCAAATACATTTTGATAGTGCAGGGCATAAATCAGTTCTATCAATGCCACTTTACTTCCTGTCCATTTCAGCTTCTTTTGGATTTTCGATTTATCTTTTTGGAATTTGTTATACAACTGGTCTTCGATGTAAACCTGTATCAAATCATTGGCTATTATCTTGGCGACCTTATAATCATGTGAAGTGGAAAAGGACTGGTCAGATTGAAAATAATAAGTGTCCAACCACAGCTTTATATCATGCTTCCCCCTTAAAAACATTCTATCGTCAAGTAACGAATTGTTGCTACGGTAATACTTATAGAAATCGAGGTTGTTGTTAAAGAACCTCTTAAGTTTTTTCAGTTCTTTGTTGAGGTATTTCCTTATGGGCTTTGCTCCATAGGGCTTTTTTGTTTCGATTTTGTAGATGGCATTGTAGTAAATGAGTTTTGCTACAAAGGCAGGTTTCTGATACTTGAAAAAACGGATTTCCTCATCCGTGTTCCTAAACCCTCTTTTCAGAACATACTCTTTCAGTTTGGACAGGCATTCAAGGATAAGGTGTATAACGGCTTCTATCCGTTGTATGGAACAATCGGTTTCAATCTCCAATTCGTTGATGGCTGTTTCCAGTTTATGTAGGGTTTCATTATAGAATTTATTCATCTGTTTATTTTGAAATAGATGTTATTGATTAATACAGAAAAGCTAATACTAACCCGTTGTGCATTATGATTTAGGGATGAAAAAAGGAGAAAAAGTTGTTCATTACGCTGATAATCAGTAAATTGTTTTAACCATAAAACGATTTAGAATGAACAACTTAAGAACAAATTACGAAAGAATATTGGAAGTTTTAAGAAAAATATCAACAGAAAGGCAATTACCCATGCAACGCAGACCTCCAGCTATGAGCGACCTTGAGGTTATCAGCCTGAGCTTAACAGCTGAATACAT